>Ga0070709_10002384_pt1 | contig 10178 bp, 10 predicted proteins | sample LARL51metaG_FD_65449 | JGI IMG/M metagenome (GOLD analysis project Ga0070709, IMG submission 65449) | Corn, switchgrass and miscanthus rhizosphere microbial communities from Kellogg Biological Station, Michigan, USA - LAR L5-1 metaG | ecosystem: Host-associated > Plants > Roots > Rhizosphere ...
GTTTCATAAGTCGCGGTGGTGGACGATTCTGTCGAATCAGAGTGCGATTGAGGCGGCGAGTGTGGCGGCGGAGCGCGCTGGGTTCATCGTACATATGGACAACTCCTGCGACGATTGGGAGTACACGAAGGCTGCGGATTATTTGCTCGGCAAAGTCCGAGAATTACGAAAGCAGTTCTCGCCCGTGTGCCTGATCTCTGGAGGCGAGGTCACAGTAAAGGTCACCGATGCGGGCGTGGGCGGGCGAAATCAGCAGTTTGCGCTGGCGTGTGCCGAGAAGATTGCCGGAGAGAAGATCACCGTGCTCAGCGCGGGAACAGATGGAGTGGACGGGAATAGTCCCGCGGCCGGCGCCATTGCCGATGGAAGCACCATCGAGAGAGCGAGAGTCCGTGGACTGGACGGGTCGGCGGCGTTGGCGAACTTTGATGCATATCCATTCTTCTCGGCGCTTGGCGATACGATCGAGACGGGACCGACCGGGAATAACTTGCGGGATCTACGGATCCTGTTGGCTTACTAGCGATGCGAGGACCCGTGCATCGGGCACCGAAATGCATAGGTCCGTCGCTTCGCTCGGGGATGACAAGGGGGTTGAATTAGCTTAAGCGGTCTTCTGCATTTTCGACATGGCGTCGTCCATGGCGCGCTTCATTTCGTCGGCGGACATGTCTTTGGTGTGCGTAGCGATGGACCACTTGTGGCCGAAGGGATCCTTCAAGCGGCCGTACCGGTCGCCCCAGAACTGGTCGGCTACGGGCATTTCGACCTTTGCGCCGGCTTTCACAGCGCGCTCGAACGCCTGGTCCACGTTTTCGATGTAGATATGAAGACCCATGCTTGGGGTGCCGCCGGATTCGGGAGAGAGCGAGCCGAATTCCGGGAATTCGTCCGAGAGCATGATGATAGAGTCGCCGATTTTTACCTCGGCGTGCATTACCTTGCCGGTTGGATCTTTTGCTACGCCCCGTTCTTGCGCACCGAATGCTTGTTTGTAGAACTCAATGGCTTTTACCGCATTGCGGACGGTGAGGAAGGGAGTGAGTGTGTGGTATCCCTCGGGAACTGGTTTTGCGGACATAAGGTCTCCTCTAAGTTTAAATTTTAAGAGAGTCTAGAGCTAATTTAGGACAGTTTCTGTCCGCTGGTTTTGTAAAAAGATTTGCACCACAGAGGGCCCGGAGGAAGGCTAAAAGAAGCGGGTAACGCCTTCTTCCAGGACTACCACTCGGTCTCTGATTCCGGCCGCTTGGGCTTCTTGATCAAGGAGCTGCAGTGGTTCGTCGACCGGTTCGTGCGACAGTCGGAAGGTGCCGTAGTGCATTGGGACCATCCAGCGTGATTTGAGGTCGAGAAACGCCTGGGTTGCGTCGGCTGGATTGGCATGAACATTGCGGAACTGCGGCGGGTTGTAGGCGCCGATGGGAAGCAGAGCCAGTTCAGGAGAGAGGCGGCGTCCGATTTCGCTGAAGCCGGAAAAATACGCGGTATCGCCGGCGTGATAGACCGAGTGTTTGCCGGATTTGAGTACAAAGCCTCCATAGCCTCGATGTGAATCTTTCAGGATGCGCGCCCCCCAGTGCCGCGAAGGGACGTGCGTGACCTGCACATTTCCATGACGCGAATTCTTCCACCAGTCCAATTCGATAATTTCCGAGAATCCCAGGTCAGAGATCAGATCGGACACATGCGTCGGAATGATGATCGCCGGGGCTACGCCGCGGGTGTGAAGATTGTTTTGCACAAGCGCACGCAGAGATGGCCGATGAAGATGGTCGAAGTGTGCGTGCGATACCAGGACGAGATCGATAGGCGGAAGGTCGGCAATGCGTAGACCCGGACGTCGCAGCCGCTTCAATACAAACAGCCACCGCGCGAAGTTGGGATCGATAACCACGCTTCTACCACCGATTTGCACGAAGAAGCTTGCATGTCCGATGAAGGTGACGCCGAGTTCTCCGTTAGTGGCGAGCCGCGGTTTATGAGTCTGGCCACTGCGAGGAGTGACCGCCGAATGCCGCACCAAGCGAGAGAACTGGGTTGCGCGCTTGCGAAGAGCCGGATTGCGAAGTGTTTGTTTGATCATCCTGCTGCAGGGTCCACATTGAAGCTAAAGCTTCAAGGCCGCTTCATGCTAGTACTGACCGGCATGCATTCGGAGTGATAACAACGGTGCCTCGAATTGATTCTTGTTTGCTTATAAATCTTAGATGAATAAACGCAGGCGCATGCTGCTTTTTACTTTCTTTTACAGGTACGACGGTAACGGTAGCTGTTAGCTATCAGCTCGCAGTTTGAAACCGTTTGCAGCGGTTCCCGGGTCTCGCAAATTCGGCGAGGCCCGGGGCACCCCATTCTTGTTTGAAACAGATATTTGGCACCGAAAGTCCAAGTATGCTTGACCAATTTCGCGGGGGTCATATCTAATCCGAAAACACCCACTTTAGACGAGTCGAAGGAGATCGGGATGAAGGTTGCATTCTTGGGGTTGGGAATTATGGGGCTGTCTATGGCCTCGAACCTGGTGAAGGCAGGACACGAAGTGACGGTGTGGAACCGAACTCCGGGAAAGCTGGTGGAGGGCGCGGCGGTTGCTCCTACTCCTGCTGCGGCTGCGCAAGGTGCCGAGGTTGTGTGGCTGTGCGTGTCAGACACGGATGCTGTGGAAGAAGTGATCTTTGGTAAAGAGGGCGCAGAGACGACGCTGTCCGAGGGCGCACTCATCGCGGATTCAAGCACAATTTCTCCTTCGGCCACAGTGAAATTTGCCGAGCGCCTGGCAGCGAAAAATGTCGGTTGGGTGGATGCTCCGATGACGGGCTCAAAAGTTGGCGCGCGCGACGGCACGCTGGTGTTTATCGTTGGAGGGTCAGAACAAAACATTGAACGTTTGAAACCGTTATTTGCAACCATGGGGAAGAAGATCTTTCGCATGGGGGAAACCGGCAAGGGCCAGTCCACAAAACTCGCGATGAACCTGCAGATCGCTCTGATCTATGAAGGATTTGCCGAAGGCCTGACGCTGGCGACCAAGCTTGGCGTCGACGCGGAACAGCTGGTTTCGTTGATCGAAGCGACGATGGTGCGTTCCGGCGTCGTGGAATACAAGGCACCGTTCGTTCTGCAGCGCGACTTCACGCCAAACTTTCCGCTGCGCCTGATGCATAAGGATATTCGGCTCGCACTGGAGGCGGCGAAAGAATCGCGGGTGAAACTGCCGGGCTTGGAGACCGTCGAGGAGATCTACGAGATGGCGACTGAAGATGGCCACCAGGATCTGGATTATGCAGCCACGCTGACGTTACTGGAAAAGTGGGCGGGAGTACAGGTGAAAGGCAACGCTGCTTAGACCTACGCGTACGACACTCGGCGTTACGGTCACACCTAACATTTTTTTCTTCAATCCTTAGTATTTCTATTGCCACATCTCTTACGTGTGAGGGAGTGTTACTGCGGTAATCCCCCTAAATCGGGCTATTACACAAGTATTACAGTTGGCCTATTCCCCTCCTGTTACGGTAGCAGAAGTTTCTTCTACGTCGAAGATCACGGGAACGGGGATCCTTTTAAACATGCAGCTGGAAGACTTGGGGAAAACTCACTCTGCGAAAAAAAACGAAGTAAACTGGGTAACGGCGGCCTTTATGGCGCTGTTCCACGTCGGCGCCATAGCGGCGCTTTTCTTTTTTACATGGAAGGCCTTATTTGTAGCGATTTTGTTGTGGTGGGTTGGCGGCAGTCTGGGCATCGGGATGGGATATCACCGTTTGCTCACGCATCGCGGATATAAAACCCACAAATGGGTGGAGTGCTTTCTGACCTTCTGTGCCACGCTTGCGCTGGAGGGCGGACCGATTTTCTGGGTGGCGACGCACCGCATTCATCATCAACATTCCGATCAGGAAGGCGATCCACACTCCCCGATCGACGGGAAGTGGTGGGCGCACATGGGATGGATTTTGATGGGGAAGTCCATGCACCATGACACGACGACTCTGGCGCGCTATGTCCCCGATCTTGCTAAGGACAAATTCCACGTCTGGATCACGAAATATCATTACGTTCCGCAGATCGCTGTGGGAATCCTTCTGTTCGCAATCGGTGGTCTTCCGTGGTTGCTTTGGGGAACCTTCTTCCGCACGGTATTCCTCTTGCACGGCACATGGCTGGTGAACTCGGCCACGCATTCCTGGGGAACGCGGCGCTTTGCGACGCGGGATCTCTCGACCAACAGTCTGTGGGTGGCTTTGCTGACATTCGGCGAAGGTTGGCACAACAACCACCACGCGCATCCCACCTCGTCGGCGCATGGCCTTACCTGGTACGAGATCGATGCGAACTGGTACGGCATCTGGGTGCTGCAGAAGCTTGGGCTGGCCTGGGATGTCAAGCGGATCTACCTGGCCGACGTAGAGAAGGGACTGGTTGCGGCCCCCAACGGACAGTTGATTACGCCGGATGCAGCGGAGTCTTTTGCGGCAGGTGATTAGAGTTTCGTTTCTTAAGAGCCCCGGCTTCGGTCGGGGCTTTTTTCATGGAGTGACAACGACTACGGGGGCTAAAGCCCTTCTCAAGCGTGACGCCTAACCCGGCCCCTAAGGGCCGCTCTTCCACGGAGATGCGGTGCCAACAATCCTTCCCACAGCCGGAGCTGGCTCGCGAAGGCTAGTTTGGGCGCGGTAGAATCACAACATTCTCATGCGCATCTCGAGCCGCCGCGGAACGATTGTGTTCTTCATCATCCTGGGGATTGGCCTGGTCGCCCTCGCGGTTGCGCTCAATGTGGGATGGATCATCCTGAATTGGCGCGAAGGGGTGCTTCTGTTCTTTGGGATTATTTTCTTCGCGCTGCTGATTGCCGGGATGGTGGTGAATACGATTTTCCTGGTGCGCGAGGTCCGGCGCAGCGAGCAGCACGACAGCTTTATTAATGCGGTTACGCATGAGTTAAAGACTCCAGTGGCTTCCATTCGATTGCATTTGGAGACACTCCAGCGGCGGGAGTTACCGGAGGCCCGCAAGCAGGAGTTTTACCGCTTGATGCTGAAGGATACGGATCGGCTGACTGACACGGTCGAGCAGGTGTTGCGCGCGGGGAGGGCTGGCGACAAGAAGGCAGGCAAGGAAAGGGTCGATGTCGATTTTGGACAGCTGGTCCGCGACTGCATGGACGCGACCCGGGCCCGGTATCACTTGCAGCCTGAACTTCTGCGGTATGAGGAAGTGGCTGCAAACGGAAGCGGCGTATATGTCCGCGGAAGCCAGGAAGACTTGCGCATGGCCGTGTCTAATGTTTTGGATAATGCGGTGAAGTATTCTGGCGAATCGGTGGATGTTCGCGTGCGATTGGAAACGAAGGATGCGAAGCGAGTCGTATTGAGCGTGCAGGATCACGGTGTTGGAATTCCCCAAGATGATCTGAAGAGAGTGTTCCGGCGTTTCTATCGCGTAATGCCACGGTCCATGGCGCATGTGAAGGGAACGGGACTGGGGTTGTTCATTGTAAAAGCGATCGCGAAGAAACACGGCGGCACCGCGTTCGCGTTGAGCGAGGGCGAAGGGCAGGGGACGACAGTGGTGATCGAGTTGCCGAAGATCGTATCCAGGGAGGCGGAGCAGGCATGAGCCGTGTGCTCGTTGTCGAAGACGAAGCGCATCTGGCGGAGGGGCTGCGCTTCAATCTGGAGGAGGAAGGCTACGCCGCGGAAGTTGTCGGAGACGGAGAGTCGGCGACTGATAAGTTGCTTGCCAAGAAGGAGCGATTTGACGCCGTGGTGCTCGACATCATGCTGCCGGGAAAAGACGGGTTCCGCGTGGTGTCGGAGTTACGGGCTGCGCGCAACTATGTTCCGGTGCTGATGCTTACGGCGCGGGGGCGTCCGGAGGATGTGCTGAAGGGGTTTGCCTCGGGGGCGGATGATTATCTGGCAAAGCCGTTCGAGCTGTCGATTCTTCTGGCAAGGCTGCAAGGACTTTTACGCCGCAGCCAATGGATGCGCGGTGGACAGAGCAGCAGCGTGGCGGTGGCCCCGAACAATGGCGGCAATGTGGGAGACTTTGGCCAGTACTCGTTTAGCGGGAAGACAATTGATTTCGGAGCGTTGGAGCTTCGTTCGCGGGGAAACACCATCCACCTGACTGTGATGGAGTCGGATCTGCTGCGGCATCTGGTGAAGAACGGAGGCCAGATCGTCTCGCGCAAACAGATTCTCGAGGAGGTATGGGGCCTCCACGAGGACACTGATACGCGCGCGATTGACAACTTTGTCGTGAGACTCCGTAGATATATCGAGGATGATCCCGGACATCCACGCTACCTGCAGACAGTACGGGGCGTGGGCTACCGGTTTGTGGCTGAACCGGAGGAGTAGGGCTCGGAACTAGGCCCGGCACAATTCTGCGAGAAGCGTTTCTCTGCGCTCGATGGCGATCCCGTCCATGCGACGCAAAATCACAAAATAGATCGGGATCGAGATCGCAGCTAGTATCAGGAATAAGAGCGATGCGATCCATAGGTTCCCGTACAGCCGCGCAATGGCGAAGACCCCAGTTCCGACCGCGACCAGCGCGATCTGCATGCCGAAACTCACCAGCACGGTCGTTTGCGCGACATTTTGCCGGCCGAAGGTGGAGAAATCGCGCTTCCTGGGTGAATAAAGGGAAAGCAGGTTACCGGCAGCAAAATTCAAAGGTGCGGCAAACAGCAATGCAGCGAGAGTTGCGATGGTGACGGGAAGGTGGGGAGCACCGTAGAGATAAGTAACGGCAATCAGCGCAAAGGCGACGTTAAGGAGCAGAACTCCGGCGTGAGTGAGATTCTTGGCCAGCAGAATGTGTCGGAATCGAATGGGTGAGGCGTAGAAGAACTGCATTCCGCCACCGTCCCCGCCGAAGCTGTTGTAGACGAGATTGGTCAGAACGAGCAGCGAATAGGCAGCAGCGCCCGGGAATGCCATGTCGGGGGTCCGGCCGAAGGAGCTTGATCGGTGGATGGCGTTCATAGCTCCGAAGCGAAAGATCAGGAGCATGAAGATGGGCATGATCAGGGTGAGTAGCATTGGCCCACTGCGGCCGAGATAGCGCATTTCTTTCTCGAAGACCGCCGCAACCGACTGAGAGAAGCCGGGAAGACTCCAGCCGGGTTGCACAACCTGTTTTTGCCTCACCACTGGCCGGGCGGCGGTTTCATTCAAGTTCTCACCCATGAATTGAGCTCGGATGCGGAGGTGCAAGAGCCATCCGATTGCGGAGGTGAGAGCGACAAGAGCAAGCAGGCATATCAAGGCTGTCGCGATGCGGAGATTCGCTGCCTGCGAAATTGCCTCCGTTGCTATGCCGGGTGGCAGAAGAGCCTGGATTTGATTGGCTATTTCAAAGTCGTGACGCAGCTCCGGATGCGGACCGCGGGACACGCGCTGCATGATCGGTCCGATGAGCTGAAAGCTGAGTGTGAATAGGATAAAGAGCACTCCGAAAATTTCCCGCGTGCGCCGTTGTGCCAGCCAACGCTCGATCCAGGCGAAGATCATCTGCATCAGCACAAGATTGAAGAGGGCGAAGGTGATAATGACGAGGAAAGTCCAAGGCATAAGAACCGGACGTGCGATGGTGACTCCGATCAGAACGCCGAATAGGGCCACGGTACCGAGAGCGCTCGCGGGATCGAAGAATCCGTAAGCGAGACGAACCAGGAAGTATGCGCGATAGTTCAGCGGGAAACGGAGGAGCTCCGACGAATCGGGATTATTGGTGAAGGCCGTCGCCATTACCGGGAAGAACTGCCACAGGAGGACGACGATCCAGAACGGGATGGCGAGCAGCTTAAGTTCATCTTCGGAGACAAAAGCCCAAGACATTCCGATCGTCAGTGCCAAGAGGCCAAGACCTCCAAAGGCAAAAAAAGAGCCGACAATGATGCGCGAAACGAGCTCTACCTTGCCTCGCTTGGTGCGAAGCCGGTTGATGAACATCCGCCAGCGGAGTTCGGCGATCGCAGAAAGTTGGGAGCGAAGGCTGCTGACAGGAGGCATGGATGTGGGTTCCATTTTTGCACAGCCGCAGGTTTTCCACCGGCAATTTATAAGTTGGTGAATTTGGAGCGTTTGTCAGGATGGAGCGCTGAATTGCACTTCATTCTTGCGGCGAGTGTGATCTCTGTCACCGCTTTTCGTATGAAGAGTCACGTCAGGCAGGAGAGATGCCGAAAGATAATACAGGTGTGGTTCGAGGAGCACTGCAATCATGAGGTCTGACGGAATTCCGCTGTGGGACAGCGTTACGCATCCGCTGGCGAACGCGCTGGAGATTGCGTTTGGATGCCATCACAGACGGCTGAGCCGAGTGTTCACCATCGATCATCACAGCTATAAGGTTTGCTGCGACTGCGGAGCTACGTTCAATTACTCGTTGGATAGGATGTCAATTCACCGGCGACGAAGATTGCTGTCGGCTCTAAGGAGGCTGCAGTCGAAGCCGCGGAGATTCTTGCGCCGGGCCACGCGCAAATCTTAGATCGTCAGTGATGGCTAGCCGAGCCAGGAGAGTTCCTGCTCGGTGTGCGATCCGCCTACCACTCGCAGAAAAATTTCTTCCAGGGTTAACTTTTCAGCCGAGGCTTGGGACCCGTTGTCGGAACCCGAGGGTGGTTGAGCCTCTACTCCGGCGCGCAATTCTTCCAGCGATCCCTGCGCGACCAGACGTCCCTGATGAATGATGGCTACGTGGCTACAAAGGCGCTCTACGATCTCGAGGACGTGTGAGGTGAGGAAGATTGTCGCGCCCCGCGAGATCATCCGCTGCAACATCGATTTCAATGTGCCGGCGGCGATGGCGTCGACGCCTTCAAACGGTTCATCGAGGAAGAGGATTCTTGGGCCATGGATTACCGCCGCGGCCATGGCGAGCTTTTTCTGCATGCCGTGGGAATAGTCGGTGACGAGCTTTTTCGGCTGGTCGGCCAGTTGCATGAAATCGAGCAACTCGGCGGCACGCTTGGCGGCGGTTTCGCGGTCCAATCCGTACATGCGTCCAGCAAAGCTTAGGAATTCCGCGCCAGTAAGACGACCAAAGAGCGCCATGCCCTCAGGAACGACGCCGATCTGACGCTTGACCTCGACTGGTTGCGCGTTCAGATCGAGTCCCAGGATTTCGATTTTCCCGGAACTGGGCGCGAGAAGGCCTGTCAGCATCTTGATCGTTGTGGATTTGCCGGCACCGTTGGGTCCAAGGAAACCGAAGAACTGGCCGGGAGCTACGCGAAGATTTACTCCATCGACGGCTATGAGTTGTCCGAAACGGCGGGTGAGGCCATCGGTGGAGATGCTGGATTCGGGAATCATTAAGCTTTCGAATCTAGCATAAGAGCAGGCTTCAGGCGTCGGGCTCAGGCGTCAGACCTGGGATTGAGGCTTGTTCATACCTTACCACCGGGTCAAGAAAAGCGGCACAATGTCGGTTCAATGCCATGACGCCTGACGCCTTGCACCTATTTCTTTTCCGGCTGTTTCTTCTTTGCGTCTTCCGTCCATGGGGGAACTACGCCGGCCATGCGTGCATAGGCGATGGATTGACCTAAATGTTCGGCGGCGTGACGGACTATGAAAAGGAGCACGCCACGTTGAGTATTTTTCCCGCCGAACCAGTCCATGCTTTTCTCCAGGTCGGCGTCGTTCATAGCTTTGATCGCTTGTTTGGCGTGTGCGAAGGAATCTTTCAGAGTGGCGATGACTTTTGCTTTGTCAGTCGTCGATTTCTCGAGGTTCTTCACATCGACGTTCGATGGCGGGGGCGTGCCGACAAGTTTGTACAAGTTGTAGTTGGCGGCGCTGATGTGAAGAAAGACTTCGGCGAAGGATCGTGTGTCGTCAGCTGGGCGCCAAGTGTACTTCTCTGCGGGGATGGCTTCCGCCAGCCGCGTTAGCTTGTCTTCCTGGACCATGACTTCGGCCATCACTTCCGAGCGGTATCCGGTAACTCCCGGAGTGCCATCTTTGTAGGGATTTACTTGCGCCGCAACGTGGAGCCTTCCGAGTCCGAGGACGAGCAGAAATAAAGCAGTCACAGCATTTCTCATGAGACTCTCCTTGCATGACGAACAGGGCCAACAAAATCTAAGTGACGAACTGGACCATGCAACGTTAGCGGAAGCGCGTCGTGCGCCAGAGGGCGACACCGCAGGC
>Ga0070709_10002391_pt1 | contig 10166 bp, 8 predicted proteins | sample LARL51metaG_FD_65449 | JGI IMG/M metagenome (GOLD analysis project Ga0070709, IMG submission 65449) | Corn, switchgrass and miscanthus rhizosphere microbial communities from Kellogg Biological Station, Michigan, USA - LAR L5-1 metaG | ecosystem: Host-associated > Plants > Roots > Rhizosphere ...
CGCCCACACCGACCCCCCTCGGTTGTGCTCCGAAATACTCCCGCGGGCAGACCAACCCGGTGTGTCCGCAATGGGGTTGTATTGCTCAGTGACGCTCACCGCATAATCGCTGACATCTGAGAGGTCGCTGATGTTTGCGACATTCGCGACTGCGATGGCGCGAGCGCGGGTTTCGTCCCCGCCTGGCCAGATTTCGATTGTTACGCGCAGCAAGTCAGATCTCCTAGAAATTTCTACAAAGCCGTCGGTCTCACGATCGTAGCGGCGACGGATCATTCCGACGCCGATCCCGCTCACTTCATGCACGATATGGACATTCTCCATGCTTGGTTTGACGGGCACCGGTTTGCCCTCCGCATGTTCGGCGCAGCGCGTCGCGTACCAACCGCCGCGATTATGCAGCCGACCTTCGGCGCCGCAAATTTCGCAAGTGCATGCTGAGCGGGCCTCTGCCAATGCGATCGCTTCCTCAACTTTCATTTTGGCCTTCTCGGAAAATCTGCCGTCCCAATAGAAGCGCAGTGTTCCAAACTTCTCCTTGATCTGTGCCACCCTGAAGGTGTTGCGCCGGCCAAGCGCCGCTTCGATCCTCGAACAGGCCCGCTCAAGCAGATCTCGCCAGCCTTCCTCGCATGCTGGATAGCCCGGTGACGCCTCAGGCCGTCCCTTTGGGGGCTTAAACAGGCGCCGATGCGCCTCGATCAACTTGATCTTCCAGTTTTCAGCCAAAAGCCACCTCGCGCGGGCCCAGGGTGACGTTGGGATCCCTCTTGCGACAGAGTTTCTTCGGTTCCGATTTCAAGAGAATCGAAGGCGACGTCGAAAAAGCAATCGTCCTCGGGGTCATATTGTCGGCAGGACAGGATCTGAGGCTTACCAGCCATCGTGCCCTGCACGATGCGGACAGTCTCGACTCTACGTTCCCATGGTGCAACTTTGCCCTTGCCATGGCCAGTGCAGGCCGTCGTGAGCCAGCCCGCGCAGGTGTAGAGGCGCCCTTCAAACCCACAGACCTCGCACGTCCGTGCGGACTCGATATACGCTTGTTCTATCGCCCGTTCGACCTTAGTTCTCGCACGGGCCGACAACGTGCCTTCCCAGAACATATTCAGGACCCCAGCCTTCTGGTTGATCTGGACCATCTTGAGCGTGTTGTCTTGGTCCGCTTCGAGGGCCTCTCGAATTCTGGCGCAGGCGTCCTCTATTAAGTACCGCCATCCTCCGCCGCACTCTGGCAACCCGCGAGGAGGCTCAAACAGATCGGGAAAGGCCGATGCGATTTCGGCTTTCCAATCGTCACGCCCTCCGTTTTCCACGTGCGGATCGACCACAGTGCATCGTATTGGGAGGCCAGTTTCATCCTTCATTCTTGAATCCCTACGACCAAGTGCGGGTTGAATTTGCCTCCTTCGACCGGATTGCAGATCACACGAGTTCGACCGCACTGAGCGTCGTAAGGAGCGTGAACATGACCACAGATCCAGAGGTCAGGTTGGAATTGGTGTGACAAGGTTGGGAGGATATCGGACGCGTAGAATGCCGGCGCCCACCATGGGGCGATATCGCGATACGCATCGACGCAAGCAGCGAGCGGAGGATGATGCGTCACAACCACGGTCGGGCCGTCGTGGCAGGAAAACAGTTCGTCAAGCAGAATGGCCTTTTCGCGTGCATGCTCCGCGACGGCATCATACGGGGTCCATGCACCGCGCTCGGTTTGGATTGCATGATACTCACGGGGGCGAGAGCTTAAGTGTCTAGCCTCTGCACGAGCCAGAGCGGCCCATTTGTTTTCATTCGCAGCGTCCATCCAGCGGCCGGCTTGAGCCCAGTCACTCCAGAGCGTCAGCCCGATGAACCGGGTCTGCTCGATTTCATGAACAGGATTGTCGGCGCTTAGAATGGTGACGACCTCGTCACCCGCTTGCGCATTCTGACGATCTGCTTCCTGACGTATCAGCTTTAGAATTTCGGAAATAGTGCGCTGGTCGGAACCAGCGGCATAATAGTCGTGATTGCCCGGTACAAGGATTGCTGGCTTTCCGCGCGCAAGATCGACGACGCTCTGCACGGCCTTTTCCGGATGACCCTCCCAGATGTCCCCGGCACAGATCAGCAAGTCGAAGGATCCGTTCAGGGGCGGTACTTCCTGGAGTCCGCGTCGCTCCAGGTGAAGGTCTGAAATCGCGAGTGCTTCCATAGGATTCGACCTGTCGAGAAATAAGCTGGTCTGAATACTATAGTCTGTAGAACTTTAGTATTCAAGTCGGACTATGGCGGGGTGACTAGCCCCAACACGGCCTTTGGAAAAATAATCGCAGGCCTCAGGCAAGCTGCCCGGCTCTCCCAGGAGGAGCTCGCCGAGCGCGCCGACATCCACCGGACTTATGTCAGTCAGATCGAACGCGGGCTAAAATCTCCAACGATTGTCATGCTTCTGAGATTGTCGAAAGCGCTTCAAACAACTCCGAGCAAACTGATGCGGCAGCTTGAGATAGAAATCGGTGGATTCTAGTCGGTGATTGTTTTCTCTTCACAGTTGCACGGCGATCGTGACTAGGAACCGCTGCTTAGTTCCGACCTACGCAGTTCCATGGATAGCGCTTCGCTTTGGGGCAGCTATTCAACTTGCCCTGTCTGACAACGCTGAGAGGGCCGTTGGTTGGGATTAGAAGAGCGGCCATACGGCGAAAATGGCGCACGGCCGCTCGCTCGCTACAGCGGCTATGCGGGGAGCGCGCTTCGCGAGCGGCCTCACGGACGGCGGAGCAAGCTCCCTATCGGGAGATATTTTCAGGTGGAATGCTTCAAAAAGGACGATCCGCGACGTTGGTACGACAATTCGCGTGGGGGTAGGCTAACAGCGCGGCTGCTCTGATTAGCCGAGCCTTAAAGCCAGTTCAGCGGCAGCTTCAAATCGAGAGCGGGTAGTGCCCGCCATACGTTTCAACCCCATTCCCCGGCTCATAAGCTCCGCCGCCCTACGTGTCGTTTGGCCCGTAGCCAAGAGCGACTTTGCAAGCGACGCCAATTCGACCAAAGGCACATCTAGATGGTCGCGAATCTCTTTCGGGGCATTCCGGAAACGCACCAGCGTCTGCGGTTCAGGGCTCGGCCATAAAATTTGCCGCCCGTCTTCTGTTGAGCGCGCAAATGATGGGCCAGCGACTTCCCGGGTGATCTGGAGCAGCTTTCCAGTCGCTCGTGCGAGACCGTGAGCGCGCGCGACCCTGCGCGCCACCAAGTCCTCGAAGATCGGGCCTTCTGATCTTATCACGTGGTCGACCACAAGCTGGATCGTGCGGCGGTATTCGGGTTCATACAGGTTACGCTTGCTCAAGGTCACCTCGAGCGAAGCGAAGTTTGTCGGCTGATAGGGGAGTCCAACCTCCAAGTTGCCGTCCTGCGGCTCAACCTGACCTGCTGCCAAAGGCCTGGGAAGTGTCTCGAGGGAGTTCGTTGCGTTAGGCAAGGCCGCGGCCGCCGCCGTTCCGACCGCCGGGGATCGTCGCTCGCTGTCCAGGTGCCTGATGGCCGCGAGCCGAGCAGCGGCATCGTCGAAAACTCTTAGAACCAAGCCAAGTACTCTGAGCGTTGGGATCAAAAGGTGTAGCGGAGCGGCAGCATTGCCCTTCTCGAGATCGACCACCCATTGCCGACCAACGCCCGCGCGCAGGGCTAAATGGCGTTGCGACCACCCCAGCAGAGTGCGGTGGTCGCGAATGAAAAGTCCGAGATCTTTTGGGTCTCGAATGTCCATGATTGCTCGATAGTCGTCAAATGGCGACATAATGGGATAAATAGCTGTCGTGTCAACGGAAGGGAGTCGTCAAACACGGACAATCTTTTTGAGCCCGCAAATGGGCTCAGCGGGCGTATCCGCGGCGCCGCACAGGTACGAAGAAAATGCGAGCTTGATCGAACATCAGCAATGAGGCAAATTCGTCGAGTAACGAGTAGAGAAGGCCCGTCTAGTGATTCTTCGGACAGATGCGACCCAGCGGTCGGTCACCCGCACGCCAGCGACAGTCGTCGCCTATCGAAAGAGGTACATAAGCCTGTGTGGGCTCGCCCGAGTGCAGATGACCGACCTGTCGGGCGCCGTCACATGGTTTGCCGGTGAGCATGATCGCTGGGTGAAGTCGACCATCCGGCAGTATCGAGCCGCCCTCCTACAAGTGATGGAGGACGCCCAACCTGACCTTCCGCTTGCGGCTGCCGAAGAACTGTCGGCGATTCTCAAACTTGGCCCCAAGCCCCGCAGATCAGGACGCCAGACTTCTGCGCGGAAGAGAAAGTCGGTTCCGAAATCCGAGTTTGGTCTGCTTTTGCGTCACCTCAAGAACAGAGGTGGTCATCCCGACGACCGCCTAGCGGCACGACTGTTGAACCACAACGTTCGATTGTTCCTCCGCCCGAGCGAGTGGGGAAAGGCGATTCTGGACGGAACCGTTCTGATTGTCAGAAACGGGAAGGCTACCAACGGGAGAGCATTGGGCTCACATCGAAGACTGGATTTGACGGACTACGGTGCCCGGGGGCTGAACGATCTTTCGGAACTCCTGACGGTTCTGCAGAGGCGGGCCCAAACAGCCGAGAGCTTCCACCGGTTGTGGGGAAAGCTAGCCTCGCGAATTGCGCGGGCATGCAAGGAGATCGGAATAAAGCGAGTGGCGCCGTATTCAACGCGCCATATCGGCATGGCCAACGCCAAGTCCTGGATGTCACCTGAAGAAGTGGCGGCGGCCGCTGGACATAAGACCACGGCGACAGCAAGCTCCCATTACGCGAAGCGCCGCAGCGCATGGCGTAACAAGCCGTTGGGTGTTGCCCGTCCCCTGGCAGAGGACGTTGCGAAGGTGATCGGGTCGCGACGGGTAAGTCGCGACGCGAACTTGGAGTACGTGAGAAAGCGCGAAGAAAGAAGGGGCAATAGGCCTGAGGGCGAGACGCCCGTCCCTACATTTTGATGTGACGCCACCGCGCGCCTGTGACGTCCATCTTTTGCGCGAGGCCGATCTCGTGATTGCAGCCGGTATCGCGACGCCACAGGCCCGTGAGCTCACAACTCAAGCTACTCAGAAACGAATGGGCGTCATCCACTTCGATGCCGGTACGACGTGATCTCCTCTTCTGTGAGATCGACGTCGACATAGAAGGTATGTCACGCATCTCACCGGCCGCGATTCGCGCGGACGGGTGGCAGAAACCGGGACGAAGGTTCAAATCAAGCGTCGATACACCGCCGTAATCCGGTTCGCCTCGATATCGAGGCTAAACTCACTGAGCACGCGCTCCCTCGCGCGCGCGCCCATCGCGGCGGCAGCCTGCGGATCGCGCATCAGCGGCTCCAACGCGGCGACCAGCGCGTCGACATCGCCCGGGGGCACCAGCACGCCGGTGACACCATCCTCGACCACGAGTTCGGCCGCGCCGGCGCGCGCGGCGACCAGCGCGCTGCCGGCTGCCATCGCCTCGATCAAGGTCAGGCCAAATCCCTCATTACGCGAGGTGAAGGCGTAGATGGTAAGCCGCTGGTACCAGCGCTGCACCTCCTCGATTGGGAGTTCGCCCGTGATGACGATCCGCGACGCAAGACCTGCGGCTTCGATCTTCCTTCGCAGCTCGCTCGCAAACGCCATCTGCTCCGGCACGACCGCGCCGACCAGCACCGCGATGAAATCGCCATAGCGCGGCAGCAGGGCGCACATCGCATCGACGAACACGTCAGCGCCCTTCTGTGCCCGCACCCGGCCGAAGCAGCCGATCGCGAAGCGGCCGGGCAGCCCGCTCTCTGCAAAAGCCGCGGCCCGATCCGCTGGCGGCGCGTAGATGTCGGTGTCGACGCCGTGCGGGATCACGGTCGCCGCGCGCTTCAGATAGGCTGCGGACAGATCGCTGGTTGCGATGATCGCATCCATCCGTTCGATCAGCGCCCGCGTGATCCAGCTATGGTGGCGCTGTGCGGCCGAGGTGAACACGAGTTTCAGCGGCCAGCCGAGCGCGCGCAGCACGACGCCAAAAATCATCTCGTTGTTGCGCCGCGCGTGCCAGATCAGCGGACGCTGGCGCCGCCACAGCCGCAGCAGATCGACCAGCCCCAGTCGTGCGATGCCGTCCGGCGCGTTCGATCCGAGCCAGCCGGCGCGAAACAGGCTTGCGAGCCTTGGCGCCACCATGCGGTTGGTCGCGGTGACCCCGGTATAGCGGCGATGCAAATTGGGCACGATCAGGTCGAGATCGGCAAGACGGCTTTTGTTCGGCACGCAGCGCTCCGTTTTCGCTGGGCCTCCTATACGCAACATTAAGCATAGTGGCCAGTTCACCGGCACCGAAACCCCATCTTCACCGCGCATCCGCTACCCTCCGTGCACAACAGGGAGACGTGCTGCGACATGACCGTGCTCGTGACCGGCGGCGCCGGCTACATCGGAAGTCACATGGTGTATGCGCTGGTCGAGGCCGGCGAACGCGTGGTCGTGATCGACAATCTCTCCACCGGTTTTGCCACAGCCGTTCCGTCAGGCATTCCGCTGCTGGTCGGCGATGCCGGCGACGAGGCACTGGTTTCGAGCACGATCGCCGAGCATGGCGTCGAGAGCGTGATCCACTTTGCCGGCTCCGTCGTCGTACCGGATTCGATGCGCGATCCGCTCGGCTATTATCGCAACAACACCATGACCACTCGCTCGCTGCTCAACGCGGTCATCAAATGCGGCGTCGAGCGCTTCATCTTTTCCTCCACCGCCGCGGTGTACGGCAATCCCGACCAGGTCCCGGTGCCCGAGAGCGCGCCGACCCGGCCGCTGTCGCCCTACGGGTCGTCGAAGCTGATGACCGAGATCATGCTGCACGACGTCGCGATGGCGCACGGCATGAACTATGTCGTGCTGCGCTATTTCAACGTCGCCGGCGCCGACCCGCTCGGCCGCATCGGGCTTGCCACCGTCGGCGCGACGCATCTGCTCAAGATCGCGGTCGAGGCTGCGACCGGGCAGCGCGCCAAGATCGACGTCTACGGCACCGACTATCCGACCCCGGACGGCAGCTGCATCCGCGACTTCATCCATGTCAGCGACCTCGCGCAGGCGCATCGCGCCGCGCTGTCCTATCTGCGCGACGGCGGCAAGTCGGTGACGCTGAACTGCGGCTACGGCCGCGGCTATTCGGTGCTGGAGACCATCGAGGCAGTCCGCAGCGTGTCGGGCCGCAATTTCGCCGTGCAATATGCCGCGCGCCGTCCCGGCGACATCATGACCATGGTCGCCGACACCAGGCGCATCCGCAGCGCGCTGGACTGGACGCCGCAATATGATGATCTCGCGACCATCGCGAGCCATGCGCTCGCCTGGGAGGAAAAGCTCTCCCGCGAACACCTCGACATCCGCCACGCGGTACCGGCCTAAATCGCGACCCATTGCAACCGCTTAATTGGGCTTGAAAAGCTCCTCTTTAGCGGGCAAGGAAACCATCACCTGTCGCGCGGGCGTCAAAGGCCCGGCGCGGTCGATGGAACGTGCATGGCCAAACCGACCAAGAAAGTCACCGACGATCCCTATGGCGCGGCGATCCTGATCCGCCGCCTGGTGATGGAACAGGGCCTTATTTATTGGCGGCGCTATCTGGCGGCGCTGGCGCTGATGGGCGTCTCGGCCGCCGCCAGCGCGGGGGCAACCTACATCCTGGGCCAGGTGATCAACGCGGCCTATGTCAGCAAGAACGTCTCCGGCATCGCCGCATTCTCCGGCCTCGTGGTGTTGATGCTGTTCATCAAGGGCATCGCGACCTACGGCCACACCACGATCCTGTCAAAAATCTCGAATGCGATCCTCGCCAACAACCAGCGGCGGCTGTTCGCCAAGCTGATGAGCGAGAGCATCGGCTTCTTTTCGGAGCGGCATTCGTCCGAATTCCTGGCGCGGCTGAGCGCCGGCGCAAAGTCCATCGCCGACACGCTGAACCTGCTGTTCAACGCGATCGGGCGCGACCTGCTGATGCTGATCAGCATGATTGTGGTGATGGTGGTGCAGGATCCCTTGATGTCGCTGCTCGGCCTCGTGGTGACGCCGCCGGCGATGCTGATCCTGCGCAAGCTGGTCAAGCGGATCAAGGGGCTCGCGTTCACCCAGTTCACCGGCACCGCCGACATTCTGGAGACCATGCAGGAATCACTGCAGGGCATCCGCACGGTCAAGGCGTTCACGCTGGAAGACACCATGCGCGCGCGCATCGACGACCACATCGCCGCGGTCGAGCGCAATGCCAACAAGATGGCGCGGGTGTCGAACCGCGCCAATCCGCTGATGGAGATGCTGGGCGGTTTTGCGGTCGCCGGCTGCCTGATGTATGGCGGCTACAGCGTGGTCGCGCTCGACGCCAAGCCGGGGCAGTTCTTCTCCTTCATGACCGCCTTCCTGTGGGCGACCGAGCCGGCCAAGCGGCTCGCCCGTCTCAACATCGACCTCAACAGCCAGCTCGTCGGTGCACGCATGCTGCTGGAGATCGTCGACAGCCCGGCGAGCGAACTGTCCGACGACGACAAGCCCCCGCTCGCACTGGCGACCTCGCGCGTCGAATTCCAGGATGTTTCCTTCGCCTATCGCGCGAACGAGCCGGTCCTCAACCGCATGAGTTTCGTTGCCGAGCCCGGCAAGGTGACCGCGCTGGTCGGCCCGTCCGGCGGCGGCAAGTCCACGGTGCTGGCGCTGCTGCTCCGCTTTTACGAGGTGAGCGAAGGCGACATCCTGATCGACGGCCAGAACATCGCGCGGGTGTCGCGCAGATCGCTGCGGGCGCAGACCGCCTATGTCGGCCAGGACGTCTATTTGTTCCGTGACACCATCCGGAGCAACATCGCGTTCGGCAAGCACGGCGCGAGCGAGGCCGAGATCGTCGAGGCCGCGAAGGCGGCCTGCGCGCACGACTTCATCATGTCTTTTCCGCTCGGCTACGACACCCCGGTCGGCGAGCATGGCACGCAGCTCTCCGGCGGCCAGCGCCAACGCATCGCAGTCGCCCGCGCGCTGATCAAGAACGCGCCGATCATCCTCTTGGACGAGGCCACCGCAGCGCTGGATTCGGAATCGGAAAAGCAGGTGCAGGAGGCGATCGAGCATCTCTGCCAGAACCGCACCACCATCGTCATCGCCCACCGGTTGCACACCATCACCCATGCCGACGCGATTTTCGTGGTCGAGGCCGGCGAGATCGTCGAAAGCGGCAGCCACGAGGATCTGCTGCGCCGCAACGGCCGCTACGCCTCGTTCTTCCGCCTGCAGCATCGCGGCCACCCGACACTGGCGCCGGTCGGCGCAACCGCGTAAGGAACCAAGCCGATTTTGCCCTGAAACCGCCGAGACAAGTTCATGAACGCCAGCTCCTTCGTGATTCCCGCGCCGCCGCAAGCCGCCATTCCCGTCGTCGGTGAAGGCAAGTCATTCCCGGTCCGCCGCATCTGGTGCGTCGGGCGCAACTATCTCGAGCACATCCGCGAGATGGGCAATGACGAGCGCGACCCGCCGTTCTTCTTCGCCAAGCATGCCGACATGCTCGAGGGCGACGGCGCGACCATCCCCTACCCGCCGCTGACCAAGGACCTGCACCACGAGGTCGAGCTGATCGTCGCGATGAAGAGCGGCGGCCTCAACATATCAGCCGACAAGGCGCTCGACCACGTCTATGGCTACGCGGTCGGCATCGACATGACCCGCCGCGACCTGCAGCAGGCCTCGCGCAAGAAGGAGCGGCCCTGGGAGATCGGAAAATCCTTCGATCATTCGGCGCCCTGCTCGGCGCTGCAGCCGGCCGCGAAGATCGGCCATCCGAACAAGGGCAGGATCTGGCTTTCCGTCAACGGCACCGAGCGGCAGAAGGGCGACCTCTCCGAGCTGATCTGGAGCGTGCCGGAGATCATCTGGCAGCTCTCGAAACAGGTCGAGATCGGCGCGGGCGACATCATCCTGACCGGTACGCCGGCCGGCGTCGCGGCCCTGTCGCCGGGCGACAAGATCGAATGCGGCGTCGACGGCATCGGCACGCTGAAGGTTTCGATCGGCGAGCCGAAGTAGAAAGCTTCGTCGGCGAAGACCCCGCGGCCCATCCCTCGAGACGGCGCGGAAGCGCCTCCTCGGGATGAGGTGACCATCTTGGCAAGATCTTGACCCTCA
>Ga0070709_10002395_pt1 | contig 10159 bp, 11 predicted proteins | sample LARL51metaG_FD_65449 | JGI IMG/M metagenome (GOLD analysis project Ga0070709, IMG submission 65449) | Corn, switchgrass and miscanthus rhizosphere microbial communities from Kellogg Biological Station, Michigan, USA - LAR L5-1 metaG | ecosystem: Host-associated > Plants > Roots > Rhizosphere ...
GGCGCCACCTCCTACCCGATCACCGCTCAGTCGTGGGTTCTCGTCTACCAGAAGCAGTCGAGTGCGAATACCACGAAGCTGCTCAAGTCGTACTTCGGCTACCTGGTCGGGGCTGGGCAGAAATTGCTCCCGGGACTGGGCTACGCGCAGCTGCCCTCTAGCATCGACCAGAAGGCCAAGGCGCAGCTGAGCAAGATCGGTTCGTAGTGAGCGTTGTTACGCAGGCCGACCAGGCCGCCTCGGGGAGTGCCCCGGGCGGCCTGGCCGCGCACCGCGGCCTGGGCGACCGCAGCTTCCAGTGGCTGGCACTTGGGTGCGGCCTGCTGGTGCTGGTGATCCTGGTCCTTATCGCCGTCACGACAACCCAGCAGGCGTCGTCGTGGTTCAGCAGCCAGGGCCTGAAGATCTTCTCGACCACCTGGAATCCCACGGTCGGCAAGTTCGGCGCGACACCCTTCATCTACGGCACGGCCATCACGGGGGTGATCGCGCTCGTGATGGCCGTCCCGGTCAGCATCGGCATCGCCCTGCTGCTGACCGAGGTCGTGCCGTACCGGCTGGCGCGGCCCATCGTCTACGTGGTCGACCTGCTGGCCGTGGTCCCGTCCGTGGTCTGGGGGCTGTGGGGAATCCTGGTATTCGCCCCGTGGATCCAGCACATCTACGCATCGATTGGCTCTGGGGTCAAGGGGGTCCCGGTGCTCGGCTCGCTGTTCGGGCCGCCCACGAGCGGGGCCGCATTCTTCACCGCCGGTATCATCCTGGCTTTCATGATCACGCCGATCGTGACCTCGCTGTCGCGCGAGGTTATCGCGACGGTGCCGACCATCGACCGGGAGGGCGCGTATGCGCTGGGTGCCACCCGCTGGGAGATGATCCGCGGTGTCGTCTGGCCGCACAGCCAGGGCGGTATCGTCGGGGCCGTGCTGCTCGGCCTGGGCCGGGCCATTGGCGAGACGATCGCGGCGGCGCTGGTGATCGGCGCCTCACCCACGATCACTTCCCACCTGTTCGCCCCGGGGTACAGCATGCCCTCGGTCATCGCGAACCAGTTCGGCGAGGCCACCGGCGTGTTCCGGGCCGGACTGATGGGACTCGGCGTGCTGCTGTTCGTATTCACGATCATCATCAACATCATCGCCCGCGTGATTGTCGAGCGGTCCGCTCGGCGGAAGCGGGGTGCCTGATGGCTTCAGTTACCGAGCCGCAGAAGGTCGATCTGCAGGAGCCGGCCGGCTGGCGGCGCACCAAGAACCGCCTGGCCACGATCCTGATGTGGATCTCCTTCGTGGTCGTGATCATCCCGCTGGTCTTCGTCCTGTACACAGTGATCGCCAAGGGTGCCTCCGTCATCAGCTGGTCGTTCCTGACCAGTCCGATCCCGGTCAGTGTGGCGCCCGCGGGCGTGGGCGGCGTGGGGCCTGCGGTGCTCGGCACGATCGAGATCGTGGCCCTGGCCACGGTCCTGGCCGTGCCACTCGGTGTGCTGGGGGCCATCTACCTGAACGAGTACGGCGGCAGGAACTGGCTGTCGCGGTTCATCGGGTTCATGGCCGACGTGATGACGGGCGTGCCGTCGATCGTGATGGGCCTGTTCATCTTCTCGATCTGGGTGCTGCACTTCGGGTTCTCCGGCCTCGCCGGTGCGTTCGCCCTGGGCGCCCTGATGCTGCCGATCGTCATCCGGTCCACCTACGAGATGCTCAGGCTCGTGCCGAACGAGTTGCGCGATGGGAGCTACGCGCTCGGGGCCAGCAAATCCCGCGTGACGCTGACCGTGGTGCTGCCGGCCGCGCTTGGCGGCATCGTCAGCGGCGTACTGCTGGCCGTCGCCCGGGCCGCGGGTGAGACGGCGCCGCTGCTGTTTACCATCCTCACCGTGACCGCGGCCAACCCGAACGTGTTCAGCGGCGCGAACACCTCGCTCCCTTCGCAGATCTTCGTGAACGCGTCGTCGCCGTATCCTGGCGGCCAGGCCCGCGGCTGGGGCGCGGCGCTCACGCTCATCGCGATCGCGTTCATCCTCATGATCGCCGCCCGGTTCGTCACCGCCCGATTTGCCCGATACCAGCGCTAGGGATCGTCATGGAACAGCCAGAGCAGAACGTCGCGGCGCAGACCGGGATGCCCAAACAGGATGTCGCGGCCCGGACCGAGATGCCCAAGCCGGCGGCCCTGCAGGATGTGGGGCGGCGGGAGTTCGCCGCGCCGTCGGACCAGGTCATCTTCGACGTCCGGGACGTGTCGGTCTGGTACAGCTCGTTCAAGGCCGTGACCGGCGTGACGATGAACATCCACGAGAACGAGATCACCGCGTTCATCGGGTCGTCCGGGAGCGGTAAGTCGACGGTGCTGCGGTCGTTCAACCGGATGAACGATCTGATACCGGGGGCCCGCTTGGAAGGCGAGATGGCCTACCGCGGGGAGCAGTTGTACGCCAGGGACGTCTCGCCGATCGCGGTGCGGCGGCGGATCGGCATGGTGTTCCAGAAGCCCAACCCGTTCCCGAAGTCGATCTATGACAACGTGGCCTACGGGCCTCGGATCAACGGCGAGCGGAAGAAGGGCAAGCTGGACGAGATCGTGGAGAGCTCGCTGCGCAAGGCGGTGCTGTGGGACGAGGTCAAGAACCGGCTGAACACGTCCGGGCTGAGCCTGTCCGGCGGGCAGGCGCAGCGGCTGTGCATCGCCCGCACGATCGCGGTCGAGCCGGACGTGGTGCTGATGGACGAGCCCGCCTCGGCGCTGGACCCGATCGCCACCGGCGCGATCGAGGACCTGATGAAGGAGCTCAAGAAGCAGTACACGATCATCGTGGTCACGCACAACATGCAGCAGGCCACCCGGGTCAGCGACCGCACCGCGTTTTTCTACGTGCTCACCGACACCAAGAGCGACACCCGCACCGGGGTGCTGGTGGAGTACGGCCCGACCGAGCAGATCTTCCAGGACCCGGCCGACGAGCGCACCAAGGCCTACGTCACCGGCCGGATGGGCTGAGCCGCCGGATACCGAACGCACGCGGGATCTCATGAGAGTGGTGGTTGCCCTCGGCGGGAATGCGCTGCTGCGCCGGGGGGAGCCGATGACCGCGGAAAACCAGCGTAAGAACGTCCAGCTCGCGTGTGATCACCTGGCGCCGATCGGCGAGAAACACGAACTAATAATCTCGCATGGCAACGGCCCCCAGATCGGGCTGCTGGCCCTGGAGGAGGCGGCCTACCCCGGGGGGCCTGAGTCTCCGCTCGACGTGCTGGGGGCGGAGACCCAGGGAATGATCGGATACCTCGTCGAGCAGGAACTGGGAAACCGGCTCCCGTTCGAGAAGCCGCTCGCGTCGCTACTGACGATGATCGAGGTCGATCCCCGCGACCCGGCGTTTACCGACCCGGGCAAGCCGATCGGCCCGCTCTACAGCAAGCCGGAGGCGGACAAGCTGGCGTCGGAGCGGGGCTGGACGTTCAAGCCCGATGGCGACAGCCTGCGCCGGGTGGTGCCCTCGCCGGTGCCCCAGCGGATCTTCGAACGTCGGCCCATCAAGTGGCTGCTTGACCAGGGCTGCGTGGTGATCTGCGCCGGCGGCGGCGGGATCCCGGTCTGCTACCGGCCGGGACGGCAGTTGGCAGGCGTCGAGGCAGTGATTGACAAGGACCGGGCCAGCGCCCTGCTGGCCCGCGACATCGAGGCAGACATACTCATCATGGCCACCGACGCGCAGGCGGTCTTCGTTGGATTCGGCACCCCGCGGCAGCGGGCGATCGTGGCGGCCGATCCCGATGTCCTGCTCACCCGGTACGAGGCCGAGTTCGCGGCGGGGTCGATGCTCCCCAAGGTGATAGCCGCGTGTGACTTCGCGAGGGCAACGGGGAAGCCCGCGATGATCGGTGCGCTGGGCGAGATCGATGCCATGCTCGCCGGCGAGGCCGGCACCCGCGTCACGTCCGACGTCAACGGCGTCGTGTTCGCCGATGGCTCACGCGGCTGAACCATCAAGTGCCCGCGTGGCGGGCGCGTGGCCGGGCAGCGTCCTGCCTAGACTGCCGCTATGCACGGCATGCTGAGCCTGGCGGTCCTGGTGGCCGCGTGCGCCGGCCTCGCGGGGTGGATCGGCTACCTGCTGGTGCGCCTGTACCGGGCCTGTCCCGCCGTCCGCGCCACGGCGGCGCTGCCGTCGCCAGCCGACCCGGCCGGCCCGCCCCCCGGCGGCGGTTCGGCCGACGAGCACATCGCCACCCCCCAGTCGGTGGCCTGATACCCATGAATCACCAGCCACCGGACGCAGAGCCGTCACCCGCGCCGCAGGCGCCCGCGGCGGACCAGGCTCCCGAGTCCGAGCCGCAGTTCGAGATCGAATTCATCCGCCCGCCCGATCCCGCGGCTCCGCCTGCCCCCGAGTTGCACCCCGACCTGGTCCCGCTGAGCTTCCTGCTGGGCCGCTGGCGCGGCGCCGGGGTCGGCGGCTACCCGACGATCGAGAGCTACCGGTACGGCGAGGAACTGTCGTTCAGCCACAACGGCAAGCCGTACCTGATCTACTCCTCCCGGACCTGGCTGCTGGACGAGGAAGGTAATCCCGTCCGGCCGTCGCACCTGGAGACGGGGTACTGGCGGCCGCAGCCGGACGGCGGGGTGGAGGTGCTGCTGGTGCATCCGACCGGGATCGCCGAGATCTACCTGGGCCAGATCACCGGCACCCGGGTCGAGATGAGCACGGACGTGGTGATCCGCACCGCGACCGCCAAGGAGGTCACCGCCGGACACCGGCTCTACGGCCTGGTCGGGGACGACCTTGCGTACGCCTACGACATGGCGGCGGTCGGCCAGGGCTTGCAGCCGCACCTGTCGGCCCAGCTCAAGCGGGCCTCAGCCGCCTAAGGGCCGGCCTGGAGTCCGCTGACGCCCGGGCAGCAGGACAGCAGGTTCCGGACCGGCTCTGCGGCTAGGCCCTGCATCAGGTCCGCCGGGTGCGGCCCGGCCCGCTAGCACGATAAGACCCCCGGGCGCCTCCCGCGGGCAGGCACCGTCAAGGATGCCTTACGCGGGGGCCGACTGGACTAGGCCGGCCAGCCCGGGGGTTCGGTGTCTGCCGAGGATTCGCCGACCGCCGCCCCTAGGGCAGCAAGCCTTCCTTCCAGAACGTCACGATGAACGTGCTATCGGGAAAGCCCGGCCGGTGAAGCACGCGTCACTGCAGGACAGCGACCCATGCATCGGCGGGACGGCAGCTAACGGACAGCCACCTCACGTGTCCAACAACTATGCATACTCTTGGACCACCTCCTTTCCCGCGTAGCCCGAACGCTACTTGGGCCGCAGCGGCCTGGCAAGAGCATTTCACCGGGCGGCCCCTAACCGGCATCGGCCCGGGGGAAGGCCGGTTCCGGCCCGCCGGGCATCGGCTCCGCGCCGCCCGCGTTACTACACTCTGCGTATGACCCAGGCGTGGGATGATCAGTTGCGGGCCCGCGGATACCGGGTCACCCCGCAACGCCAGCTGGTGCTCGAGGCGGTGACCGCGCTCGAGCATGCCACGCCCGAAGAAATCTGCACCCGGGTCCAGCAGACAGCACGGGGCGTGAACATCTCGACCGTCTACCGCACGCTGGAGCTACTCGAACAGCTCAGCCTGGTCACCCACAGCCACCTGGGGCACGGCGCCCCCCGTTACCACCTCGCGGCGGAGGCCGAGCACGTGCACCTGGTCTGCCGTGAGTGCGGCCGGATCGAGCAGGTCGGCCCGCGGTCGGTGGCCCCTCTGGTCGCCGCGCTCGAGGCCGAGCACGGCTTCCAGACCGACGTCCGGCACCTGACCGTGTTCGGCCGGTGCGGAGCCTGCCGCAAGGCGGAGGCACCGGCCCCGGAGGTGGCCGGGTCACCGAGCGCCTGACGGCCGCCGATCAGCCGGCGCCGGAAGATAGCCTTACCACCATGGAAAGCCCGCTGCTCCAACTGCCCGGCGCCGTCCCGGCCGAAGGGCCCGACGCCGGCGTCGCGGCCCACTACGGTGACCCGCTCGGCGAGCAGCGCGAGCTCGCGCAGGCGGCCGGGCTGGTGGACAGGTCCCATCGCGGCATCGTCCGCGTCGCCGGCCCGGACCGGCTGTCCTGGCTGAACAGCCTCACCACGCAGCGACTTGAGCCGCTGCCGCCGGGCTCCGTCGTTCAGGCGCTGATTCTGAGTCCGAACGGGCACGTCGAACACCATCTGACGATGACCGATGACGGCGAGGCGGTGTGGGCGCACGTCGAGCCGGGTACCGCGGCGGAGCTGGTCAAGTTCCTGGAGTCCATGCGATTCATGCTCCGGGTCGAGCCGGCCGATGTCAGCGGCGAGTACGCGCTGCTCACGCTGATGGGCCCGGACGCGCCGCAGGTCCCCCGGGTGACGGTGGCCCTGCCGGGTGGCCTCGGCACCGATCTCATCGTGCCCCGGGAGCAGATGGCCGGGGTGGCCGACGAGCTCCGGCAGGCCGGAGCGCGGATGGCCGGGATGTGGGCGCATGAGGCGCTGCGGATCGCGGCCCACCAGCCGCGCCTCGGCCTGGACACCGATCACCGGACGATCCCGCACGAGGCCGGCTGGATCGATACCGCCGTGCACCTGGACAAGGGCTGCTACCGAGGCCAGGAAACCGTGGCCCGGGTGCACAACCTGGGGCACCCGCCGCGACGGCTGGTCCTCCTGCAGCTCGACGGGAGCAGCGACCGGCTGCCTTCCCACGGCGACCCGGTCGAACTCGACGGGGCCACGGTCGGGTTCGTCGGGTCTGCCGCCCGGCACTACGAGCTCGGGCCGATCGCGCTGGCGATGGTGAAGCGGACCGTACCCACCGACAGGCAACTGCTGGCCGGCGGCGTGGACGCCGCCCAGGAGATCATCGTCGCTCCGGACGCGGGCGCCAACGTCAAGGTCACGCTGCGGCGGCCGGCCAAGCCCGAGCGCCCGGGCACGGGTGCGCCCCGCCGTCCGGGGTAGCCTGATCGGTCAGAAATCGGCCGACCTGCCATGGCCGGCCACGGTGAACCAGGGAGGTCGCCGACTGTGCTGCGCCGCATGATGCTGGCCGTCTCGGCCAGCGACCGCATCCGGGAGGTCGTGACCACCGCCCCCTACGCCAGGGACATGGTGGCCAGGTTCGTGGCGGGTACCGGGCAGGACGACGCGCTCCGGGTGACCCGCCAGCTGATCGAAAGCGGCCTGCTGGTCACCCTCGACCACCTGGGCGAGCACACCACCGACCCGGAGCAGGCGGCGGCCGCGGCCGACGAGTACATCACCCTGCTCGGGCGGCTGGCCGAGGCCGGCCGCGCCCGCCGCGGCGCGGCCGAGGTGTCGGTGAAGCCGACCGCGGTCGGGCTCGGCCTGAGCGAGCACGGCGAGAAGACTGCGGCCGAGAACATCGCGCGGATCTGCGCCGCGGCGCGCGCCGCCGGCACCACCGTGACCCTCGATATGGAGGAGCACGAGATGGTGGAAGCGGTGCTGCGCATCCACCGCGAGCTGCGTGAGGAGTTCGCCGACCTCGGCTGCGTGATCCAGTCCTACCTGCGGCGCAGCGAGGCGGACTGTGCGGCGCTGGCCGCGTCCGGGGCCCGGGTCAGGCTGTGCAAAGGCGCCTACGATGCACCGGAGCAGGTAGCGTTCACCAGCCGGCGCGACATCGACCGCTGCTACGTCCGGTGCCTGCGCCGGCTGCTGGCCGGGCCCGGCTACCCCATGCTGGCCACCCACGATCCGCGGCTGATCGAGATCGCCGGGGCGCAGACCATCCTGGCCGGCCGGCCGGTAGACAGCTTCGAGTACCAGATGCTGTACGGGATAAGGCCCGCCGAGCAGCGGCGGCTGGCCGCCCTGGGGGCGCGGGTGCGGGTTTACGTCCCCTACGGCAGCGACTGGTACGGCTATCTCACCCGCCGCCTGGCCGAGCGGCCGGGCAACCTCGCCTTCTTCCTGCGCTCGCTGGCCACGAGGAGGTAGGCCGTGCCGCGAGAAGACGGGCCGATGATCGCGATCCTGGGCGCGGGCAAGATGGGCGAGGCGCTCATTTCCGGGCTGCTGCGCGCGGGCCGGCCGCCCGCGGGGATCCTCGCGGTGGCGCGGCGGCCACAGCGCGCCGCGGAGCTGCGCGAGCGCTACGGCATCCAGGCGATGGGGGCGGCCGCCGCGACCAAGGCCGCCCACACGCTAGTGATCACGGTGAAGCCGCAGGACATGGCCGCGCTGCTGGACGAGATCGCGCCGAGCGTGCCGGGCGACCGGCTGGTCATCTCGGTAGCGGCCGGCATCACCACGTCCTTCATCGAGGCCCGGCTGCCCGGTGACCTGCCGGTGGTCCGGGTCATGTCCAATACTCCCGTACTGGTGGACGAGGCGATGAGCGTGATCTCGGCCGGATCGCACGCCACCGACGAGCACCTGCGGTTCACCGAGGATCTGCTCCGCCCCGTGGGCCGGGTCATCCGCATCCCCGAGTCGCAGCAAGACGCCGCCACCGCGCTGTCCGGGAGCGGCCCGGCGTACGTGTACTACCTGGTGGAGGCCATGGTGGATGCGGGGATCCTGCTGGGCATGCCCCGGCAGACGGCCCTGGACATGGTGACCCAGGCGGTGTACGGGGCGGCGACGATGCTGCGCGAGTCGGGTGAGCACCCGGTGATCCTGCGCGAGGCGGTCACCTCGCCCGGCGGCACGACGATCTCCGCGGTGCGGGAGCTCGAGCGGCACCGGGTGCGCGCCGCGTTCCTGGCCGCGATCGAGGCGGCCCGCGATCGCGGCCGCGAACTCGGCCGTGAAATAGGGTGACGGGCAGCCTCCCGGACGGTGGTGAAACGACGTGACGTGCACTCTCGGCGTGTCGTGGGATGACGGGCTGATCGAGTACGACTTCGGCCCCGGGCATCCGCTCGCCCCGGTCAGGGTCGAGCTGACGATGGCTCTGGCGCGTTCGTTCGGGATATTCGACTATCCCTCCGTCACGGTGACCGTGCCGCAGCCCGCGACGGACGGCGAGCTGGAACTGGTGCACGACCCCGGCTACATCGACGCGGTGCGGCGGGCTGGGCAGACCGGCCGGGCCGACGTGTCGCACGGGCTCGGCACCCCTGATGACCCGGTGTTCGCTGGGATGCACGAGGCGTCCGCGCTGGTCGCGGGGGCCACCCTGGCCGCCGCGCGGGCGGTATGGGCATCACGGGCCGAGCACGCGGCAAACGTGGCCGGCGGCCTGCATCACGCGATGCGGGCCAGCGCGAGCGGCTTCTGCGTGTACAACGACCCCGCTATCGCCATCAGCTGGCTGCTCGCCGAGGGCGCGGAGCGGGTGGCCTACGTCGATCTTGACGTCCACCACGGCGACGGCGTGCAGGCGGCTTTCTACGACGACCCCCGGGTGCTGACGATCAGCCTGCACGAGCACCCGGCCACGCTGTTCCCCGGGACTGGGCTGCCGTCCGAGACGGGCCTGGGCGACGCGGCAGGCACGGCGGTCAACGTCGCGCTCCCGCCGGGGACCGGCGACGCCGGCTGGCTGCGCGCGCTGGACGCGGTGGTCCCGCCGCTGGTCCGCGCGTTCCGGCCGGACGTTCTGGTCAGCCAGCACGGCTGCGACAGCCACCGGCTGGACCCGCTGGCTCACCTCGAGCTCAGCATCGACGCGCAGCACCGCGCGCAGACCGTATTGCACGAGCTGGCTCACCAGACGGCAGGCGGCCGCTGGCTGCTCACCGGAGGCGGCGGGTACGAGCTGGTCCGGGTGGTTCCCCGGTGCTGGACGCATCTGCTGGCCGAAGCGGCGGGCAAGCCCATCGACCCGCAGGCGCAGACACCAGCGGCGTGGCGGGAGTACGCACGCGACCGGACCGGCCGGCAGCCGCCGGAGACCATGACCGACGGCAGCGCCGCCGAATTCAAGTCGTACGAATCAGGTTTTGATCCCGCCGACCCCGTCGACCGGTCCATCGGGGCCACCCGCATGGCAGTTTTTCCTGCGCACGGCCTGAATCCCTGACCGTACCCCGTTGCTCCACGCTGTCCGGTATGACCGCCGGTGTGCTGCGGCGTGCCCGGATCCCCCGAAAACAGACACGTGCCGGGGTTGCCCTTTTCCGTACGCGACTTACGCTGGAGGCGTGCGTGACTGGTGCGTCGGATACGGACAGGC
>Ga0070709_10002397_pt1 | contig 10156 bp, 9 predicted proteins | sample LARL51metaG_FD_65449 | JGI IMG/M metagenome (GOLD analysis project Ga0070709, IMG submission 65449) | Corn, switchgrass and miscanthus rhizosphere microbial communities from Kellogg Biological Station, Michigan, USA - LAR L5-1 metaG | ecosystem: Host-associated > Plants > Roots > Rhizosphere ...
GCACAAACGGCCAGCGCCGTGGCTTCGCGGCTCCATTTCCGCTCCCGCGAGGGATCGCATGCTTGATCTAGATCAAGGTCCTCGCGACTTCCGTTGCATCGCAACGACAGGCCTTGACGCCCGCAGCTCGTGCGACGATGTCAACCGGCCTTCACGACGAGTACTATCCTTTCAGGAAAAAGAGCATGGCTTCGATCAAGACAAAGCGGGTTTACGAACCGCCCACGCCAACCGACGGCCTTCGCATCCTGGTCGATCGCCTGTGGCCGCGCGGGCTCCGCAAGGAGGCGGCGGCCCTCGATGACTGGTGCAAGGAGATTGCGCCGACGCCCGCGCTCAGGACCTGGTTCGGCCACCGGGACGACCGGTTCGCCGAATTCAAGCAGCGTTATCTGCGCGAGCTGAGGGGCAATCCGGCGGTCGCCGACATTCTCAAGACCATCGGCAGGCGGAAGACCACCCTGCTCTACGGGGCACGCGACCTCGAAATCAATCACGCCGTGGTGCTGGCGGATTTCCTCGAACGGCGCCGGAAAAAGGCTTAGAGCATGATCTGGAAAAGTGTGTAGCGGTTTTCCCTCGCGACAAACGCGGAACGCGTTGGCGCGGAGATCATGCTCAAACAGAGACCTAAAGCGCGATGACGATTCAACCTGATCTCATCGCGCTCTAGTCCGGCCGCAACGCCAGTGACGATTTCAGGCGCGTCACCTCGGCCGGTTTCACCTCGGGCGCCGCACCGCCCCAGGCGTTGCGCATATAGGTCAGCACTGCGGCGATCTGCTCGTCGGTCAGCTGCCATGCATAGGACGGCATGCCGGGCGCGGTCGGCTCGGCCTTGGTCGCGACGCTGCGTGCGCCGCGCAACACGATCCGGATTACGGTCGTCGGATCATCAGACCGCACCATCGAAGAGTCTGCGATGGACGGGAAGAGCCGCGCGATACCCTTGCCGTCGAGACCGTGGCAGGCCGCGCATTGATCCCGATAGATCGCGTTGCCCGCGACCATCACGGGCGTATCCTTGGCGAGCGGTGGCGGTGTGTCCTGCCTGCCCGGCAGCGACTTCAGATAGGTCGCGATGGCCCTGGCGTCGTCGTCGGTCAATTTCGAGAACGACAGGTCAACCGCCTCGGCCATTGGCCCGGTCGCGGCCGTGGTGCGGTTGTGACCCGTTTTCAGATAGGTCGCGATGTCCTCGATCGTCCAGTTGCCAAGACCTCGGTTGGCATCGTTCGTGATGTCCGGTGCCGACCATCCCTGCAGATACGATCCCTGCAGATACTGAGCGACCTTATCGCCGCCAAGCATCGATTTCGGCGTGTGGCATGCGCCGCAATGCGCGGGGCCATCGACCAGAAACGCGCCGCGATTCCATTCCCGCGGCTTCTGCGGATCAAAGGCATATTCGCCCTGCTTGAAGTAAAGCGCGTTCCAGACCAGCATGGCCGTGCGGATGTTGAACGGGAACGGCAGCGTATTTGCGACAACGCGATTGCTGACCGGCTGCACCGTGCTGAGATAGGCGCGGATCGCGAGCACGTCGTCGCGCGACATCTTGGTATATGCCGTGTAGGGCATTGCGGGATAAAGCCGCCCACTGCGCGGTCCGATGCCCTTGCGAACGGCCGTATCGAACTCGTCATCAGTCCAGGCGCCGATCCCAGTCTCAAGGTCCGGCGTGATGTTCGGCGCGACGATATTGCCGAACGGCGTCTCGATCGGCCGCCCGCCGGCAAAGGGCCGGCCGCTGCCCGGCACGGTATGGCAACTGATGCAGTCGGACGCGGTGGCCAGATATCGTCCGCGTTCAACCCTGGTAAAATCCTGATGGTCGACCTCCCCGGCCACCGCCGGAACGGTCTGTGCGAAAATTGCAATCAGGGCGAATGCGCCGAGCGAGCGCGCGACAACAGCGTTCCTAGGCATTGACGAGAGACCCCGGGCTCTTGAGGTATTTGTTTCGGATCGCGTCTGCCGTCCAGAACGCGAGCGCGCCGACCGTGAGCGTCGGATTGTAGCCGGCATTCTGCGGAAACGCGCTGGCGCCAAGCACGAACAGGTTGGGCACGTCCCAACTCTGCAAATAGCGATTCACCGCGCTTGTGGTGGGATCCTCGCCCATGATGACGCCGCCGTTCACATGCGTGGTCTGGTAGGTCGTCATGTCGTAGGGCGCTGTCCGGTAGGACTTCGCGATCTGGTTCGCGCCCATCGCCTGGATGACCTCGGCGAACTTGTCGGTGAGGAAGCGGTTCTGCTTGACCTCGTTCTCCTTCATATCGATCGTCATCCGCATCAGGGGACGTCCGAGCCTGTCTTTGTAGAGCGGATCGAGATCGAGATAGATGTCGCGATAGGCGTAGAAGCTGCCATGCACGCCGGTGCCGGGCTTCACCGTGCTGAGATAATTGTCTCGCACCGCGTTCTTCCACGCCGTGCCCCATTTCGGTGTACCCGGCGGCGTCAGCGTGCTTTCGATCGGCCGCGCGCCGGTCTGCACCTGGCCGACGTAACCGCCGCCGACGAAGCCGTGCGGGCCGTGATCGAAATTGTCGCCGTTGAATTCGTCGATGCACATGCCGATCGAACCCGAGGCGATGAATGGATTGAAGTTGTACTTCTTGCTGTCGAAGAAGCCGTTGACCGAGGAGATGGTCTGGTGCGTAAAGTTGCGGCCGATCGTGCCTTTTCCGCTGACGGGATCGTAGGGCTGCCCGATGCCCGAATGCAGCATCAGCTGTGCGTTGAACACTGAAAAGGCTGACAGAATAACGAGGTCAGCCGGCTGCTCCCATTCATTGCCGCTGGTGTCGATGAAAGTGACGCCGGTCGCCCGCTTGCCGGATCTGTCGGTATTGATCTTCACGACTTCCGAATTGTCGCGCGCGGTGAAGTTCGATTTGCGCACCAGCACCGGCAGGATCGTCGTCTGCGGGCTTGCCTTGGAATAGTTGCTGCAGCCGAACCATTCGCAGAAACCGCAATAGGTGCACGGCCCCATGCGCAAGCCCAGCGGATTGGTGTAGGCGGTCGAGAGATTACCCGAGGGCTGCGGGAATGGCTTGTAGCCGAGGTCGCGCGCGGCTTTTCCAAACAAAGTCTGGCTAAAGGGTTGAGCTTGCGCCTTGGTTGGATAATCGCGTGACCGCGGGCCTTCGAAGGGATTGCCGCCCTCCTTGATCTCGCCGCGCAGATTGCCGGCGGTCCCTGATGTGCCGCAGAGATACTCGAACCGATCATAGTAGGGTTCGAGCTCGTCATAGGTGATGCCCCAGTCCTGGATCGTCATGTCCTCGGGCAGGAACGCCTTGCCATAGCGCTGGGTGAGATGGGTCTTCAGGACGAAGTCCGAGGGCAGGAACCGCCACATCTCCGCGTTCCAGTGCACGCCGCCGCCACCGACACCGTTCGGCGGCATGAAGGCGCCCCAACTCCGGATCGGCAGCGCGGTCTGGTCCATCTTGTTGCGGAAGGTGAAGGTGAGCTGGTCGGGACGCAGGAAGAGCTCGTGACGCACGCGATAGCGCAATTCGTCCTGCATCTGGCTCGGCGGGAAATCGGTCGGCGCGTCGCGCCACGGGCCGCGCTCGATCGCGATCACGTCGAGGCCCTCGTCGGTGAGCTCGTGGGCCATGATCGCGCCGGTCCAGCCGAGCCCGATGATCACGACGTCTTTCTTGGGAAGTATGCGGGCCATCACTTGCCTCCGGTGCTGGCGGGTGTCCATTCGGCGCGTCCGGTCATGCTGACGGGCGGGAGCGGAAACTTCTCGTTATGGCGGTTGACCCAGTCGAGATAGTTGTAGCGGGCGCCGGGATAGCCGATCATCTTCCACGCGACCATGTCACGGTTGCCGCCATAGATCGGGTCGGCGAAGAAACCCATCTGGACGTCCTTGATCGCCTGCTCGAAGAACGCCTTCCCGTCGGTGCCGTCGAGCTTGAACGCGCCGCTCTCCAGGCCATGCAGCACGTCGTCCTTTTCGCCGTCGGACAGATCGGCGAAATGCTTGCCGGCATATTTCGCCTGGCAGGCGCGATCGAGCGCGGCGAGGCCTTTTTGGTACTCCTCGCGAGGTCCGGCTTCGGATTGATGTCCCTGGTTTTTGGTGCCGGCGAGAAATGGTGGCCGCAGATAGAGCCCTTCCTGCGCACCATAGGCGCCGGCGAGCTGGCGATCGACGAACACGGCACTTCCGGAATCCTTTCCGCCCGGCGTCTGCGGATCCGGCGGAATGATCCGGTCGGCGAGCGCTTCCATTGCGCGGCCCTCGTCGGCCGTGAAGAATTGCCAGGGGCCCGGTCTTGCGGCGACCGGCGGATTTCCGCCATTCGGCTCCCACGGAAGAACGCCCACGATCACCCTAGCGTGGAGCTGCGATGATGTTGCGGCGAACAATGCCGCGCTCGAAAGCAACAGGGATCGACGCGAAACTCCGCGTCGCGCGCTATCATTCATTTGCCATTCTCTCCGTGCGGCCCCTTAGGCGACATCGGACCGACCGCCGCAGTCGCGGCAAATTCTACGTGCTTATCGTTCCATGCGTCGGAGGCTGCGTTGTAGGGAAATCCACTGAGACTAGCTGAGGCAGGACGTGGGCCACCGCACGCCGGCCAGGGAGGTCAGCCGGTTGCGGTTCCCCTCGCACGTGGGAGCAATCCACCCCTTTTGGAAGTCGATCTCTCGAAATGTTGAGAATCAAATCGACCGCGCCCGAGCCGCGCGGCAAGCGCCCTCGGCACGCCGTTCGGCTCCATCGCCGCCTGATGAGGCGGCGTGAGCGGTCACGATGCGACGCCGACTTGCGGCCGTCGCATCCTCTCAGCTTGGTCTCTCGTCGCCCGAAAGGAGATGACGCAGGATCGACCCCTCCAGCAGCGCGAGATCGGCCGAGCCACGTTTGCGCGGCCGCTGGATATCGACTGCCACATCAAGCGCGATGCGGCCACCCTCGATCACGAGGATGCGGTCGGCCAACGCGACGGCTTCGGAGACATCGTGCGTCACCAGGATAGCCGTAAAGCCCTGATCGCGCCAAACCCGCGCCAGCAACTGCTGCATCGAAATTCGCGTCAGCGCATCGAGCGCGCCGAGCGGCTCATCGAGAGCCAGGACACGGGGATGACTGACCAAGGCACGTGCCAGCGCGACCCGCTGCTTCTGACCGCCCGATAACACCGATGGCCACTGCCCACGCTTGTCGCCGAGGCCGACCTCGACGAGCGCGCTCTCGGCTCGAGCCTTCGCATCGGCCGACGCCCGCTGCCGCCCAAGCCCGACCTCGACATTGTCGAGCACACGTGCCCAAGGCAGCAGCCGCGGCTCCTGAAACATCACGCGGATATCCTCCGCGCGCGTTTGCTCGCCAAACGCAATCGTCCCGTCAGTCGGACTTTCAAGCCCGGAGATCAGCCGCAAGAGCGTGCTCTTGCCGCAGCCGCTGCGGCCAACGATGGCAACGAACTGCCCCGCGGGAATATGCAGGTCGATGCCGCGCAGCACCTCATTGTCGTCAAACGACTTGCTGAGGCCGCGAATGGTCAGCGACAGGCCACGCCGCGACGCCTCCTGGTCGCGCCGAAACTGCCGCGCGTCCCCGACGATTTCACGACGGCCCAGGGGCTCGGCGTCCACGGCCTCGAAGCGAAGAGCCTTTTGCATGTCATTTCTCTCGATGTGTCTGGAATGCCGGGTGCCAGGACAGTGTCAAGCGCTCCAAGGCGCGCGACGCGCTATCGGCAAGCTTGCCAAGCAGGGCGTAGATCAGGATCGAGAGCACCACGACGTCGATCTGCATGAACTCGCGCGCCTGCATGGCCATGTAGCCAAGGCCGGACGATGCCGCGATGGTTTCGGCGACGATCAAGGTCAACCACATGATCCCCAGCGCGAATCGCAAGCCGACGAAGATCGACGGCAGCGCTCCCGGAAAGATCACCCTGCGGAACAGTTCGCTGTCGGTCATGCCGTAGATGCGTCCCATCTCGATCAGTTGCGGATCGACAGTGCGGATGCCGTGAAGCGTATTGAGATAGATCGGGAAGAAGACGCCGAGTGCGACCAGGAACAGTTTTGCCGACTCGTCGATTCCGAACCACAGGATCACCAGCGGAATCAGCGCCAGGTGCGGGATGTTCCGAACCATTTGCAGCGTGGTGTCGGTCAATTTGGCGGAAAGCTGCGACAAGCCGTTGGCAAGTCCGAACGCAAAGCCGATACCGCCGCCGATCAGGAAACCAATAATGGCACGCCAGAAACTGACCCAGATATTGCGCGCCAACTCGCCGGACATCAGAAGCTTCCAGCCGGCCAGCGCGACATCGCTCGGCGCCGGCAGAACCCGGGACGTCACAACGCCGGTGACGCAAGCCAGCTGCCAGATCAGGACGATCGCAAGCGGCACGATCCACGGGATCAGGCCGTCGGCGCGCGGCAACCGGAGTGCGCCGACGCGCGGAAGACTGTCGATAAGGCTCATGATTGAGATGCCTGTTTCTGCGGCCGGAAATCGCCGCCAATGGTCTCGCCGAACGGACCGGTGTTGACGCGGATCGGGGTTACGTTGTCCGAACGGTCGAGTGACAACAGCGGGAAGACGAGCTCGGCGAAGCGATACGCTTCCTCGAGATGCGGATAGCCCGACATGATGAAGGTATCGATGCCGATATCCTGATACTCCCTGATCCGCGCCGCCACCGTTGGTGGATCGCCGACCAATGCCGTTCCGGCACCGCCACGCACCAGACCGACGCCGGCCCAGAGGTTCGGGCTGATCTCGAGCCGATCGCGGCCGCCACCATGGAGCTGCGCCATGCGCTGCTGGCCGACGGAATCCATCCGTGAGAAAATCTTCTGCGCCGCCGCCACGGTGTCTTCCGTGACATATTGGATCAGTTCGTTTGCGGCTTTCCATGCCTCGTCATTGGTCTCGCGCACGATCACGTGCAGGCGAATGCCGAAGGAGAGCTTCCGGCCGCGCTTGGCGGCCACCGCCTTGACGCGCTCGATCTTTTCCGCAACCTGCGCCGGCGGCTCGCCCCAGGTGAGATATTTGTCGACGGTGTCAACGGCGACATCGATGCCCGCATCCGACGAGCCGCCGAAATAGAGCGGCGGCCGCGGCGATTGCACCGGCTGGAACAAGAGGCGGCCGTCCTCGACACGAATATGCTCGCCCTCGACATTGACCGTCTTGCCCGCCAGCAGATCGCTATAGACGTTCAAGAACTCACGGGTGACCGCATACCGCGCGTCATGGGGAAGGAAGATGCCGTCGCCCTTGTTCTCGACCGGGTCGCCGCCGGTGACCACATTGATCAGGAGCCGTCCATTCGACAGGCGGTCCAGTGTCGCCGTCATGCGCGCCGCAACGCTCGGCGACTGCAAACCGGGCCGTACCGCGACAAGATAGCGCAGGCGTTCGGTCGCGGGAGCGACCGCGGAAGCGACGACCCAGGAATCTTCGCAACTTCGTCCGGTTGGCAGCAGTACACCGTAATAGCCGAGCTGATCGGCGGCTTGCGCAATCTGGCGCAGATAGTTGAAGTTCACTTCGCGGCCACCCACCGACGTACCGAGATAACGGCCGTCACCATGCGTTGGCAGGAACCATAGGATGTTAGTGCTGGGCTGTTTGGTCACGATCCGGACCTCCGTGCGACGTCAGAAATCTTGATGGGCTTTGGCAGGAGGCCGAGCGCCAGGAACGTGTCGGCCACACGCTGCTGGTCGGCGATGACGGCATCGGTGAGCGGCTTGATGCCGTAGGATTGGCGCTTCAGCGCGACCTCGACCACGGGCACCGAAAGCCCGATCGATGGCGCGAGCTGTTGGGCCACCGCATGTATGTCGCCCTTGGCCCAATCATCGACCTCGCTCAACTGCGCCAGCACGAGGTCGACGATCCTGGAGTCGCTCTCCAGGAATTTCTTCGAGGAGAAATAGAACTGATAGTTGGAGACGACGCCGGTCCCGTCCGCGAGCGTACGCGCACCGGTGGCAGCTTCGGCGGCGGCCTGGAACGGATCCCAGATCACCCAGGCATCGACCGCGCCGCGCTCGAAGGCGCTGCGGGCGTCCGCGGGCGCAAGGAACACCGGCTCGATCTCGGAATATTTGACGCCGGCCTTTTCCAACGCCTTGACGAGCAGATAGTGGACGTTGGAGCCCTTGTTCAGCGCCACCTTCCTGCCCTTGAGGTCGGCGACCGATTTGAGCGGACTGTCTTTCGGCACCAGGATCGCTTCGCCCTTTGGTGCTGGAGGTTCGTAGGCGACATACTGGAGCGGTGCGCCCGCCGCCTGCGCAAAAATCGGAGGCGCTTCACCGGTATTGCCGAAATCGATCGCGCCGACGTTCAGCGCCTCCAACAGTGGCGGCCCCGATGGAAACTCCGTCCACACCACCCTGTAGCCGACCGTCTTCAGCTTCTCTTCCAGAGATCCCTTGCTTTTCAGCAGGACCAGCTTGCCGTATTTCTGGAAGCCGATGCGGACGACTTTCTCCTGTCCGTAGGATGTGCCGACTGCCGCGGCGACAATGCCGGCCGACAGCACCGCGCTGGCAATCCAGCGTCCGATCAAACGCTTCATGTTCGGTCCCTCTAGGATGGTGATTACCGGCTCAGGTCTGCGGATTTCGCCAGACGACGTCGCGGATCGCGATCTGCTTCGGAATCAAGCCGAGCTTGAAGAAGCGGTCGGCAACGCCCTGCTGCGTCGTGATGATGTCGTCGGTCACCGGCCCGACCCTGAACTGAGAGCGGTTGGCGGCGATGGTCTGGATGTCGAGCGGAATACCCGTGACCGCGCTGAGCGACTTTGCAACCTCGTCGCGATGCGTCTCCGCCCATGCGGCGGTCGATGTTGTCACGTCGATGATCTGCTGCAGAACGGGCGCATGGATCTTCGCGAAATCGCGGTTGGCGATGTAGAAGGAATTGGACTTCGTGATCTCCTGCGCGTTGACGAGAATCCGGCCGTTCTGTTTTGTTTCGCCGATGGCGAAATACGGGTCCCAGATCGCCCACGCGTCGATGCCGCCGTTGGCAAAGGCAGGCCCCGCATCCGGCGGCGTCAGATAGACCGGCGTGATGTCGCCATAACCCAGGCCAACCTTCTCGAGCGTCTGCACGACGATGTTGTGCGCACTGGAGCCTTTGGTGAAGCCGATGCGCTTGCCCTTGAGCTCGGCGATCGAACGGATCGGCGAGTTCTGCGGCACCAGGATGCCCTGGCCGTTGGTAATCGGCTGACCGGCTGCATAGACGATGGCCGCGCCCGCAGCCTGGGCAAATACCGGCGGCGAATCGCCGACTGCGCCATAGTCGATGCTGCCGACGTTCATGGCTTCCATCATCGGCGGACCGGAGGAGAACTCGACCCATTTGACGTCGATGCCTTGCGGCCTGAAATGATTTTCCAGTGCCGCGCGCTGACGCGCGATAACGAGCACACCGTTCTTCTGGTATCCGACACGAATTTCTCTCAAACCGCTTTCCGCGAAAGAATGCGATGACATCGCGGATGCGGCGGCAAACCCTGTCGATAGTTTGAGAAAGTCCCGACGTTTCATTCCGATCTCCGACCGATCACGGCCGTCGTGAGTGCCACGCGGAAATGATGGGGCGAGCGACCGAAGGTGTCGATAGCTGCAGAAAAATAGCGATATGTGCCCTGCTTTGCACGTCAACGGCGCAGGCTTTCTTTCGCCAATCGAAGCTCATGCAGCGATTTTTTCCAGCACGCAGACGTGATTGCGCGATGCCGCTGCGTCGAACATACCCGGCCGTGACGGCGCAGCCGCGGTGCGCTTTGACGTCACGGAACCAAGCAGATTAAATCGTTGAGGGGCGGTACAAATCCGCGTGTCAGCAATGCCCCGGCCGGCCAAGTGGATAGAGGAAAGAATAAAGATCGAAGCTGCGACGCGCGAATTACAGCCCGGTGCCTTTGGCGATCGCGTCGGAAAATGAGCCATCGACGATGTCGGCCGCGTTGAGCTTCTGTTTGATCAGGCCCGCGCGGAAGTAGAGATCGATCGTAGCCTGCTCATCGGCCACGACACCGCCGTCGATTGTTGCAATCCGGATTTTGGCGCGTGCAAACCAGTTCAGCGGCACCGCGGTCGGGACGTTCATCAGCCTGCCCCACCG
>Ga0070709_10002400_pt1 | contig 10152 bp, 15 predicted proteins | sample LARL51metaG_FD_65449 | JGI IMG/M metagenome (GOLD analysis project Ga0070709, IMG submission 65449) | Corn, switchgrass and miscanthus rhizosphere microbial communities from Kellogg Biological Station, Michigan, USA - LAR L5-1 metaG | ecosystem: Host-associated > Plants > Roots > Rhizosphere ...
ATTGGTGCCACGTTGCTGCGGACTGACAAACCAGGTCGGGCTCGCTCGGGATCTGAGAGGCACCGCGGGTGAAAAGCCGCGGATGTCCAGAGTGTCGGCGGCGGCCGGGGATACTTGCCTGGGTGGATCGATGACGGGGATGCAGTCGAAGGGCATGCCACTTCCTCCCTGCGCTACGCCGAACACTCTATCGCGCTGCGGCTCTCATACACCAGCAACATCGTAAGTCGATCGCCTACCGTTGTTTAGGAGGATCTCGAGACCGGACATCAGCCGGACCTTGTCCCGGTGTGTCCGACACGTCCGGGCAGTGCTTGCCGGGCAGACCCCGGACAGATACGCACGCCACCCTAAGGGGTGTCCGTATCTCCGGGTGTCCGGCGCACGGTGACCGGCACAGCGGACGCGGAGCTCCCGCTGTCCAATGGTCTGCTGACGCACGCAGGTCGGGAAAAGTGGCACGGTGCAGGATGATGTGAAACACCAAAAATGCGCAGACCGGAGTTCGTACATGCCGATCGATGTTGATGACGCTATCGCGCTCTTTGTGGAAGAGTTGCGGAAAGCACTCCCCTTTCGACCCATTACAACGCAAACGCCCGAACTTCGTCTCGTGGCTGCGATATTCGGGTCGAAGATGTGTTGCGGATCTGGTGGTTTCGGGAGCATGGGAAAAAGAATCCAATGCCCGACCCTGGCGAAACGGATCTTGCGCCATTTCAAGATGCGGCATGGGAGCTCGCCGGACGAGGTTTTTTGCGGCCCGGCCCTGTCCTACCCCAAGGTCCAGTTGTAGGAGGCCATCGCAATACGGAAGGAGACGGCTTTTCACTCACCGCGGCCGGCGGGTGTGACTACGGCAGTACGACGAACAAAGGGCGACCCCAGTAGGTTCGCGCTTCTAGTCGCTCCATATTCCGGGCGGTTGGGTCCCGCATTTGCGCAGCGTGTTACCGAAGCCGCTGGGTGCTACCGCACTATGAATTACTTTGCCGCTTGCGCGATGGCCGGCGCCGCCTGCGAGAGCATTTTCAATGCGATCGGCATCGCGCAGATGAATGAGGAAGCCAGGTATTGAGAATCTACCTCGGTCGAGATGGACGGCGTCTTCTGATGAAGGAGATAAGTGTAGATTGGAAGCTACAGGCCAAGCAGGCGTGACCACGGCCCGGCGGAGCGTAAAAAAATAGAGCAGGCCGGGCGCACGCGACGTAAACCGCGCTTCACACACCGGGACGGCCTGGTCACCCCGTTGATGCAGATCAGTGTACGCCGGTTTGTGAGCCGGTCCGATGACCCTGGGCTTCAGAGGCAACGATGATCGACGATATCGATTTCGGCTTTATCCTGCTGGTTGGTATGACCGCCATCTTCTTGGGCAGCTGTGTTTGGTAGATGTTGAACTCCGTAGAATCAACTCGTAATCGCGACGATTGAAGCAACAAATCAAGCCTCTTTGGCGCATTTTGGGTCTTCCGTCTCCTACGACGGTCGGCGATTTCTTTGCATCCCGCAGTGTGCTACCCGAAGAAATTCTCAATGACAAGATCGCGATCCTACATCTGGGCGAGTGGCGGTAGCCAGCAGTACCGGCGGGCTGGCCGCTGAGATGCGCAAGGGGATCACGACGGTTCGCAAGAGAGCACGCGGGCACAGCAAGCGGAATCTCGGCCATCTACTGCACGAGCTCTACGAGGGACAGAGCCGGCGTTCTTACCGTTTCCGGTATGGCCTCCTACTCTTTGATGTCCTTGACTATCGTCTACGTGGTGGTGACCTCTTTCATCAGCGGCGATGTCGTCCTCGAAGTCGTTGACGCCCTCCTTGGCCTTCTCGTTCTGGCCGACTTTCTTGCTCGCTTGTCGTTCAGCCGGCACCGGCTCCGTGATCTCGCTCACCCCCTCGGGATCGCTGACATGCTGGTCATCATATCGTTTTTAGCGCCCGTTGGCGGGCAGGGGCTCGGGTTCCTTGGCGTGCTGCGTACTCTTCGCTTGTTTCGGTCCTACGCAATCGCGCGCCGGCTCAAACGCGACTTTCCTTTTATCCGACATAACTACGACCGGGTGGTTGCAGTAGCTCATCTGGTCGTTTTCCTGTTCGTTATGACGGCGGTCGTTTATGAGACGCAGCACAGTCGCAATCCGCAGATCGCCAACTATGCCGACGCCCTGTATTTCACAGTTACAACCTTGACCACGACTGGATACGGCGACGTCACACTGAGGGCCACGACGGGGCGGTTGCTCGCCAGCGTCATGATGATCGTCGGTGTCAGCTTGTTCTTGAGGCTGGTCCAGGTTCTCTTCCGCACTGCGAGACTGCCCCAGAGGTGCCCGTCGTGTGGTCTCTCCGAGCATGAAACCGATGCTTCATTGCCGCCGCTGTGGAGACGCCGAAGCCTCCGCGCCGCGGCCGAGCTTCGCGCGGCTCGCTACACGAGCGCGCGCCCAAGCTCGCTGCCAATGAAAAACCAGACGTTGTGTTTCCATTGCAAGCCTAACAGACGGAACCCAGTGGCATTTATCAGTTTCCCGCCCCTAACAGCCACGCTTGATTCCAAATCAATTATCGCAAACAGCGAGACTGCAAACTCTACGTTTGCGACCGGAGGTCCACATGTTCGACCGGAGACTGATCGTTTGTATGGCTATGCTGATGTCGGTATTTACTTTGGTTTCTGGTCACGGTGAACGCCAGATACATATCGAACAAATTTCAGTGCGCTGCATCAATGATGAAACGAAAAAATTCGACGGTAAACCCTCTGCTTATTTCACTAAGAAATGCGAGAGCAAAAATAGATGCAGTGCCAACTGGTATTTCAAAGATCCGAAAATGGTGTGCCCTGACGAAAAAAAGAAGTTAGTAGCCACGGTTCGATGCGGGTCTGACGAGAAAAGCATTTGTCCTTTGGCAGGCACAGTCTGGTTTGCACTGAACGACAATTCACGATTGACGGTAAGTGATTGGCAGTTCGCCGCTAACCCTGAGCCATTAGGCTAGGCGGGCAAGATCAAGCTGCGCCGGTCGCGCAGCCGCACCACGGTCAGCGGCGGCCAACGCCGCGCCATGAAGCTGCGAACGTCGGTATCGCATAACTCTTCGACAGGTCGAACGCTGAGGCGGACAGCGAGCCAGACATATCGCGGAGTGAAGCCGCCAACGACTGCGGCCGAGGTTTGTTAGGATGAACTGGCCAGGGCTGCGTCGAGCTATACGACAACTTGCAAAAGCTCTCGGACCGGAGCCGAAAGGTTCTGCTGCAAAGCCGTCCCTATCAAACAGCCGCAGAGCGTCGCGTCGTGCGCGTACCTGAAGATCGCGGCACCGCGAAGCGATCAGATCGAAGGTATAGACTGGAAAGCCGCGCCTTCACGCAGGCTGCAACATGGGCGTCGGCGTCCAACACCTCGCCATCGGAGCTGGCGGCGAACATCAGCGCATCGCCCCGCTTCCTGAACTGCACGCGGAAGCGCGTCTCACGGCCGGGCAGAAATCCGATCTCGAACAGAACAGGCTCGATAGCCTGGTTATCGAGCCAAGTCCGCATTTGGGCCATGGCGGTGGCCAACTCGGCGTTCCGGCGCCGAACCTCGATAATGTGCATTGATGCGCCTCGGCAAAGTTATGATCTAGCCGAGTAAATGGGGAACCGCGCTGCGGTTAGAATGAGCTTTTTTGCCGCAATCCGGGCAGCGGCGGCTACCTGTCCTGGTTTAAGTAGTAAGGAAATGCGGTACACTTTCGCAGTACTTGCGAGAGAAGAACAACAATAACAGGCAATGACAGGAAGCAACTATTCCCGCGAATAGGAAACATGATTTGCGACCGGATGAGTAATGGCGAAAGCCTGCGCGCGATTTGTCGCGATCCTGACATGCCCAGCGAAGGCGGAGTGAGAGGATGGGTAGTGAGAAACGTCGACGGTTTCGGCGACCGCTACCGCGCCGCGCGCTTGCCGCTGATGGAATACTGGGCGGATGAGATAGTGGACATCGCCGATGACGGCGAACTTGATCCGCGTGACCGCCAGATCCGGACGAGCGTTCGACAATGGAGCATGTCGAAGGTTTCGCGGCATTACGCCGACAAGGTCCAGATCGGTGGCGACCCGGAGAGCCCGCTGCAGAATATGCACCGTGAGATATCAGTTGAAGACCTGTCGGACGAAGCTCTGGATGCGCTGCAACGCTTCACGCACGCGCTAATCCGGAACACGGCAGAGCAATAAGGCCGGTTGAAATGTGGTTCGAGATGGCGCACTCGATGCGCGCGCTTTCGCCTTTTCATGTTGCACTTCGCGAAGCGCGGCGCATGGCGCGTCATTATCGTCATTTCGAGGAAGGCGGGACCGTTCCAACGGAAGGCCGGGTAGAGGACCAGCACAATGAACAGGAGTACGAGTTGCCGCGCGACATAGACCCGATGCTTGTCGCACTCGCTATCGACGAGAAGCTACGCGAAGGCCAAACCGCGCCCGGCATCGGCGACGATCCGACGATGCTACTCGAACGCAGAGCGGGCGGGCGGATCGTGGTCGCCGGTCATCATCTCCTTCGCCTCGGCGACGGAAATTTCGCGAAGGGTAAGCGGTTCATGCACAGCTTGATCGCTCGATTCGACACCGCCAATAAATTTTATCATGGCGCCTCTGAGCGCGCCGGTTCATTGTTTGATATCCCCAGTCGCGTCCACAGAGCGCAGGGAGAGGGACACGATGGTCGGAAAGCGGCTATTCATCGCTGCCGTGGCTGCAACTGCCCTAATATTCACGGCTTTGGCGACATCCTCGGCTGACGAGGAGTTTTGGGCAGCCGTGATGCGGGAGTTGCCAGAGGCCCACGTGTCCCTGGATCAAGCTCTGCGGACCAGCGAACAAGAGAGGAAACCTATCTCCGCGGAGTATGACGTTGAAAACGGCGACTTTCAGATCTCGGTCTATGTAGAAAAGGACGATAATTTTAGAGAGGTAATCGTCGATCCAAATCGGGGACGATCCATGCGACCAAACCGATCACGGTTGCCCAGGAGGTGGACGAAGCTCGGGCGCAGAGCGCCGCATTTGAGAAAGGCAACATTATCGCTAACTTGCCGCTCTCGCAACCGTGGTGGACTCAAATAGCGGCTATCGAGCCGTCAGCATTATCCCGTTACCCGGGGATGACGAGACGGTTGCAGCTATCACCCTGATGAAGGGCGAGGCCATCAAGCAGGTCGCGCAGAAATTAGAGTGAATGGAGCCTACTGGCGTACCGCCGTGACGCAAGAAATACCGGACCGGAACTGCTCCGGTCCGGCTATCTCGGCCCGCAGCGCGGCGATCAAGTTTCAACTACCAACTAAAATGGCGGACCTGGTTTCAGACCTTCCCCAGCACCCACTCGATGTAAATGACTGTCGACGCGGTCATTCACCCGACTTCGGTTGCCGTGAAGCCGTCTTCGTTCTTCAGAAGCCAAACAAGAACCTCCAACATTGGTTTGACTCGGTGACTTCTCATCGGGGAAATCGAGATCATTACGATGCTGTTGGGGTTAATTGGTCGTTGATCCTAACAGACACCAAAAAAGGTCACAGGCGAAAGATAAATCGCCGCGCTGCCGTAAACGGCGCTTAACCATGCCCGTCCACGCTCACTCCATACGTCAGGGAGAGGGGAATGCGTCAGATCGAGCTCACCGGGTCTCAAAAAGGTGTTGTTCGGCGTTATGTTGAAATGTGGCGGCGTTGGCGTCCCGGCATTCGCAGCTTCGCCGAACTGGAAAGGGACATCGAGAAGGGCTCAAAAGTTCTTGTCGACGGAATAACTGTCGACGACCGGGCGGAGCTCCCGGTCATCGTCGCTGATGCGGGGGATCATAAATTTTACGCTGCCATTTTCGACGATGATGATGATGCAGTCGACGATATGACGAGCGAGGAATTAGACCAGCTTCGTCGATACGTCCTTTTTGGCAATGGTATCGTGCTCGTCCGCAAATGGCGGCGTCCAAGATCGACAATTGGTGCGGCTGTGGTCGGCGTCCCTTTCGCAGCGCAGGCGTCTCATGCCCAAGATCGAATTAGACAAGACGGCACAGGCCGGCCATGTGCTGTTTCGCTACATGCGTGCGGGCCATCGGTTCAAGAACAAGGTCGAGCCACCGTTGCCGGCGCATGAACTGGCCCAATTGATCGGCGGCGGCAAAGAAGAATTTGACGAGATCTACATCGAAGCGGCGGCCAGTCCGCCGGTCGTCTTTGATGGAAAAGGCCGACGACGTATTCGAGGTCATAATCAAGAAAAAATATCGCGCGATTGCGTTCTGGGACCCGCAGCTGGTAGCGGCCTGGCGGCATTACATTATCAGCGACGGGCCTCTACCGCCAAGACCGGAGCCGCGGAATCCATGATCCGGCGTATCTGGCGCAGCATATAGGTCAGCCTGGTTCACACTGGATAATGGCTGAGTTTAGCGAGGATGAGCGGGCCGCCTTGATCGACCTCCTTGTCGCGGTCATCGAAAAGGATCCGTTCCCACTATCGCAGCGCATTCAGCGGCTGCGAGGGATTCTGGCAAAGATCAGACCCATACCGGAGTTGCCGCCGGAAGAGCCAGACGACATAGATGATGAACCGCCGGTTCTCTGAGAGCCACTGCCGCCAGTCATCGCCGTCCGGCGAGCCTGAAATTGAATTGCCGGCCGTGCATTCGCTTCACCATCCGGATCGCACGGTTCCATCGGACCATCGGTGGTAAACCCATGCAATCGGCGCAGATGAGGCTAATCATCATCTGCTGTTTGTTTCCCTTTTTCGTGCGCCGGTCCCGCACAGCCAATGTGGCTAGGCGTCCCTGTTTCTCGATCTCGGCACCGCATAAAAACAAAAACACTCGAAGGGGCCGGCGTATTCCGACCAAAGCTCCTGAAACCACCTCTCTGCTGCTTCATCGCCCGCCCATGCCAGGCGGTGCATGCGGTCTGAAAGGTCGCTGGGGATGTTTAAGATGACGAGCTCGGCCATGAATTTCAGCGGCAAATCAAGCGATCATCGTTGCGCAGGGAGGGGCAGAGCGCGACGTACTAAATCTCTGAAAAGCTGTGGAAAAAACCGGCTTTTCATGACAGTTTGAGACCTGTTCCCCCGCATGGAGCCGACGAGATGAAGGTGGAGATGACAATGGTGCCCGGCACTTTTGTTGAAGGTAAATTGGACCGCATCATCTCGGAACATTACGGGGACGAGGCTCATGTCGTGCTGGAGATGAGTATTATGGGCGGCGGAACCGCGGCGCGGGTTACCCTCAGTCCGATGGATCTCGCGAGGCTTGTTCGACTTAGCGGAACTGCAGCAGCCGAACGAGTACGGGATTCGATTTAGCAGGACTTTCCACCGCGGCTGTCGAATTGCCCAGTCCCCTAGGCCGGCTATAATCCCCGGCAGGGAGGCAGCGCCAATGCCGGAGGAGCGGGTAGAACGCAAGCTGGCTGCAATCCTCGCTGCCGACGTGGCCGGCTATAGCAGGTTGGTGGGGCTGGCGAACGAAGTGATCCTGCGCCACTGCCGATGGGGGCGCTGGCGGCCGCGGGGAAGGGGTTGCAATCAGGGGACGGTGGTTGTGGCTCCCTGTCGGATGCAACAGACCTGACAGCGGCGCGGCCGGAGATGATCCAGCCGGCTTACGCCCGGATCGGCACCACGTTGCCGGCCATCGGCGTCGACGTGTCGAGAAGCGCATCAGCGGTGCCCGCCGTGACCACCACCGCCGGCATGAAAACCAACACCAAAGAGACCACCGTGAACCCCCCCACCACGGAAAGCTCGGTGGAAACCACCCGGATGGAAGTGGTGATTATGGAAAAAACGTGACCAGAGCTCTACCGGAACGCTGTAGGCGTAGTACGGCAATGAGTAGTCGTCGTGGCTGTATGGCGCGTAATCGTAATAGTCCTGAACGGGAGCCGGTGCTGGGATCGCGGCAATGAGTGTCGCTGGCGTTGGCCTCGGCAGACCAGCCGGCGCGGGAAACCATTGGAAAGGCCGATTTAGGAACCTGGGCGGTGCGCCAGGCTGGGGCTGACTAGCCGGGCTCGCAGAAGGCGCGGCTGGTCGAACCAGAGTTGCGTCGGACTTGGGCTTCAGCGTCATGGTGCCGGATGGACCGCTGAGCGAAACTTGTTGCGCTGAGATGCTGTCGACTCGCCAGTCATTCAGTGCCTCGCCCTCCAACAGTGCTACCGACTTCGCGCCGGTCACGGCGAAAATCGCGATGCGCCGGTCCGGTTCGATCACGATACCGCTCAGCCTCACATTGGACGGTCGGAGGTCGCCGGCATGGTCCGTGGATGCGGCTTCCGGAGCGCGTTGCGTTGCGCCGGGTTCGGCTATCTCCCGCGCCTGCGCTCCGGTTTCCGTCGTCGGCGGGCTTCGCTCCAATAACGTGCTGTCGTGGATGATAAAACCGCGTCCCAGGAGGATCACGGCTGTAGACACCACGCACCCGGCGAGGAGCAAAGCTGGCAAGCGAGTCATCATGTCCGCACAATGGGTGTAGCCGGGACGAGCGTTGGGCGTTCGGGCACACGCGAGCGGATGAGTATAGCACAGCTTGGCGGTGACGCGGCTGGCGGCGGCGCTGCAGGCGGTGGAAGAGGGCCGCGCGGTCCAAGCCGTCGCGCGCTGAACGGGGTGGACCTATCAGGCCACCTTCGCCTGACGACGACGGAAAGCCACGATTTTCGGCGCGTCCCCTGTACCAGGTTCGGCCTACCTCGCCGCAGAACGTCGCCCACGCTTCTGACAGAAGCCGCCGCTTCTGGAAGCCGTCGCCGAGAGGGGATGTGCCCAGCGCTGGCGTTACGCCCGGATCGGCACGACGTTGCCGGCCATCGGCGTCGACGTGTCGAGGAGCGCGGCGCGATGTGGCTACCATCATCCCGCTGCCTTACGCTGCAGCCGCCAGATGCACGACCATCTCTCCATCCCCACGCTTCGGCTTGGCTTCGCCGCAAAACGCCGCCCCATTCGTCAGCAAGCAAGCGCCGCTTCTCGAAGCCATCACCACGTCGATACGCCGCCTCAACCTTGTCGCCCAACGTGTGCGCCAGCGCGATTTCAGCGACCTCATGCGGGAAGTTGGTCTGCTCTGCCGCCCGGCGGAACGTGCTGCGGAGCCATGTGCCGTCAGTCCGCCGCGCCCATGCGCCGAAGCGTCATGAGGAGTGACATGTTGGAGAGTGGGCTGCCACGCCACGCTCCCGGAAACACGAATTGATCCGGCTTACCGGCTCGTCCGAGTAATGCGAGTGTGCGACATCCGAAAGTGGCACTCGATGCCCACGCTCGCCGCCTTCATTCGTTCAGCGGGAATAATCCACCCCCGCTCGGCCAGATTGATCTCTGACCAGCGCGCGCCCAGCACCTCCCCCGTCCGCGCCGCCGTCAAGATGGCGAACTCTAGGGCCCGCGCAGCTATACCGTAGTGCTGACGAAGCTCCGCCATGAACTCCCCGATTTGACCGTATGGCAGCGCGGCATGTGCTCCAACTTCCGCACCTTGGCTCGCGCCGGGATGGTGTGCGCCAGATTGCGTTTCCACTGAGCCGGGTGTCGGTCCCGCACGAAAGCCTCGCACGGCTGCGTAATTGAGCACCGCTTCGATACGTCCGCGCACTCGCGTCGCTCTTTCGGGCTTCATGTTGCAGATCCGGATCGAGCACTTGCGCGACGAGCCGCGTGCCAATGGCTGAGACCGGCAAATTTCTGATGATGTGATAGGCGTATGTCTCAAGGGTTGCGATTCCATTGAGCGCGGTGCTTCGGATTGCGCCATCCCGCCTCGTTTCTCTTGATGTACTCGTGAGCGGCGTTTCTTTTCGCGTTCGCGACAGGCACACCTGAACGTTAGCGCCGACAGCGGCCATTCTCTAGTTTAAGCTGGGGTGCGAGAACTCGTCTGCCGCGCCCAATTCTGATCCGCGGAAATGCGTGTGGTTTGCCTGGCGCTCACTCGTCCCGGGGAATGCGCCAGGTAGCGGACGGGTTCTCCATCGCTACACCGCCGGGTTAGGGTTCCTTGGCCGGCAGAAACAGGCCGGCAATTGCGGATAGTAAATGGCGCACCGCTTATGAACCGCTGTTGACCGCGCATGCTGGCAGTCGCCTGG
>Ga0070709_10002402_pt1 | contig 10149 bp, 9 predicted proteins | sample LARL51metaG_FD_65449 | JGI IMG/M metagenome (GOLD analysis project Ga0070709, IMG submission 65449) | Corn, switchgrass and miscanthus rhizosphere microbial communities from Kellogg Biological Station, Michigan, USA - LAR L5-1 metaG | ecosystem: Host-associated > Plants > Roots > Rhizosphere ...
CTGAACGGATCAGCATGGGCACAAGCCTCTGCCTATTTTGGCTCGGGCAAGACAGGATCGACAGCTACCAGACTCGCCCTGATGGAGTGTAATCCTTCGGTCTCAGAGGAGTGCCGCCGATTGATGGCGGCGACCAAACCGAAACAGACCGTGCGCGCGGTCAGGCCGAAGAAGCCTAGGAGCTAGGCCGCAGACCACCGAATAACCCGCACAACCCGCAGGAGGGGAAGCGCGGCGAAACCTAATGCAGCGTGCCGTCGGTGCCGCTGCCCGTGAAATCCCCCACGCCGGCGCTCCATGCGGTCGGCGTCTGCGGCGGGCTGTACCCATCACCCAGATCAAGTTCTGGCCGCTCGCATTGTGAAAGAGAATATCGCTTTGCCCGTTGCCGCCGAAGGAACCTATCCCGACGATGTCACTTTGCAGACTCAAGTCGGACATTCCCCGAGCTCCGAGAAGTGCCAGTAGCTGCCGTGAGCAGACGCAGCAAATAGCGCCCCCATTCGATCACCTCATCGGCGAGTGTGACTAGATTGTCGGACATACTGAGGCCGAGCGCCCTCGCACTCTTCAGGTTGATCACCAGCTCGAACTTGCTCGGCCGTTGAATCGGTGTATCTGCCGGTTTCCTCCCCTGCAGCACTTTGGCAACCATGCCACCGGCATCACGTACACGGCCTAGATTAGCTCTTTGTGCCGATGAGATCGATCTCGACCAGCGTATCCGCGACCAACAACCCCGTGCAGCCGATGGTGGTGCGCGGCGGCGGCTGCTTGAAATAGCGCTTCCACACCGTATCGAAGCCATGGAAGTTGTTGAGGTCGGTGAGAAACACCTGCGCCTTGACCACTTGATCGAGCGAGGAGCCGGCTGCCTCGAAGGTTTTTTTTAGGTTGTCGAGGACATATGCCGTCTGCAGTTCGATGTCGGAGCCGTAGAACGGAAAGCCCTTCTGCTTGCGCGCCTCCGGCGGCACGCCAGTGCGATAATCGCTCGCGATCTGACCGGCTGCGAAAACATGGCTGCCGAAGGTGAAGCCCTCGCTGTAGTGCGCGAGCGGACGCGGAGCCGCCGATTTGACGACCTCGTGCTTGCGACCGGGCCCCGAGCGGTAACCGATGAGGTCTATTTCCACGAGCGTGTCTTCGACCAGTAGCCCAGTGCAGCCGATAGTGGTGCGCGGCGGCGGCACCTTGAAATAACGCTTCCACACCGTATCGAAGCCGTGGAAGTGGTCGAGGTCGGTGAGAAACGCCTGCGCCTTGAGCACTTGGTCGAGCGAGGAGCCTGCGGCCTCGAAAGTCTTTTTCAGATTCTCGAGGATGTACGCGGTCTGCAGCTCGATGTCCGAGCCATAGAACGGAAAACCGGTCCCCTTGCGCGCTTGCGGCGGAACCCCGGTTTTGAAATCGCTGGCGAGCTGGCCTGCGGCGAATACCAGGTCGCCAACCGTGACCGCCTCGTTGTAATTGGCAAGCGGGCGCGGGATGGATGAGGTGATGACGTCGTGCTTGAGCCCGTTGCGCGGCACGTAGCCGATAAGGTCGATCTCGACCAGCGTATCCGCCACCAGCAGTCCCGTGCAGCCGATGGTGGTGCGCGGCGGCGGCACCTTGAAGTAGCGCTTCCACACCGTGTCGAAGCCGTGGAAGTGGTCGAGGTCGGTGAGAAACACTTGCGCCTTGACCACGTGCTCGAGCGAGGACCCCGCCGCCTCGAACGTCCTTTTCAGATTTTCAAGGATATAGGTCGTCTGCAGCTCGATGTCGGAGCCGTAGAACGGAAAGCCTTCCTGCTTGCGGGCCTGCGGCGGCACGCCGGTCTTGAAGTCACTCGCCAGTTGACCGGCGGCGAACACGAGATCGCCGACCACGAACGCCTCGTTATAATTGGCGAGCGGGCGCGGCACGCCCGATTTGACCACGGTGATCGTCACGTTTGCCCCCATCAGCTGCGCGCGTCGGTCTCTTTGATGTCGGCAATCCGCACCATGTGGGTCACCAGGGTCGGATCGCCTCTCTGATCGAACTTGAAGGGCCCGCGCACGCTCTGATAATCGGTCTGGCGCAACGCGTTGCGCACCGCGGTGCGGTCGTCGCTTTTGGCCCGCTCGATCGCCGCAAGCGCAATGTTGATGGCGTCGAAGGCCTGGGCGTGAACGTAGTCCGGCGGCTTGTTGTAGGTCTTGCGCACCAAGGCGATGAAAGCTTGCGCGGCCGGGAGGTTGGTGGACGTCGCCGAGCTGAAGTGCGTGGGATAAATGACGCCATTGGCGGCCTCTTTGGCCAGATCGAGGAACGCCGGCGCTGCGATGCCGTCGGAGCCGAAGCGCGGCAGCTCCCAGCCCATCTGCTTGATCTGGCGATGGATGAGCGCGCCCTCGGTGTAACGCGACCATTCCACGATCGCATCGGGATTGGTGGATCGAATTCTGGTCAACTGTCCGATGAAGTCGAGGTCGCCACGCGAATATCGCTCCTCTGCGGTGACGCTCATGCCGAACTTCTTGCCCGCTTCGGTGAAAGCGTCGAAACCGCCCTTGCCGAAGTCGTCGTTGACGTAGAGGAACCCGAAACGCTTCAGGTTCGGCATTTTCTCATTGATGAAATCGACCATATCGCCGACGAGCTTGCGGTCCGGCACCGCCGAGCGAAATACCCACTCGTTGCCTTGCGTGGTGATGCGCTGCGCGGTCCCGCTCACCACGATCTGCGGCAGCTCTTCCTCGCGAAATACCTGCGCCGCGGCGAGGCTCGCCGGGCTGCTCACGCTGCCGATGGCGAGCGACACCTGATCGCGCGTGGCGAAGCGACGCGCCACCACGGCGGCCTCTTCGGGTTTGCCCGCATCGTCGCCGATCACGATCTCGATCTGCCGCCCGAGTAAGCCGCCGGCCGAGTTCTTGAGGTTCGCCACCATCTCGACCGATTCGCGGATGCTCTGGCCCTGCGCCGCCGCGTTCCCCGACATCGGCCCGAAGGCACCCACTTTGACCGGCTCGCGTGACTGCGCCCAGAGCGCCGAGCGCGTGCCGGCGAGCGCCACGGCGCCCAGGCCGCCGCCGATAAGTCTGCGTCGGTTCATGGTCATGATCATTCTCCGGTGAAGCGGCATACCCGAAGCGGGCAACGATATCCGAACAGCGTTGTTGGCGAAAGCAACGCCCGCGGGATGCGCTCACTGCCCTCGCGCAACCCCCGTCTCCGATGTTGTTTTCGCGCCAAGATAGCTTGCCCGCACACGCGCATCGGCCAGAAGCTGCGCTCCGCTGCCGGTCATGGTGATCTGGCCTGTCTCCATGACGTAGGCGCGGTCGGCAAGGCGCAACGCTAGGTTGGCATTTTGCTCGACCAGGAAGATCGTCACGCCGGATTCACGGAACATGCGGATCGAGCGCATCACCTCGTCCACCATGCGCGGGGCGAGCCCCAGCGACGGCTCGTCGAGCATGAGGAGCTTGGGCTGCGCCATCATTGCCCGACCGAAGGCAAGCATCTGCTGTTCGCCGCCTGAGAGCGTACCCGCGAGCTGCCTTCGCCTTTCCGCCAGGCGCGGAAAGCGCGCATAGACGTCGGCCAGCATGTCGCGAACCTTGGCCCGATTGGCGACTAGGTAAGCCCCGACGCGGAGATTCTCCTCCACCGAAAGCTCGGGGAATACCCGCCGGCCTTCCGGCACCTGCACCAGTCCGAGGGCAACGATCGCGTCCGGACTGCGACCGGCAATCGGCTGCCCGTCGAACTCGATGATCCCCGCGCGTGGAGCGAGAAGGCCGGAGACCGTCTTGAGGGTCGTGCTCTTGCCCGCGCCATTGGCTCCGATCAGCGTGACGATCTCGCCGCGACGCACCTCTAGCGAAACACCGTGCAGGCAGGTGACGTCGTCATAACCCGCGACCACTCCGTCAAGCTTGAGCACGATCCGTCTCCGCTGCCCGGCCGAGATAGGCTTCAATCACCGCCGGATGTTCTTGGATCTGCGCCGGGGTGCCGTGCGCGAGTCTGCGGCCATAGTTGAGGACCGTGATTTCGTCGCTCACGCGCATGACGACGTCCATATGATGCTCGACCAGGACCACAGTCGTGCCCTCGTCGCGGATGCGGGCAATTAGGTCGCTGACGTGCGCTGCTTCGGTGACGTTGAGGCCCGCAGCCGGTTCATCGAGCAGCAACAGCGCGGGCCGCGCCACGATAGCGCGGGCGATTTCCAATAAACGCCGGTGTCCATACGCAAGCGAGTCGGCGCGCGCCTGGGCAAGGCCGGCAAGGCCGACAAAGTGCAACGCCGCCATCGATCGATCGGCGATGCTGCGCTCTTCGCGGCGATGCCGCGGCGTCGAGAAGACAGCATCAAAAAATCCGCCGTGCGTCTGCGCATGCAAGCCGATTGCGGCGTTCTCCAGCGCGGTCATTTCGCCGAACAGTTTCAGGTTCTGAAAGGTGCGGCGGATTCCGGCGCGCGCGCGCTTGGCCGTCGAATCCCGGGTGATGTCCTGCGCAGCAAAGCGCAGCAACCCGCTGCCGACCCGATGCACTCCCGCAATCAGATTGAGCAGCGTGGTCTTGCCGGCTCCGTTCGGCCCGATGAGGCCGTGCACGCTGCCGCGCCGCACCGCAAGGTCAACGGCATCAACGGCCACCAGGCCGCCGAAGCGCCGCGTCACGCCGCGCGCCTCCAACAAGCACTCGCCGGGCGCGGCGGTGCTCATTGCGCTGCTTTCCGGGATGCGGGCAGCTTGGGGATGAGCCGCATCGCCACGGCGCACAAACGCCGCCCCAATGCTGCAACGAGCGCGGCGAGCCCACCTTCACCGAACAGCATGGTCGCGATCAGGATCGCGCCGAAGACCAGCATCCGATAGTCGCCGATCGCGCGCAAATACTCCGGCAAGCCGACCACCACCGCGGCGCCGAGGATGGCGCCTGCCAGACTGCCGACGCCGCCTATCACCACCATGATGAGGATCTCGATCGACTTCCAGAACGTGAAGTCATTCGGGGCGAGATAACGTACCTCGTGCGCGTAGAGGGAGCCGGCGAGGCCGGCGACAAAGGCGGCGATGACGAAGCACTCGCTCTTGAGCAGCGTCACGCGAATGCCGCTGGCGCGCGCCGCGTCGGCGTCCTGGCGGATGGCATTGATCGCGCGGGCGAAGCGTGAGCCTTCGATGCGCGCAAAGACGAAATAGACGATCGCCGCAACGCCGACGTTGAGGTAGTAGCTCGATCGGGGATCGCGCAGGACGTATCCGAACAACTCCGCGCGCGGAATGCCAATGAAGCCGTAAGAGCCGCCGGTCAGCCACTCTTCGTTCTTGATGAACAGATAGACGATGATCGAGAAGCCGAGCGTGGCCACGGCCAGGTAAGCCCCAGTGAGCCTTGTTATCGGCACCATCAGCAAGCTGGCGATCGCCGCGGCGACGCCGGCGCCGATGAGGGCGAGAGGAAACGGCACGCCCAGCTTCACGGTCAGAAAGGCGGAAGTGTATGCGCCGATGCCGTAGAACGCCGCCTGGCCGATGGAGAGCTGTCCGGAATAGCCGAGCAGCACCTGCAATCCCATCGCGGCGATCGAGGCGATCGCAATGAGGCTGATAACATGGAGCGCGAACTTGTCGGGCTCGACCCAGGGCAGCGCGATCAGCGCCGCCACGACCAGAAGCGCGGCTCCATGCACCGAACCGCGCCGGTGCGCACCTTGATCCGACGAGGCGGTCACCTGCGCTTGTGCCACAGGCCGACCAGCCCTGACGGAAGAACCAGCAGAATGGCGATGAGCAAGATCATACCGATCCCGTCTTTATAGGCCGATGACAGGAACACGGTGCTGAACGTTTCGATCAAACCAAACAGAATCCCGCCGAGCATCGCCCCGGCAATGCTGCCGAGCCCGCCGAGCGTCGCGGCGACGAAGCCTTTCACCCCGGTGATGAACCCCATCTCGAAAAAGGCAAAGAACATGGAACCGAGCATGATGCCGGCCGCCCCGGCCATCATCCCGGAAATCGCAAAGGTATAAGCCATCATCCGCGTCAGGTTCGCGCCCATGAGCTGCGCCGCTTCTTGATCCTGCGCCACCGCCTGCATGGCGAGCCCGGTCGGCGTGTGCTTGAGGAAGAGCTGCAACGCACCCATGATGGCGACCCCCATGACCATGATCCAGAACAACTGCGGGGAAATGCGCACGCCACCGAATTCATACGCGGAGGTGGCGAACAGCTCCGGAAAGCGCAGCGGCTCGGAGCCCCAAATGATGCGCGCAGCGTTGATGCACAGAATGGACATGCCGACCGTGGCGGTAATGATGTTCATGATCGGGACACGCCGACGCCGCAGGGTGCGGTAAACCGTGAGCTCCATAGCCACGGCGATCAGCCCGGAGGAGGCCATCCCGACAGCGATCACCACCGGAAGCGGCAGCGCGGGAAGCAACCACAAAGACGTGAGCCCGCACATGCAGCCCAGCATCATCACTTCGCCCTGGGCGAAATGAATGATGTTGGTCGCCCGCATGATCATCGCGAACCCAAGCGCGATGAGGCTATACACGCAGCCGATCGCAAGGCCGCCGACGACGAGGTCGATGAACTGGGAGAGGCTGAGAGCGCCCATTGCGTCCGCCTGGCGTGGAAAGGTCGTGGGTCGCCGGAAGCTGCGGGGGAAGAAGGCTAGTGCATCCGACTACCCGGTTCGAGTGGCCGGAGCGGGCAAGCCGCCCCCGAATGTGTTGACGCGCCCGCCTCTCGGCCCAGCGTTTTCACACTTTGGTCACCATTCCGGCGCTTCCATCCTCGATAGTGGGACGTCGGGCCGGGACTCCATGATTGGCACAGCGATTCGAATAGGCTTGCGCGCAGCGGGGGCTGCCCTACCGGTCCTCATCTTCTGCGCGGCGCCGGCAGCGGCGCAGTTCGGCTTTCCGTTTTCGGCGCCTGCGCCCCCTCCCGCTCCAACGGCTCCCAATGCGGCCCCCGCCCCCGGCGCGGGCGGGCGCAACCAGACGTGCCTACGGCTCGAAAGCCAGCTCGCCGCCGTCGACCGCGGGGCCGGGATCGATCCCGCAAAGGCCGAGCAGATCAAACGCTACGAGGATGCGGCGGCAAAGCAGCAGGCCGAAGTCGACCGCCTCGGCCAGCAATCGCAGCGCCTGGGCTGCCAGGGCGGCGGCTTCTTCGCCCTGTTCAGCGGACAATCGCCGCAATGCGGCCCGCTCAACAACCAGATCCAGCAGATGCGCGCCAATCTCGACCGCACCTTGACCGAGATCCAGCGGCTGCAGGGCAATAGCGGCGAGCGCGAGGGCCAGCGCCGCGGCATCCTGGTCGCGCTCGGGCAGAACGATTGCGGCCCGCAGTACCGGCAATACGTCACCGCCGGCCCCGGCGGCTTCTTCGACAACCTGTTCGGCGGCGGCGGGTACATCGCGCCCGCTCCCAATGCTCCACTCGCCGGCACCTACCGGACGCTGTGCGTGCGCACCTGCGACGGCTACTATTTCCCGATTTCCTATTCGACGGTGCCGTCCAAGTTTCCCGAGGACGAGCAGATTTGTCATCGCCAGTGCCCGGCCGCGGAGGTGGCTCTCTACAGCCATCGCAATCCCGGCGAGGACGTCTCGCGCGCGGTGTCGACCAGCGGCAGGCTCTACACGGATCTGCCCACCGCGTTCAGCTATCGCAAGCAGGTCAACGCGGCTTGCAATTGCCGTCTGCCTGGCCAGTCCTGGGCGGAGGCGCTGCAGCAAGGCAGCGACCAGACCATTGAGCGCGGCGATATCGTCGTCACCGAGGAGCGGGCGAAGCAACTCTCGCAGCCACGCTTCGACGCGCAAGCGAAGGCGGTCAATGCGAGCCAGGCCCCCGCCCGAGGCAAAGGCGCAGACGAGGCGAGCAGCGCGCCGGCCTCACCTGCTGGCGCCGAGCAGCAGCCGCCCGCCCACGCCGAACAAAAGGGCGAGCAGGAACCGGGCAAGCGCAAGGTACGGGCGGTCGGGCCGACGTTCTATCCGGTGCGGTAAAAGCGGGAACCCGGACGCCTCGCCGGCCGGTCGCCGACGGGCTGATTCCACCTAGAGCTTGTTGATGCCGGCGCGGGAAATGATGTCGGCAAACATCGGCACTTCCCGCGCGACGCGCACCATGTGCTCCTTGCCGGGCTTGGCAGTCACCTCGAACCCGGATTCGGTGAGCTTCGCGCGGATATCCGGCCGCTGCAGAACCTCGAGCGCGACCTGCTCGAGCCGGGCGACGACGTCAGGCGGCGTCTTCACCGGCGCCATCAGCGCGGTGTAGGTCTCAAAGACGAAATCGGGATAGCCCGCTTCCAGCATGGTCGGGATCTCGGGCAGGTCGCGCCAGCGCGTGCGGCCGGTGACCGCGAGACCCTTGATAGTGCCGGCCTTGATGTGCGGATGCGCCGGGGCCAGGACACCGGAGCTGAGCTGCACGGTGCCGGCGAGCAAAGCCTTAAGCGCGTCGCCACCTCCCGCAAAAACCACGGTTGCCATCCCCTGCAAGCCTTCGCGCAGCTTCAGCACTTCCGCCTGCAGGTGTGGCGTAGTGCCGATCGGCGGGGTCGACACATTGAACTTATCGGCATTGGCCTTAGCGAGCGCGGCGAACTCCTTCACCGTGCCGACACCCAGCTCGGGCTTCACCGCGAACACGTGCGGCGAGACGGCAAGCTCGCAGATCGCCGTGAAGTCCTTGAACGGGTCGTAGGGCAGCGTCTGGTAGAGGCCGGGATTGACCGCGTAAGCGCTGGTCGACAGCAGGATGGTGTAGCCGTCGGCGTCCGCGCGCGCGACCAACCCCATGCCGATATTGCCGCCGGCTCCGCCCTTGTTCTCGACGAAAACGCTCCCGCCCATCGCCTCCTGCATGGTCGCCGCCATGATGCGGGCAATGATGTCGGAAGGCCCTCCTGGGGTGTTCGCCACCACGATCTTGATCGGACGCTCGGGATAGGCCGCCCACGCCGGGCGCGCTCGCACGAGCGCGCCAAAGCCGAGCAATCCGGTCGCCGCGACGAAGCGGCGCCGCGTCACCGCTTGCCAATGCGCGATCCGTGTCATTCGATCCTCATTGCTTCGCAAAGCGAACGCCGGTGAAGACTAGCATGCCCCCCGTGCTTGGGTCATTCCGGTGCGACAAAGCGCGTGTGGGCCTCTGTCGCGGCGCCGACGCTCGGCGAGACGATGCTCGCGACGCTCCGACGTCCTCTCGTGGCCGAATCGTTCGCGCCCCAACGTGGATTACGCCTTGGCTGCCGTGAGCGTGTAGCGCTGATCCGCGGCCAGGCATTCCGCTTGCGGCAGGCCCAGCTCCTTGCGCACGATATTGGTGCCGAGCACCATCGACACCATCTTGTAGCCGGCGTGGCGGCGGCCCATGCCCTCGCGTCCCATCCCGCAGTCCGATGAAATGATCAGCCGCTCCGGCGGAATATGCTTGAGCGCCTCGCGGATGAGCGCGGCGACCTGGTCCGGCCGCTCGACCTGCAGCGTGTGGTGATCGATGACACCGATCACCACCTTCTTGTCCTTGATCACCTCGCCGATCGCCTTGAGATCGCCGGTGCCTGAGGAACGCGTCTCGAAAGTCAACGCGTCGGCCTCCACCTGGTTGAGCGCCTCGAGCGTCGGTTGGTAGCTCTGCACCTCGGCGAAGATGCGCTGCTGTGAGGGGTTGCCCCAGCAGGTATGGCACCACACCTCGGTCTTGCCGCGCAGTCCCTTTACGGTGTTGTTGAAGATCTTCACCAGGTCGGCGGTGTCGAGCTTGCCGAATGTCTTGCCGCGCGCTGGCACCATGTGGATCTGCGGCTCCTCCAGCTGGACGACGGGACAGCCCGCATCTGCCAACTCGTTGAGCTCCTCGTTGAGCGCGTCGCTGATCGCCCAGGTGCGCTCGACCGGATCCTTGTAGTGGTCGTCCTCGACTGAAACGGCGATCAATTCGGGCAGGATGGTGCCGAACTTGATCGGCTTTTTGCTCATCCGCTGCGCGGTCTTCCACATCGCCGTGTACTGCAGCCGGCCGCGCCCCACCGGTCCCACGATCCTGGGAAAAATGCGCGCCTCGAGGAAGTCGTGCAGGATATGGCCGCGCGGATAAGCGGTGGCGCCGACCTTGTACGCCATCGGCT
>Ga0070709_10002404_pt1 | contig 10146 bp, 3 predicted proteins | sample LARL51metaG_FD_65449 | JGI IMG/M metagenome (GOLD analysis project Ga0070709, IMG submission 65449) | Corn, switchgrass and miscanthus rhizosphere microbial communities from Kellogg Biological Station, Michigan, USA - LAR L5-1 metaG | ecosystem: Host-associated > Plants > Roots > Rhizosphere ...
AGCCTGTCGGCGACCGCGAGGATCTCCTTGTGCGCGCCCTCGCAGCCAGATCCGCCGTACACGGCGATCTTCTCACTGCCGTTGAGAATTTCGGCGATCTCCTCGAGATCGGCATCGCTCGGCCGAATGACCGGCTTTGCCACATGCGGGGCATACGGGATGTCATCGTGCACGACTGAAGCGGAAATATCCGCCGGCACGATGAGGACGGCGACACCGCGCTTCGCCAAAGCGGTTTGGCATGCGATGGCCGTCTTGCGGCGGGCCTGCGCCGGTGTGTGGATCATGTCGCAAAAGACACTGCAGTCCCTGTAGACCTGCTTGAAATCGACCTCCTGAATGAAATCGAAGCCCAATTCGTCACGGATGATCTGACTCGCGATCAGGATGACGGACGCGCGGTTTCGACTGGCCTCGAATATGCCGTTGATGAAATGCAGGCTACCGGGCCCGCAGCTTCCCGCGACCGCGGTCAAGCGGCCCGACACCAGCGCTTCCGCCTGCGCGGCGAACGCGCCGGCCTCCTCATGCCTCATATGCACCCACTCGATCTTGCTGACGGCGATTGACTGCGCGATCCGATTGAGGGTGTCGCCGACGACGCCGTAGCAATGCCTGACGCCCGGCGTCTGCAAAGTCTCGACGATGATATCTGAAACCTTCTTGCTCATGGCATATGATCCTGCTGCGACGCGGTGTGCCGCAGCATGCCCGTCATCGCCAACGCGGGGCTTGCAGGGGGCTGCGAGGACTTGTACGCGACTGCGCCGACGAGGATCAAATAGGGAGCGGCGGCATCACCGGCGAACTGTGGGGCTAACCTGCTCCGTTGGCGCCGGATTGAAGCTGCGCGAGGATCCGGCGGGCGCGCTCATGAACCGGAGAATTCGTCTCTTCGGGCGTGCCATTCAAAGCGGCGCTGATGTGACCGTAGGCCTCTGGCCCACGCGCCTGCAGCAGCCAGAACTCGGCGAGATCTGATGCCGACTTCAGTTCATACAGGGTCGCGGATTGTCGCTTCGCCCAGTCGATCGACGACAGCAGACTACTCTCCGCGTCGGGATAGTCCTTGGTCGATCTCGAGGCCAAAGCGAGCCCCTTCATCCTGAGCAAAGCCGGCATGTAAAGATATTTTCCGCCGCGTTGCTGGACCTCGAGCGCGTTCGCGATCAGAATCAGCGCTTCATCGTGTTGACCGGTTGCTATCAGACCCGCGCTCAAATCGCAGACAAAATCCATGTTGAGCATTTCATGGCGCAGAGCCTGAAGCTCCTGCAAGGCTCTCTTCAGGAGTGGAACTGCCCCGCCGAGATCATTTTGAGCGAGCAGCAATTGTCCCCTCAGGCCGGCGGCGACAGCACGGTAGGGCTTCAAAAAGCTGGACGCTGAAAGATCAGTCAATTGCGTGATGTATTGCTCTGCAAGCTGATGGTCCGCCAGAGTCAAATAGAGTGGAAGGATCAGGCTGAGAGTTCGACACAATGTGGGTGGATGACCGGATTTTTCGCTTTCCGCCACCGCGAGTTTTGCGTAAGCCTGCGCCCGATCAAAAACACCCTTGTACAGCAAGCAACGCGCCATCCCGACGAGCAACAGGCTGGTGTGATGAAACATATGTTGTCCGGCCTGGAAACGGGAGCCAGAGGCTGAGTACCTCAGGCCCTGCTCGAAGTGATGTTGGGCGACAGGATGATTTCCGGCTAAATGATTGGCAGCGCCCAACATCGATTCGGCAAGCGCGATGTCGTCGGGATCCCCCGTTTGCAATGCTACTTTCTTGCTCCGGGCGGCGATCTCGAGCGCCCCATTTATGTCTGTTGTCCAACGCGAATACATGAACAGCCCACTGAGAAGCCTGAGCTCGTAGGCTAGGTCTTGCTGTTCGACCGCAATGTCGAGCGCTCGACAAAAGCCCTCGCGGACGCGCTCGTTGCTGCCCTCCATGTGCATGAGCGCCAATGGCAATGACGCGCAGATTTCCATTTCCCTGCGAGAGTTCTTGCCTTGATCGCCAAGGCGCACGACTGCCCGCTCCGCCCAGACCTGGCATTCGATCATCAACGACAGTTCCAGAAACAGCCGGGTGCAGGCGGCAGCAAGTCGGGTCGCGGTCTCGTCGTCACCGTTCGGGCCAAAGCTCCATTCCAGCGCTGCGCGGACGTCGCCGAGTTGACTTGAATAAAACGCAACTCTGTCGGCCCTCGCCTGGGTTGCCAAGATCTCCTTCTGCGATTCGAGGTGTTCCGTAACGTATTGTGCATGCCGCAGGAGAACTGCGTCCTTTTCGGTATGCAGCTCCAATTTTTCAAGTGCGTACGCCCGCGTCGTGTCAAGCAATCGATAGCGGACCTGCGTTTCGTCGATCCGGGTCGTCAGCAATGACTTCTCTACCAGACCTGCGATCGCGTCAAAAATTCCGCCATCGCTTGAGCCGAGCTCACCAACGATATGACGTGCGCCTTCCAGGGTGAAATGACTCACGAAAGGAGCAATTCGCCTGAAGACAATCTTTTCGATGTCAGACAGCAGATCGTAGCTCCAGTCCAACGTTGCCCTGAGCGTCCGGTGCCTGGGGACAGAGGTCCGCCGGCCCAGTTTCAGCAATTCCAGTCGCGATACCAGGCTAGTGACGATGTTCTTGATGCCCAGCGCGGCCACTCGGCCTGCGGCCAATTCGATTGCGAGTGGGACACCATCCAGTTTCCGGCAGATTTCAGCGACATACGGCGCCTCGGCGTCGGTGAGAATGAAATGACCTCCTTTCGCCGCGACCCGTTCCACAAACAGCTGTATCGCCGGGTAGCGCAGCATCGCGCTTATTGTTTGAAAAGAACCTGGCGGAAACTCGAGAGGGAGGATGCGATAGCAATATTCTCCCTCCACTCTCAACAATTCGCGACTCGTCGCCAATATGTGCATTTGGCGCGCCTCCTGAACGAGACGCTCCGCGAGCGAAGCAACCGTGTCGATCAGATGCTCACAGCTATCGAGGATGACGAGCACCTTTTTCGAACGGACAGCGTCCAAAAGCTCGGCGGTTGCATCCTTCGCCTTCAAGGCGAGTCCCAGCGAGGTCCCGACGGCGGCCGGAACATGACTCGGGTCGGTCAGGCTTCCCAGGTCGACAAAATGGACACCACCGTCGAACGCCTCCGCCATCGCGTGGCCAGCGGCGACCGCAACGGTCGTCTTCCCAATTCCACCGGGACCAAGCAAGGTGACGAACCGGTCGTTTCGGATTCGATCCTTGATATCCTCGAGAACCGCGTCTCGGCCGATCATCTTGAGCAGCTGCGCAGGCAGTCCAACCTCAATTGGGACGCGATCGCGTCGGTCGATCGTATCGTCATCATGACGGACCACCTGGCCAACGAAGGAATAACCTCTTCCCTGCACGTTCGCGACATAGCGGTTGCCGAATTGTCCATCCGCGAGCGCCTTGCGAATGGCCGCGACATGGACCCGGAGGCTCCCCTCCTCCACGTTGACGTCGGACCAGACCTGATCGATGAGCTCCTTCTTTCCGACGACTTCGCCAGGACGTTGGGCGAGATGGATCAGAATATCGACCGCTCGGCTGCCGAGGGGCAGCACGACACCGTCGCGCCGCAGGACCCTCTCCCTGGTTGAAAGTTCAAAAGGGCCAAACTTCAGCATGGTATGGACAGTATCGCTCGACATGGTGCTCAGCCCAACATAGGCAGGTCTCGCGCCTCTGCACGATTCGCGCGGAAACACGGTAGATGGCACGAGGGAGGTGAGCCACGGCCGGTCACCTCCCCGTGATCGCTGTGGCGTTCCGACGAACCGGTACGGGCAACATAGTCGGTCCCGGCTCGGTAATCCCGCGCAGCTTCCGTCGTAATTCCTTCGCCTGTCCGGCATTGGCAAACCTCTGGATCGCTGGCCCATGGCTTTACGCGGTCCGGTTTCGGTAGCCGAGAGCAGCCAACTCTTTCCTGGCGCTCGTAAGGGTCGTACAATGGCACCAATGGCATCATCCCCCGAATGGGGGAGAGCCAGGTGCGCGTAGGGGGACCCCTTGGTCGAGCCGCCCTTGAGGCATTTTGCGGAGGGCGCGGGCCTCGGGAGCACCATGGTCGGCGGAGGACAGCCGCCGTTCCTGACCACCAAGATCGTGCCGGCCCGGCCTCTTGGGCTGGTTGCACGTCCGCGACTCCTGGCCTTGTTGTCCGAGCTTCCGACCAAACGACTGGGCGTCATCAAGGCGCCCGCCGGCTTCGGCAAGACTTCGCTGGCGGCCGCCTGGGCTGAGCAGCTCGAACAGGACGGCCATTCCGTCGCGTGGCTTACTGTCGATTCGGACGATGACGAGGCCACACGGTTTCTGTTCTACGTGTCCCAAGCCCTGCAGCACGCTCATCAGGGTGCAGGCGCCAGGGCCATCGCGCTGATCCTCGAAAACAATCTGATCGACCCGGCGACGATCCTGTCGACGTTGATCAACGACCTGGCAGAGGTCGATGATGAGATCTACCTGTTTTTCGAGGATTATCATTGGCTCAGCGAGTCCCGCATCCATCAATCGGTTGCATACTTCCTGAAGCATGCTCCATCCCACTGTCACGTGGTGATGACGACCCGCACCGAACCTCCCCTGCCCCTCGCAACCTTGCGCGCACAGAACAAGTTGCTCGAGATCGACGCCACCCGGCTCCGGTTTGACCTCGAGGAGACGGAAGCCTTCCTCGAAGGCACGAAACCCGGTGTTCTGGTATCCGCTGATGTCCAGCTTCTGCAACGAAAGACCGAGGGTTGGCCCGCGGCCTTGCGCATTATCGCATCGATGCCGTCCCGATCCGGATCCGAGCTGAAAAAATACGTCCACAATCTCTCGGGGTTGCAGCGTCCGATCGCCGCTTATCTGTCGGAGCTTCTGGACGGGCTTCCGGGAGAGGTCGTCGACTTTCTGCTCCGAACGGCCATCCTCGACCGGCTTTCTGGCGCATTGTGCGAAGCCGTCACCGGCGCGAGCTCGGCCCGAGCAATCCTGGTGTCGCTCGCGCAGCGGCAGATGCTCCTCACCCCGCTCGATCACGATGGTGTCTGGTATCGTTACCATCTGCTTCTTGACGAATATCTGAGGCAGCGGTTGGAGGTCGATCGCGGCAATGAGATCCCCGAACTGCATCGGCGCGCGGCTCTTTGGTATGCTTCCCAGGAATTGTGGACTGATGCGGTCCAACACGCGATTGCGGCCGGCGATTCCAATCGGGCGATCAGCTGGATCAAGAACTGCGCGATGGCTCTGATAAAGAAGGGTGACTTGTTCACCTTGCTTGAATGGAAACGCCTGTTCCCTGGCGAGCTCATGCGAGATCAATCGGAGGTTCGCACGGCGATCGCCTGGGGATTGGCACTGGCCCTGCGCTCTGACGAGGCTCTCCAGCTCGCTGCCGAAATCGAGCAGGATATCATAGCGACTCACTCACCCCCGCGCGAATTGCTGTGCGACTGCCACGCCATCCGTGCGGTCGCGATTGCGATAAAGGACGACAGCGAGCGAGCGCTGCCTCTGGCTCAAGAGTGCGTCGACAAGTCGCGCGATCCGTGGACTGCGAACGTCGCCTCGAACGTCCTCCGCTTCGGCCACATGAAGGCCGGCGACCTCAAGCAATTCTATGCGACGCCCTGGATCCCATTTTCGCAGGAAGAAGACCGCAGGAACGTATTTGCGTCGGTTTATCGGCGCTGCCTTCAAGGCCTTGCAGAGGAGCGTCAGCTCCGTCTCGCCGAAGCACGGGGCTATTATCGCGAAGGCTTGCGGATCGCGGAGCAGCATGTCGGGCCGAATTCAGTCGCGGCGGCTTTGCCGGCGAGCCTGATTGCGCGCATACTGTATGAGAGGGGAGACCTCGACGAGGCGGAGGCATTGGTTATCGACCGCGCAGAGCTGATCAGTGCCGGGACGATGCTGGACTGCGTGTGGAGCGCCTACTTCGTCATGGCCAGGGTGGCCGCCGCACGGATGAACTTCGAGCGAGCTCATACGATCCTGGAGCGAGCCGAAAACCAAGGTGTGGCCCGGGGCTGGGGACGGTTGGCGGCAGCCGCCATAGCGGAACAAGCACGACTCCACCTGAACGACCGCCGCGCTCATGAAGGCGCCGCATGCGTCGACCGCCTGGAGCGCCTTGCGCGACAGCACCCAGCGCCGAGGCCTTGTGCCTGGTCGGAAATCCATTGGTACCACAGATTGGCTCATGCCCATTTGCTGAAGGAGCAAGCGCGTCTCGACGAATCCGCCCTGATCTTGCAGGCGGTGCAGCGCGAGGCCGAAGCTTTGGAGAATCGCCATTTCGTGATCCGAAGCGCGATCTACCTCTCGGCGGTTCAGCTCAGCCTCGGCAAGGTTTCCGAGGCCGCAAAGCGCTTTGGCCGGATTCTCACGGCATGTGCTGCGGCCGGACTTCATCAGACCATTTTGGACGAGGCACCGATTGTCGCCGAGCTTCTCGAGATGGTTCACGAAAGGGCTAATCTGAAGGAGGGCGTGTCGGCCTTTGTCGATCGGATCCTGGCAGCTTCTCGGCAGCCACGGCAAAGCCATTTGGGGGTGGCTTCCAGAGCCCAGGTCGGCTCATTAAGCGCTCGCGAAACCGACATCCTCAAACTGATCGCGCAGGGGCTATCGAACAAGGAGATTGCCCGCAGCCTCGATATCGGTCCCGAGACCGTGAAGACACATCTCAAGAGCGTCTTCAGCAAGCTGGGCGTTGAAAGGCGCGCCCAGGCCGTGTCGCGCGCCCAGACCTTGGGTCTGGTCACCACGGAGTGACGCGCAGCTCTTGACGCTGCCGCAATTCGAGCCGAAGACAAACATATCTGGCTCGATCAAGCCCTATCCGCTCGACGATTGCGCCGCGGGCCGCCTGTTGCATCCGAGCGCGCCGGTCTGTTCGAGAATGCGGTTCGCCAAAACGAGATCAGGTGTCGCGAGACCCTCGGTAAATCGATTGTAGATGGGCAGGATCAGATCACGAGCTTTCCGCGCTTCGCGCCGATCGATCCAAAGACGCGCAAGTCTCAATCCCGCCCGCAACTCGAACGAATGCGCCGACTGCTTTGCGGCCAGTCTCATCGCCTCCTCCAGATACTCCGGAGCCAAACTGTTCTCCGCGGATTCCGCAGACAAAAGCACCGAGCCCTTTGCGAGCAACAGAGCAGGAAGGTGAAGAAGCCTCTTAGCCGCAGCCTCGGTCGCAATCTGCTCGTCGACAAGGGCCAGCGCCTTCGCGGTCTCCTTTTGTCTTGCGAGGCAAGCGGCGAGTTCGCAGATAAACTCCGTGGCGAGCATTTGGTAACGCAGACTCCGGAGCTTCTCCAGACTGTCGCGCAGATGCCGTATGCCGTCGATCGTTTGGCCGACGCGGATCAAATGCTGCCCCCTAAGCCCCATGGCGCCTGCCAGGAATGGCGCCAACGAATATTTCTCTGCGGTGAACTCGAGCCTGGAGAGGTTTTGTTCGATTTGGGGCAAGTCGTCGATCCAGAAATAGAACGCCATCGTCTGGGCAAGAGCACGACATAGCGCGACGGGATGGTCCGACTTTTCAGCTTCCTCGATGCTGCTTTCAGCACAACGGGCGGCCCTGTCGAGATTGCCCGTGAACCAATGCGATCGGGTCAGCCTGAACAACGATGTGGTTGGCAGATCGAACAGGTACCGGGTCGCACTGAACCGTCGCGTGGGCGGCGCGACACGCAGTGCCCCTTCTAGATGCTGCTGCGCGCGGAGCTGGTCGCCAAGCATGTGGTACGCTGCACCCAGCATCGAATCCGCGATCGCCCGATCTTCCGGATTTCCAGTCCTCTTTGCGAGCGTTTCGCCGCGCAGCGCAAGTGCGAGACTGCCGGCAGTATCGGTTGTGCGATGGAGAAACATCGACAGAACGCTGAGCAGACGCAATTGCTGGTGGGCATCTCCTCGGCGCTCTGCGAACATCAACGCCGTCTTGAAGGCGTCGTGAACCCTCTCGCTGGCTGCTGCGGTGAACATGAGCGCGAGCGCAAGCGAAGCGTGGATGTCGACCTGATTCCGCGGATCGCAATCCGGCGCTATCCGCTCAATCGCCTTCTCCATCCAATGTCGGCATTCCAAGAACTGCGACATGGCCAGAAATGCCTGCGAAGCTGCGGCCGCCAGTCTTGTGGCGATCGAGTCGCTTCCACTGGGACCAAAGCTCCATTCGAGCGCCACGCGGATGTTTCCAAGATACTCCTGCGCCACGTTGGCTGGCGTTTCCGTCTCCTCCAGGCCGAAAAGGTTCTCTAGGTTGCCCTCCAGCATTTGAATCGCGAAGTTCGCGTGCCGCTCCGCAATAGATTGGTGCTCACCGCTGCTCGCCAGCTTCTCCAAGGCGTAGGTGCGCGTCGTATCAAGCAACCGGTAGTACGGCTGGCGCGAGCTGGTCCAAGCCCCGACCAGAGATTTGTTGACGAGGCTTTCGAGCGCCCCGGCGACCTCAGACTTGTCTATCCCCTCTTCCTCCGTCACAGCGAACACCGCCTGCAGGGTGAAATGCCCTGCGAAGATCGCGACACGTCGCAAGACGATCCGCTCGCCGTCGGAAAGCTGGTCGTGGCTCCAGTCCAACGCAGCCCTGAGCGTCTGGTGCCTCGGATTGGCGGTTCGGCGTCCGAATTTCAGGAGATCGAGTCGTGAACCGAGCCGCGTGGCAGTATCCCTCACGCCGAAAATGGCGGCTCGCCCGGCGGCAAGTTCGATCGCCAGCGCGATGCCATCGAGCTGGCGGCAGATTTTGGCGACAATGGAAGCGTCGTCGTCGCTGAGCGAGAAATCGTTCGCTCGCGCGCCGACACGCTCCACGAATAACTGTGCGGCGGGATAGGACAGCACCTCAGCCGCAGTCTGTCCGCCTTGTTCTGGTGGGCAATGAAGGGGACGAAGGTGAAATACGTGCTCATCCGCGATTTGCAGCGCCTCTCGACTGGTCGCAAGCATTCTGATGCCGGGGGCACGCTGCAAGATGCCATCGGCGGTTTCCGCCGCTGTCTTGACGAGATGCTCGCAGCTATCGAGGATGATGAGAGCCTTTCGGTGGCCCAGAGCGTTTAGCAGCGCTGCATCCGGATCGGCAAACTGCGGATCGAGGCCAATCGCGGCGGCTACAGCGCCAATGACCTGCCCTTTGTTTTGGACGACCGAAAGATCGACGAAGAATACCTGCCCTCCGAAATCCGCCAAGGCAGCGTGCCCGACTGCGAGAGCCACCGTCGTCTTGCCGATGCCACCGGCACCCAGAATGGTCGTCAGCCGCTGCGACTTGAGCATGGTTCGGATGTCATGAACGGCGTGGTCACGATCGATCATACGGCTGAGCGGCGGCGGCAGACTGGAAACGCCTGAAGATGCATTGCCCTGGTCGTCGCCATCAGCGTGTCGCTCGATGGGAACGACAAGACGGTAACCGCGTCCCTGCACATTTTCGATGTACTTGGTCCCGAACTGTCCGTCTCCCAGCGCCTTGCGGAGCGCCGACAAATGAACGCGAAGACTCCCTTCTTCGACAGCAACGTCGGGCCAAACCTTCGCGATCAGTTCGCCCTTGCTGACGACGTCCCCGGCCGTTTCGATAAGCGCCGCAAGGATGTCGAAAGCCCTCCCGCCGATGGGAACGACCTCGCCCGCCTTCTTCAGAGAGCGCTCGGCGGTGCGCAGCTCGAATGGACCGAACAAAACCCGCGTCGCGCTCGATGACCCCATTCGTCCTGCCGGCATAGCAGTCTCCGCCACGACTTCGACGATCGCTTCGTCGTCCGTCTGACGCAAATACGCCTCTGGCATGTTCAACTGTCAATCAGAACCTTGACCGGCTTATCCCGTCAGCGCGCCACCCCAGTGATGCCATCGCGCCAATATGACCCGTTCAAGACCCTTGTGGCCAACTTCAGGTCGAAAGTGTCGAGCCCTTCGCGGAATTTCGCGTGCATCGCCTGCAACGTCTTGTGCGCCGTCTCTTTTCTGGTCATTGACTTTTCAGCGATCGCAAGACTTGTCGCAGCCCGGAGCGCCCACGACAGGCTCGCTTGCTCCGCGGACAGCTCAAGGGCGCTGAGGAGATACTGTCGGCACACCGCTACTCCCTCGCTGTTGTTCAACGC
>Ga0070709_10002408_pt1 | contig 10140 bp, 10 predicted proteins | sample LARL51metaG_FD_65449 | JGI IMG/M metagenome (GOLD analysis project Ga0070709, IMG submission 65449) | Corn, switchgrass and miscanthus rhizosphere microbial communities from Kellogg Biological Station, Michigan, USA - LAR L5-1 metaG | ecosystem: Host-associated > Plants > Roots > Rhizosphere ...
GGCGGGGCGAGATCATACAAATCGTACTCGGCCCCCAATCCGCCTGCTGCTATCTCGCCGTCGAGGGCGGCGTCGCAGTGCCGCGCGTCCTCGGTAGCGCTTCGACCTATGTGCGGGCGGCCCTTGGCGGGCTCAACGGGCGTGCCCTGAAGCGCGACGATGTCGTGCCGCTGGCGATTGCGTGCGCCTCCGAGCGGGCCGAGCTGCGGGCGCCCTCGCCGTCCGTACCCGCGGACCAGTCAATCCGGGTCGTCCTCGGGCCACAGCACAAATACTTTAGAAAGGAGGCACTTGCAGCGCTGCTCGATGCCGAATTCCGCGTGTCGAAGGATGCCGACCGCATGGGGATGCGGCTGGACGGTCCGCTGCTGCGGCATCGGCGCGGTTGGGACATCGTATCCGACGCTATGGCCACCGGTTCGATTCAGGTGCCCGGTTCGGGGCAGCCGATCGTTCTTCTCGCCGATCATCAGACGACCGGGGGATATCCGAAAATTGCCACCGTTATTTCCGCCGACTTACCCCTCCTCGGCAGGCGCCGACTCGGCGACTCACTGCGCTTCATTTCGGTCGAGCTCGAGACGGCCGAAGAACTGTGTCGGAAGGTGGAACGTGAGTTCACGGAGCTCGTCGCGGCGCTCGAACCGGCGCCGAGCGACAGCGGTCTCGATATCGGCACGCTCTACGGTGAGAATCTGATCAGCGGGGTCACCACCGGCTTCGAATGAGCCAAAAAGAGAAACTAAACCTGGGCGAGGGCCATCGGCTCGCTGTCGAAGGCGGGCATGATCTCCTCGGCGAAGGTGCGCAGACCAGCGACCGAAGCGCCCGGGGCGGCAAACAGCACATTTTCTACTCCGCCCGTTTCGAGCCGCTTCAATTGCGCAATAATCTCCTCCGGCGTGCCGAGCAACGGCGCGTCATCGAGTTCGAACGAATCTTCGTCGTCCTTGATATGCGCGTAACGTTCGGCGCCGGGGCCGCGGGCGAGGTCGCCGATGTTCCTCAGCACCTGCCGGCGGGTGACGATGGCGCGCTTGCGCTCCTCTTCGTTGTGCACGATCTGCAGCCCACGGGTGACGCCGACCATCATCGCGTCGTAACGCCGCCCGACCCGTTCGCATTCATGGCGGAAGGTGGCAACGCGCTCGATGATCAGATCGGTCGGCGCGATCTGGTCGAGCAGCAGATTGTAACCCTCGCGCGCGGCGCGGCGGATCGATTCGGCGCTCCCGGCACCGAGCCAGAAGGGCGGGTGCGGCTGCTGGATCGGGTGTGGCTCGACGACGACGTTGTCGAAATGCCAGCGCGTGCCGTGATGCGAGAACCGGCCCTGGCTCGCCCACGCCTTCCGGATCAACTCGATTGCCTCGTCGAACCGCTCGGTCGCTTCCTCGGGCGGGATGCAGAAACCCGAGAATTCGTAGGCGCGATATCCCTTGCCGACCCCGAAATCGAGGCGCCCGTTCGACAGCAGATCGAGGGTCGCCGCCTGCTCGGCGACGAGTATCGGGTTGTGCCAGGGCAGCACAACGACGGCGGTGCCGAGACGGATCCGCTCGGTTCGCGCGGCGAGATAGGCCAGCAGGCTCATCGACGCCGAGACCTGGCCAAAACCGGTGAAATGGTGCTCGACCAGAAAGACGCTGGAGAAACCGAGCTTCTCCGCCTCGACAACGTAATTGATGAAGTCGTGGTAGGCGGCGCTGTCGCCCGCCGGGCCGCCGCGAGCACGGGCCCCGCCGAAAAGCCCGAATTTCATGTCCAGGGCCTCCTTTCTCGTTCGTGCGCGGAATATAGGATCCGATCCGCGCCCGGTCGATGATGCGGCAAAACAGCCGATCACCCCAATGTGATGGCATAATTGCAATGCGCGCAGTGGTCTGCACCAGTGTGGGCGCCTACCTATTTTGCTGCGCCGCAACATCATGAGGTAGATCATGATTGATGCCATCGAAAGAGACCGTATGCACGACGGCGTAGACCGTCAAATCGGAGGCTGGCGTGTCGTAGCCTCCGCCTGGGGGCTCCTCCTGCTGCTCCTGCTGTTGTTCGCCGGGGTCAGTGCCGTTGCGTGCCCGCGCTCCGAAGCTCAGCTGCATCGGCATCTCGCCGCGGCCGCGATCCCGCAGCATGATCCGTGCGTCGGAGCGGCTGTGCGTTCCGCACCGGGCGTAGACGGATGCAAGATTGTCCCGCTTGGACAGCACCTCGTCGGCTACGCCAGTTACTGGTGAGGGGGGGACGGCGGCGATACGGCGAACGTGGCTGGGGACGCGGGCTGCGCGGGGCTTTGCCTGGTGTCGATCGCGGCAAGCTGGGCGGCGATTTGGGTGCCGGTAACCGCTATCGTCTTTTCGGCGCCCGAGCGGGCGCTAAAAATCACCTTCAGGCCCCGCCGATTGGTGCGCAGCTCGCCGTCCGGAATATCGGCGGCGAATTCCTCCGCGTAGGAGCAGCCGCCGTCGCAAGTGATCGGACTTCGGCTGATTTCTAAGAAGCGCAGGACGTGTCCATCGCTGTCGCGGGCTGCGTCCCAGCCTCGCTCGGTCCCTGAATAACTGTCCGACACATAAAGCTGATGTCGGGTCTCGCCGGTCTGACGGTCGACGAAGGTGCGCAGGCAGTAGAAATTTGTTTCAGGCACCCCGAGAAACGGTGGGGCGTGCTGCGCCTTGGTGCCGATCAGGCCGATGAACCGGGAGTTCGTATCTTCGCGCGCAGGGTTGGCAGCCCCCGCCTTGACCCTCGGCTCGACGGGAGCGTCCGTCGGCGGCAGCTGGGTGCAGGCGGCCAGCACCAATCCGAGCGAGGCGGCGAAAACACCGCAAGGATGAGCTGTCATGAGGTCGGATCGAAGAACGCAGGGCTATCCTTCGAAGCCAGCGGCGGCAGCTTGGCCGGCGGCGGGGGAGCACCGTTGAACGACAGCGGGAGCGTGGCACGCAAAATCGATCTCAGTTGTTGGATGATGACGAGTCCGCAATTCCTGCGTCGGCTACGACCTGGTAGAGGCTCCGTCGCTTCGACCACCACGATCCACCGCCTGAACCGATCGAAATCGCAGCCCCTCAAGCACCGAACGCTCTGCACTTTCTACGTCAGCGCTGTGCCCGACTTCGCCACACACCGGCGCCGCTGATCGGATCATATTATTCGGCGGCGCGAGGGAACAGGCGCTCTTCGACGAGCCCACAGATTATATGCCCGGCCGTGATATGGACCTGTTGGATGAGCAGCGTCGAATCCGACGGGGCATGGAGGCACAAGTCGCAGAGCGGCGGCATCTCTCCGCCGGTTCTTCCGGTAAATCCCACGACAGTCAGGCGTTTTTCGCGGGCGGCGCCGATCGCCCGCAAGATGTTCGGCGACCTCCCGGAGGTCGAGATGGCAATCAGGATATCTCCGGGACGACCGAGACCGAGAATTTGGCGCTCGAATACCCGGTCGTAGCCATAATCGTTGGCGATTGCTGTCAGGACTGAACTGTCGGTCGTGAGTGCGATCGCTGCACCTGGAGCGCGATCGTAATTGAGCCGTGACAGCATCTCCCCGGCGAGGTGCTGCGCGTCGCCCGCGCTGCCGCCGTTGCCTGCCAAAAGGAGCTTGCCGCCGTCGTCAAGGACCCCGGCGGTCAGCTCGGCGATGTCCCGGACCACCCGGCAAAAATTGGGGTCGTCGATCGCAGCTTGAATGGTATCGCGAGACTGGACCAGGTAGTCGATTATCGCGTCCACTGCCACCCCCAGGGAGAGCCGGCCCAATCAAGATTGGTTGCACGTTCATGTCAAGCCTGCATCCTTGTGGTGGCGACCGTGCCGAGCCGCTCGCTCAATATGGTCCGATTTGCTAGACTGACCCTGGCGCAGACCGATGTTGATGCATAGCAGCTCCGCGCAGGGGAGTCGGAATTTTACAATGAAAATCTTGGTCACAGGTGGCGCTGGCTTTATCGGCTCGGCGGTTTGCCGCTTGTTTGTCTCCGAGTTCTCCACCACTGTCCTTAACGTCGACAAGCTTACTTATGCGGCAAATTTAACCTCTCTGAGCTCGATCGAACGCCATCGCCATTACGCTTTTCGCCAGGCTGACATCTGTGACCGGGGCACCGTATCCGAAATTTTGCACGAGTTTGATCCCGATGCGGTGCTTCACCTCGCCGCGGAATCACATGTCGACCGCTCGATCGACGGCCCCTCGGAGTTCATCCGAACCAATATTGAGGGCACTTATGCTCTGCTGGAGGCAACACTCGCTCATTGGCGGCGCCTCTCGCCGAAACGCACCAACCGGTTCCGCTTTCACCACGTCTCGACCGATGAGGTCTTCGGTTCGCTCGGGCCTGTGGGCAAATTCAGCGAAAGCAGCGCTTATCGGCCAAATTCGCCCTATTCGGCGTCAAAGGCGGCGGCCGACCACTTGGTCCGGGCTTGGCACGAGACCTTCGGATTGCCGACTTTGGTCAGCAACTGCTCGAACAATTACGGCCCTTACCACTTCCCGGAAAAATTGATCCCGCTCGCCATTCTGAAAGGGCTGCACGGCGAGCCGATACCCGTCTACGGCAAGGGGGACAATGTCCGCGATTGGCTCTATGTCGAGGATCATGCCCGAGCCTTGTTCGCGGTCCTGAGCGAGGGTAAGGCAGGGGAGTGCTACAACATCGGCGGCGATTGCGAGAGGGCCAACCTCGATGCGGTGACCGCAATCTGCCGGTTGCTCGATGAGATGCTTCCGGATTCGGTGTATCGGCCGCACGAGCAGCTGATCACCTTTGTCACGGACCGACCGGGGCACGATCGGCGTTACGCCATGGACATCACGAAAATCGGGCGCGAGTTGCGCTGGACACCTCGCGAAACCTTCGACAGCGGTCTGCGCAAGACGGTAGCGTGGTATCTTGAGAACCGTTGGTGGTGGGAGCCGATCTGGGCACGCCGATACCACGGCGAGCGCCTGGGCACGGCAGCGAGCCATCCACCGAATGCGTCCGGAGTAAAGTCCGGCTTGCCTCCGGCCGATCGACGAGGGAATAGAGGCTTGTCGCCGACCACGAGGATCGACACATGCGCACGTTAGTTTTTGCCAGTCTCGTCCTGCTGGGCGGCTGCATCATCGACAACGACCGGCTGCGAGTCGTCAGTTTTTCCACCGATCAGGCGGGCACGTTTGTTTTCACGGCACAAACCAACACGATGATGACACCCAACGACGACGGTGAGGCGGAGCGCATTCGACGCGACTGGCTCGCCGAGGAACTCGGCGCCCATGGGATGTGCGGTGCCGGATACGTCGTCGAGATCCGCCGTCTCGTCGAGCCGCCGGACGCGCCATCCAGCAACGCTCACGACGTGGTCTATTCCGGACGCTGTCTCTAATCAGAAACGGCGCGCCAGCGCGCGAGCAGGGGTCCCGCCTTGCCGTAGACGGGATCGGAGGCCGGCAGCGCGACCTTGGGGATATTGCGCAGCGCCCGCTCGCGCTGCCCTTCAGCGGGGCTGCACATGTCCGGGCTCTTGCCGCCGGGATAGGCGCCGACTACCACGAGATCGGGACTCGCTCCCTCGTTCTTGTGGGCGACGCCGGCCGGGATCACGACGACGTCACCGGCGTGCAACTCCACCGTTGTGCCGGCCTCTCCGCCGAGCCGCACGCGCACCGACCCGGCCGCGATGCCGAGCACCTCGTGCGCCGTGCTGTGATAATGGTGGTGCGCATAAATCCCGTTGCGCCAGGCACCCCTCCAATGGTTATCAGCGAACAGTTTCTCGCACTCGGCCACGCACCGCGGACCAGTATCCAGCGCCCCGCGATAGACAATCAGCGGCAGCGACGGGTTGTTTGGTACACGGCCGTCGTCCACGAATAAGTGCTCCTCGATCGTCAGGGACTCGCAGGGGTTCGGCATGGAGCGCCTTCCGTGGCTTGGTCCGCAGCAGTTGAATTATGTTACCTGTTAACCTGAGCAAACGCCAGCTAGGTTTCCGGTACTCGTTTCAGGCAACTTCCTTGGATTCTTTGACCCGGCGCCGTCGCATGGTTTTGAGGCTTACCCATCAAAACCTGCGATAGTCTCGGATTCAGAAAATCTTTCCAGTTCGGCGTTAGTGTTTTACGAAGGGTTCTGCCTGGACATTGACTACGATTAGAACCGGAACTGCTTGTGACGTTGATCTTACTCGCGTATTTATCGCGCCGTTGCAGATTGGGCCCGCGGCGGCGCCCGAGCGGAAATCTGCATTTCAGGCCCGAGTGATGGAACACCCGATAAAGACCGTGTGCGTCGTCGGTCTCGGCTATATCGGCTTGCCGACCGCAGCGACTTTGGCCAGCCGTGGCATAGAGGTGGTTGGCGTCGACATCAATCCGCGGGTCGTCGAAGCGGTCAATGCCGGGCAGACCTATTTCTCTGAGCCCGATCTCGACATGCTGCTGCGCGCCGCGACGACGTTGCGTAAGTTGCGCGCCACGGCGCAGCCTGAGCCGGCCGATGCGTTTGTGATCGCGGTCCCTACACCGTTCCGCGACGACCGTTCACCCAATCTCGACTATGTGGACCTCGCGGCCGCCGCGATCGCGCCGGTGCTCGTCGCGGGCAATGTGGTGATCCTGGAATCGACCTCTCCCGTCGGCACCACCGGGCGATTGGCCGAGCGTCTCGCGCGGCTGCGGCCGGATTTGCGCTTCCCGCCGACCCGCCATTCGGAGCCGCTCGACGTGCATGTGGCGCACTGCCCGGAGCGGGTGCTTCCCGGGCGGATGGTCCGGGAGCTGATCGAGAACGATCGCATCATCGGCGGGATGACCGAGGCCTGCGCCGAGCATGCCGAGGCGGTCTATCGCGTTTTCCTGCAGGGAAATGTCTTTCGCACCGATGCGGCGACGGCGGAACTGGTCAAGCTCGTCGAGAATGCCTCGCGCGACGTGAACATCGCTTTCGCCAACGAGCTGTCGCTAATCTGCGATCAGCTCGGGCTCAATGTCTGGCACGTCATCGAGCTCGCCAACCGGCATCCCCGGGTCTCGATCCTGCAGCCGGGACCGGGGGTCGGGGGGCATTGCATTGCCGTCGACCCATGGTTCATCATTTCGTCGGCGCCGGAGCGAACACGGCTGATCCGCACGGCGCGCGAGGTCAACGACTCCAAACCGAGGTTTGTCGTAGCGCAGATACGGGAACGAGCCGAGCGGTTCAAGCGACCGGTCGTTGCCTGTTTGGGTCTGACATACAAGCCTGATGTCGACGACACGCGGGAAAGCCCGGCAATCGCGATCACAGCGCAACTGGCGCACTCCGGTCAGGAGCGTATCCTGGTCGCAGATCCGAATTTGACCGGGATTCCCGAGGAACTGGGTTCGCTCCCCAACGTCTCGTTCTGTGAGACACTGGACGCCGTGCGCCAAGCCGACATCGTCGCCGTCCTCGTGGCCCATTCGCCGTTTCGTAAGATACCGCGCGAGGAGCTGATGCGCCGCGTTGTCATCGACGCAACCGGCTTGACCCATCAACATGGCTAACTCTCCGTGTCAGCGTTGACCGAAGCAGGAAGTCACGGCTCCCACGGTATGAAGGTCTTGTTTGTTTTTGGAACACGGCCCGAGGCGATCAAGCTCGCGCCGGTGGTCAAGGAGTTGTCGGGCCGGCCGAATTTCGATTGCAAGATCTGCGTCACCGGCCAGCACCGTGAGATGCTCGCGCAGGTTCTCGAATTATTCGAGCTGCAACCGGACTGGAACCTCGATCTGATGCGGCCGAACCAGGATCTGGCTTATCTGACCGGCGCCGTTTTATCAGGGGTGGGCGAGATCCTTCGTGCCTTTCGGCCCGATCGGGTCATCGTGCAAGGCGACACGACCACCACGTTTGCAGGGGCGCTGGCAGCTTTCTATCATCGCATTCCGGTGGCGCATGTCGAGGCCGGCCTGCGCACCGACGATATCTATTCGCCTTGGCCAGAAGAGGTAAACCGCAGGCTCGTAACCCATATTGCTGATTTGCATTTCGCCCCGACCGCGCGGGCGCGCGCAAATTTGCAGCGGGAGGGGATCCGCGGCAACCGGATCTTCGTGACCGGCAACACCGGGATCGATGCTCTATTGTGGATTGCGGCTTTGCTCGACAATCGGCCGGATTTGCTCTCACGGTTCGAGGCGGTCCTGCCGCAGCATTTCGCGGGCAGGCGAATAATTCTGATGACGGGTCATCGGCGCGAAAGCTTCGACGGAGGGATAGCGCGGATCTGCCGTGCGATGGCGCGCATCGCCGATCGACCCGATGTCGCGATTGTTTTTCCGGTGCATCGAAACCCGAACGTGCGGCAGGCAATAGAGCCGCTTCGCGGACACGCCAACGTGCTCCTCACCGAGCCCGTCGATTACCCCGAGCTGGTGTTTTTACTCCACCGCTGTCATTTCGTGGTCACCGATTCCGGCGGGATTCAGGAGGAGGCGCCATCCTTCGGGAAGCCCGTGCTGGTTACCCGCGAGACCACTGAGCGCCCGGAAGCTATGGAGCTCGGGCTCGCCGCGTTGGTAGGCACCGACGAAGAGCGGCTTTTTTCCGAAATGACGGCCCTGCTCGACGATTCCGGCGCGTATTCACGGATGAGCGGGATCGCGAACCCCTACGGAGACGGCCACGCGAGCCGTCGGATCGCGCAGCAGCTCATGGCGGAAACCGGCATGCCGTGCGCGGACGCGGCAGGTTAGGTCGCGGCAACCGCAGCCAACGAGGCAACGGCCGCCAATAATGGGATTCGACCCGCAATCGGAGCCCGATTTCGAACAGCGACGGTGATTTCCAGGAGTTCGACCCGGCGTTCCTTATTGTGAAAGGGTGAAGAGTTTCAACTTTTGTTGATAAGAGTTTAAAATTCGCAAACCTCGTTTTCTATAGAAAAAACTTCAATAGATTTGGAACGAATGCCGAGCAATGTTTGTTGTCTCCTGGGTGATCTCGTCTACACTCGTGCAAGGCCATAATACCAATACTCTGGAAAAAATGATCCAAAGCAATGCTTCTTACCGAAGTTACGATGTGGACGAGCAAGCGAGGGCCGGGGAAAATCGGCTGCCGCCTGGTCCTGCTCTGCTCGCGGCCTTCGGATTATCGCTGCTCGGCTGGGCTTTCGTGCTTGTCCCGCTCGTAGCGATCTTGCATCAATAAGCAGCAGGACCAGCGGGAGGGTTTCGCCGGGCGACCGTTGGCCGCGATGCCCTTGGGCTATTCTGTTCGATATCCCCACGCGCGGATCTGCGCCATTCCCGCCTGAAACCCTTTTGGCGTCAGGCTGAAGCTGAATTCTCCCTTTTCCGTATAGACGTCGATCAGGACGAGCGAGCCGATTTTGAGTTGCTTCAGAACAGACAGCGCCTGGATACTCGGGAAGACGCAATAGCGCGGCTGCGTGCACTCGACCGGCGGGTTCTTGTCCACGCGAAGCACCGCCCTGATCGGAAAAGGCTGACCGACAATCCCGATATTCCCAGTCTGAAGCATGACGACGAGGGCGAAAGAGCCCTGCGGGGCACCGCGTGTCTGCCAAAACGGCACGGTGATCGAGCAGTCCGAAGCACCTGTACCGGGACTCGAGTCACATTCGGTGACCCACTCGTCGGCTCGGAACTTCTGTGCAGGGCCAGCCGATAAAGCGCTCCACGTCTGAAGGCAACAGACGAGCAGCACAACCAGTGCGGTATGAAATCTCCCGCTGCGCGTCACGGTATTTCGTATAACCTCTGCAATATCTCGAACATCTCAGACCCTGTTCGCCTCTGCAAGCTTATAGTCTCTGTTAATTGATACAGTTTTGACACAGGGGGTTCGACCCGATCGCTTTGATCGTGACACGAAACGAGTTCACGCTGCTGCCAATAACGCGCTTACTTTTTTTTAACATTTTGCAGTTATGCACCCTGGCCCCAGGCTTTTAATCGTGATTTCTCTTTTTAAGTGACTAAAACGGCGGTATGCGTGGGTGCCCGCTGGGCAAGCAGGATTGAACCGCTCGCCATTGACGATCAAAAATCCCAGTGAGTGGGCCGCCAATGGGAACCACGAGGATCGATTGATGTTCCCCCAACCCTCCAGTGAACCCTGATTCAGTTGAGGCTGCTACTTGAGGAGCTCGGATGGCCTGC
>Ga0070709_10002409_pt1 | contig 10139 bp, 8 predicted proteins | sample LARL51metaG_FD_65449 | JGI IMG/M metagenome (GOLD analysis project Ga0070709, IMG submission 65449) | Corn, switchgrass and miscanthus rhizosphere microbial communities from Kellogg Biological Station, Michigan, USA - LAR L5-1 metaG | ecosystem: Host-associated > Plants > Roots > Rhizosphere ...
CAGCCGCGTCTTCAATTTTTGGTTGCTGTAACGCGTTTTCTTCCAGTAAGCGTGCCATCGTTTCCGATTGAAGGCCGGCGGCAGTTGCCCCTCCGACCATTGGAAATACTTCTCCCAGAAATAGCAAAACGCATAGCTAACCGCGTGTGGCACGTAGATCGATCTAAAACTTCTTACATTCTTTTTGTACAAACGCAAATACTGCCGGCTCGACGGTAGATCGTCATCAACTACGTTAAAGATCTCTCCATCTATTCCCCTGACAAGACCAGCCAACACGATTGCGTCAGCGCAGTTGTCAACGTAGGTGAACGGAATGGTGTTGGACCCGCCGATATGTAGGAAAAGTCCGAACGTATCGATGCCCACCCGTCCAACAATTGTCTGCTTCTTAGGGCCATAGACACTTCCCGGTCGAACCACTACATATGGAATCCCGAAGTTCTTGTTGTATTCGGCCAGGATCTGCTCTTGTTTGACTTTCGCAAAACAGTAGGCCTCGCCACGGAGATCGCCGTGCTCTTCAATTGCACAGGATTCCTCGAGAAGCTCCCCCTTCGATTTCTCGCAGTTCGTATAAACAGAAAACGAGCTGATCAAAACGAATCGCCGAAGGCGGCTGCATCTCAGACTGCTGTCCAACAGATTTCGTGTCGTAACAACTGAGTTCATGAACGCATCAGGGAAAGATTTTTCACCGGTGCCCGCGGCGAGGTGAATGATTAACGCTGCGTCCTTGCAGGCGGCGTCACAATCCTGTCGAGAGAGCAGATTTCCTTTGACCACTTTGACTTGGGCGCGTGGATGACGGCTGGTGATGTCTTCGATTCTGTCAAGATTCCCCGATGCGCGAGCAAAACAAATCAGATTACGGAAACCGCGATCAAGCAGATTCTCGACGACTCGAGAGCCAATAAAGCCCGCCGCCCCGGTTACGAGGATTGGATCATCTGGCGAAATGATGAAGGGATCTTCCATGAAGTTTTTTCGGACGAATTATGTGTTATGACTTTTTGTTGATTGCCGCGCCGAAGTATTTCCAAAAAAATTGCAGCAGTCAATCTTCACCACAAACGTCAACTTACGCTGCTACAGCTGTCTCCTCATGGATCCGCAGCCATTCTTCAAATACTACGAGGCTAAAAAGGACTTTATGATTGTCTTGTCGTCCCGACGAATGCTGCGTGAACAGTTCACGTACAGCCGGCGGGCGAAGATACTGATAGATGCGGGAGCTGCTATCGAGCAGCGAATCCGCCATTTTGCTTTCAAAAGCATCGCTGAACCACTTGTCAACCACATTGCTCGCAAATCCGCGCTTAGGCCGTTTCACAATCGACTCGGGTAGGAAAGTCCGGCACACCTGTCGATGCAACCACTTCCGGGATCCATTTCTTACCTTAAGGCTCGCCGGCAATCGTTCGACGTATTCGACGATTTCTTTGTCAACGAAAGGCACGCGAAGCTCGAGACTGTGCGCCATCGAGAGTTTGTCGGCGTACATGAGGAGTTCGTCGGGAAGTGTGGATCGTACTTCTAGGAACTGAAGGCCGCCTAGTTCATCGGTGTCTTCCATCAGCTCATTCATATCTTCCCAACAGTTGAGAATGGTGTCGCCGCTATCTCGAGGTAACAATCCATCGTGGAAAAGCCCCTCGACTTGATCTCCTGGTAAGAGCGATAAAACGTTTTGGTACCTGCGCATCCGATCCGGGATTGCCAGAGAATGCACACCTCGCTTAAGCGTCTCATTCCTCGGCAGCGCCGCAACGGTTGTGGAGATCGGCGTTCGCATCCAACTCGGCAAGCCTGCCCACAATGCGCGATACCGCACGCCGAGGTGACGGCGATACCCGCCGAACAATTCGTCCGGTCCTTGGCCGACCAGGGCTACTTTGACATCCTGACGCGCCCGTTGGCATACGAAATACATGGGAACGATCGAAGAGGTTGCGATGGGCTCTTCCAAACTCGCAACGATCTTGGGGAGCATTTCCTCGAAAGTTGATTTAGTTAAAGTCACACTCGTGTGCTTTGATCCAAGCACTCGTGCCGTTTCGGCGGCGTCGGCCAGTTCGTCGTCCGCAAAGGACGATCCATAACCCACCGTGTAAGTGGGCCATGAACTGCCGTTCAAATTCATTAAGGCGAGCAGCAGCCCGGAATCAATCCCACCGCTCAGTAGCAGGCCCACAGGCACGTCGCTGATAAGTTGGCGTTTGATCGCTCCCTTATAAAGGGACAGCAACTCCTCCGCTGCTTCGGCTGGAGATTTGACCGGCCTGAATGGTTCTGGCTTGAATTTGTACCAGCGACTCACTTCGCAAACACCATTCTGAACCGTCAGTTTGGTGCCCGGCGCAAGTTTGCGTACACCCTTGAATATGGTGTAAGGCGAGGGCGTGAAGCGGTATCGGAGGAAAAGATTCAAGGATGTAGTATCGATCTCCGTTTTTCCGGACGTAGTGGCGAGTGTAGGCCGCACTTCGGAGCCGAAGTACAGGCTGCCCCCGTCAATGCGGTAGTAGATCAGTTTGATTCCGAATGGATCGCGAGCAACAACTAACCGCTTCTCGCGCACGTCCCAGATAGCAAGGCCGAACATGCCATTCAGGCGGTTCAGGATCTCGTCGCCCCACTGCCTGTAGCCGTGAATGATGACCTCAGTATCACTGTTAGTTCGAAAAATGTAGCCGAGGCTCTTCAGCTCCCTTTTGAGTTCAGGGAAGTTATAAATTTCACCGTTGAAAATCACCCAAACGGACTCTTCCTGATCCGACATGGGTTGATGCCCGCCGGCAAGATCAATGATCGAAAGCCGGCGAAATCCGAAACCCAGAGGGCCAGAAATGAAATAGCCATCATCATCCGGGCCGCGGTGGGCAATGGACTTGGTCATCGCCTCAAGATCCGCACGCCGCACGGGTGCCTGGCTTTGAAAGTTAAATTGTCCGCAAATCCCGCACATTAAAAAACCCTCTTGAACTTATTCTGACAAAAGCTGAAATTTATCAATCGGTTTGAAGGTTAAGATAGATCTGAAAATGGCCTTGAGCTTCCTCATCTGTTCGCGCCGATGGAAAGCCATCAGTTCTTTGGAAATCGGACGTCGTAGTCTGCGTACCGCCGCCCACCCATAACCTAGACCCAGCCCAAACCCTTCGATGAAGTACGGACGTTTGAGCATCCGAAATCCGACGCGAAAAAGTTCCCAAATCGGATGTCCGCCGAGGTAGTAATCCTTTTCGCCGTAGGAAAACGCAGCCGCAAACACACTGCGCTCGGCCGTTCCCAAATGCCGGTGATGGAAAAATGATTTCTCGCGGAATGATCGTGTCTTCCATCCCTTCATGCGGGCTGTTGTGACGGCGATCCAATCAATTCCCCCAGCCTTATTCGCGAAATACCCGCCTATTTGTTCGAAGCACTGGCGTCGAAATAGCTGGCACTGGCCTGAAACGTGAAGCTGTCCTTCCGAGCTGTCGGTTTCCGAATTGTAACCACTTTCCTCTTTGAAAACCGTTCCTGCGACCCCTAAACGCGCATCATCCTTGAATTTAAGCAGTAGAAATTCAAAATGGTCCTCCTCCAAGGAAACGTCTGAATCCAAATTGCCGATAAGTTCGTAATCAAGATCCTTCACTCTCTCTTGCCCGGCATTGAACGCATTCACCTTCGCAGCAAAATTCCTCTCCTGGCGCACGGGCAGATTAACCACTTCGATCCACGGATATTTCTCCGCATACTTTGCCGCGACAGCCCCGGTTTCATCCGTGGACCCATCATTCACGATCACCCATTTGGCCGGCAGAACTGTCTGTCGGACCACGCTCTCCAGAGTCTTCTCAATAAACGAAGCCTCGTTGCGCGACGGCGTGACCAGCACGTACTTGGGCAAGGCAGTCCGTTTCTCCACGCTCTCGTCGCGCATGCTCGGCGCAGACATTTTCACTTTTTCACCTGGGAGTAGACCTCGGACCTTTCGGCCGTGAGGGTCTCGTCGTACTTCTCTTCAGGCTCGTACACCACCACGTGGCTGCCTCGGTTTGAAAATCCGAATGGCACGCACAACAGATTCTTAAGCCGCGTTCGTAATTCTTTGCGGCGTTCGGGTGGAACAAAGAACAGCATGAAGCCGCCCCCACCTGCCCCTAAAATCTTGCCACCTAGAGCACCGGCGCTGCGGCCTGCCTCATAGATTTCATCAAGGTTTGAATTGGTGATGCTTCCCGTTAGAGTGCGCTTTACTTTCCAGCATTCGTGAAGCAGATGGCCGAATTCAGTTAACGAACGATTTGGATTCGTTACGATCTCTTCCGCTTCGCCAACCATTTGAAACATGGTTTCTAGCTCGTTGCGTTTTTGAGGGGTTGTCTTGATCTGTTCCTTAGCGATTTCAGAGGCGGTACGCGCAAACCCCGTAAAATAGAGCGCGAGGTGATCTTGAAGATGCGCAAGGCGCTCCGGCGAAGCGATAATTTGTTTCACCTGAAAACTGCCGTCCGTATTGAAGTTGATTCGATTGAAACCGCCGTATGCCGCGCTGACCTGGTCCTGGGAGCCTACCGCTTCGCCGATTACATTCTGTTCCACGTGAATCGCATCAGCCGCCAGCGCATGTTTGTTGCGCATCTGATCCCTGAGTCCATAAAGACCAAGCAAGAGACCAACTGTAAAGGCAGAGCTCGTGCCCAGACCAGTGCGCGCTGGCAGATCAGCGACGTGGTGTATCTCGACACCTTCGTCGACTCCCATAAACTTCAAACAGGCACGGACGGAGGGGTGCTGAAAGGTACCGTTGTCATCGACGTTTTCTATCTTCGAATAGGAGACGCGGCTGTGATATTCGAAAAAAGGCGGCAAGTGCCGGCAGGTGATGTAGCAAGACTTATCGATCGCCGTCGACAGTACTGCACCGCCAAATTCGCGGAACCAAATCGGATAGTCGGTTCCACCGCCGAAAAACGAAATTCGAAGTGGGGTACGGGTTATGATCATGCAATCACTTTCCTTTTATCGGCATCTATCCTCGGTTTTGCGTCCCATTCCAGGATCTGGCGGACCGAGTCCAGCAGCGACGATGCTGTTATGTCAGCGTGATCGGAAACTTCGGACTTCGAAAGGACACGAGCCGTTTTACACCCTGCATTCATGCCGGCCTTCATATCGATTTCAGAGTCGCCGATCATCCACGACGATCCGAGGTCAATGCCATGAACGCGGGCGGCCTCTAGAAGCATTCCAGGCGCAGGCTTACGGCAATTGCAAGGGGGGTTGTAATCATGCGGGCAGTAATAAATTCCATCGAGCCTTGCGCCGGCTCTCGAGAGAGTCTGCGACATTCGCTCGTGCATTTTCTCGAGGTCCGTGACGGATAGTTGGTCCTTTGCGACGCAGCGTTGATTTGTCACTACCACGACTTTGTATCCGGCTTTATTCAGCAGCGCGATTCCATCAGCAACGCCGGACAGAATATGAAAGTCGTCCCAGGAGGTTATGTACTCGCCCTCCTTGGGTTTCTGGTTAATTACGCCATCTCTATCCAAGAAAACCGCTTTATTCATGGGCCGTGCGACCCGACGCAGATCTCTCGTTCGACTCGAGCTGCGGGGCGGCGATTGCAGCCTGATACAATTCTTGATAAATGCGTTGCGCCCGCGCGTAATCTTCAGGAGTCCCTATATCAATAAACACTCCGTCCTTCTCCAAAGCATACATTCCCTGTGTGAGCAATTTGGGAAAAAGGTCTTTCTCAAGGCTGGATGCACCCTCCGGAATAAACTTCAGGACAGACCGCTGGAACAAATACACACCGGCATTGATCATCCCAGGCGACGTATTTCCAGTCTTTTCGCTGAATCCAATAATTCGTTTAGAGGCATCCACGTCAACCGTGCCGTATCGCGCCGCGTCGGGGACTTTGCGCACCGCCATCGACGCGACTCCTCTGTGTTGGCGGTGAAAGCCCAGGAACTTAAGTAGATCGATCTCCATAAACGAGTCGCCGTTGACGACAAGAAAATCGGCGCTCTCTTCAAGATAGCCTTCGGCAGCCTTCACGGCTCCCGCTGTTCCCAAAGGCTGCGATTCCCTCGAATATCGAATGTCTGAATTCCATCGCCTGCCGTCGCCGAAAGTCTCTTCGATTTGATCGGCGAGATGACCTGTACTCATAATCATCCGGTGCACGCCTTGTGAGCGCAACTGCATAACTAACAGTTCGAGAAACGGAATATTTCCGACAAGAGCCAGCGGCTTTGGCTTCGACGACACTACCGCTTGCAGGCGCGTGCCTTTTCCGCCCACTAGCAGAACGGCCGGAATATTTTCTAGCTTCATTTCAACGTCCGATTCTTTACCTCGGGGTTCAGGTTTTCTCTTTTGGGCAACCCGCATAGGCGATGCCAGAACTGGCATCCTCCGGTCGTTAAGAAACATGCTCCCAATAATCCAACATCGATTGCAGCGTTTGATCGAGTGTGCGAAGCGGTTTCCAACCCAGATCCTTACGGATTTTTTGTGTACTGCCAAAAATGATTTTCTCGTCCGACGGCCGCATCAGACGCGCTACAGGACGAACCTCAGCCTTCACGCCGGAAAGACGGATTGCCCGCTGCAAGAGCTCGCTCATCTTGTGCGTACGGGTTGCACAGACATTGTACGACTCGCCATACTTTCCTTTCATTGCGGCGAGATAAAATGCCCTCACGGTGTCGTTTACATCCAAAAAGGCTCGGCGCGGCTTCAAGTTCCCCACTTCGATTACTGGATTCTGTATGCCTTTCTTAATCGCGGCCAATTGTCGAACGAAATCCGAAGGAGCGTCATTCGTCTTGCCCGGCCCGGTGGTATTGAAAAGCCGAACGTTGACCGCGGGAACTTTGTAATCAAGAAAATACTCGCGCGCCACTAGGTCGAGGCAAACCTTGCTGATCCCGTACGGATGAAGCGGCTTCAATGGATAGTCTTCTTTTACAGGAATTGCGGATGGCGGTACACGCCCGTATTCGGCGCTCGAGCAAGCCGAAACCACCACCGGCCGACGCTTCATATGACGCACGCTCTCGAACAGGTGCAAGGAACCCATGATGTTCGCCTCAAAAGTCATCACCGGGTCGGCCCAAGACACGGTCGGGAGGCTCTGAGCCCCAAGATGAAATATATTTGTCGGCTGGTAATTTGCCAGGATCTGCGTGACGCGCTGGCCGTTCCTCAAATCACATTGTTCGAAATTCAGATTCGGCAGACGCGGAAATGCGGCAGAGCCGTCCCTGAGGTAAGTGCCAACAACATTCCACCCTTTGTCGTGCAGGAACTTGACCAAATGAGATCCGATAAATCCCTCTGCGCCAGTTACTAGTGCGGTTTTTTTCATAGGAGTAGTCAAGTCGTCTCGCGGTGGAACTGACGTCAGTTACGCTGAACACCCGTATATGTCATCGCTATTCGCCCTTCTCGCTGAGAATACTCCGGTCGGTATGCTGATCGGGCCCGGGGGCTCAGAGAAACGTAGCTTCGCCAAACTGAAGGTCGAATGCGAAGCGTAACAGGAGGTGCAAAGACGCGAATTCTAAACCGTCACTACATTCTGCGCTTTGGTTTGTCGGGCGCTTCGTACTACTGCGTCCACAACGCGCACTTGGTCCGATTCAGATAGACCCGGGAACATTGGGATAGACAGAATACGCTCCGCTGCTTTTTCGCTGACTGGAAAATCCCCAGCCCGATACCCAAAGTTGCTGTATGCCTTCTGCAGATGCAGCACGACAGGATAGTGAATGCCGGTGTCAATGTTCTCTTGTGCGAGAGCCTTCTGCATCGCTTCCCGGTTATCCACCTGTATGACGTAAAGGTGATAGATGGCTTTCGACCACGACGGCTCGTATGGCGTCATTAGGTTCGCGTCCGCTTTTGCAAAGAGTTCGTTATACCGGCGGGCATGCTCACGACGGCTCTCATTCCAAGCTGTAAGGTGATTCAGCTTCACGCGAAGCAAACCCGCCTGGAGCGAGTCGAGTCGTCCGTTGTAACCCTCCATGTCGTGGTAGTACTTTTTCGACTGTCCGTGATCACGAATCATTTTGCACTTGCGAGCGATCGCTTCATCGTTCGTTGTGATCGCACCACCTTCGCCGCACGCTCCGAGGTTTTTGCCAGGGTAAAAGCTGAACGCTGCTGCCTGACCCATCGAGCCGCACTTCCGCCAGCGATTCTCCGCCTTTGAGAAATATTCAGTACCGTGCGCTTGGCACGCATCTTCGACCACGACTAGGTTATAGCGAGCTGCGATTTCGAGAATCGCATCCATATCCGCGGACTGGCCGTACAAATGAACCGGAACCACGGCGGTAACAGGCTGTCCTAGCTTGCGATTCACGTAGCGACCGGTCTTCGAATCTACCTCGCACTGGGTCTGCAAATAATGGCGAAGCCTCTCTGGATCCATCGTATACGTACGCGGATCAACGTCGACAAAGTCAGGACGCGCGCCCGTTTGCGAGATTGCCTCTGTGGTAGCGATGAATGTGTTCGGTACCGTCAAAACCACGTCGCCAGACCCGACTCCCGCGGCACTCAGTGCGAACCGCAACGCGTCTGTGCCGCTGTTCACTCCCACACAGAACTTGGCATCGCAGTATTTTGCGAAGTCGCTTTCAAATCCTTCGACCATGGGACCGCCGATAAAGCCGGCCGTTGCCAGCGTCGCCTTGAAGACGCCAACCAGTTCCTCTTGCAGTTCACGATGCGGAGTGACTAGATCGACAAACGGAATCTTTGCATTCTGACTCATGAATTCGCCTTTGTAGTTGGAGTAATGGACCGCAATACCCTTGCCGGATTTCCCACCACGATCGTGTTCGGGGGGACATCGCGCGTTACAACACTGCCAGCGCCCACGATCGCGTTTTCGCCAATTGTGAGATTCGATAGAATCGTAGCTCCCGACCCAATTGAGGCGCCTTTCTTTACGAACGTCAGCTCAACCTTCCAGTCTGCCTCGGTCTGTAGGGTCCCGTCGCCCGCGGTTGCTCGCGGGAATGTGTCGTTGACGAAAGTTACGCCATGTCCGACGAAAACATCGTCTTCAATCGTGACGCCCTCACAGACGAATGTGTGACTCGAGATTTTGCAATTTTTCCCGACCGTCGCGTTTTTCTGTATTTCAACGAACGCCCCGATCTTCGTGTTGTCCCCAATCTCGCAGCCGTATAGATTGATAAACTTGGAAAGCTTCACGCCGCTTCCCAACTTCACGTTTGGCGCAATCGCGCAGTATTCGCTCACAATGACACCAACCGTATCCTTTTCCTCTCTAAAGTTCTGCGTTTTCAGCAGGTTATCTGCAGCAAGAAACTCAGGCGATCACATCTCAGCGGACAGGCTACCGCCATTAATCTACGAGAGTACTAGGGCAGTTCGCACGCAGATGTAACCAGTATAGTTCATTCACTCACCAAGCCGAACCGCGCTTTCGCCTCAGCGTGCTTAATATTGCAATCGACCCACCAGATCTTTTGACGTGGCCTCCTCTTTTTGTACCGGCATGAAGCCTCACAACTCTATGATAATGAAGGCTGTAACGCGATCCCTGTACCCAGAGAAGGTACTTCTCGTCCCCAAGCTCTCGAGAAATGGAAAAAATATTACCCCGAAGTGTTAATCAGCTGCCGACCCCGCGCTGGCCGCTTTAGCAGGTGCTGCCTTCCCCTGGAACCCGGTGAGGGCGTAGAGCAGCCACCCGAAGTGATCGGGTCTCGCTTCAAACCGAACCCGTAAATTCTCATCCGGCGACTTACGTGAGCAATGAATAAGGTTGAGGGCGGAATCGCAGAAATTGGTGATGCGGCTTCGTGGTTCGATCGAATCCCAGATCATCCCGTGCCGCCAGTCCCGCAGATCAAATGCCAGCTCATTCGCTCCGGCCACCCAGGACAACCCGCTACAGATAGCGTCGTCGAAGTTTTGTCCCGTTGCCTCCGCTAGCGCCAGCAGGGCCATCGGAGCCATTCCGTTCTGACAAATCGAACGCACCGGGTAACGATTCACGGTCTGAGATGATCGCTTATCATAAAGAAACCACCATTGACCTTTGTCTCCTTGCAGCGCACGAATCGTGTTCGCACAATTTAAGGCGTCCG
>Ga0070709_10002411_pt1 | contig 10130 bp, 8 predicted proteins | sample LARL51metaG_FD_65449 | JGI IMG/M metagenome (GOLD analysis project Ga0070709, IMG submission 65449) | Corn, switchgrass and miscanthus rhizosphere microbial communities from Kellogg Biological Station, Michigan, USA - LAR L5-1 metaG | ecosystem: Host-associated > Plants > Roots > Rhizosphere ...
CCGGCCCCGGCCCGGTGACGGAGGAACCGGGCCGTAGGCCATCGGGGGGTTCCAGGGGGGTCGCCCCCCCGGGCCAGCAGGGCCCCCTGGTGGTGTGCTCCCCGCTGTGGGTGGAGGCGCTGGCGGTCCGGCGCGGGCTGCGCGCGGCGCGCGGGGCCGGCCAGCCGGACGGCGGCGCGGTGCGGGTAACCGGCTACGGCCCCGCGAGGTCCCGGCGGCAGGCCGCCGCCCTGGCCGGTGAGCAGTTCGGCGCGCTGGCCGTCGCCGGGGTGGGTGGCGGCCTCACCGACGACCTGGTCCCCGGTGACATGGTCGTCGGCACCGAGGTCAGCGACGCCCATGGCACGAGCGTCCGGTGCCCGGCGGCGCCGCTGCTGGCCGGGGAACTGCGCCGGGCGGGGCTGCGCGTCCACACCGGGCCGGTCGTCACGGTGGACCGGCTGGTCGGCGGTTCGTCGCGGCAGCGGCTGGCGGCCGGCGGGGCGCTGGCGGCCGACCTGGAGTCCGCGCCCCTGGCCGCGGCGGCGCATGACCGCCCGGTGGCCGTGCTCCGCGCGGTGTCGGACACCCCCGCGCGGCCGTTGCTGCACCCGGGGATCGTGACCGGCGGGCTGGCCGCGCTGCGGGCACTGCGCGCCGCCGGCCCGGTACTGGCCGCCTGGGCCGCCGCGGCCGGGCCGCACCGGGTGCTCCTGGCCGGGCCACGGTCGTTCTGTGCCGGGGTGGAGCGCGCCATCGAGATCGTGGAGAAGGTGCTCGACCAGCGCGGCGCCCCGGTGTACGTGCGCAAGCAGATCGTGCACAACACCCACGTCGTCGCCGACCTGGAACGGCGCGGCGCGGTGTTCGTGGACGAACTTTCCGAGGTCCCCGACGGGGCGTGCGTGGTCTTCTCCGCGCACGGGGTGTCCCCGGCGGTCCGCGAGGAGGCCGCCAGGCGCGGCCTGGACGCCATCGACGCGACCTGCCCGCTGGTGGCTAAGGTGCACGCGGAGGCGCGCCGGTTCGCGGCCGATGGCTACCTGGTGGCGCTCATCGGGCACGCCGGCCACGAGGAGGTCGAGGGCACCCTCGGCGAGGCACCGGAGTCGATGGCCCTGGTGGAGAGCGCCGCCGACGTGGCCCGGCTGCGCCCCGCGGACCCGGGCAAGGTCGCCTACCTGATGCAGACCACGCTGGCCGTGGACGAGGCGGCCGAGATGGCCTCCGCGCTGACCGAGCGGTTCCCCGCGGCCAGAGCCCCGGGCAGCGACGACATCTGTTACGCCACCACCAACAGGCAGCAGGCCATCCGGGCCGTCGCCGCCGATTCCGACCTGGTGCTGGTCGCTGGTTCGGCTAATTCGTCCAACTCGGTACGCCTTGTGGAGACGGCACAGCGGGCCGGCACCCCGGCGCACCTCATCGACGGGCCGTCCGACATCCAGCTCGGCTGGCTGGCCGGCGTGTCCACGATCGGCCTGACCGCCGGCGCCTCGGCGCCGCCGGCCGTGGTCGACGAGATCATCACCGCGCTGTCGGGCCTCGGCCCCGTCGAGGTCTCCGAGCGCGTCATCACCACCGAGAACATCAGGTTCAGCCTGCCCAAGGAGGTCCGGGCGCAATGACCATGCCACTGCGACAGAGCCTGCGGATCGGGACCTACTTGATGCGCCAGAAGCTGGCGCGCAAGGACAAGTTCCCCCTCCTGGTCGAGCTGGAGCCGCTGTTCGCGTGCAACCTCAAGTGCGCGGGCTGCGGGAAGATCCAGCAGCCGCACACGCTGCTGAAGCAGCGGATGCCGGTGGACCAGGCGATCGGCGCGATCGAGGAGTGCGGTGCGCCGATGGTGTCCATCGCCGGCGGCGAGCCGCTCATGCACCCGCAGATCCACGAGATCGTCGCCGAGCTGATCAAGCGCAAGAAGTACGTGTTCCTGTGCACGAACGCGCTGCTGATCCCCAAGCACATCGACAAGTTCACCCCGTCGCGGTACTTCGCGTGGGCGGTGCACATCGACGGGCTGGCCGAGCGGCACGACCAGTCGGTCTGCAAGGATGGCGTGTTCGACCAGGCGGTCGCCGCGATCAAGGAATGCCAGCGGCGCGGGTTCCGGGTCACCACGAACACCACGTTCTTCAACACCGACACCCCGCAGACCGTCATCGACGTGCTGAACTACCTCAACGACGACCTCGGCGTGGACGAGATGATGATCTCCCCGGCCTACGCGTACGAGAAGGCACCGGATCAGGAGCACTTCCTCGGCGTGACCGAGACCAGGGAACTGTTCCGCAAGGCGTTCGCCGACGGCAACAGGCAGCGCTGGCGGCTCAACCACTCCCCGCTGTTCCTTGACTTCCTTGAGGGCAAGACCGACTTCGGCTGCACCGCCTGGGGAATCCCGTCCTACTCGCTGCTCGGCTGGCAGCGGCCGTGCTACCTGATGTCGGACGGATACGTGCCGACGTACAAGGAGCTGATCGAGACCACCGACTGGGATGCCTACGGCCGCGGCAAGGACCCGCGATGCGCGAACTGCATGGCGCACTGCGGCTACGAGCCGTCCGCGGTTCTGGCCACCATGGGCTCGCTGAAGCAGTCGCTTCGCGCGATGCGCGGCGCCTAGCGCCCGCTCACTTCTCGTCGGTGCGGGGGAAGGGCTGCTCGCACCAGACGATCTTGCCCCCGGAGGTCCGGCGGGCACCCCACCGGCCGGACAGCTTGCTGACGATCTGCAGGCCCCGGCCGGTCTCGTCGTCCTTGGCCGCGTGCTGGAGCTTGGGCAGCGCTGGCGAGCTGTCGAGCACCTCGCAGACCAGCGCGCCCTCCTTGATCAGCCGCAGCGTGACGGGGCCCTCGGCGTACCTGATCGCGTTCGTCACCAGCTCGGAGGCCAGCAACTGGGTGGTGTCCACCATGCTGGCCAGGTCCCACTTCTCCAGCGGCTCGGCCACCAGGGCCCGCGCCTCGCGCACCGCGGACGGCTCTCCGGCCAGCGCCCAGGACGCCTGCAGGCCGCCGTCGATCCGGCCCAGCCGGGCGATCAGCACGGCGATGTCGTCGCGGTGCTGATCGGAGTAGGCGCCGGCCAGGATCGCCTTGCACAGGTCGTCCATGGATCCGGCCACCGACTCGGCGTCGAACACCGACTGGAGGCGCTTGAGCCCATCGTCGATGTCACGGCCGCGGCTTTCCACCAGCCCGTCGGTGTAGAGGACGAACAGGCTGCCGTCCTCGATCTCGAAGGTCCGGCTGGAGATCAGCCCCTCGCCCACGCCCAACGGCGGCGCCGGGGACACGTCGAGGAACTCGCTGCTGCCGTCCGGCCGGACCAGCAACGGCGGCAGGTGCCCGGCGCAGGCGACCTCACAGGTGCCGTTCACCGCGTCGTAGTTGGCGTACACACAGGTGGCGAAGTGCGGTTCGCGCTCGCCGATCTTGCGCATCAGATCGTTGAGGTACTGCAGCGTCTCGGCCGGGGACAGCTCGAGCATCGCCAGTGTCTGGATCGCGGTGCGCAGCCTGCCCATGGTGACCGCGGCGCGGACACCGTGGCCGGCCACGTCGCCGACGACGAGGGCCACCCGCGCGCCCGGCAGGTTGATCGACTCGTACCAGTCCCCGCCGACCTCGATGAGCTGGCTGCCGGGCAGGTACCTGTGCGTGACCTCGACCGACGACGGCGCGGAAAGCCCGGTCGGCAGCAGGCTGCGCTGCAGGGTGAGCGCGGTGGCCCGCTCCCGGTTGTAGCGCCGGGCGTTGTCGATGAAGATCGCCGCGCGGGAGGCGAACTCCATGCCGATCTCGGTGTCGTAAGCGTCGAAGGACCGGAAGCCCTTGCGCCGGTTGCAGACGATGAAGCCGAGCGTGGAGCCGCGCGCGTTGAGCGGCAGCAGCAACATGGACGAGTCGGCCAGCAGGCCCATGGGCCGGCGCAGCCACGTTTCGGCCATCTCGAGCGCTTCGGCGGTGACCATCGCGGGCTGACGGACCGGCCGGCCGGTGCTCATGCACTCGGTGTAGGGCGACCCCGCCGGGTAGCGGAGCACCTCGCCGGTGGGGAACGTGGCGTCCCAGTCCGGGTTGCTGTCGTCGGTGGCGATGGCCATCCGGCGCAGCAGGTAGGACCCGTCGTTCTGGGATGCGGGCGGCTCGTCGGCCGCCACCAGGCTCTCCAGCAGCAGCAGCCCGGCCGAGTTGCTGAAATGCGGGACCACGATGTTGATCAGCCCGCGGGCCAGTTGGTCCAGGTCGAGGGTGGCCCCCATCTGGCGGAACGTCTCGTCGAGCAGCGCGTGCCGCATCAGCGCGGGGTCCAGGAACTGCTCCACGCTGGGCGGTGGCATGCGCAGGATCGCCAGCGCCGACGGGCATCCCTCGTTGTCGCCGCGCATCGGCTGCAGCGTGACCACGGTGTCGATGGGGTTGCTGCGCTGGGCCTTGAAGGTGAGCACCGCGGTCGCTTCCCGGCCCCCCTTGACCGCGTCGAGCAGACTGTTGAGCGGCGTGCCTGTGGGGGAGTTGCCCACCACCAGATCGCTCAGGTGCGTGCCGAGCAGCGAGCCATTCGGCGGATCAAGGACTTCCTTCGCATTCCGGTCATGCTGAACTACCCGTCCGGCCGGATCTACCCCGAGGATCAGTGTCCGCACGGATGTGTGGGATAGCAGCGTAGTGATCTTTGCACGATACCCGACATTGGCCTGCCCATTCCGGGTGACCTGGAACGTTGCACTATGCCGAATAAGATACTTTTGGGTCCCGTTTTGTGCCGCTGGCCCGGCACAGCGACCCCGCTGAGGCCGTGCGCTACGCTCGCTGCACCCGGTACCCGGCAAGGAGGGGGGCATGGCGCAGCGTCCTGCGGTGACCGTGTTGGGCAGCCTGAACACCGACATCTCGCTCCTCGTGCCGCACCTGCCCGGGCCGGGCGAAACCGTGCTCGCTTCGGCGGCCGCCACGTTCGGCGCGGGCGGGAAGGGCGCCAACCAGGCGGTTGCGGCGGCCCGGCTGGGCGCCGCCGTGTCGATGGTGGGCTGCTGCGGGGACGACGAGTTCGGCGCCCGGCTGCGGGCGGGCCTGGCGGCCGAGGGGATCGGCGTGGCCGGCCTGCGGGCGGTGCCCGGCGTGGCCTCGGGGCTGGCCCTGATCACCGTGGATCCGGCCGGGGAGAACTCGATCGCGGTCGCCGCGGGCGCTAACGGGCTCGCCGGGGACGCGGAGGTGGCGGCCGCCTTCGCGCAGCCATGCGACGTGCTGGTGCTGTCGGCGGAGATACCCGCCGGAGTGCTCGGCGCCGCGCTCCGCCGCGCCCGGGCCAATGGCGTCCGCACCGTGCTCAACCTGGCGCCGGTCCCCGAGGGGGCGGCCGGCCTGCTCGCCGAGTGCCCCCGCTGGCTCGTGGTGAACGCCCAGGAGGCGGCGGCCCTGGCCGGACGGCCGGACGGTGCGCCACCGCAGGACGAGGCGGCGTTCGGCAGGGACGTCGCGGCCGGCCTGGCGGCGGGGCTCGGCGGCGGGCATGTCGTGGTCACGCTGGGTGCGGCCGGGGCGGCGCTGGCCGGGCCGTCGGGGACGGCCGCGGTGCCCGGGTTCCCGGTGACCGCGATAGACACCGTGGGAGCAGGGGACGCGTTCGTGGGGGCCCTCGCCGTGGCACTGGCCAGCGGCCTGGACCCGGCCGCCGCGGTCACCGCCGCGTGCGCGGCCGGGGCGGCGGCGGCCACCCGCAGGGGAGCACAGGCGGCCCTGCCCCGGCGCGCCGACGTGCTCGCGGCGACCGGGTTCGCCTGGCCCGCCTGAGCGCGGGTACGCCGGCCGCCGGGACCACGGCGGCGCCGGCTAACGTCCCTCTGGCCGGTCACCGAGGCCGCGTGCGAAGGAGAGTTCCTGTGCCTGAGGCCAGCGGGCCGATCATCGAGCAGACGTCCACCCGGGTGGTCTACGAGACACCCCACATGCGCCTGCGTGAGGACGGCATCCGGCGGCCGGACGGGTCGACCGGGATTTACTCGTATGTGGAGAAGCCGGACTTCGCCTTGATCATCCCGGTCGAGAACGACGGCTTTCACCTGGTCGAGCAGTACCGCTACCCGGTGCGGATGCGGTGCTGGGAGTTCCCACAGGGCACCCTGCCCGGCATGGCGGTCGCCGACGACCCGGAGAAGCTCGCCAGGGAGGAACTACGCCAGGAAACCGGCATGACGGCCAGCGTGCTGCGCCACCTCGGCCACCTGCACTGCGCGCACGGGCTGGTCAGCCAGGGCTTCGACGTGTTCGTGGCGTCCGGCCTGACTCCCGGCACGCCGGAGCTTGAACTCGAGGAGCAGGACCTGCGCTGCCGTTGGTTCGGCCGCGGTGAGGTGGAACAGATGATCCGCGGCGGCGGCATCACCGACGACTCCACGCTCGCCGCCTACACGCTGTTCCTGCTCGCGGGGGAAAGCGCCCGCTGATCAAGAACGACGATGCCCCCGGGAGCCGATGCTCACGGGGGCGCCGTCAAGGCGCTGACGTGCCGTCGCCTCCTCGGCGAGTGGCACAACGCGGCTCCAGCCAAACGGTATTCCGCGAAGGCATCCATAGTTGCGGCCCGGGGCATCCAAGCACGCCAGCGAATATTCTTAACGAAACCGCCCGGCACGCTATTCCACGCCTGCCGAATTGATTCCACGATGGCGCCCGGCGGGCGGTCCCGGTGTCCGTGCCCGGCCATAAGATCGCGGGGTGAGCGACCTGAACCGGGTAAAGGTACTCGATGCCCTCGACGCCGCGTACCGGAACGTGACCGCCGTGGCGGGCGGGCTCGGTGAGGCGGACCTGATGCGCCCGAGTCGCTGTGCCGGCTGGGCCGTGGCCGACGTTCTCTACCACGAACTGCTCGACGCCCGCCGGGCGCTGCGCACGTTCGCAAGCCCGGCGGACCAGCCGCCGGACTGCGACGACGTGTCCTATTGGACCGACTACACCCCCAGCGGCAGCGCGGACTTTGCGGAGGAGTCGGCGGCGCACGCGCGTTATGTCCGGATCGCCGCCGCCGCGTACCCGCCCGGCGCGCTGGCCTGGGAGTGGTCGGAGACCGCGGCGGCCGCGGTCCGGGCCGGCCGGGCGTGCACGCACCGGGCGGTGACGACCCAGGGGCATGCGCTGACCGTGGCCGACTTCGCCGCCACACTCGCCGTCGAGGCCGCCGTGCACTACCTGGACCTGACCGTGGCCCTGCCCGGCAGCCCCGCGCCCGATCCGGCCTCGCTGGCGCTGGTGCGCCGGGTCCTCGACGGTCTCTCGGGTGCCCCGGTCCCGGCCTCCTGGGACGACGTGACCGCCGCACTCAAGGGCACCGGCCGTGAGCCCCTCACCGAGGCCGACCGCCAGGCCCTGGGCCCCTTGGTCGGCAAGTTCCCCCTCTTCGCCTGACTGCCCGCGGGGGCCAAGGCTGTCATTCGGTCGCCAGGCGATAGTGTGTGAAATCCACAGTCGGGCATTGTGAGGAGCGGCTGGTCGTGGCCGGGGATGAATCCCTGATCGGCTCCATTGGTGTTCTCATCATTGCCACCCGCGGTGCTGCCGGTCCCGGGGAGGTCATGGTCAAAATCCGCGGCGGGACTGAGGCGTTCATCGCCTGGTCCGCCGAGCCGATTCCGCGGGGCTCGACCGTGCTGGTCATCAACAACCGCGGCACGCGGACAGTTGACGTCAGCGCGTGGATAGACCCCCTGGATCCCTTTCCCGACGATGCCGTTTGAGGAGCACCACCATGTTTGGATATCGAGTTCCCGCCCCTGACAGCGCGATGATGATCTCCGGGGGCAGGCTCCGGCGGGACACCGCGCCGTTCCGGGTGGTCGTCGGCCACGGCACCTTCGTGCTTCCCTTTTTCCGCAAGGCGCGTTACCTGACGCTGTCCATGCAGGAGGCCGAGGTCTCAGAGGTCTGCGTCACCAGGCAGGGCATCTCGGTGAACGTCCGGGCCGTGATCGCGTTCAAGGTTGGCAACGACGACGAGAGCATCATCAACGCCGGCCAGCGGTTCCTGTCCGATCAGGACCAGATGTCCACGCTGACCGGCCGAATCTTCGCCGGGCACCTGCGCTCGATCGTCGGCTCGATGACGGTGGAGGAGATCGTCACCGAGCGCCAGAAGCTCGCCACCGAAGTCCTCGATGGGTCGAAGGCCGAGATGGCCAAGATCGGCCTGACCGTGGACTCACTGCAGATCCAGTCGATCGACGACATGAACTCCGGGTACATCGACGCGATGGCCGCCCCGCACCGGGCCGCGATCCAGCGGCAGGCGAAGATCGCGCAGGCCCAGGCCAACCAGGCGGCCGCCGAGGCCGAGCAGGAGGCGCAGCGCAAGCAGGCCGAGTACGCGCGGCAGACGGCGGTCGTGCAGGCCCAGTACAAGGCCGAGGTGGACCAGGCCCAGGCCCAGTCGGCCCAGATGGGGCCGCTCACCCAGGCGAAGGCCCAGCGTGATGTGATCACCGCCCAGACCGAACTCGCGCACCAGCAGGCCGAGTTGCGCCAGCGCCAGCTTGTCGCCGAGGTCATCAAGCCGGCCGAGGCCGAAGCGGACAAGATCCGCATCCTCGCCCAGGCCGACGCGGAGCGGATGCGGATCCAGGCTGCGGCGGCGGCCTCGCACGACCGGGTCGCGCTCGACCGCATGCTGATCGACCAGCTTCCGCTGATCGTCAAGGAGGCCGCCGGCGGGCTGGCCGGCGCGAACGTTAACGTGCTCAACGGTGCGGAGGGACTGGGTGAGCTGACCGCCGGCCTGGTCGCCCAGGGGCTGACCATCCTGGACTCGGTGAAGAAGAACCTGGCCGGTTCTTCGGCGGTACGCCAGGGATTCGACTCCGGGGACGACGACGGCGACGACGAGCCGCGGGCGCTGCCGGGCAGCACGGCTGCGAGTGGCTCCGCCGACGGCCAGCCGGCCAGGTAACATCCCGGCCGCGCACCCGGGCAACCGGAACGCACGTGGCGCGCATTAGCTGGGTGTGAAGCAACCGGTGCATCGGCGCGGCCCGCGGTGAGCGTGCACAGGGACGACGATTTCACCGCCTACGTGCAGGCGAGGCTGGCGTGGCTGCGCCGGGTCGCGTACCTGCTGTGCCAGGACTGGCAGCGGGCCGACGACCTGGTGCAGACCGCCATCACCAGCCTGTACGTGCACTGGCGGCGGGCCAGGACGATGGAGAGCATCGACGGCTACGCCCGCACCATCCTGGTCCGCGCGTTCCTGTCCGAGCGGCGCGGTGGCTGGGCGCGGCGGGTCACCCTGGTGACCCAGCTTCCCGAGGCGCCGGAACCGGTGCCGGACGCCGCGGGTGCCCTGGACGTGCGGGCGGCGCTGGCCAGCTTGCCGCCACGGCAGCGGGCCACGCTCGTGCTGCGCTTCTACTGCGACCTGAACGTGGATCAGTCCGCGCGGGTGCTCGGCTGCTCGGCCGGGACGGTCAAGAGCCAGACGGCCAAGGCGCTGGCCGGCCTGCGCCGGTCGCTGGGGGAGCCCGCTGACCGGGGGGGCACGCCCGCCGTGCCCCGGCCTGAGCATCAGGGCACAGCGGCTGTCTCTGAAAGGAGGCCGGGCCATGGATGAGGCAGGCGCGCGAGCGTTGCTCGACCGGATGAGCGCAGCCCCGGCGCCACCCTCGGCCGTGGACATCGGGCTGGCACGCAGGCGTGGCCAGAGCCGGCTGCGCCGCCGGCGCTGGGGCACCGTGCTGACCCCGGTGCTGGCCGCCGCGGCCGTCGCCGCGATCGTCCTCGGCACCGGCGCCCTCACCGGCGGCACGAGGAACAGCAACCACGGGAGCCCACGGCCGGTCTCGCCCATTGCCCCTCCGCACCGGTTCAACCCGCTCCGGCCCTACGCCACCTTCGGCTGGCTTCCGCCGGGTGTCCCGCGCACCGCCGACATCACCCAGTCCCTGCCGGCCGAGCAGATCGTGCTGACCGGAACGCTTGAGACGGGCGAGTACCAGCTCACCGCCTGGGCCCCCGGCACATGCGACCGCGATGCGACGCAACTGGCAAGAGCACTCCAGCGCCACCGGCACCCACAGCTCAACTGCATGCAGAATCCGTCGGCGGGCTCGGTCGTCCAGGCCGTCAGCCAGGCAGCGCCGGTCCACGGCAGG
>Ga0070709_10002414_pt1 | contig 10125 bp, 8 predicted proteins | sample LARL51metaG_FD_65449 | JGI IMG/M metagenome (GOLD analysis project Ga0070709, IMG submission 65449) | Corn, switchgrass and miscanthus rhizosphere microbial communities from Kellogg Biological Station, Michigan, USA - LAR L5-1 metaG | ecosystem: Host-associated > Plants > Roots > Rhizosphere ...
GCGATCGCGTTCACCAAGACGAATCGTCCGGAAGAGGCGATCCGTTGCTATCGGAACGCGCTCGAGCATGCCCCGCATCTCTCGGGCGCGCACTACGGACTCGCCTTCCTGCTGCTCAAGCGCGGCGACCGCGCCGGGGCCGAAAAGCACTTCGAGGCGTTCCTCGCCAAACCGCCATCGAGCCTCGAGGCCGAGCGGTGGGTGAGGCACGCCGAATCGACGCTGCAAACGCTCCGCCGCGGCGAAGCGGTATCCGAAGAGCCCGAGCAGTAGCGTGGGCAAAGTCCTCGCGATCGTCAGCCAAAAAGGCGGCGTCGGTAAGACGACGACCGCCATCAACGTCGCTGTCGCGCTCGCTCGGCGCGGGAGAAAGGCGCTCCTGATCGACGCTGATCCCCAAGGGTCGGTTCGATTCGGCTTGGGCCTCAATGCCGCCGCGACGCGCGTTGGGCTGTCAGACTATCTCGCCGGCACCCATCAGATGCACGAGGTCGTGAAGACGACCAACTTGCCGTGGCTTCGCGTCGTTTCGGTCGGCGGCGTGAGCGAAAGCGCGGCACACGACAGCTATCAGCATCAACTCGCGCAGTCGCCGCTTACTGAAGAGCTGTTTCGACGGGCGCGCGATCGCGGCTACACCGTGATCGTCGACACGCCGCCGGGGCTGGGCCCGGTCGTCCACCGTGTGCTGGCCTGCAGTCAACACGTGCTGATTCCGTTGCAATGCGAGCCACTCGCGTTGCAGACGACGACGCAGATTCTGCGCGGAATCCGCGCCGCGCTCTCAGAGAACCCCAGCCTCGTGCTGGAAGGGATCCTGCTCACGATGGTCGAGGCGGGGAATCCAACCAGTGAGCGCGTGGCAGCCTATGTGCGGGAACAGCTTCCCGCGGGACTGGTATTGGATGTTGTCATTCCGAGAACGCCGGCATCGGTCGAGGCGTTCGCGGCGGGCCAACCCGTGGTGCTGCGCGCGCCGGACGATGCGGCCGCGAAGGCGTACCGTGCATTGGCCGACCGGCTGTCAGGGAAACTCGAGTGATTTCACGGTTCGCCACAATTCTGGCTGTGATCGGCGCCGTCATCGGCGTGGCATGCGTCGACATGTCGGCGCCCAAAGGCCCGGCTTCCATCTCGGCGTTGCGCCTTCCGTCGCCGTCGGTCGTGATCGGCGACGTGATGCGCGACAGCACGGGCGCACCAGCAAAGCTCGACGTGATCGCCTACGACGCGAACGGGGCGCGGATCACCGATTTGTCGCCGCAGTTCTTCGTCACGGATACCGGCGCGCCGGCGACGGTCGACGCGAGCGGAACGGTCACCGGTACCAGAGTGGGGACGGTGCACGTCGTCGGGCAGGTCGGAGCGCTGCAGACGCCGGTGGCGGCCATTCCGGTCACCGTTGCCCCAAAACGCATCGCGCTTACGAACCCCAAGATCGACACGCTATTCGCGCCGCTTTCAGCCGATACGACGCAGCGGGGAAATGGTCCGGCCGCGGTCACCGTCTCGGGAGATAGCATAGGCTCGGCTGGGTTCATCGTGAAGTACGCGCTCCTGCACGCACCGGGCACGATCTCGACCTCGAAGACACCGGCAGTGTTTTTAGCCGACGATCAGGGGAACCCGTCGGTAGTCGACACGACTGATGCGTCGGGCCACGCGAGCCGCAGCGTCGTCGTTGTGACGGCGTTCCTGAACGACACGAGCTTATTGCGCGGTCGGATCGATAGCGCGGTGGTCACGGCGCAGACGTCGTACAAGGGCGCGCTGGTTTCAGGGTCGCCTCTCCGGATCGTCATTCCAATCGTCGTTCGGCTCAAGCTTCCGTAGCCACGGTCCTTCATGTGCGGGCGGCGAGTTACCCTGCTCGCGACCGCGCGGTATACTGGACCCCCGAGCTCATCACCGAGGATTCCGATGATCGCGACGGGTGGCCCCCGCAACTCCACGCCGGGCACGCTGAACCAGCTCTTCCTCGACGCCGTCGCGAAATTTCGCCGGGCCGACGCGTTGCAGGTGAAACGCAACGGGCGATACGAACCGATCTCGCACGAGGTGCTGGCGGATCGCGTGCGTCACGCCGCACTCGGGCTCGCCGAGCTTGGCGTGCATTCCGGCGATCGCGTCGCGATTCTCTCGGAGAACCGCCCCGAGTGGGCGATCGCCGACTACGCGTGCCTCATGAACGGCGTCACCGACGTCCCGGTCTACCCGAACCTGCCCAGTGAGCAGATCGCGTACATCCTGCAGGATTCGGGAGCGGTGGCGATCTTCGTCTCGAACGCCGAGCAGGCGGCGAAGATCACGCCGATCCGTGGCGAGTGTCCGGCGCTGCGACACGTCATCACGTTCGCCGAGTCGGACGCCAATGCCGACATGTCGCTGGCCGACGTCGAGGCGCGTGGCTCGGCGGTGGACGACGAGCCGCGCCGCATCGCATACCGAACGCTGGCCTTGGCGGTGCGACCGGGTGATCTGGCAACGCTCATCTACACGTCGGGAACGACGGGCGCGCCCAAGGGCGTGATGCTGACCCACGACAACATTTACTCGAACGTGATCGCGGCCGCCACGGCGATCCCGTTCGCCGGCCACGACGTGTGTCTCAGCTTCTTGCCGCTGTCGCACATCTTCGAGCGAATGGGTGGGCACTATTTGATGTTTCATACCGGCACGAGCATCGCCTACGCCGAATCGGTCGACGCCGTGCCGTTCAACATGAGCGAGGTGCGACCGACGCTCCTGATGTCGGTACCGCGACTGTATGAAAAGATGTACGCGCGGATTCTCGACAATGCGCTGTCGGCCGGCGGCGCGAAGAAGCGAATTTTCTTTTGGGCGCGCGGCGTGGCCGATCGGTGGGCCGACGTCATGCTCGCGGGCCGGACGCCGCGCGGCGCCCTGGCCCTGCAATATCGTCTCGCGCAAAGACTAGTGTTCTCTAAACTCAAAGCGCGAACCGGTGGTCGGCTCCGTTACATGGTGTCGGGCGGCGCGCCGCTCGCCCCTGAGATCAACAAATTCTTCTACGCGGCGGGCCTGGTGATTCTCGAAGGGTATGGGCTCACCGAGACATCGCCGGTGATCGCCGTCAACACACCCGCGGCGTTCCGCATCGGCACGGTGGGCCGCCCGGCCGCAGGCGTGGAGGTCATGATCGCCTCGGACGGAGAGATTCTCACGCGTGGACCGCACGTGATGAAAGGCTACTACCACAAACCCGATGCCACGGCCGAAGCGATCGACGCGGAGGGCTGGTTTCATACCGGTGACATCGGCGAGCTACGCGACGGATTCCTCGCGATCACCGATCGCAAGAAGGACATCATCGTCACGGCGGGCGGCAAGAACATCGCGCCACAGCCGATCGAGAATAAGATCAAGACGAACAAATACGTCTCGCAGGCTGTCATGATCGGCGACAAGCGAAAATTCCCGATCGTGCTCGTGGTGCCGAATTGGGAATCACTCGAGAAGTGGGCGAAGGTGCACAACATCCTTTGGACTGACCGCGCGCAACTGCTGGCGATGCCGACGATCCGCGCCAAAATGGAAAAGGAAGTCATGGCGGAGGTCGAAGGGCTGGCGCACTTCGAGATGCCGAAGAAGATCGGGCTGCTGGAGCACGATTTCTCGATCGAGCGCGGCGAGCTCACGCCCACGCTCAAGGTGAAGCGCAGGATCATCGACAAGACCTACAAACCGCTCATCGATTCGTTATACGAGTCCGGCGAGTTGGAAGGCCACCCCGTTCACGCCTCGTGAGCGCGCGCGCTCTCCACGAGCGCGGGCCACGCCTCGCGAATGCTGGGCGTGGCCGGATGCCAGTCGCTGGTTTCGCGCAGCTTGCGGCTCGAGATGCGTTGCGAGCGCGCGAGCAGCTCCGTCATCGAACCGCCAACCTTGACGAGCCAGCCCGGCAGCCCGCTCGGAGGTTTGACGCCGAGGGTCTTTGCGAGCGATTCGCCCCACTCGCGGCGGGTTAGCGGCTCGTCGTCGGAGACGTTGTACGTGCCAGCCGGCACGTGGATGGCCGCGACGACCGCGGCAGCCGCGTCGTCGTGCGAGATACTCGAGACATACGCAGTCGGCGCGCCGGGCCACGGACTGGATCCCTTCTTGACCATGCCGATCATCTCGCGAGTCGCCGTGCTATCGGGCCCGTAGAAATACGCGAATCGGAGAACGACACCGCGACCGCCGTGCTTGGTGAACTTGTTGGCCGCGCCCTCGGCATCGAGCACCGAGCGGTTGTAGCGCGCGGGGAGCACCGGCCCAGACTCGTCGATCCATTGGTCACCGGCATCTTCGTAGATCGGCGCGAATGATTCTTGAATGAAGCAGTCGGCGCCACCGGACTGCGCGGCCGCCGCGAGATTCGCCGATACTTCGCGACGGACGCGGTCGTTTTCACGCCAAGCCCAAGGCAACACCGATTTCGTCATGCTCGATGGGACATGCGTCGCGATGTTGATCACGACGTCCTGATGGCCGACGGCGCGCTTCACATCGTCGACATTGTACAGGTCGACCGCGACCGGAGACGCACCCTGACTGACCAGGCGTGCATCGCCCTCGATCGACCGGCTCGCGACCGACACGCGGTGTCCCGCGCCGACGAGCGCGGGGATGACGCGGCGTCCGAGCACGCCCGTTCCTCCCGCAACGAAGATTCGGAGGATCAAAGGTCTTTCCTCACCCGCTGAATCGTCACGAGAATTATCAAGTCAGCGAGAGCGTCGTGTTGGAAGAATCGGTGCGCTTACGGTCGCCTCGGCATCGAGACGCGCGACCCACAGGTCCGAATCCCGTGTAATCTCGACCAAGTTGTCGGGCAACGCCATCGTCACCGGACCAACCATCCGCCCGCCGCCACGCAGCGCCCTGACCAGCGATGCGATCATCGCGTCGCTCGCCCCGCCGCCGATCGCCACTGCGTTCACCGAACTCGGCGCGATTGGCGCGGTCGCGGCCAACACGATCGAGACGCCGTCACCGCTCATAATCCCCTCTGGCGGATTCACCAATAACAAGGAAACCGGCGATACGCCGCGGAGCATCGGCGCGTACGCTCCCCACGAGCCATCGAGCACCGCGGTCATTCGAGGATCGACCAGGTCGAGCGCGGCGGCAAGGCGAACGACGTCCTGCTCCGAGGGGCGTCGGTACCCGGGTCGCGATACGCCAGGGTCGAATATCACGATACCGTCGCGAATCGGGTACTCGGCCAGACACGACGGGCAGCCCAGCGTACCGTCGACGATGTCTCGATCTTCGGCGCGGTCAATCGTCGCCACGAGCCAGGTGTCTTCGTGCGGCCGGATGCAACGGAGGATGTCGACGAGCGGAATGAACATCGTCAGGCGCGCGACAGGCGCAGCTCGTCGATATTCACGTCATCCGGCTGCGTGACGGCGAACAGGACCGCCGCGGCCACCGCCTCCGGTGTGAGCATGGCCGATCGCGGCGTAAAGCCTGGGCGATCGTCGGGATTGACGTCATCCCAAAGCGCGGTGTTCACCGGGCCCGGCGAGATCAGGGTGACGCGCACGCCGCTGTCGCGCGACTCCGCGCGAAGCACTTCGTGTAGTCCGCGCAGGCCGAATTTGCTCGCGGCGTATCCGCCATTCTCGGGAAACGCGACATGGTCGGCGATCGATCCGATCGAGACGATGTGCCCGCGCTTGCGCGCACGCATGGCCGGCAGGAAAGCACGGATGAGTCGAAACGGTGCGATCAGGTTGACATCGATCGCGGCCGCGAAATCTCGCGGGTCGGTAGTGTCGACAGTCGCCAACTCGAAGAGGCCTGCGCTGTTGACGAGGACGTCGGGCGCATCGCCGAGCGAGTCACGGACGCGCGTAACCGTGCCGTCGAGCGCGCTCGCGTCGCCAAGGTCGCAAGACAACGGGATGGCCGACGTTCCCAGCGACTGCGCGGCCGCGCGCAACGTGTCAGCGTTGCGTGCCAGCATGACGACCCGCACGCCATGGTCGACGAGGCGGCGCGCTATGGCGAGGCCAATGCCGCGTGATGCGCCGGTCACCACGGCCGTGCGCGGATCCATTACTTGCCGTCGTACTCCACGTAGTTGTTCGGCGTCTCCCACAGCACGAGCCGCGTCAGCCGAGCCGGCGCAATCGCCGGCGCGATCACGCGCCACATCGCGACGATGATGTTCTCCGTGGTGGGGATCACGCCGCGCATGAAGTCGACATCAAGATTGAAATTCTTGTGGTCGACTTTGTCGATTACCTCGCGTCCGACGACCTGCTTGATCGTGCTCAGATCGATGACGTAGCCTGTGCGTTCATCGATCGGTCCGGTCACCGAGACATCGAGTGTGTAGTTGTGGCCGTGCCAATTCGGGTTGTTGCACTTTCCGAAAATCGCCCGGTTCTCTTCGTCCGACAGCGCCGGATTGTGCACGCGGTGCGCCGCGTTGAACATCAGCCGTCGAGTGATTGTGACCTGGGGCATCTGCGGTGAGCAAGAGTGGGCGAACGCTATCTCAGGACCTCACGAATCTTCCGTACCAAACTCTCCGGAGTAAAGGGCTTCTGAAGAAAGGCGCTATTCCGTTCGACCTTCCGCTCGGAATGATCGCTTCGTCCGTGTATCCCGACATGATGAGTACGCGACGTCGAAGGGCGCTTGACAACGAGCTGCTGCGCGAGAACGCGACCGTTCTCGCCCGGCATGACCATGTCGGTCACCAGCAATTGAATGTCCCCTAGATGAGCGTCTGAGAGGCTCATGGCTTCGGCGGCGTTCCGCGCTTCGAGAAGGGTGTGGCCTTCTTGATGTCGATCTTTGCCGTGTCGGCCCTGCTCCTCGCTGCGCCGGGGATTTATGGTGGATGGCCTTCGTCGCCGGTCAACGTCCGCAGGAATTCGGCATTCGGATGGCCTGCGGTGCGAGGCCCCGGAACATCCTTAGCCTCGCGCACCGCTCCGACCTGTTCGGCGTGTCATCGAACGACGCGACGACGTTTGCCGTTGTGCCCGTCGTGCACGGGGTCGTTAGTTTGGTCGCGTGTTTCATTCCCGCACGACGCGCCACGCGCGTTTCTCCGACGCAGGCCCTCAAGCAGTGACGAGCATTATCAAATGCCCCCCCAAACACCACGGACATGCCGCTGAACCCATTACGTCTTACCGTCTCGCCAAACCAGTCGGTCCGTTTTCACCGGCCGTTCGCGACGCCAATCGTGTGTGCACCGGTGGCCAGGTCGCCCAAGGCCCTACTACGGGCAAACTCGTTGATGGCGGCGTCGTCGCTCAAACAGAGCAGATCTTCGCAACCTCGAAGCGATCATGAGCGCCGCAAACAAGTCGTTCGCCGATGTTGTGAAAGTGAACGTCTATCTCACGGACAGACGCGACTTCGCGCGATGAATGACGTGTACGCGCCAAGCATTTAGTGGCTCCGCATCCAGCTCGCACGACGGTAGCCGTGGCAGCGCTGCCACTCGGCGCAGCCGTCGAGATAGAAACGATCGCCAGCTAAACCAGTGCCACCTGATTGATCCGCGCGGAATGGCCGCGCGATCATGCTTCGCGCAAGGCGATCACCGGATCCACTTTCGTCGCGCGCCACGCTGGGAGGGAGCTGGCTAAGACGGCAATGGCAAACAAAAGGAGAGGTACGATCAGAAACACAGCCGGATCACGGGGCCGCACTCCATAGAGCAAGCTTGCCATCACGGACGCAGAAGATGCCGCAAGGGCTAATCCAACAACGACGCCCGCGCCGGCAAGCGCGACCCCCCTGTGTAAGAACATTCTCAGAATGTCCTCCCGGCGCGCGCCCAGGGCCATACGGATACCGATCTCGCGCGAGCTCTGGCCCACCATATACGCCAGCAGACCGTAAATCCCAATGGCGGCCAGAAGCGCTGCCAGTCCGGCAAATCCGCCCACTAGATCGGCAGAAAAACGGTGGGAGGCCAGTGACCGATCGAGGACGTCGTTCATTGAAGCGACACCAAATACCGGCAGGCTGGCATCAATGCTCTGGATTTCACGCCGAATCTGCGGCTCGAGCACGGCCGCGAGCAAAGGCGTCCGCAGTACCACGCTCAGTCGCTTGTTGGAGTCTTGATAGCTCGACACGTAGATGTGGGGAACGCCATCGATGTCGAGACCGTCACTCTTGATGTCCTTGATGATGCCCACGATGGTCGTCCACGGCTTCGTAGCGTCTCGTGCGAACCGCACTCGGCGGCCCAATGGATCGCTGGCTGGCCAATACTTTCGAGCGGTGCTCTCATCAATGATGGCGACCAGCGGTTTGCCGTCTTCATCGTCCTCGGTGAATGCGCGGCCGCGGACGAGTGAAGCTTGTAACACCTTGAAATAATCGGGGCTTATTTGGAATCTCTCAGCGCGCACATCCTGCAGGGACGCCTCCGGTCTATCTTCGATCGCAAAGCCTTCATTCGGCACACCACCGACCGCATTAGGGTTGGTATTGGTGCTCGGTAGAACGGAAGTGATCGCGGCAAGTTCCACTCCCGGAATTGCGTTCATGCGGCGCTGCAACTCACGCTCGAAGGTGGCTCTGCGAGGCACATCGCGATACGGGTCCGTTTCGCGGTCGTTCGGGTTTGGAAGCTGGAGGTTTGCCGTCACAAGGTGAGTCGGATTAAACCCCGGATTCTCTTGCAACAGGTCGCGCATCGTACGCAGCAGCAAGCCGGCTCCAACCATGAGTATGACGGCAAATGCCAGCTCAGAGACGATGAGAACATCCCGCAGTCGGCCGGTCTTCGCGCTGTAGCCAGAACCTCGACCGCCTTCGCGAATGGCCGAGGCGAGAGCGGTTTTTGCCGAATGAAGCGCGGGGGCAAGTCCAAACACCAAGCCGGTGAGCACGGAAAGCAACAGAGCGAACGCCAACACCACCCAGTCGATTCGTACTTCGTTGAGGCGGGGAAGACTCGACGGCACGAAGCGCACGATGAACCGCAGCGTACCCGCCGCGGTTGCGATTCCCGCGACACCGCCGATGAGCGAAAGGAGCATGGATTCGGTCAGCATCTGTCGCACCAAACGGCCGCGACTCGCCCCCAGCGATAGCCGCACCGCCACCTCTTGTTGTCGTCCCGACGCGCGGGCCAAGAGGAGATTCGCGATGTTCAACGCGACGATGAAAACGATCAGGATGACCGCACCGAGCAACACCAGGAGCATCGGCCGAACATTTCCCACCAGCGTTTCTTGCAAGGATTGAATCTCGATTGTCCATTGCGTCTTCGGCGGGTAGTCGCCGGGAAAGGCCTGGCGTAATTCGGCAGCCATCGTCGTGAGCCGCGTCTGAGCTTGGGCCAGTGTCAGGCCAGGCTTCAGTCGTCCGATCGCATTTACAAAACGGCGGGCACTGCGCGCTGGCTTGGGAAAAGGTGGGCCGACGAATCCGCCGGCGGCAAACACCTCCGGTTCGCCGGAGATCGTGGGTCCAGGATGGCGAAATCCGCGCGGCAGAACTCCAATAATGATCTGGGGATCATTGTCGACCCGGAGGATACGACCGACGATGTTCGGATCGGCGCCGTAGGCGCGGCGCCAGAAGCCATCGCTGATCACGACGTTATCAGACCAACCCGGCACAAAATCCTGCGGACCAAACAACCGTCCGACTTGCGGGGTCACACCCAGCAGGGAAAAGTAGCTGAAACTGCCGTTGACGCCGTCGACACGTTCGGGCGGTCCGTCGCCGATCACATCCTCGTTACCCTCGAAGATCGGGGTGACATCGTCAAAGACGCCCGATCGCTTCTGCAGGTCCTCCAGTTCGGGCTCGGAAAACCGAACGTCCCGCAATCCGACACCGGGCTCGTTAAAGAATACTCGTACCAAGCGATCGGGATTGCGGTACGGCAGAGAACGCAGCAACACGGCATCGACGATGCTGAAAATGGCCGTGTTGGCTCCCACGCCCAGAGCTAGGGTCAGGACCGCGACGATTGTGAGTGTGGGCTTCTTGACCAGCACTCGCAAACCGTAGCGAACGTCTTGGCCAAGCTCCGAAATGAACTGTGTCATTCCAATTTCTCGCGCTTTTTTCTGCTCGTGAGCGCTCATGGCTTCTCCTCAGCTACTCGAGCTACTTGACGATCGC
>Ga0070709_10002418_pt1 | contig 10114 bp, 9 predicted proteins | sample LARL51metaG_FD_65449 | JGI IMG/M metagenome (GOLD analysis project Ga0070709, IMG submission 65449) | Corn, switchgrass and miscanthus rhizosphere microbial communities from Kellogg Biological Station, Michigan, USA - LAR L5-1 metaG | ecosystem: Host-associated > Plants > Roots > Rhizosphere ...
GTTTGTGATTTATCATCTTCAGTTTTTTCATCAATTAGGGTAATATTTCCATAATCTTTCAATCGATCAGAGAGACTTGAAATACCATATGCATTATCATAATGCATACATAAGTTATCATCTTTAATTACCCATTCATTATTTTCAAAAGCTTTAAATAATAGAGTGACATTAATTATTTTATGATGAACCTTTGTCCGTTCTAACCATTCACCCCCACTTTTTTCAAATTTGATAATTTCCAAAGATAATTTCTTCTCAGAAAAGATTAACTTTTCTTTATCATTTATTTCAAATCTCCTTATCTTGGGCCAATCAGTTTCACCTCCTTCCATTACAATTTTTTTATATTTCCTTATTTAGATTTAAATTTATTCTTTTAAAATAATCTCTCTGTTTGGATTAAAAATACATGGCCTATTTTTTTAACACATGGAGAAGGGAACATTATTTATATAAGATTTGTCCTATTGATCACCAATCAGTATATGGTGTTAATTGTATATTTATAGGGGATAACAATTTAATTAAAGGACTGAATTTAAAAATTTATGGAAATAATAATGTTATTATTGATGGTACAAATATTGAAATTATTGGTAATAATAATGAAATTAAAAATGGATTTGATATAAAAATATGTGGTAATATCATTCAAGATTGTATTGATGTACCATCATATATTATTCAATCATTGAATGACAAAGAATTTGATAAACCAAATTATTATGTAAAAACAAATAATTATCAATATCCATTAAATAACAATCCGTGTGATAATGAAAAAACAAAAATTATATTGGAACTTTTAGATGAAAATATAAACAAAGATGAAAAATCCAAAAAGAATCCATGTATCAACTGTAAACAATCAAAACCAAAAGTAAAGTTTAGGGATTGTTTACATTTATGTTGTTGTATAAAATGTACAAAATCTATATTCCTTTCAAAAAATCAAATTTGTCCTTCGTGTCAATCACCAATATCAAATATACTTATTAATCTTAATTTAAAACATAAATGATTTATTAATTTGTTTATTTTTAACATTTTCTATTTAATATAAGTCTTTTTGAAAGACTAATAAAAATGGAAAATTATTGTTTAAATTGTCTTGAAAAAACACAAAATAGAGATTATATTGATTTTGAAACATCACGACCATTTTGTACAGATCAATGTTATGTCAAGTTTATGAATAAAAGATCCGATTCAATGTCTATGATAAAAACTCAATATAATAAATGTACCTTTAAATGTACAATGAGAAAACTTATGGAAGATCATATCATATGGACGAGACTATATATTATTAGTGTTGCTCATAATTTGGGTGATAATACATTTACTTTAAATAGACTTTTAAAGAATCAAGAAGAAATTGGGATCGCATTTGGACAATTTTATGGTGAAAATGTAAAACTTTTGGTAACAAAGTTATTTACAGAACATATTGCAATTGCAGGACAAATTATTGATGCAGTAAAGAATAAAAAACCAGAAGATTTATTTATTAAACAATGGGAACAGAATGCAAAAGAAATTGCAAAGGCTTTATCTAAATTAAATCCATTAAATTGGAAACAAAAAACTATTCAAGACGCCATGAATAAACACCTTTCCGATACGCTACTCGAAGCATCTCATAGATTAAATAAAGAATATGAACAGGATATTAAAGATTATGATAATGTTCATGAACATATATTAATTATGGCTGATTTATTTAGTAACGGAATTATCAAACAATTCCCTGAAAATTTTTAAATAAAATAATTGTTTATTGAAAATTAAAAGATATTTTTCAAATTGAGGAATTATTTCTTGATTTTGGAATGCATCTAATAATCAATGATCATTGATTCTCATAACTAATTGAATCATTTCCATATTCAAACGGTTTTTGAAAATCATCTTCGAACAATATATCAAATTTAGATTTTTTAGGATTAGAGTTTTCTTCTAGTAATAAATCAAATTTAGATTTTTTATTAATATATTCATTTACTTGGATCATTGTATCTAATTTCGGTGTTGATATAATATTTTTTTTATTAAGAGTCTCATATCCATCGAGAAATTTAGCATTTGAGTATATCCTAGTTGTGTTATCATCGTCTTTAATATTAATAATATTTGAGTTTAATAGAGGATTTTTTATTTTATTTTTAGGTTCACCAACTACGTTATTATTAATATTGATTATATTAATAGTAGTGTTGTTATTAATAACAATGGTTTTTTTGGGGGGTTCCTTTCTTTTTGGTTGATATTTTTCATATAGCTTTTGGAAAAAAATTGCTTTTTCCAGAGCTTCATCTCTTGTATCATTTGATTTAGGAAAGTATGTAAATCTTTTAGTTGTACGTTTACCTTCTTTATTATAATAGGTAACTAACCAGTAAGAGTCTGTGACAAAATCATTTATATTTTTTAATTTGATTGTATTATTGGTATTTAATCTCTCTATATTGATTTCATCAATAACAATGGTTTTTTGGTTTTCCCCCTTTCTTTTTGGTTGATATTCTTCATATAGCTTTTGGAAAAAAATTGCTTTTTCTAGAGCTTCGTCTTTTGTATCATTTGATCTAGGAAAATATAGAAAACTTTTAGTTGTACGTTTACCTTCTTTATTATAATAATTAACTAACCAGTAATAGTCCATGACAAAATCAGTTATATTCCTTAATTTGCTTGTATTATTGGTATATAATCTCTCTATATTGATTTTATCATCAAAATTTATTTCTTCTATAGATTCACCAGAAGAAGAATCTTCTTCTAGTTTAGGAAATGCTGCTATATAATGAGGTAGAGTCCTTTTTATATTTTCGAAAAATTCGAAAGCCTCCATAAAAACATCCTCTTCATTTTCTCCTTCAATATACGGAAAATATTCCCTATCAGGAATTTGAAATATATTCAAATAAGAAACAGCATAATAATAATGATTTTTATAACAATAGCAACAAATATTCGAAAATCCTGTATTACTATTTTCCCCTCTCTGGTTCAATCTATTTATACTATGGCTAACTAATCGAAGTTTCTTTAAACGACAATCTCTCTTGTTTCCGTATTTATGATCCGCTACTAAATCTATATTAACATCATATTTGAAGTTAAGAACATAATGGTGAAGATATAATAATTGCTTTTTTCCATCTATTATTCTTCTAGTAACAATATATCCATTTTTACTAAAATACCAATTATATTTCTTAAATTCTTTGTAGAATTTAAGATCAATTTTACAGGTGGTACCATCAGAGATTAAACAGTTAATACTTTTCACGACCATGTCTTTTTAATATATGAAAATATAATAGAATTTCCTTTTTTTATAAATTCTATTTTTAGAATTTATAACACGTGACAATAATCAGACACTATGAAAGAAGCATCAAATAGATTAAATAAAAAATATGGTCATGATAATATACATGATATATTTGGTTATGGCCGATTTATTTTCTAGTGGGATTATCAAACAATTCCCTGAAAAATTTAAATAAATAATTTATTTTTTAAATGGTATTTTTATAAAGTTATGAATCGTCTCCACATATTGGAAAGTTCCATCTAATCCTAATTGATTATTATTATTTAATCCACATCCATATAATCCTTGATCAGTATCAATGATTGTATGAGAAAAACCGCATGATAATGAAGTGGCATTTCTCAACCCACCATATATATCTACTTTTTTAAAAGATTCAATTGATCTATCGGATTGATCAGAACAATGATATCCTAATTCACCAAATTCATTTGAACCCGAATTAAATAATCCAGTTTTTGTTAAAACCATTGAAAAACCAAATCCACAAGAAAATGATAAAATATCTTTTCTATTAGAAATTTTAATAAATGTGATTGAATAGGCATTTTCTATCTTATTTCTTCTCCAACCTGTCATAAAAAGACCTTCTGTTGTCAAAACAATACTATGATCATTACCAGTTGAAAATGAAATGATATTATTGATATTAATTTTTTGAAATGAATTAAATTTATCTTCTAAAGAGTCTATACCTAATTGATGAAAATCATTATGACCACAACCAAATAATCCTTCTTTTGTTAATATCATTGAATGATTTTGTTTACATTTAATATTAATAACATTATTTAATGACACTAAAGTAAAAGAATCATTAGGAAAATTAAATTTTGATAATCCTAATTGACCAAGCAGATTATCACCAGCAGCAAATAATCCATTTTTTGTTAAAATAAATGTATGTGCTTTTCCACATGATGATTGAATCACATTTTTTATATTCATTATTTGAATAGGTCCATGATAAAATCTAGGTAATTGGTCTTTTTTTCCTATATGAATTCCTAATTGTCCAAAACCATTTGAACCAGACATATATAAATCTCCATTATTATCAATAAATGAACAATGTAGTGATCCAATAGAAGCTGATACAATTTTATTATTTTTATTGATATTACTTGAAAAAAATGAACTCATTTCTGTAAATGTTTTTATTTTTTTCCCATTAGAATCATGTGTTGATCCTTGTCCACAACTTTTTGCACCACTTGTATAAATAATACCATTATAAAGTATTAAAGAATCGTCTTCGCCACAATAGATACGATAATCTGAAGGAAATATTTTAATATCAATATATAATAAAATTATAAGTCGAATAATCTCTGATGGAATAAATAGATCGAATAGACTAATAAAATATCTAGTAAAACGTTGAAAACAACAAATCATTAAATTAATCTCATCTCTATAAACATTTAGGGTATAATCTAAAGGGAATGTACTGATATGTGGTTCCATTATTGATTAAATAAAAAAGGAAATTTATTAATTTAATCCAAAATTTTTGAATTGTAACATCTCTTCTCTTTTTTAGCTTCTTCTATGAAATAACAATCTCTACTATAACCGGATTTTTGACACCATACACATTTTACCATATGACATTTTTTACAATGACAAGAATGACAATTTTTACATATTTTACCATCTTGTAAACATTGAATATTTGAACAATTTTCGCAACATATATGTTTTATTCTTTTTTTGGTATTATAAATACAATTATCTAAATGATCACATATACATACAAATGTAGATTCAAACAATTCTTGATATAACATGAAAATATATTTTAAAATATCTTTAGGATAATTTAATTTAAGATATACTAATTTGAGATATTCTTGAAGCACATTATAACAAATAACTAATTTTCTTAATAGATAATCATAAAAAGGATTAATGAAAATTACTTTCTTTTTAATTGTTATTGGAGGAACATAATCTGATAATAAACAATTACCCAAAACATCCACAGAACACTTATTATTATTATCATATATTTCATCACAACACTGAGAACAATATACCGAATAACATAATAAACACTTTGAAGATAATTCATAATTTTCATGAATTTGACAATGGGATTCTAATCCAGTCATTTTTTTTTAAATATTACCATTTTCAGAATGGAGGAAATTAATGTCCCTCCTTTACATTTAATTTTCGGTCCAATGTTATCTGGAAATACAACAAGAGAATTAGATAGAATTTTACAAGATTATAAAAAAAAGGGATTAAAAGTATTAAAAATTGTACATTCTATATATAATACAAATATTTCTATTAAACCAAATTGGTTATCTAATAAAGTCAATATATTTTATTATGGTAGTTTAACCGATATCACAATTATTGATAATGATATTCAAGTTATTGGTATTGATAGAGGACATTTATTTGATGAATCGTTAATTGATTTTGTAATTAAACAAATGAATTTAGGGAAAAAATTCATTGTTGCAAGTCTACATGGATTATTTCGAACAGATTTTAGCCAACGGAAAGGATTTATCTCTAGTATCATTTATTATTGTACTAAAATATCAAATTCAGAAGAAATTACTGATGATGGATCACAAAAACTCATATATTCAACTTATCGTAGAAGAGAATAAAAAGTTTTTCCTCATAAAAAACCACACGTGCGTTTATGAAATTTTCGCTAAGTATTTTTCAAAAAAAAAAATAAAAAAAATTTTTTTTTTGGGTTTTGACCTGACCCGGGGGGTGAAATCCCTCATATTTTGCCCTTAAAAATACCATTTTTGAAAAAAATAAAAAAAAATCACTAGAGAAAAAACTTGTGTGTCCTTAAAAACTCCATTTTTGAATTATGCAGAAAAAGATTCAGTGAATCTTTTCTCAGGATTTTTTTTTTAAAAAAATTTTTCTCTCTAGAAAAGATTCAGTGAATCTTTTTCTGCATAATTCAAAAATGGGTTTTTTAAGGACACACGAATTTTTTCTCTAGAAAAAAAAAAGTTGAAAATTCAAAAATGGTATTTTTAAGGGCAAAATATGAGGGATTTCACCCCCTGGGTCAGGTCAAAACCCAAAAAAAAAATTTTTTTTATTTTTTTTTTTTGAAAAATACTTAGCGAAAATTTCAAAACCGCACGTGCGGTTTTTTAATCAATTTTTTTTAAAATGTGAATATCAAAATTAAGTTTATTTTAATATTAAGAAAAATTATTCTTTCCATGTTTAAACAACCATGTTATTTATGTCAAAAAGAAGAATCATCATTCTTTTGTTTCAAAAGAATGAATTATTTTTGTAATGATTGTTTAAATAAAACATTAAAATTAAATAAATGTGAGATATCTCATGATATGGAAAATTGTAGTAAACAATTTGAAAAATATCAATGGTTAAATGAAATTAAATCAAAAGGTATTAATGGATGTATTTATAATGTATATAATAAAAGTATTTCAGCAAATACAGTTTTAAAGGTTCAGGGTTATTATGAATTAACTGAAGAAAACGATAAGACTTCAGATACTGAAATTCATATTTCGTGTCTTGTTTCAGAATTACCAAACTTTGCCAAATTAATAAATTATTGGATATGTGATATTGAACCTGTTGATGAGCTATGGAAATCATCAATGTGTAGAGGTAGTAATATAGAAGATAGTAAAATGATACGTAGAGTTGTTGATAATCAACGAAAATGGGTAATAGAACCAGGAAGGTCTAATAAAATATTCTATCTTGAAATGAAAAAATATCAAGGTACATTAAAGGATCTCAAAGAAAACTATACCAAATTTACAGAACATGATAAATTTTCATTTTTATTTGAATTAGTTTATAGTCTTGATAATGCATATAAACAAATTGGATTACATCATAATGATATACATGCTGGTAATATGTTTTATGAATTTAATGATAAACCACGAGAATATACTTTAAATTTAATTAAGAATAATAAAAGATCTCAAATAATAGTAATATGTAAAAGTTTATTTTTCCCAATATGGGGTGATTTTGGTGAGTCATCAATAAATGAAGAGGATGAAGACGCATTATTTAATTCATTTGAAATCATAATGGATTATTTGAAAATTAAATATAGTAAAGATCCATTCTTTCAGAATGGTAATGCCATAGTAAAAAATCAGGATTTTTTAATATGGTTAGGAGAAAAAGTAATGAATTCAGATAACAACAAGAAACAAAAAATTAAATAAATGATTGTTATCTTTTCATAGTTATTACCCCCACCTAAAAATTTTGCCTAAATTTAGAAATTTTAAATTTCGGGTCGACACATAATATTTAAAAAAAAAGGGAATTGAGAACAAATAACATGGATAATAATACACACCAAAAAATAAGTTTGTCTGTTACTGATGATATGAGAAAAGGTGAATGGTTGGGTATTTTATTTGGTCCAATGTGGGCAGGAAAAACACAAAATTTAGATCAACTTTTAGCTCAATTTCAAAAAGAAGGGAAAAATGTAATGAAAATTATTCATCGTAATGATTCAGCTGTTAAAAATAGAAAAGGAATAATAAATCCTTTTAATCAAGATATTATTTTATTGCCAACTTATTATGATGAATTGAATCAAGATACAATAATTCATAAAGATGTACAAGTGATCGGAATTGATGAAGGACAATTCTTCAATATTAAAATTATTGATTTTGTTCTTAAACATATTGCTTTAGGAAAAACTATTATTATATGTAGCTTAGATGGTACTTTTGAACAAAAAGAGATGGGACATATAAAAGAACTTATTAAAGATAGTAATTTTACTATAAAATTAAATGCTATATGTGATATCTGTAAAGATCCTGCTCCATTTACAATTAAACTGAGCAATCCGAAACAGATTATTGAAATTGGTGGAAAAGATTTATATAGTGCTGTTTGTAGAAAACATATTGTTCATATTCAATAAATCATTTATTTAATAAAAAAGTCTTGCTTTCTGACTCCATAAATCCTCATCAAATAATATAAATTTTTTAGTATATGGTAACTCTATTTTATTGTGAATAAGAGTATAAACACCATCTTTTGTAATAATAATTGATTCTTTAAATCCACATTTAAATAAGATAATTTTTGTCACAAATAAATCAATTTTTGTAAGTATACATCTTCCATCCATGAATTTTTGGTCAGTTAAAAATAAACCAGATATTGTCATAATTAAAGATGTTGTACTACCACATGAAAATGAAAGTGTATTTTCAATATCAATCTGATGAAAATAATAATTCACATCATATCCTTGAACAGTTCTTCCTAATTGACAATGTCTATTATCTCCAGATGAAAATAAACCATCAAGTGTTAAAATAAATGTATGCCGACTTCCACATGAAAATGTTATAATATCAGTCATATGGTGTTTATAAAGTATTTTTTGCTTAAATTTAATCTCATAAAGTCCTAATTGTCCATATTTGTTTGATCCACAACAAAATAAATCACCATTTTGTGTTAAAATAAAAGTGTGTTTATCACCACAATCATACATTAAAACATTATTAATTTGAATTTTTTTGAAGTCATAAATCCAATCCCCTTTATCGACCGAATATTCTCTTTTATCTCCCAACCCAAGTTGACCATATTTATTATGACATCCATGAACATACAATCCATCTGTTGTATGTATTAACATATAATTTTCTCCAAATCGGGTTGATATATTACAACCTAAAAGTGAAGTTGGTATTGCATATGACTTATCAAAACCGAAAAAGTGATCATGATTATAAATATGTTTATTTGAGATAATATATTTTCTATGATAATAATAACATATTGAAACAATCTTTTCGATGGGAAAATCATTTCTTTGTTCATTAAAACCTTCTTTAAAAATTTGATAAGGTGGTTTTTTGTAACATTGATAAGCACAAGAATAACAATTATTATTAAATATAAATGAATATGTCTCATCTATTTCAATGGATATTTTTGGTAAAATTATATTTTCATATAAAGAAAATATATAATAAATTAATTCATTTGGGAAAATGATTAATCTTTTGAATATACAAATAAACAATAAGAATTCTTCTTTAAATACATGATAAACCCCTTCTCTTGTTAAATTCATAATAGAATTTCCTTTTAAAGAGAAATCTTTTTATTTTTAAATTTGTATTTTATATGGGATTTTTTCTCCTCTTCATTATTATTTTTAAATGTTGACAGAAGAAGCTCTAAAATATCAAAATAATAATAAAGATCGTATTGAACATGATGAAAAGGTTGAAAAACAATATCTTTTTTCATTAGAAAAAGAATTGGAAAGATTAAAAACCCTAAATATGTATGATGGAAGTACAAGTGAAAAAGAGATAAATGAATTGGAAGATTATATTAATAAACGAAAACAAAATGATACTTCTGATTCTCTTGATTTTGAACAATTACAAGGTCTTTTAGAATTGAGACTATCAAATATGCAAATGTTTTGCCAATTAGTTTATAATTTTTTCAAAACATTATCAATAACATGTCAATATGAGCAAGATTATAATAATTTAAAGAAATTATTTAATGATTATAAAGATTATCCTACTGTAAGAATTAGTGAAAGAAATTTTTTAGTTTATGAAAGAACTAAAGAAAATGAATTTTATGAAATGATTGAAAAGTATGGAGAAAGTAAACAAGCATGGGAGAAAGTTATAAGTCAATTTACTATAGATAAAACAAAAGAAAAATTTAGTTTTACACATATTCAAGAAAAGGATTGTGATAAACCAATAA
>Ga0070709_10002419_pt1 | contig 10114 bp, 7 predicted proteins | sample LARL51metaG_FD_65449 | JGI IMG/M metagenome (GOLD analysis project Ga0070709, IMG submission 65449) | Corn, switchgrass and miscanthus rhizosphere microbial communities from Kellogg Biological Station, Michigan, USA - LAR L5-1 metaG | ecosystem: Host-associated > Plants > Roots > Rhizosphere ...
TCTGGGGCGGACCAGGAGAAGTACTCGTTCCGCCGCCCTTTGAACCGGACTTCGTAGACCTGGCTGTCCGGGGCGTTACTCACTGCTCGAGCAGAACACCCATCGAGAGGTATTTCTCCTCCCGGCGTGCCAGCAGCTTTTCGACTTTGATCTTGCGCAGCTGGCGCAGGTGGCGCTTGAGGGCCTCGCCGAGCGCCAGGGCCGCGGCGTCGGAATCGGTGTGGGCCCCGCCCGTCGGCTCCGGGATGATTTCGTCGATCACGCCCAGCTCCAGCTGGTCCTGAGCGGTGAGCTTCAAGGCCTCGGCGGCGCGTTCTTTTTGGGCCGCATCCTTCCACAGGATGGCCGCGCACCCTTCCGGCGAAATCACGGAATACACCGAGTTCTCGAACATCAGCACCCGGTCGGCCAGGCCGATCGCCAGCGCGCCGCCGGACCCGCCTTCGCCGATCACGGCCGCGATGATAGGAGTCCGCAAGGCGGCCATCTCGATCAGATTGGTCGCGATGGCCGACGCCTGCCCCCGCTCCTCGGCGCCGAGGCCCGGGTGCGCTCCGGCAATGTCGATCAGGGTGATGACGGGCGCGTGGAACTTCTCGGCCAGCTTCATGAGGCGCAGGGACTTCCGGTAGCCCTCCGGATGGGCCATTCCGAAGTCGCGTTTGAGGTTCTCCTTGGTGTCACGCCCCTTCTGCGTTCCCACCACCATTACCGTCTCGCCGTCGAGCCGGGCCCAGCCTCCCACAATGGCGGGGTCGTCGCGGAACAGGCGGTCGCCATGCAGCTCCACGAAGTCCGTGAACACGGTGCGGAGATAGTCCAGGGTGTACGGCCGCTTCGGATGCCGGGCGACCTGCACGCGCTGCATGGGGGTCAACTGCTTGTAGATGTCGGCGCGGAGCTCGGCGAGCTTGGTTTCGAGGGACTCGACTTCCTTGGCCCGGTCCCCACCGGCATCGCCGGCGGCGCGCTTGATCTCCTCGATCTGTTTTTCCAGCTCGAGGAGCGGGCGTTCGAAGTCGAGGATGTAGACGGCCATCTCAGCTCGCTTTCCTGAATACCACCGCGTCGGACCCCAGGAGATCCCGCAGGGCGGCCACCAGGTCTTCGGCGGCGTCCACCTTCATACTCCGGCTCCGCAACAACACCTGCAGGCCTGCACCGGACGTCGCGCCGCCATTCTCGTCCGCCCACTCCACCAGGAGGGGTGTCGAGCCGGGGTGCGACGCGCAGAGCGCGGCCGCGGCACGGGCCGCTTCGGGGGCCGGCGGATGACCGGCGTCCCAGCGCAGGGCCAGACCCACGGCGCCGCGCGCGCGCAGCTCGTCCAGCGGCTCGGCCTGCTCCACGATGAAGGGCGCCTGCTCTTCGCCCCGGTCCCGCGCACTGTGGCCGCCGGTGAGGAGCAGCGCCCGGTCGGCATAGATGACGCTGTTCAGCTTGGACCAGGCCTCCGGGAACACCAGTGCTTCGGCCGTGCCGTGGAAGTCTTCGAGGGTCAGCCGGGCGTACTCGGCGCCGCTCTTTTTCGAAACCTGCCGCTTGACCACGGTGACCACCGTGGCGACCCGGATCCGCTGGTCGCTCCACTGGCCCAGAGTGGCCGTGGTCCGGGTCCCGAAAAGCTCCACCTCCGTACGGTATTTGGCGAGGGGATGCCCGGAAATGAAGAAGCCCAGCACCGCTTTCTCACGGACCAGGCGGTCGTGCTCGGTCCAGGGCGCCACGTCGGGGAGGGCGAGGACCGGCTCGGTGCTGGCGGACGGCGAGGCATCGGCGAACAGGGCGCCCTGGCCGGCGGTGCGCTCGTTTTGGCGCACCTGCGCCTCCGCGAGGGCGCGTTCCAGGGCCGCGATCAGCTGGGACCGGTGACCCCCCAGGGAGTCGCAGGCGCCCGCGTCGATCAGGGCTTCGATGACGCGTTTGTTGCAGAGGCGCAGGTCGATGCGGTCGCAGAGATCCACGAGCGAGTGATACGGTCCGCCCTCTTTCCGGCCGGCGAGAATGGACGCGATGGCGCCGGCGCCGACGTTCTTGATGGCGCCGAGTCCGAAGCGGATCCGGCGGTCGGCGACGACGGTGAACTTGAATCCCGATTCGTTCACATCGGGCGGCAGGACGTCGAGACCCAGCTCGCGCGCCTCGGCGATGTACTGCACCACCTTGTCGGTGTTGCCGATTTCCGACGAGAGCAGGGCCGCGAGAAATTCGGCGGGGTAGTGGGTCTTGAACCACGCCGTCTGGTACGAGAGAATCGAATAGGCGACGGCGTGGGACTTGTTGAACCCATAGCGGCCGAAGGTCTCGATCTGCCGGGCCAGCTCTTCAATGACGGGCTTGGCGTGCCCGCTCGCGACGGCCCGCTCCACGAAGCGCCTGAGCTCGGCGTCGATCAGCGCCTGGTCTTTCTTGCCCACCGCCTTTCGCAGTACGTCGGCTTCGGCCAGTGAGAAGCCCGCCAGCACGTTGGCGATCCGCATCACCTGCTCCTGATAGGTGATGACGCCGTAGGTGGGCTTCAGCACCTCCTCGAGGGCAGGGTGCGGGTACTTCACCGCTTCCCGTCCCAGCTTCCGGTTGATGAAGACGAGGTGCATCCCGGTGTCCAGCGGTCCGGGTCGGAGGAGCGCGTTGGCGGCCACCAGGTCGTCGAACCGGTCGCACTTCATGTTCCGCAGGCAGTCGGTGGCGAGGGGCGATTCGAACTGGAAGACCCCGGCGGTGCGGCCCGCGCGCAAGGTGGCGTAGGCGGCCGGATCGTCGAGGGGGAGCTGGTCCAGATCGATCGTGATGCCCCGCCGCTCCCGGACCATCTCGGACGCGTCGTGAATCACCGTCAGGGTCTTGAGGCCGAGGAAGTCGATCTTCAGCATCCCGACCTTCTCGAGGCCCACCATGTCGTACTGCGTGATGATGGCGTCGTCGTCCTGGGGGGCCGTACAGACCGGCACGTAGTCGGTCAGGGGTCCGGGGGCGATGACCACGCCGGCCGCGTGCACCGAGGAGTGCCGGGAGAGTCCTTCGATCCGTTCGCCCAGGTCGAGGATCTTCCGTACCCGCTCGTCGCTCTGCGCCAGGGCTTTGAGCTCGGGCACCTTTTCCGCCGCTTCGGCCAGCGTCAGTGAGAACGCGGGGCCGGCGGGGATCAGCTTGGTGGTCCGGTCCACCTCGCCGATGTCCATGCGCAAGGTGCGGGCGACGTCGCGGAAGGCCGCGCGGGCCTTCAGGGTTCCGAAGGTGATGATCTGGCCCACGGAATCGCGGCCGTACCGGTCGCGGACGTACTCGATCATCTCGCCCCGCCGCTCGAAGCAGAAGTCGAGGTCGATGTCGGGCATCGAGACGCGTTCCGGATTGAGGAAGCGCTCGAACAGCAGGTCGAACTTGAGGGGATCGACGTTGGTGATCGCGAGGGCGTAGGCCACCAGGGACCCCGCGGCGGAGCCCCGGCCCGGGCCGACGGGGATCCCCCGTTCCCGCGCCGCTCTCATGAGATCCGCTACGATCAGGAAGTAGCCGGCGTACCCCGTCCGCTTGATGACATCCAGCTCGTATTCCAGGCGCTGCTTCACCGGGTCGGGCAGGGACGTGCCATAGCGCTTCACGGCCCCCTCCTGCGCCAGGTGGACCAGCAGGTCGTTGTCGGACGAAAACTCCCGGGGCCTGGGGTACTGCGGCAGAAAGTACTTCTTCTCGAAATCGAACTCACAGAGGTTGGCGATCCGCTGCGTCTCGGAAAGGAGCTCCGGGCGGTTGGGGAAAAGGAGCTTCATCTCCTTCTCCGACTTCACATAGCTCTCCGAGCCGGTGAAGCGGAACCGCTTGGGATCGTCCAGGTCCTTGCCGGTGCCGATGGCCAGGAGGACGTCGTGGGCCTCGGCGTCGTCTTTCATGAGGTAGTGGGCGTCGTTCGTCACCACCACCGGAAGGCCCAGGTCCTGCGCCAGCTGGAACATCCCGGCCGCGACCGTCTTTTCTTCGCTCAGGCCGTGGTCCTGTACCTCCAGGAAGAACCCGTCGGGTCCGAAGAGCTTCGCGAAATACTCGGCGGAGGCGCGGGCCTGGGCGTAGTTCTGCTGACGGAGGTAGAGGGACACCTCACCGGACAGGCAGGCCGCCAGGCAGATGATGCCGTCCTTGTGGGCTTCCAGCACTTCCCGGTCGATCCGGGGACGCCGGTAGAAGCCCTCGAGGAACCCGATGGACGAAAGCTTGATGAGGTTCTGGTACCCGGTGCGGTTCTTGGCCAGGAGGACCAGATGCGAGTACGGGCCGGGTGCGTCGGGGACCTTCTCGCGGAGCTTCCGGGACCCGAAAGCGAGATAGGCCTCGAACCCTAGAATAGGGCGGATCTTCCGGGCCTTGGCCTCGCTGTGAAAGGTCCACGCCCCGTGGAGATTGCCGTGGTCCGTGATGGCGAGCGAATCCATCCCCAGTGCCTGGACGCGGTCCAACAGTTCCGGGATCCGGTTGGCACCGTCGAGGAGGGAGTATTCGCTGTGGGTGTGGAGATGAACGAACGACATCGAAGGAAAATTATCGGCGCGGGCACGCATTGTCAAAAGTCGCGTGCGACGGGAGATTTCCGCCGATGCGAGCCGTCGTCAGTCTGATCGTGGTGGCGGTCATGATGGCGCTGTTCCATCATCTCACCGCCGCCGGTCTGCTGGAAGCACGCGCCACCCTGGCGCTCGGCTTCCTGCTCATCGCCGCCCAGCTCGGCGCCGACATCGTGGCCCGCTGGAAGCTCCCCCGGCTCACCGGGTACCTCGCTACCGGATTCGTTTTCGGACCCGCGTGGCTGGGGTTTGTCCGCGCGGACGAAGTCCACACCCTGGAATTCATCTCCGATGCGGCCGTGGCCCTCATCGCCTTTTCGGCGGGCAGTGAGCTGGTGCTGGGAGACCTCCGGGCGCAGGGGCGGAGACTCGCCCGCCTGGCCACGGGCGGGATCGGCCTGCCGTTCCTCATGGTGACGGGCGCGGTGCTGCTCCTGTCGCACTGGTTTCCAATCGCCCGGAACCAGCCCTTCGGCAACGTGGTGGCGATGGCGGTGGTGCTGGGCACCTGCGCGGCCGCGTTCTCGCCCGCCGCGACCATCGCCATCATGGACGAGACGGGGGCGCGCGGGCCCTTTGCCCGCGGGATCCTCAATCTCACCGTCGTGGGCGACGTGGTCCTGATGCTGCTCCTCACCCTGGTGCTCGAGCTGGCGCGTCCCCTCGCGCAGGCGGGGGCGGTGGACCCGAGCGCGGTGCTGAACGCGTTGCTGGGCATCGGGGCCTCGATCGGTGCCGGACTGGTGCTGGGGTGGGTGGTTTCCCGCTACCTGCAGGCGGTGCGCCGGGACACCGCGCTCTTTCTCGTGGCTCTGGCCTGCGTCACCGCTGAAGTCGCCCGGCTCTCGCACCTCGAGGCGCTGCTGATCGCCCTGTCGGCGGGATTCTATCTCGAAAACTTCTCCCCGGTGGAAGGGGAGCGACTGCGCGCCGAGCTGCGACGCGGCTCCCGGCCCGTTTACGCGGTGTTCTTCGCGCTCGCCGGTGCTTCGGTGCACCTCGATGCGCTCGGCGAAATGTTTCCGTGGGTGGTTCTGCTCGTGGTGCTGCGGGGGTGGTCCTTGCGGACGGCGTTCCGCTGGGCGGGCCGGTCTCCGTCGGTGGAGCCCGTCTTCGCGCGGTACGGGTGGATGGGCGTGGTCTCCCAGGCGGGGATCGCGTTGGGACTCGCGATCGTGGCGCGCCGGTCCTTCCCGGAGTGGGGCGTGTCATTGGGCGCGCTGATCGTCACGATGATCGGCGTCCACGAGTGTATCGGTCCCATTCTCTTCAAGCGGGCCCTTGGGGCAGTGGGGGAGCTCCAGTCGGCACCCCCAGCTCCGGCCTCCCCACCCCCAGTCGCAGCGGTCCCCAGTCCATGAACCGCGGCGCCCGAGTACTGTCGGTCCTCGGGTGCTTCGCCACCTCGGTCGTGTGGGGGCAGTCTCCGTCCCTGGAGGGACTGCCGGCCTCGGTGCGCTCCGTGGGCTTGGGAGGCGCGGGGGCCGCGTTGGTCGGAGACGCGTCGGTGATCTTCGCGAACCCGGCCGGCCTGGCGACGATCCGGCACATGGCGGTCGAGGCCTCGTATGCGTCGATCCCGGGCGGCTCGGCCCTCTCGCTGGGCGCGGTGGCGCTGAGGCTCTCCCGCTTTGACTGGGGTGCGGGGGCGCAGGTGCTGAGCACGCCGGGCCCGCTCAATCGGGATGACGCGGTGGTGGCCACGTCTCTCGTGTACCGCCGCGGCCTGCTGGCCTTCGGGGTCACGGGGAAGTACGCCCATGGACCGGGGACGCCGGCGGCGGGGATGTGGGCCGGAGATGTGGGGGCGGCGTTGCCCGTCTTCGATCTCTTCGCGCTGGGCGCGGCGGTGCAGAACATCGGTGGGGACTCGGCCGGCGTGCTGCCGCGCCGGGTACGGGTGGGGTTTACCATGAACTACGTGGATCCGCAGGGGGCCTACCGCCTCCTGACCACCCTGGAGGCCCAGTGGCGGTCGGGGCGGCACGCCGAGGTGGTGCAGGGGTTGGAGGCGGGTTTTGTCCTCGGGGGATTGGTCTTGGAGGGGCGGGTGGCCTACGGGACGGCGGCGCTGGCGCCGGGCGTGACCAAGGTCAGTGCGGGCGGTGGCGTTGAGCTGGGGCGCTTTCATATTGACTATGCCTACCGGCCTATCGATGCGGCCGGAGATGCCAAGCACCGGATCGGAGTGCGATGGACACCCTAGTGGCAGACCGCAGAGGGGGAGGCGTGAGCCGGTGGGTGCTGATCAGGAGGCTGGCTCTCCGGTTGGCGCTGGGCGCGGCCATCCTGGTGGTGCTGGCCATGATCCTCTTTCCCGACGTGCGCTACGTGGCGCGGGGCGGTTGGGAAGAGGCCAAGATTCTGCTGAAACGCCGCTCGCTGGCCTCGCTGGTACTGGATCCCAAGACTCCGCCCGCGCTCCGGGAGCGGCTCGAGCTCGTGCTCGCCGCCCGTGCCTACGCGGCGGATTCGCTCCATCTCACGGCGGGTGACACCTACACGACCTACGCGAATGTGGGCCGGGATACGCTGTTGCTCGTCCTCTCGGCGTCCCGGAAGGACAAGCTTCGCGAGGTCACGTGGAACTACCCGATTGTGGGGACGGTGCCGTACAAGGGCTTCTTCAATCTTGATGCGGCGCGAAAGGCGGCGGCGGAGCAGGAGGCGGCGGGGAACGACGTCTATCTTCGTGTTTCGGACGCCTTTTCGACCCTCGGGTATTTCTCGGATCCGTTGCTGTCGACGGCGGTGGACCGCGACACCATGGAGCTGGTCGCCACGGTGATTCACGAGCTGGCCCACAACACGCTGTACGTGCCCAGCAATACGCCGTTCGACGAGAGCTTCGCCAATTTCGTGGGCTACCGGGGCGCGCAGGCCTTTTTCCGCTCCCGGGGCGACACGATCGACGCCAATCGTGCGGGGGCGCGTTGGCGGGATGAGCGGACGCTCGACGTGTTCTACGCGGAGCTGGCCCGGCGGCTCGATTCGGCGTATGCCGCGCCCCTGACAGGGCCGGCGCTGCAACAGACGCGGGACGCGCTCTTCGGGTGGGCACGGGCACAACTGACGGGGGCGGTGGGGCAGGGGCTCGAGACGTACGACTGGCGGTGGTTTGCCAAGGCTCCGTTGAACAACGCCGTGGTGGTGGCGCAGCGGCTCTACCGGATGAATTTGAATCTTTTCGACGAGTTCTATCTGGCGAACCGCGTGAACCTGCCGGAGACCATCCACCTGATCAAGGTGCGGGTGCTGGCACAACAAGGGTCAGATCCATATCAGGCGCTGTATTCGCAGAGTGGGGCGGCGCCCTAGGTCAGGTCCCCCGCAGTCGTTCGGCTTCCGCTACCTCGTGCTTCTACAGAACCGAATCGAGCCGGCAGGTGAACCCGGGAACGACGTCCTCTCCGTCCAGGGCACCGTCAGCGTCCACGGTGTCTTCCGAGCCGTCCCCACGGTACACGCGGGCGAGGCGCCTCGCGGGGTCGATCACCCACACGAGCGTAGTGCCGGCGGAGAGCAGATCGGCCACGCGCCCCAGTACTTCCCCAGCCCGGTTGCCGGGAGACAACACCTCGACCCCGAGATCCGGCGCCAAGTCGGGGTAACCCACCGGCGTCGGGTGGGGGACGCGCTCCCGGCTCACGAACGCGATGTCCGGCCCCCGCACCGTGTCGGGGTTGCGGGCCAGCACAAAGCCCGCGTCACCCGTCACGACCGTGCCCAGGTGATGCTCTTCGACGTACCGCGCGAGGATGGTCACGACGCGGACCATGACCTCTCCGTGTCGAAACCCGGGCGGCTCATGGACGACGAGGGTACCGCGGACGAGTTCCGTGATCTTGTCGGGAACGTCCACGCGCAAGAGCTCTTCGGCGGTCATCAGGGCTTGGGACATGTGTCGAACGTAGGTGGGCTGTGCGCACATTGCAACGCCAACGTTGGCGTCGAGTCGTCAACGGTCCATCAACACACGATGCAACACTGTGTTGATCAGTTTCCCCGCAGTCGTTCGGCTTCTGCCACCCGCTGGATCGCGATCGCGTACGCCGCCGTCCGGAACGTCGTGTCTTTCGACTTCGCGAGGTCACGCACCGCCGCGTAGGCCTTGGTGATCGTGGCCTTCAGCTCGCGGTTCACCTGCTCGTGGGTCCAGCGGTACTGCTGAAGGTTCTGCGCCCACTCGTAGTAGCTCACCGTCACGCCACCAGCGTTCGCCAGAAAGTCCGGGATCACGGCAATCTTCCGCTCGGCCAGGATCAGGTCGGCCGTGGGCGTCGTGGGCTCGTTGGCGGCTTCCACCACCACTTTGCAGTCGACGGTGGTCGCGTTGTCTTCCTTGGTGATCACACTGCCGAGCGCGGCGGGCACCAGCCACTCGCAGGGGATCTTCCACAAGTCGGCGTTGCTGACCGCCTTGCCGCCCTTCCACTCAGGCACCGGCTTTTTCTGGGCGACGTGCGCGAGCAGACCTTTGATGTCGAGCCCCTTCTCGTTCACGACGCCGCCATCCACGTCGCTCACGCAGATCACCTTGGCGCCTGATTCCGTGTCGAGGAGGCGGGCCAAGTGCGCGCCGACGTTCCCGAACCCCTGGATCACCACGCGGGCGCCCTTCAAAGGGATGCCGAAGTCCCGCGCGTATTCCTCCATCACGTACATCACGCCGCGTCCCGTAGCCTCCTCCCGGCCCAGTGAGCCGCCGAGGGAGATGGGCTTGCCGGTGACCACGGCGGGCGTGTAGCCCTGCCGGTTCGAGTACTCATCCAGGATCCACGCCATCACCTGCGCGTTGGTGTTGACGTCGGGCGCGGGAATGTCGCGGTACGGTCCCAGGATGATGGCGATGCGCTGGGTAAACCGGCGGGTGAGGCGCTCGAGCTCGAGGACGGAGAGTTTCCGGGGATCCACGGCCACGCCACCCTTCGCCCCTCCGAACGGGATATCCATCAGCGCGGTCTTCCACGTCATGATGGTGGCGAGCCCCAGCACTTCGTCGCGGTCGGCGTGCGGGTGGTAGCGGATGCCCCCTTTGCAGGGCCCCCGGGCGCCATTGTGCTGGATCCGGTAGCCGGTGAAGACCTCGATCCGCCCATCGTCCATCCGGATGGGGAGCTCCACCGTCATCTCCCGGAACGGCGTGAGGAGAATGCGGCGCATATAGGATTCGAGGTTGACGAGATTCGCGGCGCGGTCGAACTGGCTCTGAACGATGTTTTTCCCCGACATCGCCGGGGCGACCGCCGCCGCCGTGCCGGGACTCATCAGGAAAGGGCCAGCCGGCGCGGGGCCAGCCGGGCCGCGGGGTGCTGCGCTTCGGTCAGTGCGTGACTGGGGGAGGGAGTGCCGGCACGCCGGACGCCATCGTCCGTCAGCACACCGACCACGTCGGCGCGAGCGGGCCCCGAGCCCGCCTGCTCGAGCACGAAGATGCAGCCGACGTTGCGCGCCTCGACGGTACCCACCGCGGCATCCCAGGCCGGGTCTCCGGTCAAGGGGTGGGGCGCCACGATCAGCGGCACCGCGGCGGGGTCGAGCCCGCCGGCGCTCAC
>Ga0070709_10002424_pt1 | contig 10100 bp, 11 predicted proteins | sample LARL51metaG_FD_65449 | JGI IMG/M metagenome (GOLD analysis project Ga0070709, IMG submission 65449) | Corn, switchgrass and miscanthus rhizosphere microbial communities from Kellogg Biological Station, Michigan, USA - LAR L5-1 metaG | ecosystem: Host-associated > Plants > Roots > Rhizosphere ...
CATGAGCTCCCCCCCTGCCGACCTGAAAGAACTGGACCAACTGAGGCTCCGCCGGCAGCCGCGTGTACGCGGTCAGGCTTGTTACGGAATGGCCACGACGACTCATGTTCGCCGTCTTGCCGTCGCCAAGAGGTTGGCGTCGGTGTCTCGATTCGCGTCGTGTTGTCCGCAGACCCGGTGCGTTGCCCCGGCGGTTCATGGACAAGGCGCAGTATGACATGGTTGTCAGGGAGCCACAGACCCCGCTCACGGCTTAGTGATCATACGGTCTCGCCCCCGACAAGGATGACGCCGTTATTCACGACAAAAACGAACGGAGCGGGCCTGGTCAGTTCTTATGCCGGAGATTGTAGGTTGTGAGACGAGCGTATCTCCCCGTCCAACGTGCATCCGCAATCGGTTAGAAACAAGGATCATTCACTCGCGCCGAGCGGGAGGAGTTGAGCTTGAGCAAGCCAGGACCACGGGTGGCGATTGTTGATAATGATCCGGGAATGCTCGAGGCGCTAGAGGACCTTCTCGAATCCGCCGGCTACGTGGCGTGCACCTTCCTCTCGGCAGGACCGCTGCTCGCCAGCAACCTGTCGGAACTGGACTTGCTTGTCGTCGATATTGGGATCCCTGGTATGGATGGCTTTGAAGTTCGGGATCTTGTCAGCAAGACCCATCCGGAGCTTCCGGTGTTTCTGATCAGCGGCCGCCACGACATAGCCGATCAAGACCACGGATTTTTCCAAAAGCCCTTCGATGCCCAGGCTCTGCTCGCGGCGGTCACCGGCGCCTTACGCGCTCGAGAGGAAGGGTCAACATGAGAGTTGGCCGGCCATTCGGGACGCGCTTTCCGAACGGATCTTCGGCGGGGTTCCGCGGTCCGCTTGGCCTCGGGAATTGCCTGACGCCGACCCAAAGGACAGCCAACGCTGCGTGACCAAAAGGCGCACTCGGCGCGTGTCATTCTTCACGGGCCTTCCGGCCGGTTTGGTTTGGCCGGGTGCCCTCATGGATTTCTATTACATTCTGCGGATTGCGTTTTTGCTATTGTCGATGCGAGCTTCAACTCGAGATGCGATGATCTTCGGCTGATCAACATCCCAAGGGGGCGCAGTCCGCCAAGAGCACCCCGTGATGACAAATTCGGGCTTCCCTCTGGAACGTTACCCTTTGCCGGTTGCGATTGGGGCCGCCGGCATCGTCCTCACCTGGTTGGCCAACGAGCCTTCCGGCCTGCTTGTCACTGCGGCGGGGATCAGCATTCTCGGAGGCAGGCGGGTCAGCCTGCTGTCAACCGCGGTATTCGGCCTCGCCGTGAGCGCTTTCATCATCGTGGTCGGATGGCACTCGGTCGTAGAACAGGACACCAATCTCCGGTGGGCAGTCTTTCTTGCCGCATGTCTCGGCTTGAATGGACTGATTTATCTCAATCAGACCGCCCGGTGTTCTGGTCACGGCGAGAGAGAGGCCTGCCCGGGTGTAGAAAGCATGCCGGAAGACGCGCGGCGGCGCGCCTCGGACAGGCTCGCGCAAGCGACTCAGGCTGCAAGCCTGGCCGAGCTTTCCGCCTCGATCGCCCACGAAATAAATCAGCCGCTGGCGGCAATCGTCGCCAATTCGCAGGCGTGCCATCGTTGGCTGTCCGCCGAACCTCCGAATGTTGTACGTGCGAAGATCACGGCCGAGCGCATCACGCGGAACGCCAACTCGGCGGCTGATGTCATCAACCGCATCCGCGCTCTGTTCCGCCGGACGCCGCAGGCCAGGTCGTCGGAAGACCTCAACCGTGTGATCGGGGAAGTCTGTCTACTTATGGCTGACGAGATCTCGGCCAGGGACATTCATATCGAAACGAATCTCGAGCCGGATTTGCCGTCAGTCGCGCTCGATCACATCCAGGTGCTGCAGGTGTTCGTGAGCCTGATCCGAAACGGAATGGAGGCAATGGATGTGATGGTCGACGGCGCGCGCTCGCTCCAGATACGATCATCTCGTGACGGCTTCGACGCGATCCGCGTCGAGATTCGCGACGCCGGAATGGGTTTCAAGGACGCCGAACGCGTCTTCGAGCCGTTCTTCACCACCAAGCCGCACGGGACGGGGATGGGGCTCATCATCAGTCGTTCGATTATCGAAGCGCATGGCGGCCGCCTCTGGACCGCCAACAATGAAACGTGTGGAGCGACCGTCGCGTTCACGCTTCCGTTGGCAGCGAGTGAATTGCCATGAGCTCGCGCGAGGAGATCGTCTTCGTGGTGGATGACGATGCTGGATTGCGTGAAGCACTCGGCGACCTGTTGGAGTCCCTGGGGTGGCGCGCCGAGACGTTCGCCGCAGCCGCAGACTATGTCGCCTATGCGAAGCCAGATCTCCCTGCGTGCTTGATTCTCGACGTCGATCTGCCCGACATCAACGGCCTTGAATTTCAGAAGCAGCTGTCCAAGGATGTTCATCCGCCGATCGTTTTCATCACGGGGTACGGCGACATTCCGTCATCGGTGCGTGCCATTCGGGGCGGCGCCGTCGACTTTCTGACCAAGCCGGTCGGGGAGAACGATCTGATCACTGCAGTCCGGGCGGCGATCGATCGGGACCGCATTCAACGATCGGCACGGGCGGAGCTGGCCGAGCTTGGTCGTCGCCTGGAAAGACTTACGCCGCGGGAGCGGGAGGTGCTGCCGCTTGTGGTCAGCGGGCTCCTGAACAAGCAGGCGGCTGCGGAACTCGGCATCAGTGAGATCACCGTTCAAATCCACCGCAGCAAGATCATGCAGAAGATGCGGGCAGCGTCGCTCGCCGACCTGGTGCGGATCGCCGAAAAGCTGCAGATCCCGGTCACACATTCCAGACGTTCAGGAAGCTCGTGAGGATGTCCAAACCGAAGTGTGTCCTAGCGATCGTCGATGATGATCATCGGCTGCTCGAATCCCTTCAGGATCTTCTCGAGTCGGCGGGGCACGCCGTGCACGCATTCTCGTCGGCACAGACGCTGCTCAACAGTGATGATGTCGTGGCGGAGATCGATTGTCTGATCACGGACATCGGCATGCCGGGCGTCGACGGCTTCGAGCTGCAGCGCCTGATGAACCAGAGACGCCCCGATTTGCCAGTGATCCTGATCACCGGCCGCCACGAGATCGCCGAGCTGCCGCAGGCAAAGCACGATAGGTTCTTCCGCAAGCCTTTCGACGGGCAAAAGTTGCTCGCAGCGATTGGCGGGGCTCTGACCGGAAAGGAGAAACAACCATGAGTTATCGGAGCAGGGCGCTCGAGCAATCCGGGCCCGCAGGCGATCGGACCGAAGCGAATCGCCCGCTGGTCATCCTCGTTGACGATGACGACGGCCTCCGCGAGGCGTTGCACGAGCTCATGCTGTCGGTCGGCCTTGACGCGATCAGCTTCGGCTCGACGCGCGACCTGCTCGAGGCCGAGCTTCCTGATCGGCCAGGCTGCCTTGTCGCCGATGTGCGGATGCCCGGCGTGAGCGGCCTGGATCTCCAACACCGGCTGGTCGAAAGCGGCAACACCAAGCCGGTTGTCTTCATCACGGCTCACGGCGACATCCCGATGTCGGTGCAAGCGATGAAGGCGGGAGCGGTCGACTTCCTGACGAAGCCGGTGCGCGACCAGACCCTGCTCGACGCGATCACGGCTGGCATTGAGCGCGACATCAAGCAGCGGGCGCACGCGAGGGTCGTGCAGGAGCATCTAAGCAAACTCGCGCTGCTTACCCCGCGTGAACGTCAGGTCCTGCGAGAAGTTGCGGCCGGCCGCCTGAACAAGCAGATCGCTTTCGATCTCGGCATCAGCGAGATCACCGTCAAGCTCCACCGTGGCAACGTGATGCGCAAGATGCAGCTCACGTCCGTCGGTGAGCTCATTCGCGTCTGGGAGGCACTGCCGGCCGGGGTGCGCGAGAACGTCGAGCCCTAGGTCGTGCGGCGCATCGTGAGGAAATCGAGAAATGCGCGGCGTGCGGCCTCACGATATTGCGACGCGCGAGGCTCGGCCGAAATGGAACGCACGCGGCCCTCTCGGGCCCCAAACATTTCGGATAGCGCCAAAGATTAGGCGCGAGCAGTTCGAGCGTCCCCTCCGCGCGGAGGCGATGCGGCGCGGCGCGTCGACCATGGTACGCGCTTGAGCGCCGCTGGCCGAATTCGCCATTCTGGGAACGGAGGCAGCATCGGGACAGTCCGGAAATGCGGATCTGAGCCAGCTCGTCTGGTGGCTCAGGCTCGATCAGTACCGGCCTGATGTCACGGATCCATTTCTTCGCCTCTGATAGCGCCATCCGAACAGCGTCGTAGCTACCCTCCGACGCTTGTCGTCGCTACCGATGCGATCCGGTCCGAGCGATCCGGTCCGCGATGAGCGTCGCCTCGGTGTTCATAACAAAGATTTGGCTGTCTTCCGCCGGCGCATATCGCTATGTCGTCTCTCCCGAAGCCGTCTCCGGAAAGAACAGACATGACCGAACAGACCCTGGCCGCGCCGATCGACGATGATCGGGAACTGGAGCGCGGGTTTTCGCGCTACCAGTCGGGGCTGGTGGCCCTGCTGGCGTTCGTTCAGTTCACGATCATCCTCGACTTCATCATCATGTCGCCGCTCGGCGCCATCCTGATGCCGGCCTTGAACATCAGTGCCGCGCAATTCGGCGTGGCAGTTTCGGCCTATGCCTTCAGTGCCGGCATTTCGGGCGTGCTCGCGGCGGGTTTTGCCGATCGCTTCGACCGTAAGCGTCTGTTGCTCTTTTTCTACGTCGGCTTCACGGCCGGCACGACGCTTTGCGCGCTGGCGCCGAACTATCACGTGCTCCTCCTTGGTCGCGTGGTGACCGGGGTGTTCGGAGGCGTGGTCGGCTCCGTCGTGCTCGCCATCATCACCGACCTGTTTCCGCTTCGCCTGCGCGGCCGCGTGATGGGCTATGTGCAGACGGCCTTTGCCGCAAGTCAGGTGCTCGGCATCCCAATTGGACTATTCCTCGCCAACTATTGGAACTGGCACGTCGCATTTGGCGCGATCGTTGGGTTTGCGATCGCTGTGATTCTGGCCGTCCTGCTGCTGATGCGGCCGGTGGATGGCCATTTGCGGCTAAAGCAGGAAAGGGGCGCCTTTGCGCATCTGCTCGCGACCGTGAGCGAGCCGAGCTATACGCTCGCATTCGGCGTCACCACCTTACTCGCGACTGGCGGCTACATGCTGATGCCGTTCGGCAGCGCCTACACGATACACAATCTCGGCATCGACATCGTGCACCTTCCGACGATCTACCTCGTTTCGGGGCTGTTCAGCGTCTTCATCGGCCCGCTTGTCGGCCGCGCTAGCGATGCGTTCGGAAAATTTCCGACCTTCGTGTTCGGCACGGCCATGACGATCGTCATGGTGCTGATCTACACCCATTTGGGCCAGGTGGGGCTGGCACTCGTGATTGCGGTCAGTGTATTGATGTTCGTCGGCATCTTCTCGCGGATGATCCCGTCGCAGGCGCTCATTTCGGCGATCCCCGCGCCACACCAGCGCGGCGCCTTCAGCGCAATCAGCGCTTCGTTGCAGCAATTGTCCGGCGGACTTGGATCGGCGCTTGCCGCAGCGGTCATCGCGCAGAACGGCGACGGCTCGCTCCGGCATTTCGACCGCCTCGGCTTCATCGTCATCGCAACCTCGGTGGTCGCACTGGTGGCGATGTATTTCGTGCAGAAGCAGGTAGCGAGGAAGGCCGGCAGGGCCGTGGTTTGAGGCAGCTGGGGTTCGGCGCAGATCCTGGTAGCGACCTTCGTTTTCGTCACCGGCAGGGCGATTGGTCAAACCGCGCTCGGATCGTCGATCTCCTTCTCTCCGAGAGCGCGGTGATCAGATCGCACGCGGCGTTGCCGACGCGCTGCGCGAGAAGGGTCTCCAGATTCCGGATGCGGTCTCGCTGGTTGGCTCTGACGATTGGGAGATATTGCCGACGCAACGCGGCCGCCGCTGACCAGCGTGGACATGAATCTCGTCGAACTTGGTCGCGAAGGTGGCCGGCGCATGCTGGACCTCATCGCCGGGAAGCAATGGAAGGGCGTCGAGCGCCTGCCGTGCAGCCTTATCGTCCGGCAATCCTGCGGGGCCGACCGGACGCCGCACGCCAGAGCCCGACAGCGGAACGAGACGTGGGGCTGTCGTCCGCGCATGAACCCGAGGCAGAGAGCGCAACGCGCGTGCGCTGTCGACTATCGCTGCTTTTGTTGCCACTGCACGAATTTTTGCAGCAGCGTCTGGGAGTCATCCGGCGTCGTTTGAGGCGCGCCAGCCGATTTGTTCTCTTGTGATTTCTCGAACTGGACGAATTTTTGCAGCAGCGCTTGAGAGTCGTCGGTTACCTTGGCCGCTCCAGCCGATGTCGGATCGCTTCCTTGTGACTTGGGAATCATGCTGAAGAAGAGGAAGCCGATGATCGCGACGACGCCGATTAACGCGGCGAAGCGGCTGGCAAGACCGAACCGGGCGCGAGGTCGATCGGGGACGATTTCGGGGTCGAGCGGATGACGCCTCGATCTTGCGACGGCGTCCGTGAGCATCTCATCAAACCCGGACGGAGTTGAAGTGGGGCGAACCGGCCTCGCCTGCGGGTTCGCCTTGTTGCGCACCGCGCGCGGCGCATAGTGCAGAGGATCGTTGGGGTCGTTCGGATTGGATTCGTCCCCGGAACTCACGAAATTCATTGACGCTACTCCTCACAACAACGTCCGATCATTGCACCGGATGGTCAGTCCGGGCCCCAGGGCTGCTGGGACAGGAAAGACCGCACACTAGTCGCGGCCGCAGGCCCTTGCGAATCTTAAGTTGTGTTCCGGCCCAGGAACACGAAGAGTGTTGCAAGGTCGACACGGAAATGCTCCAGAGCTGCCCAACTTTCGCCCCGGCGCCGGTCAGAGGGGAGCAGCGGCCTCTGCTGGCCGGCATCCTCCATCTGGACATGCACGGCCCCGGCATGGCGCGGCCGGGCCCAAAATCCCCCACTTCTGAGGCACGCCGATCCATCCTATGATGCCGCCGCGTTTATCGGAGTTTTGAGGATGAAGGTTTCGAAAAGCGATGTTCTGATCGTGGTCGACGTGCAGAACGATTTCTGCTCCGGCGGCGCGCTCGCCGTACCCGGCGGTGAAAAGGTCGTTCCGGCGATCAACCGCATCGCCGAAAAGTTCGACAATGTCGTGCTGACCCAGGATTGGCATCCAGGCCATCACGTCTCCTTCGCGACCAATCACCAGAACAAGCGTCCGTTCGAGATGATCGATCTCGCCTACGGACCACAGGTGCTCTGGCCGGTTCATTGCGTCCAGGGCACCCCGGGCGCGGACTTTCACGACGAACTCGACATCAACAGCGCGAGCCTCGTGGTACGCAAGGGCATGCATCACGACATCGACTCCTATTCGGCCTTCTACGAAAACGACCACACCACCCCGACCGGCCTTGCCGGTTACCTGCGCGAACGCGCGTCGAACACCTTGTTCTTCGTCGGCCTGGCGTTTGATTTCTGTGTCCGCTACTCGGCCGAGGATGCGCGCCGCGCCGGCTTTGAGGCCGTGGTGATCGAGGAGGCCTGCCGCGGCATCGATCTCGACGGATCGGTCGCCGCGACCCATGCAAGCTTCAAATCCCTCGGTATTCCCATCATCGGCATCGAGGCCTTCTTCTGATATCTGAGCGTCGGATTTTGCCCCCAGCAGCCGCGCGCGCCCCAGAAGCCCGGCACGACATTTGCTTGATTGTAGACAGCCGACGTCGGTTAACGGTCCCGGTGTGGGTTAGGCCCGGCGCATCCTCATACCCGGCAAGGATGCGTCGGGCCGTTGCTCAAAGTTGGGGCATTCGCCGCCCGTTTGAGCGCACCGCCAAGCCATTCGCGCCCAACAGCGGCGGGATGTGTATCGCGGCAATCTCTCATTGGCATCGGCAATTGGATGCAACGTCCGCTGACCATTTTGGCGGTCGGCGGCCGCTCCATCTGACATCTCGCGCTCCCGACCGTCTGCCGGTGCTTCGCCGGACTCTTTTGGCGCGTGGCCAGAAAGCCGTTAAGACGAGGTCACGGCGGGTGGCGAAGCGGCGATCGCTGAAGCTATAGATCGATCGCCAAGGCGCGGAGCAAAGGGGATCATATGCTGCGATCGGGGCGAGGTGATCAACGACTGCCGTTCGCAGCGACTGACGGTAACCCACGTGCACATCTTGCAGCCGCTGTCGCGGTTCTGCTGGCGCTGGCCATCTCAGGTTGCGTCGGTCCCGATTTCGTGCCCCCGGCGGCGCCGGATGTCGATGGCTACGTGCCCGGACGATTGGCTTCCCCCAGTCCAGGCAAGGGCGGTCCGCAGGTTGCAGGTCAGCATTTTGTCACCGGCGCGGATGTCTCCGCGCGCTGGTGGGCCGCATTTCGCTCGCAGCCGCTCAACGATCTGATCCGGCAATCGGTCGAGCACAATCCGACGCTGCAGTCAGCGGAGGCAGCGATCAGAATTGCAAAATTCAACGCGCTGGCACAGCGCGGGCTCTGGGCACCGCAGCTCGCCGGCAATTCGACGTCCTCGCAGCTGCTGCTCTCGAATGCCGGCAGCGTGTTCGGCGGCGATCTCGGTGCGGTGCCGCAGACCGAATATTCACTGGTGACGAACCAGCTCACCGTCGCCTTCGTGCCGGACATCTGGGGCGGCAATTATCGCGCCGTCGAAAGCCTGGATGCCGTGACGGAACAGCAATTATTCCAGCTCGAGGCCGCCTATCTGGCGCTGACCGGCAATGTCGTGACGGCGGCGATCCAGGAGGCCTCGCTGCGCGGTCAGATCGAGGGGACACGCCGCGTCATCGCGCTCGACCGCGATTCCCTCGACATTCTCAAACGGCAGCAGAGTTTTGGCCAGGCCGCGCTGGCCGACGTGCTGGCGCAGGAGGCGGCGCTTGCGGCGGCCGAACAGCTGCTTCCGCCGCTGGAGAAACAGCTCGCCCAGCAGCGCGACCTGTTGACCGCGCTGGCCGGCCAGCTGTCGGCGGACGAGATCAGGCAGACATTCGATCTCGCGCATCTGAAGCTGCCGGCAAACCTGCCTGTCAGCCTGCCGGGGAGGCTGGTCGAACAGCGTCCCGACGTGCGCGCGGCGGAGGCGAATATGCACGCGGCGAGCGCGCAGATCGGGGTTGCGATCGCCGCGCGCCTGCCGAATATCCTGCTCTCGGCCAATGGCGGATCGAGCTCCTACAATTTTGCGCAGGCGTTCGCTCCCGGCACCGGATTCTACACCGTCGCTGCCGGCGTGACGGCGCCGATCTTCGACGGTTTTACGCTCTACCACAAGCAGAAGGCGGCTGAAGCCGCGCTCGATCAGGCCGATGCGCAGTATCGCTCGACGGTGATAGCAGCATTCCAGAATGTTGCCGATGCGCTGCGGGCGCTGCAGTCGGACGCGCACGCGATGAAGGCGGCGGTGCATTCGGAAGAGACTGCAAAGGCCAGTCTCGACATCGTGCGCAAGCAGCTCAATGAGGGCCAGGTCAATCAGCTCGCGCTGCTCAACGCGCAAACCACGTATCTGACGGCTGTGATCGTTCGGGTGCAGACCGATGCCAACCGGCTGTCCGATACCGCGGCGTTGTTCATCGCGCTCGGCGGCGGCTGGCCGACCGGCTGCGTCACCGCGAATTGGCGCGACTGCGCCATGGGCGAGGCCGCGAACCAGCCGAAGACGTAAGGCCGGCCGTGCTTCGAAAGCCGGCGGTTCTGGCCCGCGCCGATATGGCGATGAGGCCGCGAAATTCCTATTATCAGGCCCTCGCCAATCGAAGCCGCCGCTGCCGGGGTTCCGGCAGGGCGCGCTGGAAAGAATGATGATGTCCGAAGCCGATGCAATCGAGACTGGCCACTCCAAACTGGGCGCCGAAGTCGCGCGCCTGCTCGGCGAGCTTGGTGTCGACCCCGCAACTCATGCCGGCGGCACGCTGCCGGCCCGCTCGCCCATCACGGGCGAAATCATCGCCCGTGTCCAAGAGACGGATGCGGACAGTGCCGGACGCGCGATCGACAAAGCCCACGCGGCGTTCCTGCAGTGGCGTCTGGTCCCGGCGCCGAAACG
>Ga0070709_10002431_pt1 | contig 10088 bp, 5 predicted proteins | sample LARL51metaG_FD_65449 | JGI IMG/M metagenome (GOLD analysis project Ga0070709, IMG submission 65449) | Corn, switchgrass and miscanthus rhizosphere microbial communities from Kellogg Biological Station, Michigan, USA - LAR L5-1 metaG | ecosystem: Host-associated > Plants > Roots > Rhizosphere ...
GGTGAAGAACGGCGGGTCGGCGCAGATGGGGGACAAGTGAACATCGCGGGGGCGTTCATCCGGCGGCCGGTCATGACCACGCTGGTCATGTTCGGCATTCTGCTCTTCGGCATCATGGGATACCGGCTGCTGCCGGTGAACGATCTGCCGAACGTCGACTATCCCACCGTGTCCGTCAGCGCCTCCCTCCCGGGCGCGAGCCCGGAGACGATGGCGTCCGCGGTCGCGACGCCCCTCGAGAAGCAGTTCACCACCATCGCGGGTGTCGACCAGATGACGTCGACGTCCTCGCTGGGCTCGACCAACATCACCCTGCAGTTCTCCCTCGACCGCAGCATCGACGCGGCGGCGCAGGACGTGCAGGCCATGATCTCGAAGACCCTGCGGCAGCTGCCCATCGGAATCATCCCGCCCTCGTACCAGAAGGTGAATCCGGCCGACTCCCCCATTCTCTACCTGGCGCTCTCGACCAACACCCTGCCGCTCTCGACCCTGGACGAGTACGCCGAGACGTTTCTGTCGCAGCACATCTCGACGGTGGAGGGCGTGGCGCAGGTGCAGGTCTTCGGTTCGTCGAAGTACGCCGTGCGGATCCAGCTCGATCCCCGGCAGCTCGCGTCCCGGAGCATCGGAATCGATCAGGTGGCGGATGCCATCGACAACGGCAACGTCAACATGCCGACGGGAACCCTGTGGGGCGACGACAAGGCCTACACGGTCCGGACCAACGGGCAGATCTCGGACGCGCCCGCCTTTCGCCAGCTGATCGTCACGTACCGGAACGGGAATCCGGTCCGGCTCGGCGACCTGGGCCTCGTGCTCGACAACATGCAGGACAACAAATCGTTCAGCTGGTTCGACGGCACGCGCGCCATCGTGCTCGCCATTCAGCGCCAGCCGGGCACGAACACCGTGGAGGTGTCCGAAGCGGTCCAGCGGATGGTGGCCCAGCTGTCGAATCAGATCCCGGCGTCCGTCAAGGTCAACGTCCTCTACGACCGGGCCGTCTCGATCCGCGACTCCGTCAACGACGTGAAGTTCACGCTGCTCCTGACGCTGGCGCTGGTGGTGATGGTGATCTTCCTGTTCCTGCGGAACCTGTCGGCGACGATCATCCCCAGCCTGGCCCTGCCCTTCTCCATCATCGGCACGTTCGCGGCGATGTACTTGCTGGGCTACAGCCTCGACAACCTGTCTCTCATGGCCCTCACCCTGTCGGTGGGATTCGTGGTGGACGACGCCATCGTGATGCTGGAAAACATCGTCCGGCACATCGAGATGGGCACGCCCGTGATGCAGGCGGCGCTCGAGGGGTCGAAGGAGATCGGCTTCACCATTCTCTCGATGACGCTGTCGTTGACGGCGGTGTTCATCCCGGTGCTGTTCATGGGCGGGATCATCGGCCGGCTCTTCCACGAGTTCGCGGTCACCATCGGGGTGGCGATTCTCGTATCGGGATTCGTGTCTCTGACGCTCACCCCCATGCTCTGCTCCCGGTTCCTGAAGGCGCACGGCGGGGAGCAGCATGGCAAGTTCTACAACGCCTCCGAGCGGGTCTACGAGCGCGTACTCGACGCCTACCGCCGGTCACTCGCGTGGGTCATGGGCCGGCGCCGGTTCGCCTTGGTGGTGTCCGGTCTGATTCTCGTCGCTACCATCGGCCTCTTCAAGCTGGTGCCGAAGGGCTTCATCCCCGATGAAGACTCGGGGTCGATCCGGGGCACCACGGAAACGGCCGAAGGCACGTCGTACCAGTCGATGGCCGACCACCAGCAGCAGATCGCGGCCATCATCGCCAGCGACCCGAACGTCGACCACTTCATGTCGTCGGTGTCGGGAGGGTCGAACCAGGGCCGCATCCTGATCCACCTGAAGCCCCGGAATCAGCGGGGACTCGACGTCAACGGCGTGATCCGGGAGCTGCAGCCCAAGTTGGCCGTCATCCCCGGTATCACCGTGTATCTCCTGAACCCTCCGCCCATCAACGTCGGAGGCCGGTCGTCGAAGAGCCTGTACCAGTTCACTCTGCAGAGCTCGGACATCACCCAGCTGTACCAGAGCGCCACCGAGCTGACCCAGCGCCTCCAGCAGCAACCCCTCCTGCAGGACGTGACGAGCGACTTGCAGATCAAGAACCCGCAGGTGTCCGTCCAGATCGACCGGGACCGCGCCGCGACGCTGGGTGTCAACGCCACGCAGATCGAGACCGCGCTGTACGACGCCTACGGGTCCGGGCAGGTCTCGACCATCTACACGCCGAACAACGAGTACTGGGTGATCATGGAGCTCCTGCCTCAGTACCAGAAGGACCTCTCGGCGCTCAACATGCTTTATGTGCGCTCGACGTCGGGTTCACTCGTCCCCCTGGGAGCCGTCGCCAAGCTCACGTCCAGTCTCGGACCCCTCTCGGTGAACCACGCGGGCCAGGTGCCCGCCGTAACGATCTCCTTCAACCTGCGCCCCAACGTTTCCATCGGAGACGCGGTGGCCGCGGTTCAGAAGGAAGCCAACCAGGTGCTGCCGGCCACCATCTCCACGAATTTCGCCGGGACCGCACAAGCGTTTCAGGCCAGTCAGCAGGGTCTCCTCGCCCTGCTCGTCGTGGCCATTCTGGTCATCTACATGGTGCTGGGAATTCTCTACGAGAGCTTCATCCACCCCCTGACCATCTTGTCGGGCCTGCCGTTCGCGGGTTTCGGCGCGCTCTTCACCCTGCTGATTTTCGGCACGGACCTCTCGGTGTATTCCTTCGTCGGCATCATCATGCTGATCGGCCTCGTGAAGAAGAACGCGATCATGATGATCGACTTCGCGCTCGAGGCCGAGCGGAAGGAAGGGAAAGGGGCGGAGGCGGCGATCGTCGAGGCGTGCCTGGTGCGCTTCCGGCCGATCATGATGACCACCATGGCGGCCCTGATGGGCACGCTGCCGATCGCGATCGGCTTCGGCGCCGGATCCGAGTCCCGCCGGCCGCTCGGTCTCGCCGTAGTGGGTGGACTCGCCTTCTCGCAGCTGATCACCCTCTACATCACGCCGGTGATCTACACCTATCTCGACGAATTCCAGCACTGGCTTGGCAAAGCGCGGGTGCCGCTCGGCGCGCCGGTACCGCATCCGGGCGACTGAGGAGCCCTGACCTAGCGCCTCCTATTCCTCCTCGCCCTTGAGCCGGTCGAGCTCCCGCCGCTCCCGCTTGGTGGGCCGTCCCTTCCCCTCATAGGTGAGCGACGGCGCGATCCGCAGCTGTTCGGCGAGATGCTCCCGCGCCTTCTTCCCCTCCACATCCTCTGCAAAGAGCGCCGCGGCCGCCTCGGCGCCCAACCGGCGCGCCGAGAGGGCTCGCACCGTCACCAGGAAGTCGTATGGACCCTTGCGGATCCGAAGCTGGTCTCCGATCCGGACGGGCCTGGACCGCTTCACCCGGGCGTCCCCGATCAGGACCTTTCCCCCGGCGATCGCCTCGCTGGCCGCCCCGCGGGTCTTGAAGAACCGTGCGGCCCAGAGCCACACATCGATGCGGATGGAGGCGTCAGACATCGCGGACATCGACATTTGCCATTAGACGTCAGACATCAGACGTCAGACGTCAGTCTTGAAATGAACGATGTGAGCATTCGTTTCACCTCGATTACCTTCTTGGACGCATCCTCATGCGCAGTCTGCGATAGGAACCCAAGATCATAGGAGAGTAATAGATGGTATTCCAGTTCGCTCGCAGAGCCGAGAGCGATCTGAAGGAACCGTTAATCCGTAGCGCTCTGATGTCGGGAATGACTGTGTCAATCTGTATAACGATAGGGTCACCTCGTGAGCTTTCTGCCATACCTTGAGATCCCGAAAACCGACCACAACAAGCCCCCGCGAATGTAGACCAACCATGCACGGGGGCCCCTGTCAAACCTGTATCAATTGGAGCAGACCTGCTGACGTCTGATGTCTGACCTCTGACGTCTTGCGTCGTTCAGCTCTTCCGCAAGTTGATGTCCCCGGAGCCGGCCTCGAGTTTGATGGTTCCCCCGCCATTGCCGATCGTGCCAGAGAGATGGTCGCTCCGGAGCTTCCGGACCTTGACTTCGACTCCACCCAGATCGATGTCGCCGGAACCCGTATCCAGCTCCACATCCGCGCCGAGGGTCGACGGGACCGACAGGGTGATGGTGCCTGACCCGGTCGTGCCCTCGAGGGTCTCGATGCCGTCCACCAGGCCGATATCGACGTCGCCGCTCCCCGTTTCGAGCGAAATCTTCGCGGCCTTCACCGTGCCGACCGTGATGCTGCCGGAGCCGGAGCTCAGGACCAGTTTCCCCGTGTTGACGTGATCACCGGTGACGTCCCCTGATCCCGTCTCGACCTTCACGCCGCCGTTGGTGATCCGGCTCATCGTGACGTCACCGGATCCCGTCTCGAGCTTGAGCTCCGCCGTCGCGTCCGTGACGTGGATGTCTCCGGAGCCGGTCGAGAGCACCAGGGTCCCCTTCACGCCGGTCGCGCTCACGTCCGACGACCCGACCGAGACCTTGATCACGCCGTCGACGTTGGTGACCGACGCCTTGCCGACTCCGACCCGGAGGTGGACGGTCTTGCCGGCGGGGATCTTGACGGTCAGATCGGCCCACGCCTCGAGCCCCGACCCGTCCCCCCGGATGCGTACCCGGTGCCCTTCGTGCTCGTCATCCTCGATCCCGAACGTGCCGTCGTCGTTCACCTCCATGGTGGTGTTCGAATGCCGGCCGAGCACCGGATAGACGATGACGTCGTCGGGATAGATCACGCGCAGTCCGTCATGATCGCGGACCACGCCGGTGACGACCTTCAGCCGCGCGGCATCCGCGCCGCCGGTCTGGACCACGACCACCACATCGCTCCCGGTGGCGGGCTCCACGCGGAGCAGGCCGGCGAGGTTGTAGATCGCGAGGTCATCGCCCTTGATCGGATAGGTGCCATTCTGAGCCATCACGACGGGCGCGCCGGCGAGGAGAAAGATCCCGGCGACGAGGAGCGCGGAGGGGACGCGCATGGTGGTGAACTCCTGTTGGGGGTGCGAGGGCCCTACGGTCGGCCCGGGACGGGCGTTTCGTGAGGGACGGGTGCTTCGGGGTTGGATTGTGTAAGCAGCCAAAAGGTTGGTTGAGGGGGTCTTCCCCCGCGGCTACATTCCCCGGTCCCATGACGACGACGACCACAGCCGTCCCTTTGACCCGCCTCTCGGAAGAAGAACAGATGTTCCGGGACGCCGTACGGGACTTCGCCGAGCAGGAGATCAGGCCCCGGGTGGGCGCCATGGAGCGCGCCGCCCAGCTGGACCCCGCCCTGATCCCGAAATTCTTCGAGCTGGGCCTGATGGGCGTCGAGATCCCGGAGAGCCTGGGGGGGGCCGGCGGGTCCCTCTTCCTCACCGTCCTGGCCGTAGAAGAGCTGTCCCGGGTGGACGCCTCGAGCGCCATTTTCGTGGACGTGCAGAACACCCTGGTCAACGCGCTCCTCCTCAAGTGGGCGGCTCCCGACCTCCAGAAGCGTTACTTCCCGAAACTCTCACGGGACGTGGTCGGCGCCTACGCGCTGTCCGAGCCCGCCTCCGGCTCCGACGCCTTCGGACTCGAGACCAAGGCGTCGAAGCGCGGAGACAGCTGGGTGCTGGATGGCCGGAAGCTCTGGATCACCAACGGGGCCGAGGCGGGGGTGTACGTGATCTTCGCGAACACGGACTTCGCGAAGGGCTACAAGGGCATTACGGCCTTCGTGGTCGAGCGCGGCTTCAAGGGGTTCAGCGTGGGCAAGAAGGAGGACAAGCTCGGTATCCGGGCCTCGTCCACCTGCGAGCTCATCCTCGACCAGTGTGAAGTGCCCGCGGCGAATGTCGTCGGCGAAGTAGGCCACGGGTACAAGGTGGCCATCGAAACGCTCAATACCGGCCGCATCGGTATCGGCGCGCAGATGATCGGGGTCGCCCGCGGTGCGCTGGAAGCCGCGATCGCGTACGTGAAGGAACGGAAACAGTTCAACAAGCCGGTCGCCGAGTTTCAGGCGGTGCAATTCCAGATCGCCCAGGCGGCCACCGAGCTCGAAGCGGCCCGGCTGATGGTCTACAATGCCGCCCGCCTGGAAGACGCCGGCGAGCCCTACACCATGGAAGCGGCGATGGCCAAGCTGTACGCGTCGCAGGTGGCGGAGCGCGTGACCTCGCTCTCCGTCGAGCTGTTCGGCGGCTACGGGTACACCAAGGAGTATCCGGTGGAGAAGTTCTACCGGGACGCGAAGATCGGCGCGATCTACGAGGGCACGAGCAACATGCAGCTGAATACCATCGCCAAGATGCTCTTGAAGTAGTGCGCACCCCCTCCACCGCCCGGACGGCCCTCCGCACCCACTCGTTCACGGAATCCGTGATCCGGGGAATGACCCGGCTCGCCAATGAGCACGGGGCCATCAACCTCGCGCAGGGATTTCCGAACTTCCCCGCGCCGGACGTGCTGAAAGACGCGGCGGCCAAGGCGATCCGGGACGACATCAACCAGTACGCCATCACCTGGGGCGCAAAGCGCCTCCGCAACGCGCTCGCGGCGAAGTACGCGGACTGGTACCGGCTGCAGGTGGATCCGGAGACCGACGTCACCGTCACCTGCGGCGCCACCGAAGCCATGGCCTCGGCCCTCTTGGCCCTGATCAATCCGGGCGACGAGGTGATCGTCTTCGAACCGTTCTACGAGAACTACGGGCCCGACGCCATTCTGTGCGGCGCGGTACCGGTCTATGTACCGCTGCTGGCCGGTCAGCCCCTGGATCTCGACCGGCTGAAGGCGGCGTTCACACCCCGCACGCGGGCTGTCGTGGTGTGCACGCCGAACAACCCCACCGGCCGGGTGCTCTCCCGCGCCGAGCTCGAGGCCATCGCGGAGCTCTGTCGCAGGTACGATGCCTGGGCCGTGACCGACGAGATCTACGAGCACATCTACTACGAAGGCACGCACATCCCCATCGCCACGCTCGACGGCATGAAGGAACGCACCATCACGGTGAGTGGGGCCTCCAAGACGTACTCCATCACCGGTTGGCGGATCGGAACCATCGTGGCGCCCCGGGAAGCGACCGACGCCATCCGCAAGGTGCACGACTTCCTCACCGTCGGCGCACCGGCGCCCCTGCAGGAGGGCGTGGCGGTCGCGATCGAGACCCTGGGACGCGACTACTACGACCGGCTCGCCCGCGAATACCGGGCCCGGCGGGACCTCTTGTGCGGTGCCCTGGTGGAAGCGGGCTTCAAGTGCACGCCTCCGGAAGGCGCGTACTACGTCCTGGCGGACTTCTCCGCGCTCTCGACGCTTCCGGACGACGAATTCGCGAAGCAGCTCACGGCGGAGCACGGCGTGGCGCCGGTGCCCGGATCGAGCTTCTACAGCCGGCCGGAGATGGGGCGGAAGGAAGTCCGGTTCGCGTTCTGTAAGACCGATGACCTGCTGCAGGAAGCGGCCCGGCGCCTGAAGAAGCTGAAAGACTAGATCCCCTCCTCGAGTTCCTGCCGCGCCTCGAGCAGCCGGTCCACGTCCGCCGCCACTTCCCGCGCCAACCCCAGGTCCGTCGTCACACTCTGCACGGTGCCGCTCCCGGCGTGCAGCTTCAGGAGGTTGAGCCGGATTTTTTCGAGCGCCGCCACCGCGTCCTTCAGCCTCGCGCGCACCTGGTCGCGCACCTCGCGGAGCTCCGCGGCGGCCCCGTCTGCTTCGGTCGCCGTATCGGGACCGAGCGCGTCATTCAACATGTTCAGCCGCTCCCGCATCCGGCCCGCGTCAGACTCGAGCTTTTCCACCACGTCAGGGAGGTCCTTCAGCGCGGCGCGGGTGGCTTTGGGAAGACTCTCAAATAACTGACTCGCCGCGAGGGACAACGCGAGCTCGGTGGCACGGTGGGTCGCCGCGGCGGGAAGCGTCTTCTTGTTCACGAACGGTCGGGCCAATCCGAACAGCACCCGCCCCACGGGTCCTTCCCACACCCAGCGCCAGATCCGCGTGTCCAGGTCCACGCGGCGGTTGAGGCGCGTCAGCCAGAGGAATCCCGACGTCAAGAACGACACCATCGACCACGCGAAGATGCCGAAGTAGCGGCCGGCCAACGGGCTGCTGTTGAACGCGCCCCAAAGGGCCACCATCGCGCTGGCCGCGCTCCCCGCGGCGAGGAGACGCATGACACGCTCGTACAGCGTGGGCGCGCGTCCATACTCGAAGACCCGCTCGTCCCGGCCCTGCTCGAGCTCCAGCCGGAAACCCGCCGGCAGGTCCTGGGGATCGAAACCGGACGACAGGAACCGCCGGGCCTTGTCCACCAGCATGCCGAACGGCACCACCAGCACACCGCTCGCCAGGATGCCCCAGGCGGCGGTCACCTGCCACGGACCCGGTACCGCGGCCACGGCTAGACCCATCGCGATGGGCACCATCAGCATGTAGACCAGGCCGCCGGTGCCACCCAGTCGTCCCCCCCGCTTCACGAACACGCGGAGCGCCACCGGCAGCTCCCTCCGCGCCTCGAGGACCAGACTCATCCCCTCGGCGACCACTGCCGCACTGGCCGGCCGCTCGTCCCGGTCCTTGGCGAGACAGGCGCTCAATGTGGAGGCGAGCCGCCGCGGGATACCCGAAGCGCTCTCGAACGCCGGCGGTGGTTCCGTGATCTGCTTGGCGAGGACTTCCGTCGCCTTGTCGCCCGTGTAGGCCAGGCGGCCGGTGAGCGTGAAGTAGCCCACGAGACCGAGAGCGTAGAGGTCGCTCCGGGGGTCCACCGGCTCGCCCACCGCCTGCTCGGGACTCATGAACTCCGGCGTGCCGATCACTTCACCGCCATCGATGGCGCCGGCGTCCTTGACCACGCCGGCGATGCCGAAGTCCGCCACCAGGGCCCGCCCGGACGCCCGTTCGAGCAGCACGTTGTCGGGCTTCACGTCCCGGTGAATCACGTGCCGCTCGTGCGCGTGACCCAGCGCCCAGGCGACATCGCGGAGCAGGCGCGCCGCTTCGGACGGCGGCAGGGGCCCGCGCTGCCGGACCCGTTCGGTGAGCGTCTCGCCGTCGACGTAGGCCATGGCGAAGAACACGAACTCGCCGATCTCCTCCACCGAGAAGATGGGAATGATGTTGGGGTGAGAGAGCTTGGCGGCGGTGCGGGCTTCGCGGACGAAGCGCTCCCGCAGGCGGGCGTCTTTCGCGCGCCCCGGAGGGAGGACCTTGATCGCGACGGGACGGTCGAGCGAGACCTCGCGGGCGAGATACACCACACCCATGCCGCCGCGCCCCAGCTCCCGCTCCAGGGAGTACCGCCCCGCGAGGGCTCCCTGGAAATCCAGAAACAGTCGGTCGGGGGCGTCGCTCATGCCGCTCCTGACGCGCTAGGCCTTGGCGCGCTCCATACGGGTGGCCATGCGGTAGAGCCAGTAGACCACCACGGCCAGGAGAAGGATACCGGGAAGCACGCCGTCATGTTCGCCCCAGTACGCCAGGACGTTCGCGTTGGACGTCAGCACGATGGGGATGGCCAGCAGAATGCCGACCATGGCTTCGCCGGTGATCAGTCCCGCGGCAAAGAGCAGGCCGTTGCGCTCCCCCGCCGCATGGTCTTCGGCCGAGCCGCCGACACGCTTGTAGAAGCGCTTCGCGAGCATCGCGACGACGCCGCCCAGGAAGATGGCGACCGACAGCTGGAGGGGGAGGTAGATCCCGATCGCCACGGCCAGCACCGGTGTTCTGAACTCGGCCTGCCGCGCCTGCAGCCACAGGTCGAAGCTGATGACCACGACGGCGACTCCCATGCCGATCACGATGAACGTCCAGGGCAGTCCGCCGTGGAAGACGCCCCCGGCGACGGCGGCCATGAGCGTCGCCTGTGGCGCCGCGAGCGGGTGGGGGTGGCCCGCCGTCGGCACACCGATGCCGTAGGCCTGTTCGATGAGATTCAGAACCGGCGAGAGCACGAAGGCGGCGGAGACGGCGCCGATGATCTGCATGATCTGCTGTTTGTAGGGCGTGGCGCCCACAATCCGTCCGGCCTTCAGATCCTGCAGGTTCTCGCCGCCGATGGAGGCGGCGCAGGCGACCACGGCC
>Ga0070709_10002434_pt1 | contig 10084 bp, 12 predicted proteins | sample LARL51metaG_FD_65449 | JGI IMG/M metagenome (GOLD analysis project Ga0070709, IMG submission 65449) | Corn, switchgrass and miscanthus rhizosphere microbial communities from Kellogg Biological Station, Michigan, USA - LAR L5-1 metaG | ecosystem: Host-associated > Plants > Roots > Rhizosphere ...
AAATGTGATAGGCTTTGTCCGTACACACAGGGTGCCGGTCTAAATTCTTGTATTTGGAGCGAGGAGGGCAGCGATGGAAAAGATAGCTATATCCAAATTCAAGGCGACGTGCCTGGCAGTGCTGGAAAAGGTGCGCCAAACCGGCCAACCCGTGTTGATAACTCGCTTCGGCCAACCGATAGCTGAAATCACAGCGCCAGGGGCCGGGCTTAAACCTGTTCGCAAGCTCGGGGCGATGATCGGTACCATGAAAATCACCGGCGATATTGTCGGACCGATTGCCGACGAATCCGATTGGGACGCGGCGCGGGAATGAAGCTTCTGCTGGACACTCACATCTGGATCTGGAGTGTCCTTGAGCCGTGGAAATTAAGTTCCGAAGTGGCGAGAGTGATTGCGCAGTCGGACAATGCGCTGTTTCTCTCGCCTATCAGCATTTGGGAATTGAGCCTGCTAGCCGAGCGGAAGCGGGTGGTCCTGAATGGTGATCTGGGCGAATGGTGCAAATCATCAATGCAGGAGCTCTCGCTGGAGGAAGCGCCGCTCACTTGGGATGTGGCGGCGGAGCTTCCGTTCACGAGTTTATTGCACCGAGATCCGGGCGACCGGTTTCTGGTCGCAACAGCAAGAGTCTTCGACCTGACGCTGGTGACTGCAGATCAAAGGCTTATCGAGTGCCCCGAACTGAAAGTGCTCGCTAATCAATAGTGCAAGCGCGCCGCAAGGGAGGCATCGATTCGAATCTAGCCAACTCTGCTGCAGTAAATTAGTCAGGTCAGCCGCCAATCAAAAATTGATACTGTTCGGCAGAAAGCGGCACTACCGAGAGCCGTCCCATCTTGACCAGAGGCGAGGCTGCGAACAGCTTGTCGGCTTTGATTTCGGCAAGCGTGATTGGCTTCGAGAGTTCTTTGCCCGCCGCAACTTCCACTTGCGGATTCTTGGGGTCCGTTACCTTGACGGAGACCACGGAGGCGATTCCCACGGCAGCCTTTCGCTCGCCGGTTTCATAGATAATCAGCCGGTCTCCGGTCTTCATTTCGCGAAGATTTCTGAGCGCGACCGGATTCGAAACGCCGTCCCAAACCGTTTTCTTGTCCTTCTGCAAATCGGCGAAGGAGTATTCCGATGGCTCGGTTTTCAGTAAATAGTTGTTGGGCATGGCAAGAGTGTAAGACAAGAGCCGAATGAAGGGAAAGCGCAAAGCTTGAAAGCGAACAAGGAACGATCACCGGGTCGGTGCGTTGCCCTTCCAAGATAGACAAGCTCGGCTGTTACTGGGCTTGTCCGAGTAGTTGACGCGCGTAGTCTGGGGCTTTGCCGGAATCTTCGTGTTTGCAGTAAACGTAAACGTCGACCCCTTGGGCCAGCCAGACGTCGAAGCGTTTTTTCCACACCGCCAGTTGCCTGGCAGTGTAGTTTTCGAGGCGCAAGCGGGCATATGTGAAGTTGGCGGTGAGCACGTCAGGAGGGGTCTGCTTCTCGGTCTCGGATAAACAGAGCGCTGTCTGGTGCTGGCGAAGAACCGCGTAAGTTTCATCGGTGTACCACGAGGGGTGGCGTACTTCAAATGCGAAACGGAAAGCGGGCGGGCGCAGAGCGAGAAAATCTTCCAGAAGCGGACGATCGAATTTAAAGGTAGGTGGGAGCTGAACAAGGATCGGGCCGAGATGCTCGCCATCGTTGAGAACGCTGGCAACTTCCAGGAAACGCTTCAGGATACTTTCACAATCGCGTAGTCTCTGAATGTGTGTAATTTGCTGATTGGCTTTCAAGGCGAAGCGAAAACCTTCGGGAACACTGTTGGCCCAGTTTAGAAGCGCCGTCTCCGACGGCATGCGATAGAAGCTGTGATTGATTTCGACAGTTGAGAATTGCTTTGCGTAGAACGGGAGCATCTCGCGGTCTGGAATTTTTTCGGGATAAAAACTGCCCTTCCACTCCTTGTAGGAGTATCCAGAAGTTCCAACGTGAAGTTTGCCCGCCTTAGGAATTAGCGCACGTCCATGCCTACAATTTAATCATAGCCGTCGGGCCGGGCATAGAGCTGAGGTTTTTCGATCCAAAAGCTGCGGCCGGAGGTTTTGTGCGCAGTCGCGAGGGGAAAATTCTGTCAATCGCGTATAAAATAAATCACTTGCGCCGCGCTTCGCCTGGCTGCCCATCAGCAAAGGCCGCGCCGTCGGCGTGAGCGATTCCAGGTAAGGATGTAGATCAGGACCTAACCAATGTGTCGAAATATCAAAACACTTTTTAACTTCGATCCGCCCGTAAGCCCGGAAGAAATCCGTGCTGCTTCGCTGCAATTTGTAAGGAAAATCAGCGGATTCAATAAACCATCAAAAGCAAATGAAGCGGCTTGGCAGGCCGCGGTAGATGGGATCGCTGGCGTATCCACGCGTTTGATGCAGTCACTCGAAACAAATGCCGAGCCGAAAAATCGTGAGGAAGAGGCTTTGTGGGCTAAGGCTCGAGCCGCTAAGAGGTTTGGCGCGTAGTGCGGACCGCCCGATCACTTGTTGGCGGCAGAAGCTTCTTGCCCGGAGTTCTTCGGGATGATATCCACGCCCGGCTGCGGGTCTTCGTAGGTTCCAACCAGATGCACTGCCACAACCGCACCTGCATGTTTTTTCTTGAACAATCCATTGAAGGGTTTCAGAAGAACCGATTTAAAACCGGAACTCATTTTCGACAATTCCGCTTCGGATTTCAGGATTCCATGTAAGTCGATTTTATGGGTTTCAAGCTGATAGGTGCCGTGCATCGTGGCGGATGCGCCGGGAACTACAAAAGCAAAATCGCTGAGATTTGCTGTCGCATTGCGCAATTCAACGTGACCGGAAAGCTTGGAAATTGCCGTGTCATCTTCATCCTTTTTATCTTCCGGTTTTTTGTCTTCTGGCTTTTCGCCGCTTGCTCGCTGGCTGAAGTCATCAATCGTTTCCTGCGTGGAAGTTTTTGTAAATTGGCCGCCTGCGATTCCGAAATCGCCTGTTAGGCGCACTCTCTGCAGGAAAGGACGATCGCCCGGCGGAAGAATTACATGAGCGCGAAAGTTTACAGTGCCAATAAATGGAGGTTTTGGCGCGCGGACGAAGAGGCAAAGTACATCCTGAATGCGTCCATCGTTCACCGTAAAATCAAGCGAAGCGGTTTTGCCGTGTTCTCCAGGCTTGCTCGCAATTTCGCCCCTTCCCAGGATGGTTGTTTTCAAGAGGGCAGCGTTAACTCGCTCGAGTTGCACGTCGCCGTTCGTTCCGTCCACAAATGCATGAAATTGCGTCTTAAGGTGCACGGAATGGCGGGTGTGCGTAACCTCAAAATTGGGAATATCAATGCTGCCGCTGGCTTCAATGTGCTTCAGGATTCCTTGAAATTTGTCATCGGACGAAAGCGTTCCCGCAATACCCTTGAACACGCCGAGATCGCCATCCTTGAATGTGTATTCGCCGCGCAAGGGAGTTTCGCCTGGATGTTCGGAGTTCCAGGGACCGAATTGACCGTGAGACTGAATCTCACCGGGAGGCAACGGATTGTGCAGCGCGACTTCGTATGTTAACGGCTGATTTTGGCTTACAGATTTCAACTTCAACTCCTGAATATCGAACCGCAAGGGATTGGAAGAATCAGACCGTGCGACCTCAAGCACTGAGCCGTCGAGAAGAATTTCTCCGACACGGATGCTGGGACTGGTGGCCTTCCAGCCGGTAATTTCTACCTTGGTTCCAAGTGCCGGAACGTGCACCTGGAAATTTTCAGCCACAATCTGCGCAAGGTATCCCGGTCGAAACAGAATGTCGAGATAATGCCCCTCGATCTTCATGTGCTGAATCGTGACGATGGCCGGTGTTTGCGCGGGCATGCCGAGTCTCCGAAACACGATGCCCTCCGCTACACACCCAGGATGGGGAAAATACGTAGGCCGGAATTTCTGGAAAGTGACGGTAGCGGGGAAGGTTTCCTGGAGAGACTTTGCAATGCGATTCTCTGAGAACGGCCACTGACGCGAGAGCACGATGACGGCCGCGCATGCCGCTACAGCAAGCACCGCAATCACCGAAGCCGCTATCTTACTTGTTTTTTGCACGAGTTTCAGACATGGATTGCGTGAACGGATTCAATTCTCTGCATTCTTTTGACATTTAAGCCTGATTGGCGGCAAAAGGCTACAGGGGTAAACGGGTAAAAATAGGCGAGTAAACGTGTAGCGTTGAGCGGTGCGAAATGTCTTTTGTTTGTATCGTGCCAGGATTCATGTGCCGCAAGCGTTTCTTCGACTTATATTTGTCGCCACATGATCCCAGCCAACAAGGAAACGCAGCTTCCGCGCGGAGCGGCAGTAATTTTCTTCTTCGCCTTCATGAGCTTATTTCTGGCTGTTGGCCTTCGATTCGAAGGCGTAGCACGGGCGCGGCAGGAGCATCTGGAGCGCGACGTGTGGCCACCCGTAACCGCCACCGTGGAACGATGCTCTCTTGAGCAGTACTTTACTGGGAGCGCGCGCCGCGGCGCCGTCTATCGAATTTTCTGCAAATTCAAGTACTCAGTGGACGGTGCAGATTACGAGTCATTTACGCGCACCATCGGCCAGCGGCACGCGTTTAAGAGCGTCGGGCAATTACCACTCGATGCTGCTCGAATGGACGCCTGGGCACGACAGCACAGAAAAGGCTCGTCCCAGGTGGTACATTACAACCCGCAAAATCCCAAAGAAGTCTCGCTTGTAGGCGCCGATGACGAGTTTCGTACCCATACTGCTGCTATCTCGCTGAAAGCGTCAAATCAGTTTGCGATATTTGGGGCCGTATTGCTTCTGGCTGCTCTGCTTGCCCGCTACATCAGTCAGCGTTCCGCAAAAACGTGAGACAGTGGTGGCTGCCTTCGACACCTGCACGTGCAAGAAGTCAGAAACCGTTCTCAGGGTGCCGCTTTTCAAAGCACACGTCCTACAATAGCTCGATGCCGAAGCCGGTTCGCAATCCAAAAGCGTTAGCATCTAGCGACTCAATGCCGCGTCTCGACGTGATGCCACTGATTCCGCTCGCGGCGGTGTTCAGTTTTTTAAAAGACATGCGAGGCGCGCTGACGTGGACAGAGCAGGATTTAATCGAGACGCTGAAGGTTGGACGACAAGATGCGGAAAAAATTCTTCTCGTGCTGCAGATGCAGGGTTATGTTCAGAAAACCGCTGATGGAGACTGGTTGACAACGGCTGCGGGAGAAATCGTTTCAGGTTCGAAGCCACCACGCTTCAGCAGAGAGAGTGTCGAACAAGCTATTTCCACGCTGCGCGACCGGATAGCGGCGATCAGTAGAGATCGGCGAGCAGAATTCAAGATCGCCAAGGCCGTGGCGTTTGGAGATTTCCTCACGGGGCGACCGATATGTCAGGCCGCCGAAATCGGTGTCGAACTATCGCGCAGAATTCGGGCCGCGCAGCGCGACTCAACGAAAGAGCGGGAATTTTTGAAGCAACTTGGAAGGAAGAGTCGATTTTTGTACGTCCGTCGGTACGAAAAGTGGATGGACGAACGCACGCATCGTGGTCTGAAACTGGGCTAACACCGGGTCTGCCACCGGCCAGATAGAATCGTTTCGCGATCGTCGCAGATCTCGTTTTCTTTTTTCAACTTAGCGAAGTACGATGGTCGACCGAACCAGGAGTATTTTCGGTCCGGTTGATGGATCTTCATCACACATCGTGTGACAGAGTCTTACAAGGAAAAATCAGGTAACGCAGTGATGGGAGATATGCCGAAAAAACCATGATCCCTATCCTTGCCCTCCTCGAGCAGCAAAGACTCGTGCATCTTTCTGGAGTCGATTTTGTCATCATCATTTTTTATTTTGCGCTGGTGCTGGCGATTGGCTTCTACTTAAAAGAGCGTTCGAAAACCGGCGAAGATTTTTTTATGGCCGGACGCGAAATGACTGCATGGATTGCCGGCCTGAGTTTTCTTTCCGCCAACCTGGGTTCCCTGGAGTTGATGGGTTGGGCCGGCGCGGCCTATCAATACGGGATACTTGCTGCGCATTGGTATTGGATCGGCGCAATTCCGGCGATGTTATTTCTTGGCCTGGTAATGATGCCCTTCTATTACATTTCCAAAACTCATTCTGTGCCCGGGTATCTTAAATTAAGGTTCGGAGAAGGAAGCCGGGCGCTGTCTTCGATAAGCTTCGCATTCATGACGGTGTTGATGAGCGGCATCAACATGTACTCGATGGCCCTCGTACTGAAGATTGTTTTGGGATGGGACATCAACTTCAGCATCTGGGTATCTTCGCTGACCGTCGCCATCTACGTATCGCTTGGCGGCCTGCGCTCGGCGATTTTTAATGAGGTCCTGCAGTTTATTTTGATCTGGGCGGGCGCTTTGCTGATTCCGATTCTCGGCCTGCTGGATGCCGGTGGATGGAGCGCTCTCAAGGAGCGCATCGCGACGAACGCATCGGCTGAATATACGCACTTGTGGAGCACGCTCGGAAATTTCACCGATAATCCGATGGGTATTCATTGGACCGGAATCGTTTTCGGCTTGGCCGCGATCATTTCATTCGGTTATTGGACGACGGATTTCCTGGTGGTGCAGAGGGTACTTTCGGCGAAGGACCTTCGCGCCGCCAAGATGGCGCCGATCATCGGGGCGGGATTCAAGATGCTGGTGCCGTTCATCGTGATTCTGCCGGGATTACTCGCGATTGCGGTTCTGCCAATAAAGTTAGTTCCCGAATCGCAAGCGCTGGCAACTGGCGGACACAGCTACAACGAAGTGCTGCCACTAATGCTGGCGCGTTATTGCGGACCGGGATTGCTTGGATTGGGCATCACGGCCCTGATCGCGGGATTTATGTCCGGAATGGCGGGCAATGTAAGCGCGTTCACGACCGTTTGGACTTACGATATCTACCGGGCGTTTATCAAAAAGGATGGCAGCGACCAACACTACGTGAGCATGGGCCGGTGGTCGACGATCGTCGGCGTGATCATCTCCGTTGGAACCGCGTATCTGGTGATGGATTTCAAGAGCATCATGGATTACGTGCAGGCGTTGTTCAGCTTTTTCATCGCGCCACTGTTTGGCACGGTAATTCTGGGAATGCTATGGAAACGCGCAACGCCAGCGGGGGGATTCTGGGGATTGCTGGCAGGTACGCTGTCCTCCATCGGAATGTGGGCGTGGGTCAAGGTGGATGCTTCTGCTCTGCGTTATGTTGCTCTTTCTTCTCACGCGCGTGACATGGCGGAAAACATGTATCGCGCGCTTTGGTCGTGGCTGGTTTGCGTGCTGGTGACGATCGTGGTTAGTCTGCTCACGAAACCGAAGTCAGAGTCGGAATTGAGAGGTTTGGTATACGGTGTCACGGAGATTCCGTCCGAGCTTTACGTCACGGTTTTTCATCGTCCATGGTTCTGGGCGACCGTTGTTGGCGTGCTGTTTGTTGCGGTGAACATTATTTTCTGGTGAGGCGAAATGAAAACCGGCGGATCGCTCTCCATTTGGTTTTTTATAGGAGTTTCTTTGTTGGTGAATGGCCTGCTGATTCTCGGAGCAGGTGTGTTTGAATTGTTCCACCCTCCGGCCGAGCGAGTTGTGCTGTACCAGTTGCACGCGAACATCTGGTGGGGCGCGATTCTTGCGGTGATTGGATTTGTCTATTGCGTTTATTTTGCGCCTGGCAAAGGGCGGGTTTGAGAAAGAAAGTGACGGAAGGAACCATGGCGAACAGGAAAAAAATGACGATGGGAGTGATTGTCGGAAATCGCGGCTTTTTTCCGGATCACCTGGCAAAGACCGGCCGAGAAGAGATAATCCAAGTTTTGCAAAAAGCCGGCGTGGACGTTGTGATCCTCGGACCCGAGCAAAGCAAGTACGGCGCAGTGGAAACGTATGACGAAGCAAAACGTTGCGCCGAGTTGTTTAAATCCCGCGGAGAGGCGATCGACGGAGTTATTGTTACGTTGCCGAATTTTGGAGATGAGCGTGCCATTGCGGACACGCTTCGGCTTTCGCGTTTAGGCGTCCCGGTATTGGTCCAGGCTACTCCAGATGCGCCCGGCAAAATGGCCATCACCCATCGGCGTGACAGTTTCTGCGGAAAAATGTCCGCCTGCAATAACTTGCGCCAGTACGGTATTCCTTTTTCCCTGACAACATTGCACACGGAAGCACCGGACTCTCCGGAATTCGGAAAAGACCTGGAATGGTTTGCCGGGGTATGCCGCGTCGTCAAAGGCCTCAGGAATTTACGCATTGGCGCGCTTGGAGCCCGGCCGACGGCATTCAACACCGTGCGATACAGCGAGAAACTTCTTGAAGCGAGCGGCATTTCTGTGGAGACGCTGGACTTGAGCGAAGTTCTCGGACGGATCAGCCGATTAAAAGATAGCGATGATGCCGTGGTGCTAAAGCTAAGTTCGATTCAAAAGTACGTGACCACCTCCGGCATCCCGCAGGCGGCTCTTCTCAAAATGGCTAAGCTGGGCGCCGTTGTCGACGACTGGATGAAAGCCGCAAACGTTCACATCAGTGCCGTGCAGTGTTGGACCTCGCTGGAAGAAAACCTGGGTGTTGTGCCATGCACGGTCATGAGCATGATGAGCGATTCGCTGCTCTCGAGTGCTTGCGAAGTGGATGTGTGCGGGGTACTGGCGATGCATGCGTTACAGCTTGCCTCGGAAACACCCAGCGCCTTGCTCGATTGGAACAATAATTACGGAAACGATCCCAATAAGGCCGTTTGCTTCCACTGTAGCAATCTGCCCAAACATTTCTTCAAGGAAGTAAAAATGGATTTTCAGGAGATCATCGCGGGCACCGTTGGCAAAGACAATACATTTGGCACTTGTGTTGGAAGGGTGAAAGCCGGCGCCATGAGTTTCGCGCGATTTTCTACCGACGATGCGCACGGAAATATCCGTGGCTACACTGGCAGCGGCCGCTTCACTGACGATCCGCTCGAAACGTTTGGCGGCGCCGGCGTAGTGGAAATTCCCGGACTGCAAAAATTGTTGCGCTACATCTGTAAAAACGGTTTCGAACATCACGTGGCTGCCAATTTTTCCAGTGTTGCACCTGTCGTTCACGAGGCCGCAACGCGGTACCTCAACTGGGAGATGCACGCGCATGAAGGATAAGGCGCGAAGACGAGAAGTTCGTTAGCAGTCTTATCCAAGGACGAATTTGTTAAGGCGGTAGCGCACTTGTAGTGGGATTCTCGCCCCGGTCATTCATCGGAAGAGAATAGCCATTCACCAAAAGCATTTTTCTGATAGATGCGCACGATAGATTCTTTGCGTTGGACTTGTTTCCGTAACGCTGCCATTTTGAAAGTGGAACAAGCATCGTGTACGACGTGTGGCGAGAACCACGAAGTTCCTGCCTTACTTTGCATCACCCGGGCAACCTGCTTTGCCCCAGGACCTGACGGTCCTGAACTAACAAACAAGTAAGACGCGGCTCAGGTCGCGAAGTGCGTTCAATTCAAAAATTAAATTGGAGGAAAAGATGAACAGATTACAAATGAGATCGCTATCGGCGCATTTTGCCGGCATTGCTTTGCTTGCCGTTGGCGCGCTGTTTGGAACTGTGCGAGCGACCCTGGCTCAAGACCTGGTGCGGGGGACATTTACCCTGTCTACTGAGGCTCGACTGGGGAATACGATTCTGTCGCCCGGTGAATATAAATTTGCCGTCCAGTCACTCGAAACCATAAACTCCGTTAACTCCATCCAGGTAGGTAACAACCGCGTGGCCGTGATTGTTAGCGGCGCGACCAAAGGTGCGCACGTTGTAAGTTTGATGGCGAACGCGTCCCGGTCCGCCACGCCAGGTTCTCAGACGGCGGACTCGATAGAGTTTGGAACCGGAATGACCATCCATTCGATCGCGCTGAAAAATCTCGGCCTGATGCTTGAGTTCAATGGGAATCAGACCAGGAATATGTTACGAGCGCGAGCACCAGAGCCGTTGAATGGAGGTTCGACAGTCACTGGAAACGACTAACTTACCCGATTCACTTGCGCACAACAGCGAGTGAGGCTTCGCAAGCGCGAATCCTCGCTCGCCTTATCCGACCGTGC
>Ga0070709_10002435_pt1 | contig 10083 bp, 10 predicted proteins | sample LARL51metaG_FD_65449 | JGI IMG/M metagenome (GOLD analysis project Ga0070709, IMG submission 65449) | Corn, switchgrass and miscanthus rhizosphere microbial communities from Kellogg Biological Station, Michigan, USA - LAR L5-1 metaG | ecosystem: Host-associated > Plants > Roots > Rhizosphere ...
TCCTTGGACTCTAGAGCAGGGTTTGGTTGACGAACAATAACCAAGGCAGTACCGGGGATCAGTTCTCAGTTCTCAGTACCCAGTACCCAGTTGTTCCCCCTCGCCAGAATGCCCAAGAGTAACGATTGATATAATTTTGTCGAGATGATCCGACAGCGCGTGAGACGAACAAATTGTCCGCGTGAAAAATGATTTCGAGAACCAGGTACTGGGTACCAGGTACTAGGTACTGTTTCTGACGATTCTTCCTGAAAGTTGGCGAAGCAATCTGCGAGGCAATCATGACGAAAATCCAGCAAGTTCACGCGCGCGAAATCCTTGATTCGCGCGGCAATCCCACGGTGGAAGCGGAAGTAAAGCTTGAAGGCGGCACCAAGGGGCGGGCGGCGGTGCCCAGCGGCGCCTCCACCGGAGAGCACGAGGCGGTAGAGCTGCGCGATGGCGATAAGAAGCGCTATGTGGGCAAGGGCGTGCTTAAGGCGGTGGAGCACGTGAATGGCGAGATCAACGACGCCCTCTGCGGCACGGATGCCGCGGACCAGCGCGGGCTCGACCAGAAGATGATTGAGCTGGATGGGACGGAAAACAAGTCGCGCCTGGGCGCCAACGCGCTGCTATCGGTTTCGATGGCGGCGGCACGGGCGGCAGCCAGCGCGTACCATTTGCCGCTCTACCGCTACCTGGGCGGGTTGGGCGCGAACCTGCTGCCGGTTCCCATGATGAACATCCTGAATGGCGGAGCGCACGCCGACAACAACGTTGATTTCCAGGAGTTCATGGCTATGCCGGTAGGGGCGAGCTCGTTTTCCGAGGCGCTGCGCTGGGGAGTGGAGGTGTTCCATACTTTAAAGGGGGTGTTGAAGAAGCGTGGCTATAACACGGCGGTAGGTGACGAAGGCGGCTTCGCGCCCTCGGTGAAATCGAACGTGGAAGCCATTGAAGTAGTGCTTGAAGCTATCAGCGCCGCCGGATATAAGCCAGGCGCGCAGGTGGCGATCGCGCTCGATCCCGCGGCCAGCGAGCTTTACCAGGACGGAAAGTACGTTTTCAAGAAGTCGGACAAGTCGGCGAAGAGCTCGGAGGAGATGGTGCGCTACTGGAGCGAGTGGGCGCGGCAGTATCCCATCGTGTCGCTGGAGGACGGGCTGGCCGAGGACGACTGGAAGGGCTGGCAGATGCTGACGCGGGAGCTGGGCGGACGCATTCAGCTGGTGGGAGATGACCTGTTTGTGACCAATGTGAAACGACTGCGGCAGGGAATTGAGCAGAACGTGGGCAATTCCATCTTGATCAAGGTGAACCAGATCGGCACCGTCAGCGAGACCTTGGACGCAATTGATTTGGCGCGGCGGAATGGCTATACGGCGGTCATCTCGCACCGCTCGGGCGAAACCGAGGACACGTTTATTGCCGATTTTGCCGTGGCCACGGCGGCGGGGCAGATTAAGACCGGGTCCGCCTCGCGCACCGACCGCGTCGCCAAGTACAACCAGCTGCTGCGCATTGAAGAAGAGCTGGGCGAGGGGGCCAGATTCTTGGGCTTGAAGGCGCTGAACTATCACGGGGAAGCGGCGGGGAAGGCAAAGGCCTAATCCTTTCACCACAAAGGACACAGAGGGCGCAGAGGAATCGGATTTCTGGACGGTATTTCACAGGGGCTAAAGCCCGAGTTAATGGGTGACTGCTATTCCTACGGCTGAAGCCGTGGGCTTCCACGGTAGCTCCGAAAGGAGGAAGACATCATATGCTCGCTGAACATACCACGGAAGAACTGGAGCTGTGGTCACAGCTCAAAGAACAAGTACTCAGCAAAATTCACGAATCGAATCTCAAATCGGATATCCAGTGCCGAGAGGATGATGGACAATTCATCCTGACGCGCAAAAAACCAGCGCTGCGACGGGTTGTTCTGAGCTTCACTAGCCCCGGCCCGGTCATGTATGTCCATTTTGAAGAAGATAATGCGCCACCTCGCAGCTCGCTGATGCTGCGAGTCGAGGGCGATCGGTTAACGAATGCGGCATCTGACGCACTTTTGACGGTCGACGATTTGGCAATGAAGGTTCTTATGTTTTTACAGGCAGGCAAATAACTCGGCGTCACTCCAGTGATCTCAATGAAATAGTTTTCTCCGTGCCTCTGTGTCTCTGTGGTGGATTTTGCTTTTGTGGTGAATCCGAATGCCGAATAGACCTAAGCCGCTGATCCTGGTCATCCTCGATGGCTGGGGGTACCGCGCCGAGAGCAAGGCCAATGCCATCGCCCTGGCGCGCAAGCCTACTTACGACCGGTTGCTGCGCGAGTATCCCAACACGCTGATCCACACCAGCGGGCCCTACGTTGGTTTGCCCGAGGGGCAGATGGGCAACAGCGAAGTGGGCCATCTCAATATCGGCGCCGGGCGCATCGTGCACATGGACATCACGCGACTGGACCGGATGATCCAGAACGGCGAATTCTTCTCCGATCCCACGCTGCTGGGAGCGATGAAACACGCGCGCAGCGGCGGGCGGCGGCTCCACCTGTTCGGGCTGGTGTCTGACGGCGGAGTCCACTCGCAGCAAAACCATCTCTATGCCTTGCTGAAAATGGCCAAGCAGAACGGCGTAGACCGAGTGTTCGTACACGCTTTTATGGATGGGCGCGACACTTTGCCCACCAGCGGCGCCGGGTATGTGGAAAGATTGCAGCAGAAGATGCGCGAGTACAACTCGGGCAAAATCGCCAGCGTGAATGGCCGCTACTACGCTATGGACCGCGACCGGCGCTGGCCACGCATTGCCAAGGCGTTCAACGCCATGGTGCAGGGTAATGGCGAAGCGGCACGTTTTGTGGACGCGGTGCAGGGGGTAAAGGAGTCGTACAACAAGGGCGTGACCGACGAGTTCATTGTGCCCTTTGTTTGCGTGGACAACCGGGGCGAACCGCTGGCGACCATTCGCGACGAGGACGCCTGCATCTGCTTCAATTTCCGCGCTGACCGGGTGCGGCAAATCACACGCGCCCTGACGCGCAATAGCGGCCTGAATCCCCAGGAGGGAAGCGACCTGCCGGATGCAGCCGGCCTGGATGCCGAAATCCCCCGCGAGCGTGTGCCCAAAAACCTGCACTACGTCTGCATGACGCGCTACGACAAGCAGTTCACGCTGCCGGTGGTGCTGCCGCCGGAGTCGCTCAATAACATTCTGGCCAACGTGATGGCCAACCTGAACCTGCGCAACCTGCGCGTAGCGGAAACGGAAAAATACGCGCACGTCACCTACTTCTTTAACGGCGGCGTGGAGCAGCCCTTCGGCGGGGAAGAACGCGTGCTGGTGCCCTCACCGAAAGTGGCCACCTACGACCTGAAGCCGGAAATGAGCGCGGCGGGCATTGCCGCCGAGGTGGTCAAGGCCGTGGAAAAGGGGGCCTTCGACGTCCTCATCGTGAACTTCGCCAATGCGGATATGGTGGGCCACTCCGGGCAAATCGAGCCTACGATAAAAGCGGTGGAGACGGTGGACTCGTGCCTGGCGGAGATTGAACGCGCACTGCGGCAGAGGGGCGGGGCCATGATTATCACCGCCGACCATGGCAATGCCGAGCTGATGATTGACCCAGCCACGGGCGGGCCGCACACCGCGCACACTACCAATCCCGTGCCCTTAATCGTGGTGAGCGGCGAGAACAAGAGCTTCAGCCTGCGCGGAGACGGCTCACTGCGCGACATCTCGCCGACCATTCTGGGGCTCATGGGAATTGATCAGCCCAAAGACATGACCGGGCGCGACCTGCGCCAGCTTCCGGCTGTAGCGGCAAAGAAGTAGAGAGCAAATAAAACGGGCAGCGCCCCCGGAGGGTTGCGCGCTGCCCGTTCTTGCGCTTGCGGGAGAAACCAAAGTGCGGAATTAGCTGCCGATGGCGCTCGCGGTTTCCGAAAACACGTTGTTGGCCTGGCTGCCAATCAGCCGAATGGTGCCAACCACGATGACCAGGATGACGGCCAGCATCACCGCGTATTCGGCAATATCCTGGCCTTCATCGTTCAACCACATGCTGCGAATCAGATTCAACATTGTTTCCTCCGTACACGATTTGAAAAGGGGGAGGCTATAAAACGCGTCGCGGGCGGTCGGTCCTGGGCAGCCTGCCCCGAACGGGGAAGAGCGCCGCCAGCACAATTGCCAGCTTATTTCAGCTTTTTGCGCAGCCGCCGAACTTCCACGAAGGTCAGGGCTGTGGTCATGCAGACCACGCTGGCGAAGAGCACTTCCAGGCCAAACATCGTTTGCATCGCGTCGTTCCTCCTGTCAAAGCGGCCAGGGAACGGAGCCCGTTCGCTGCCCACGCGGCTAACTATGGGCCCCGGGAGCCAGATCGTAAACATTACGTTCGTCCACTATTGGCGCGAACATTTGGCGGGCAGATTACCAACGGAATCACAGATGATTACGCTGGAGCAAGCGGCGCGGAATGAAGGCTTTAAGCCGCATAGGGAACCAGATCAGATGTGGCAGCTGCTCAGGCCCTTTTTTTCCAGGTAGCGCTGGTGGTATTCCTCGGCGCGATAAAAGGTGGTCGCGGGAACAATTTCGGTCACGATGGGCTGGCGCAAGTGCTTTTGCCAGCGCTCGCGGGAGGCACGCGCCAGCTTCTCCTGTTCCGGACTGTAAAAGAAAATGGCCGAACGGTACTGCGTGCCGAAGTCCGGCCCCTGGCGGTTAGGAGTGGTGGGGTCGTGCATCTGCCAGAAGTGATCCAGCAATTTCTCGTAGGAAATTTTGGCGGGATCGAAGGTGATCTCCAGCGCCTCGGCATGGCCAGTGCGGTCAGTGCAGACGTCGTGGTAAGTGGGATTGGGCAGAGTTCCGCCCGTGTAGCCCACCTGGGCATCTACGACTCCCGGCAAGGCGCGAAATGAGGCTTCCACTCCCCAAAAGCAGCCGGCGGCGAAAGTGGCACGTTCCATAGTGGATTCTCCCAAGGTTTTGATTCAATCCAACCGCTGAAGATGCGAGCAGGTGGAAGGCTGAAATCTTCCAGGTGCGGTGTTAACAGCAGGTCCTTCGCTGCGCTTCCTCGCCAAGGCTCGGTCGCGCGAGCTCAGGATGACAAAGAAAAACTTTTGTGGCGCAGCTAAAGCTGCGCCTTCCGAAAGATTTGGGAATAATTTCGAGTTTCCAGTTTCAAGTCTCAAAATCACCGCAATCGCTCGAAACTTGAAACCTTACTGCGTCATGCGGATGGCGAGCTGCTTCTGTGCCGGCGTCATCTGGTTCCACAACATTTCCAGGTCGTGCGACAAGTAGGAATTGTTGGGCTCCTGGCGCAGGGCCAGAGCAAACCACTTATAGGCGACTGACCGGTCCAGGGGAACGCAGTGTCCAGTGGCGTACATGCTGCCCAGGGTGCTCTTGCCTTTGGCGCTGCCGCCGTCCACCGCCTGGCGCAAGTAACTGAGAGCGCGATCGCAGCTTTGCGGCACACCCTGGCCGTAGAGATACTTCTGCGCGCTGGCGAGCAGGGCAGCGTTCTGCGCGTCGGCGGAATTGGTATCGCTCTTATTGGCAGCGGGACGCGGCTTCGGTTGCGGTTTGGCCGGAGTGCTGGGCGGTTTGGCAGAGGCAGCCGTTTCACTCAGAGCCGCCGGAGGGACATTCTGCTTCGGCGCCGCTTTCTGGATGTCCGCAGTGCTGGGCGGCGGGGCTACGGCCGGCGACGCTGTACCGTTGGGCGCGGCGGAAGCGTTGCTGGAAGCCCCAGTGGACGCGTTGGCCACGCCTGAGTTCTCGGAGGCGGCGGGATTGGCATTAGGGGCAACTGCGGCAGCCTCCTGCTTTTCCTGACCGATTTTGCTGCGGGCCGCCTGCATGATTCCGGCAAGGTGGCTGCGATCCAGCCCGCCAGTGCGCGTTTGCCACCACACCAACCCGGCAGCCACGGCTAACACCACCAGGAACAGGTAAAGCCCCCAGTGGCTGACCGAGGCTTCCTCATCCAGCAGATAGCTGCTGAGGTCGGGTTCGTCGCTCAGACCCAGAAAGGAGGGTCCGTGGAGGTTGTGGTCAGTTTCGGCATCCGGCTCCATCGCTGACACGGAATGCTGGGAACCATTGGCGCGCGCGGCAGCCACCGGTTGCTCCGCCGGTTTGGGCTGGAGCAGGGGAATGCCACACTTGCCGCAGAACGTATTTTCGAACGGATTTTCACTCCCACAGCGGGGACAAAAGGTGGTTATCATAACTGGCGACGGGGTGGCACTCCCATTATCACCCAATTAGATGTGAGCTGACGAAATTAAGTTCTCCGCCGGGGAGCTTGTCTTTACACCCCTCCGGGCCGCGTGTTAGTCTCGTAACTGGTTACAAAAAGACGAGAAGATAGGAGTGCGGCAGGTTCAGTGCTAGCCCGAGAGCAGAAGAAAACCCTCATTGATCAGTATGGCACGCATGCTACGGACACCGGAAGTCCGGAGGTCCAGATTGCCCTTTTAAGCGAGCGGATTGGTCAACTGACGGAACACTTTAAGACGCACAAGAAAGATCACGCCTCCAGGCGGGGTCTGCTCATGCTGGTCAGCAAGCGGCGGCGCTTGCTGGACTACCTGAAGAAATACGACTCCGAGCGATACCAGATCGTCATTCAGAAACTCGGCATTCGCAAGTAGTTGTGTTTACGGGAAACCCGCAGGGCGGGTCCGCCGGGTGTCGTTCCCAGGTTCAGTCGGAAGGAGCGGCCCGGGGTTCGTCCCCAAGTTGCGTCGAAATCGGCCACATTGGAACTACCCTCCTCGGCCTTGGCCTGTTCTGCACAGCCTCGTCTAAGAACTTCCTGGAAGGAAAAACATGAAACAAGAAGTCTCAGTTGAACTCAGCGGCGGCAAACAACTCACATTCGAAACCGGCAGGCTGGCCAAGCAGGCACACGGCGCCGCCGTGGTGCGCTGCGGCGACAACGTCATACTGGCCACCGCGGTGGCCAATCAGGAGCCCCGCGAAGGCATTGATTTTTTCCCGCTTACGGTGGATTACCGGGAGTACACCTACGCCGGCGGGCGCATACCCGGCGGCTTTATCAAGCGCGAAGGGCGGCCCAGCGAACGCGAAATTCTCACCAGCCGGCAGATTGACCGCCCCATACGGCCGCTGTTCCCCGACGGTTTTCGCAATGAAACCCAGGTTATCTCCTTCGTGCTTTCGGCCGACACCGAAAACGACCCCGATGTGCTGGCCATTAACGGCGCTTCCTGCGCTCTGACTCTTTCCGACATTCCGTTTCAGGGCCCGGTGGGAGCGGTGCGGGTAGGGCTGGTTAACGGCCAATTCGTGATTAATCCCAACTACGAAGAGATGCGCGGCGGGTTGCTGCGGCTGATGGTGGTGGGCACTTCCGAAGGCATCGTGATGATCGAGGCCGGCGCCAGCCACGTGCAGGAACAGACCATCGTGGACGCCATTGAGTTCGGGCACAACGAAATCAAGAAGATCTGCGCCGCCATCAACCAGCTGCGCGAGCGTGTGGGCAAGCCCAAGCGCGCCTTCACCCCGCCCGAGATGGACGAGGCCTACTACAAGCAGCTGCGCTCCAAGGTCGAGTCCAGGCTGTCGGACGCGCTGGATACAAAGAAACATCCCAAAGCGGAAAGCTACGACCTGGTAAAGGCTTACAGGAAAGAGTTGGTGGAGGCCCTGCCGGAAGAAGATGCGGAAGGCCGGGAAAAGCTGACCAAGTACTACGAGATTATCCGGGAGCGGATTTTCCGCGACCAGGTGATCGGCAAGAAGCGGCGTCCCGACGGGCGGGCGTTTGATGAAATCCGCCCCATTTCGATCGAAGTGGGAGTGCTGCCGCGCACCCACGGTTCGGCCATCTTCACCCGCGGCGAAACCCAGGCGCTGGTCACCACCACGCTGGGCACCGCCGAAGACATGCAGCGGCTGGAAGTGTTTGAAGGCGAGGCCAAGAAGCGCTTCATGCTGCACTACAATTTCCCGCCTTTTTCGGTGGGCGAAGTAGCTTTCCTGCGCGGCGCAGGCCGGCGCGAAATCGGCCACGGGGCCCTGGCAGAGCGCTCGGTCAGCGCGGTGCTGCCGGCGGAAACCGACTGGCCATACGCCATGCGCGTGGTCTCCGACATCCTGGAATCGAACGGCTCTTCCTCCATGGCCACGGTTTGCGGCGCTTCGCTTTCGCTGATGGATGCGGGCGTGCCCCTCACCTCGGCAGTGGCGGGCATTGCCATGGGGCTGGTGAAAGAAGACAACGACTATGCCATTCTGACCGACATTGCCGGCGCCGAAGACCACTACGGCGACATGGACTTCAAGGTGGCGGGCACCCGCGAGGGCATTACGGCATTGCAGATGGATATCAAGGTCAGCGGCATTACCCCGGCCATCATGGCGGAAGCGCTGGCCCAGGCGCAGCGGGGACGGATGTTCATCCTCGACAAGATGAACGAAGCCCTGCCGGAAGCGCGCTCCAAGGTTTCCACTTACGCACCGCGCTTCTACACCCTGCAGATTCCTGTGGACAAGATTCGCGACCTGATCGGTCCGGGCGGCAAGATGATCCGCAGCATCATCGAGCAGACCGGGGTCAAGATTGATGTGGAGGATTCCGGCCGCGTCAACGTCGCTTCCAACGATCAGGCCTCGGCGGCCAAGGCGCTGCAGATTATCGGCGAGCTGACGGCAACGGCGGAAGTAGGGAAGACCTACCTGGGCAAGGTTTCACGGCTGGCTGATTTCGGGGCCTTTGTGGAAATCATTCCCGGTACCGACGGCCTGCTGCACATCAGCGAGGTAGCGGAGCACCGCATCAAAGACATCCGTGATGAGTTGAAGGAAGGCGACCAGGTGCTGGTAAAGGTGCTTTCCATCGAAGGCAACCGCATACGGTTGTCGCGCAAGGCCATCCTCAAGGAGGAGCGCGCCAAGATGGGCGGAGGCGCAGCCGAGGCGACAGAGGAACATGCCGCCGGCAGCATGACCATCGAAGGCGGGGGCGAGTATCCAGAGACCACCGAAGAGCACGAGCCCAACTTCAACCGCGTGGAAGCGCATCATGGGGAAGGGCGGCCGAGCGGAGGGCGCGAAGGCCGGCCGGGAGGCGACCGCGGGCGCGGAGGGCGGGGCCACAATGGCCGCGGAGGCCGAGGAGGGCGTCGCCGGCATTAATCCGCCGGAGGATTACCGTCAAAGGGCCGCGTCTCAAGCGCGGCCCTTTTTCTTTTCTCGGGAATGCGGCCCAATCTTAGTGAGTCCGATGCTTATTGAGGATTTCCCGCGAGAGTTCCCGCGCTCGCGCCAATTGCTGCCGCAATTGCCGCATCCGGGCACGCAATTCGGAGCTATGGCTGCGGGTGGCGCGGGCGGTTCTCATGCCGCTATCTGCGGTCGTAATGAGCATGCGCAAGCGCTCCAGCAAGACCTCCGGTCCTTCCAGGCGTGACATGACCGCATCGAAACAGGCGGGCTCCGGCTCGTTATCCACATCCGCTGCGTTGTCGGTTATCAGCAGCAGAGGAACCTGCGGCTTGGCCGTTTTAAGCAGGCGAGCGAAGGGAGAGATGGTGGACACCGAGGAACCGGCATCGAGCACGACCACATCCACGGTGCTGGAACAAAAGAATTCCAGAGCACGATGCAGGTCGGGGGCCTGAACTACCTGATAGCCGCTTTTGGCAAGGACCAACTCACGGCTTTGATGCGCCCCGGTGTCGATACTCAGCACAGTGGGCATTAGCACAGGGATACCCCCCACACTGGAGCTTGTCAATGCCGCAACAATGGTGCACAGGCCGAGAGCGGGTGTTCTTGGATGCGGATGCGGAGTCGTGTTCCTGTCAAAATGCTGACCTTAAGCGCCGCATTGAGGAGCTACTCATTAGTTGATTAATAATGATATCAGCTGATACTTAATTTTGGGCGGCAGGCAACCCGAGTTTAGAGGCACCCCTCATCGAACGACAGATATGGACACGGAAAGCTTCCGGCAAAGCAGCCGGGGCGGAAACCATCTATATGCCGAGGTCGCCCGCCATCTGTCGCGAACTACGCAGCCTGCCCTCCAGCGTGGGGCTGGCAGTGGAATGTCTGGACG
>Ga0070709_10002439_pt1 | contig 10076 bp, 7 predicted proteins | sample LARL51metaG_FD_65449 | JGI IMG/M metagenome (GOLD analysis project Ga0070709, IMG submission 65449) | Corn, switchgrass and miscanthus rhizosphere microbial communities from Kellogg Biological Station, Michigan, USA - LAR L5-1 metaG | ecosystem: Host-associated > Plants > Roots > Rhizosphere ...
GTCCAAGCAGCCCACCTTTCTTGTTTTGGTCTTCTATGAGCATGAGAACCGTGTCCTTAAGCACGGATTCGCTGATTGCCATTGTGCCGGACAGAGAATGCAGAATACCGATTTTGATGGAATCTTCGCCCGCGCGCGCCGGTGGAACAACGAAAAGCACGAGCTGCAGCAGCATCAGCACGATGCCCATTGCGGCCGAAGCTGATTTCATGTCGATGCCTCGACGAGCTCAAAAACCCGGGTTTCCTTGGTCATGCCCTTGGCAATGACCGACTCGAAGGCTCTGAAATGGAAGCAGTGCTGAGCCCGCAGATAGACGCCTTCGCTCACGAGAATGACGGTCCCGAACTGCTTGTTCAGGCCTTCGAGGCGCGCTGCCAGATTCACGGTATTACCGAGGGCGGTGTAGTTCATGCGCTCGGTCGACCCGAGGTTGCCAACGATCGCTTCTCCGACATGAATGCCAAATCGTGTGAAGAATGGCTTCTGACCCTCGGATTCAAACTGGGAATTGAGCTTTTCGCACGCCGATCTGGCTGCAAGAACTGCCCGGCAAGCTCGCTCGACGTGGTCAGGCTGTGGATTGGGTGCATTCCAGAACACCATCACTGCGTCGCCAATGAACTTGTCGATTGTTCCGTCTTCGGCGAGAAAAGCCTCCGTCAGCACGGAGAAATATCGCGACGTTTGGTGCATCAGACTGTCTGGCTCGGCGGACTCGGCGATCGTCGTGAAATCTCGCACATCCGTGAAGACGACGGTAATCTCCTCTCGGACTCCGCCAAGCTCGGTAGAAATCGAATTGTCGACGACTCGCTGGACGAGCTCCTTGGGGACAAAGTGGGCGAACGACCATATGGCGCGCTGCGCGAGCTTCATCGCACTGCCGAGTTCGTGGATTTCCCTGATACGTGATATGACGGGCGCGGGGGCAGGCTCAGCCAGCCTCTGGAGCTTGATTGCCTCACTCGTTATGGCTTTCAAGGATCGGGACATTCCGCTACCAAACACCCAAACGACGGGGATGAAGGCTGCGCCGGCAACGATTGCGAGGATTAGTCCTTTGAACTGGAGCCTCCGAATATCTTGGGCAAAGTCTTCCTGAGCCGCCAACAACATGATGTTGGCGTTGTACTGGTCGCCCAACGTGAATTTGGCCACCCTGAACAGATAGTCCCGGCCTTGGTCGTCACGGATGCTTCCGTCGTAGTGGTCGCGACCCTCTGACTTTCGCAAGACTGCCGGCACGACCCCGGAGTTGATCTCCCTTATGTTCGGCAATTGCGGTCGCGATGGATGTGTCATCGCATCGACAACAAATTGTGAAAAATCGGGGTGCGCGATAAGCGAGCCGGTCGAGTCGAAAATCAAGACGATGCCGTGTTCCCCAGGCCGTTGTGCCTGGACGAAATCGCTGAAGGCGTCGAGCTTGAGATCGGCGGCAAGGACGCCGGGCACTTTGCCTCGCAAGGGGGCGCTGACCGTAATCACCGGTGCGCCGACGCTGAACGCAAGATAGGGCGATGAGACCACCGAACGATCGGCTTTCATCGTCTCGCGATACCAGGGTCGCTTGCGCGGGTCGTATCCATATTTCCATAGATCAAGTTGCCCGATTTCGTTGCCCTGCTCATCCTCGAAAATTCGGCGCATGGGCAGTTCGTTACTGGGGCTGGGGCGAATCAGATTGATCGCGACGTTGGCACCACGTGGCGCACGCAATTTTCCGAGCTGCTCATCGTTGAGTTCGTTGATGCGCCGCACCTGCAACCAAGCACCATTTTCAAAACCGGCATAGATGCTGTCGGTCTGGGGTAGTTGCTGCAGGGCGGCTTTGAAGAGCGGGATCGCGGGGCCGGTCTCGGTTCTCTCATTAGAATCGGCCACACTGGAACTGGTCGCCAGAACTTTCACCAACGAAGCTATCGCGGTCATCTCCGTTTGAAGGCGCCCGAAGGCCTTCGTACTGGTTGCGTCCATATAGGCGGATGCAGCATCCTGCGTGGCCCAGCGAAGAGCCAGGGCCTGAATGGCGATTAGCAGCGTGGTGAGAGCGACGACAAACGCCATCACTGCGAAGCTAATTGAGGTTCGAAATGTCCACATCTCGGGGGCGCTTTATTTGCAAGAACGAATGCAGCCGGTAAGTCTTCTCGCGGTGTGATCAAGCCGGTTTGCTGGGGTTAGAGGTTCGGAGGGACCTCAGGTCAGCAGCTGATCCGCTCCCGCTTGGAAACTAACGCCGAGATCGTATGCGGCACTATGTATCTTCGGCAAGAACTCACTGATCTCGGATCGCGGTCATGAGCCACAACAGCGCAAGAGTCGTGAAACGGATCAAACTGTGACCCGTATCCATCAGCGGCGGAGCGCCTCATTTGCGAGGCCTGCTGCAAGTGATGATCAAAGCCACCAGGAGCATGAAAATGCGCGGCAGTGTGCTTACTGACGGGAGTCGCGCGTCAACCGCCGGCGCTGCCGAAACTGCTTGCGGCAAGCGGCCGCTCGCAAGCAGCGCCATGCTATCCGAATGGTCTTCAGTGAACGTCATACGCCGTCTCGCCGGCGTTTCCGTTCATCGCCTTGCATTAGCCCCTCCCGGCTGCGGCTTGCGACAGCACCTCCTTGCAGGGCTCGCTCACTTCGTCGAGATGAGCTTTCATGCAAGCCTCGATGCGGCCGGCGCCCGGCCTGATACCGGCGCAATTTTGTTTGATGTCAGCCGCACAAGCCTTACCGATCGCCGCTGCCTTGAGCATTACAGCCTGACAGGGCTCGGAGAGATCTTTGAAGTGCGACTTGATGCAGGCTTTGATCCGGCCCTCGCCGGGTTGGACGCCGGTGCATTGCGCCTTGATGTCGGCGGCGCATGCTTTGGCGACTCCCTGCTGCGCCAAGGCTGCGGACGTGCAGGTCACGACGGTCAGGGCGGCGATAGAGAGGGCAAGTGCAAGCCGTGTTCTGTTCATGATGCGCTCCAGTTGTTGTTGACCAGCAATTTCACTTCGAACGAATTTGCCGCGACCCGCGCTGTTTCAGTATCCCCGGTACGCCCGCCGATAGGTTGCGCCGCGCGAGACAATCATGGTTCGCCACCGAGGCGATCTGCGGCCCGTTGCTGACAGGAGGCTGACTGCAGGACCTGTCACTCGCTATGCGATTTCGGCTTAAATAGGCAAAGCCCGCGTCCGCGCAGTTAGGGCTCGTCGTATCCGTGGCAATATCGTCCCCACAACCCGCGCCCAAGAAGCCGGCAACAATGTCGCCAGTCGCAACATTGTGCCAGCTCCACATCCATCCAATCTATACCGCCTACCGCATGCACTGCCGCACGAAGCCGATGCGCTCGGCAAGTCCGAGAGTCGTGGCAAAGGCGTCCTTGCGGCACGGCTCTAGCTTGTCCATGCGGAGCGCACGTTGATAGCGAACTGAGGTGAGCTCTTGGTCTTCACGCCTCGTGCCTTGGTCGTCGTCCCCTCAATCAGCATCAGGCTGCAGGTACCCGAACCTGCCTCATTGCGAGTTCAGCGCGACGATAGTGAATCAGATCCTCGAGGCGGTGAGCCGCCAGGTTCAGCGTACCGGCATCGATTGCGTTCTCATCTCCCTCAGCGGCTTTCGCCAGTTGCGTTTTTAGAATTGCATCAATTTCGTCTTCCATGTCCGATAGTGCGGCCTCATTGTCTGCGCTTCGTATGCGGCGCGCCATCAAGTAGAGGGAATCGAGAACACCTTCCTTGGCTTGCTTGCCCACACCCAAGAACTTCCAAGCGGCGGCAGCAATGGAGACGAGAGCACCCAGTACCATCGGCGTGAGATAGATCATGTTGCTGTATTCATCCAGGAAACTCTGCTGGGTGCCGTTGTAGAAAGCGGCCGCGCCGGGATGCGCGGGAATATAAGCATCGGCGTCAGTGCTGGCGGCTGTAATCTGCGCCAGGATAGGAAGCGCGTGCAAAAGGTCCCTGCGTGCATTCATGATCGATTGCGTCAGGCTGGTGATCAGGTCGGAGTCGAGTTTTTTCTGCGCGACCAGATAGAAGGACAGCCGCAAGGTCGTGAGATCGTCGTCCGGAACCGGTGGAGCTCCCCGTAACGTCCCCTTGGGTACGTCGAAGCTTTCGTAGGCTCTCTTGGTTTCGGCAATTGCTCCCGCAGCTTCGATTGGGACCAGCACCGGAAGGGCTTTTGCCGGTGGTTGGAACAAGCCTCGTACAAGCGACAGGTATTTTTCCGCCAGCGGAATCGCGACCAGTAGCGCTCCGACGCCCTTGGCCTGGATTTCGCGCCGGGCATCAGCAGGAGCGACATCCTTGAACGTCACCTTTGTGCCGAGGTCATACCCGTCCTTCAATGCGGCCACCACCGTCTGATTCACCTCACCGCCGACCACACCAACAGTATGGCCCTTCAGGCGCTCAATGCTGTCGATGGGCGAGCCCGGCGGAACCATGACCAGGACAACAGCATGCGTTACGACCACGACGGCTCTCGCCTGCGGCAAATCTCCGGTGTCACCCCGAACCACGGCGAGGTCCACGTTGCCCGCGGAGAAGGCCTTGGCCGCATCCATGACATTGCCGGTATCAATTACCTTGAGCCGAACTGGCGCATTCGTCTCCGCGAACCGGCTGGCAATAGCCGTCATCGCCTGTACGGCTTCGCCATCGAGCGATCCTGCCGCAACTGTGAGCGTCGTTGGACGTGTGAAGTATCGATAGGTGAACAGGCCTACGCCCGCGACGATGCACAACGTAGCGACAAGCACAACGATGCGGAGCCAAAATGGCAGCTTGACCGAGATCATGCGCTTAGCCCATTCGATCCAACTTCGTCCTAATGCTGACGGCGGTATGATAGGCATCTGTAGTTTCGAACCGGGGCGTTGGCTAAAGTGTTGATCTGGATCAAGTGCGCCGGGTCAGGCAGCGACGCTGCGAAACTGATCTGAGTGCGGTCGCATCACAAACCAACACCCGGCAACTTGCGACGACTCTACCGGCCGGTTGTGCCGATCGCCATTCAGGTCAACCTGCCCCTAAGGCCACTATCGCTCGCGCCGGGTGGTGCTAGGATTGTCTCGCCAGCTGGATACAGATCAATGTTGGCTGTGCTTGAGCGGCAATAAGAAATAAAAAAAGAAATAAAAATCGTCATCTCCGACCGGAGCACAGTCGATTTGCCGTTTCCGCATAGACACGAGCCGGTTTCTGCATAGATGCGGGCGACCGGCTCGTTGAGTGATCGCAGAGGTCAGAGACTGAGTCGGGAGGCGCCATTTCTGATGCGAGGAGAGAATCCATGAGATCAGCTTCAGGCAAGACATACACGAAGGCGTTGCTCGCCAGTTCCGGCATGGCTGCGACCATCGTGCTCAGCCTCACGACGGCATCCGCACAGTTCCAGGGCGGCACGACCGGGCTCACGCCCGGGCAGCGGAGCGCGATCCGCGCCGTTATCAGGGACCGGCTTACCGACGAAATGCGGGATAGAATTGCGGATCGGCTCGCCGACGAAGCGGCGGGCGCGACCCAACTTGCGCCCGAACAGCGGAATGCGATCCGCAGCGCCGTCCAGCAGAGACTTGTGGACGAGGTCAAAGCGGAGATCGCTGACAGACTCGTGGACAGTTTTGCGGATCAGTTGCGTGCGAGCATGGCTGCAGGGACGACCGGTGCGTCAGGGCTCGCGCCCGAGCAGCGGAATGCTCTTCGCAGCGCCATCAAGCAGGGGCTCGCGGACGAATTGGCGGGCAGGGTTGCGGATCGCGTTGGCGAGGACGCGGCCGGCGCGACGCGGCTAACGCCCGAACAGCGGAATGCCGTCCGCAGCGTCATCCGCGAGAGACTTGCGGACGCGGTCAGGGCGGAGGTCGCGGACAGGATCGTGGACAGGGTTGCGGAGCAGATGCGAAGCACCGCGGCTGTGGGTACGATCGGTGCGGCGGGCGCCGGTGGTGGGTCAGGGCTCACGCCCGAGCAGCGGAACATCCTGCGCGCTGTCGTCAGAGAGAGGCTTGCGGACGCAGTGCGGGAGAGGGTCGCCGACCAGCTTGCCGACGACGCAGCCGGCACGACGCAGCTCACGCCGGAGCAGCGGAGCGCTATCCGCAGCGCCATCCGGGAGAGACTTGCGGACGCGGTCAGGGCGGAGGTTGCGGACAGGATCGTGGACAGGGTGGCGGAGCAGATGCGAGGGAACATCGGCGCTTTAGCGGCCGGCACGACGCAGCTCACCCCCGAGCAGCGCAGCGCCATCCGCAGCGCCGTCAAAGACAACCTTGCCGACGAGATGCGAGGCAGGGTCGCGGATCGAATTGGCGACGAGGCGGTCGGCGCGACCCAGCTTACGCCGGAGCAGCGGAGCGCCGTCCGCAGCGTGATCAGGGACAAGCTTGCGGACCAGGTCTCGGCGGCGATCGGGGAGAGGTTTGCCGACAATCTTGCGGAGCGGCTGCGAGGGGCCGCGTCGGCAGGCACGGTCGGCGCGGCAGGCGCTGGTGGTGGGGCAGGGCTCGCGCCCGAGCAGCGGAACGTGCTTCGCAGTGCCGTCAGGGAGAGGCTTGCGGACGCCATGCGCGACAGGGTTGCCGACCAGCTTGCCGACGATGTGGCTGGCACGACCCAGCTCACCCCCGAGCAGCGGAGCGCCATCCGCAGCGCCATCCGGGAGCGACTTGCGGACGCGGTCAGGGCGGAGATTGCGGACAGGATCGTGGACAGGCTGGCGGAGCAGCGAGGGAACATCACCGCGCTGGCGGCCGGCGCGAGCCAGCTCACACCCGACCAGCGCAGCGCCATCCGCAGCGCCGTCAGGGACAGTCTTGCGGACGAGATGCGAGGAAGGCTCGCGGATCGAATTGGCGACGAGGCGGCCGGCGCGACCCAGCTCACACCGGAGCAGCGCAGCGCCATTCGCAGCGCGATCAAGGACAAGCTTGCAGACGCGGTCGCGTCGGCGATCGGGGAGAGGTTTGTCGACAATCTTGCGGAGCGGATGCGAGGGACCGCGGCCGCAGGTACGGTCGGTGCGGCGACCGGCGGTGGGGCGGGGCTCTCGCCGGAGCAGCGGAATGCGCTTCGCAGCATCGTCAGGGAGAGGCTTTCGGACGCCATGCGGGAGAGAGTCGCGGCGAAGGTTGGCGACGACGTAGCCGCCACGATCCAGCAGCTCACGCCCGAGCAGCGTGATGCCCTCCGCAGCGCCATCCGGGACAAGCTCGTGGATGCGGCGAGGACCGACCTAGCGGACAGGCTCGCGGATCGCATCGCGGACGACATGCAGTCGAGGACGACCGTGGGCCAGAGCCAGTGAAGCAGGCGGCTTCGTATCGCCCGCCTGCATTGGCGGAGCCGGTCCCTGGTTAAGGATTGAGCCGCGACAGGGAACGCCCCGGCAGTGAATGATCGTTTCGACAACGAAGCGCGCCGCGAGTCTCCTCGCGGCGCGTCCGCAACAGTTCAAAACCATCCATTGCCGACATCTGTATATCCGTGATCACGCAGGACGTGTCGTTTAACTGAGGCGACCCCAGAAACCCTCGGCCGACCAGAACGTATGCACGACGTAGCCGAGCGATCGCAAAAAATTGTTTATCGAAGCGCGGACCGACGCATCGTTATCGACGACCGATATGACCGAAGTCGTGGCCAAAGACGCTCCCTTGGCAACGGGCAGGCGCCTGCGAAAGCATGGTCCTTGCCCATCTGAGGAAGGCCCCGCCGGGCGGGAAAGTAAAATCATGCATAGGTTTGCACGCCGTTCTTGAAGGTCTGATTGATCAGACTATCACAGGTTAATTGGCGACCGAGCTGCTGTCCTGATCAGTCTCGTGATGCTTCACTCCATCAGGTGCTCCAGCTCAAGAGAGCGGAGCGGTTAACTCTGCAGTAGCATACAACGAAAAGATGTTGACACCAGAAAGAAACATGCTCTGATTGTGTAGCTGATCGCGGGTGTTGCGACCAACCCCACGTAGTCGCCCACGAGAGAGCAGCAGAGGCGATGGCCCGGCGAGTCCCCCCCTGTGATGCCGGGCCATTGTGCGCTGTAGACGTGCTGTTGGAGAAGCCGGTCGTCGCACTCCTACATGAGGGAGCGCCATGTCCCCGAAGGAGCGTCGGGAGATCATCCAATCCATCAAATCGCAGATTGACCTCGTCACGGAGGAAGTTGCACAAGCCGTTTGTGAAGGTTGCGGCGCCGAACGAGTCCTGCGAAGACTCGAGTTTCTCACCAATCTACTGGCAAGGATAGAAAGCCAGCTCTAAAGCGCACCCCGGCGGGCCGAGGTCCGATACAATGCCTTGGTTTGGCGACCTTCGGACTGTCCCATGAGTCGCCCGGTCACCGCGAGAACACCTATGAAGCGTCTCGATCCCGATGTCGCCGATCTCGCGCTTCCGATCCAGCTCTCGAGCGGTACGACGAAGAGCACTTGGTCACGTATCTCCGGCCTGTTGTCTGCCCAGGTCGAGCAGGTCTGGAGTCGGTGGCACCCGCTCGTCTGGCGCATCACGAAACGAAGAGGTTGCATCGCCGCGCCGGATTCTTTTCATTGCGTAATGGTCAGTCGACACTTCGTGGCAGCGTCTAGAAAAGGTGCGGGACGATCATCTTGGTTCGCTGTCGATACACCTTGTAGCTCTCGCCGAATGTACGGCTGAGCAGTTTCTCCTCGGTCTGGGCGCGCCAAGCCAAGGTCGGGACGATCCCCGACAGCGCAATAAAGAGAGCCGGCCAGCTGCCGAAGGCGAGCGCTTCGCCCACGGCGAGCAGTGCAAGGCCCACATAAATGGGGTGTCGCACCAGGCGATACGGGCCGGTTGTGATCAGGCCGGTGCCTTGATCCGCTTTGGGCGCGAAGCTCCAAGCGGCACCAAGCTCGGCATGGCAAAAGACGACGAGGGCGGCGCCCGCTAGCGCAAGAAGGGACCCTGACAGGGCCAGCAGCAGGGCCATGAGACCGGCGGCGCTACTGGAAAAGATCAAAAGCGAAAGGAACAACAGGCCGAAAGCAGTGAAGTTCGCCACCAACGGTGCGCGGTTGCCACGATCCTGGGGTGCGCGCGTCTTCGCTTGTCCGCGAGACCAGCTGACTGTCAACAACGTGAGTCCCGCAAAGGCGAGCAAGGCGACGATACGGAGGACGACGGTCAGTGTTGACATTTCTTGGGCGCCGAGTCGCATCGAATAGAGCACGATGGGTAGCTGGGATATGAGGAGCACCATAGCTCACGGCAGGAGTTGCGACCGGCTGGTCCGCCCAGCCAGGCGCCGATGGGCCGAAGGCGAATGCCGTGTTCGGCCAAAACGCACCATCACGATGCGGGGCTGCATCTCGGCGTTCCTATTCATTTCCGAGTCCGTCGGGCGCCGATCACCACATCTCCCAAGAATGCAATTTCCAAGAATGCAATCTTCATCGGCGTGGTTGTTGTTTCACCAGTATGTCCACCCTCCATCGATGCGCACCACCGGCACTACGGGCGGGCCGTATGGATCGACCCGGTCGTCCTGAGGGCGATAACGATATCGTGGAATAATATAGTAATCCCAAGGCGTCGGTCTTACCACGGGCACCGTGACGATAAGCCTCTCCCGTGGTTCACGAACGACTTGGGCCTTCCGCGCTTGGGCTGCAGCACCAGACGTCCCCAGATTGCACAGCACCAGGGCCGTTCCGAGAGCGAACGCTACGGTCATTATCCTCATGCTTCATCCTCATGCTTCGGCGTCCTTGCCAAAGAGTGCTTAAGGACTCACAGCAAGGCAAGCTGATTCGCTCTATGCTTGCTTGAAATGGCCGCTGCTGTGCCCGACTGAAAATCCTCGCGGCTGGAATCGATGTCGGTTGTCTGAGGTAGTGCCGACCAGATTTGCTCCAAGTAAGACTTTCGGCCCGTGACCCTCGGACCCATAGCTGACGCTCGAAGCGGAGGACCCTGGCGTGCCTGGCAGTAGCGCGCTGACCAGCAAGAGTGTCTTCAATGTGTCAGCGTTTCTGCCTCATCCAAAGCGGGCAGATCCGCTGAAGGCCCTTGATCTGGCGCAATGCCCGCTCCAACAGCGACCAC
>Ga0070709_10002440_pt1 | contig 10072 bp, 8 predicted proteins | sample LARL51metaG_FD_65449 | JGI IMG/M metagenome (GOLD analysis project Ga0070709, IMG submission 65449) | Corn, switchgrass and miscanthus rhizosphere microbial communities from Kellogg Biological Station, Michigan, USA - LAR L5-1 metaG | ecosystem: Host-associated > Plants > Roots > Rhizosphere ...
TTCCTACTGGAAGACTATCTTGAGCCTCGAAAGTGGCACAAACTGTACGCCGAAGCTCTCCTGGAAATCGACCCGGACAAGACGGCCGCCCTCATTGCAAGGGCCGAGAGCGCAATTCTTAGTCGTTATCTGGAACTACGAATTTTCCCGACGCCAATCGAGGAGGGTCGCGACCTTGATTCTGCCATACGCGTCCTATCGCGGCTCCGGATATCAGCTAGCCATCGTCTCCAGGACAAACCCTCATTGCATACGCAAGCTGTGCAGAACTGAACTGCGCAATTTCTATCTGAAGGCCAGGATACGTCCATGCTCCATAAGAAACGTGGAAAACAACTCTCGAATGCGATACCCGCCAGCTTAGTGGCGGAAATCGCGCTACCGCGCATAGCAAAATCCGCAAAGGTGGCACTGTTGAATCTCGCTACGACGCGAACTCCAGAACAGCCGAGTGCCATCGTGCCGAGAAACGTCGACAGAATCATTCCATCTCGAAGCGCGGCCAAACCCGAAAAGGCGCAGATTGCTGTCGAACGAACCGACGAGCATGGCGATGGTGTCAAACTCAAGAAGAGTGCTCGTGTTGAGGTCACCCTCACAGCCAGGGTTTCGCCGCGGAAATTGACCTACACCGCCAGAACGTAAAGCTGTCGATCTGTCGGTGTTGCACGCCCCCACTCCCCGTCTCTTACTGGGCACAGTACGGACTGGGGATGCTGGTTCTATATTTTACTCTAACGTTATATTACTGGAATGTACTGCAGTCTGGTCTGGTGTGGCTTGAAGAACCGAAATTTCAGGGATTCGGTTGCTCTGCGTGCGACTGGCGGTTCAAGCCTTCCGCCGTAGTTGTCGGCAAGTCACTCGATGAAATGAAGCGGAAGTTCGAGACGCGACATAAGCTTCGCTGCTCACATTTGTTCTAACCATCCAAAAGCTACAAATCGGAAAATTAAATAACTTCGAGCAGCTTTGATCCACTTGTCGGTAAGGCAAACTTATCAGGGACTGGGATTTGTCTAACTTCCCTTCCGGAGAGCGATAAGCAGCCGCCCTTCAAGGGTGATGTTTATGATCAATGAAATTAGAAATATCACATAAAATAGTACGTACATATAATTTCGTACGTTAATTATTATGTTGACATTCTGGTAGAAGCGAACTTATATATACGCCTGCGATAGTAGCATATCTGATAATTATTCATCCTCGCTCGAGCTTTAGAGCGAGGCGACCTTTTTGGGGTCAGCCCAATCCGACGGAGTTTGTCATGGGTCTGCGAACACAATTTGTTTGTCAGTCTGCGGCTTGCCGCCGTCAGGTCGAGATGGCAATAGCCACCGGCTTGGAACAAGGACAAATCTCGAATCCGCGATGCACTTGCGGCTCGGAAATGAAGAAAGTCTATTTCAAACCAGTCTTTCGGGAACTTTTCATGAGAAGAATACCAGAGCTCTTTGAATTCGGCGTATCCGCAGCTCTATTGTTCGTTGGTCTCTATATGTTGTACGAAGGAAGCGCAAACAACTCGACCAGCGATGCTGCGATCCTGATCGGTGGTGCAGTCTGCTTTACGCTGGGCGTGATGACTCTAGTCTCCGCAGTTAGATGCATTCTTCGGCGCCGGAGGATGCTGCGGCAGTCGATCCCCAAGAACTATCTGGAAGGTGCTGCCCCTGAAACGCGATAGTGGCCGATAGGAAGTCGCGAATCGGCATACGATGTGGACGCCGACGCGAGTGCCTGATTAACGTGCAGATCGTCCATATGGATTTGTAGTTTTCGATTATCCGAGAGTGAAGAAATTTTGATTGTGACACTCCGTACAAATCTTAAGAAAAGCTCGCTTTTGGTAGCCCTCTGCGGACTTCTGTACCTCGAGCGGGCTTGCTGCAAGGGTTTTTGCCTTACAAATGGCGGCATGCAATCGACCAAGGCTTCGACCGTATTTTCCCTACTCCCGTCTACGCGCCTCTCGCGGATATGTATTGGGAATTTGAACTGGATTTCCGTCAACATCCTTGGGACAGGGTGATTGAGTACGCGGTACTGGGCATTTTGATCCTCGGAGATGCCCACCTGATTTCCAGAGTTTGGCGAGCATTTCGTAAATCTCCACGCAGTTCGCAAACCCCAATTCCCCTTACCGCGGTAATGGGAAACAAGGTCTCAAATGATGTCCGGTAATCCGACTTCCATGATAAGTCTTTGTCAATAGGGCAAAAGCTCTCACGGCGCGCTTCGGAGGATCACGTGTACAGATTCTTTCCGATTCTTCGCCGCGTGCGTTGGCCTCTCAGCCGTGTTCCTATTCCCGATAGAACCAGACTTCCATGTGCTGTCTCAGACCAGCGCGTGGTCTTGAACACAAGATTGAGTTTGTGTTTTCCTGCCAGTCTCGAAACTAATCAACCGGAGCGTCCGGAACTTGCGCTCCTACAAACTTTCAGGCAGTAGAGGAACACTCACGGGGCGGCCGCCACGTTCATGGCCGTCTCAAAGAACTGAAAATTGTTGCGACCTTTTTCCTTGGCGCAGTACATCGCCGCGTCCGCGTTTTTGATCAGCGTCTCCCCATCTTCTCCGTCTTCCGGATAAATGCTAATGCCGATGCTGCATTCGACATGCAGGGCGTTCCCCTCAATTGAATGGGGCAATCCCAGCGAGCGAAGAATGTTTTGTGCACTGGTACCCGCGTCATTTGAATGAGCGATCTCCGAGAGGAGTACAACGAATTCATCGCCACCCCGGCGGCTTACTGTGTCGGAAGCGCGCACGCTACTCAGCAATCGCTTTGCAACGGACTGCAGTAGCTTGTCACCGGTAACATGCCCTTGCGAATCGTTGATGTTTTTGAATCGATCCAGATCCAGAAACAGCATGGCGATATGACTGTGGTGGCGGCGGGCCAAAGCAATCGAGTGGGTAATGTGCTCATGGAGCATCACGCGATTGGGCAGATCCGTAAGATAATCGTGTTGCGCTAGGTGCGTCATTTGGAGTGATCTGGTCCTCGCCGCGCTCACATCATGGAAAACGATGACCGCTCCGACGACGTGCCCTGTGCGGTCGTGGATGGGAGCGGCGGAATCTTCAATCGCGGCTTCAAAACCGTCGCGACGGATGAGGATGCAATTCACGGTCAGACCCACCGTTTTATTTTGCTCGACGGCCATCTCCATGGGATCGCGAGCGGCCGCGCGCGTGGTCCCGTCGATGATTTGGAAGACTTCGGCGAGACGCTTGCCAACAGCTTCCTTGTGTTTCCAACCGGTCATAGTCTCCGCAACAGAATTGAGATAGGTGATATTCCCAGAGATGTCAGTTGAAAGGACGCCGTCTCCGATAGAGTTGAGGGTGACTAGGGCGCGCTCTTTTTCCAAGTACAGCGCATCGTCTACGAGCTTACGTTCGATGGCGTTGCGCAGGGCGCGCGGCAGGAAATAGCCGAGGTGATCAGGCAAGAGATAATCCTGCGCACCACGCCCCACGGCCAGTTTCGCGAGGCCTTCGGGAACATTTCCTCCGAGGATCAGAATGGGTACATCGGGATAAGCGGTGAACAGTTTTTCAAAAGTCTCGAGACCCCGACTATCAGGCAGGTCCAATTCGAGCAGAATGGCGGCAACTCCTCCGTTGCTGAGACGGTCAAGCCCGTCGGAAAGTTGGCGAACCCATTCAACGTCAAACATACCGTCGGCCGTTGCGGTGAGCGCTGCACGGATGGAATCAGCAGTAGTTGAATCATTTTCAATTAGAAGTATTTTGGTGCGCGAACCAGGAGTAATCATAGGCAGCGAAGCTTCATTGAGGGAGTAGAGCAGATTGCGCAGCCGCTGTATGTGCGGTAAAGCACACACCGGTAATAATGAAGGCGAGAAGTTCGTGCCGGTCCCTGTAAGAAGCATTATGATTAATTAGACATTTATCATTACTGACAAATTTTGTGCGGTAGCGTACAGTGGTAAGCTGGCACATGGCATTACCTGCAAACCGCCGTCTCTCTGCTAAGGCGCACGCTCCCAAAAAGCGTAATTTGAGAAGCCCCGCGTTCGACGTAAAAGTGTTTCTGGACTCCGCCGGTTTGGGCCGGAAGTTAGTCAAGTTTCGAGCAAAAGAGATTATTTTTACGCAGGGCCGTCCCGCGAACAATGTCCTATACATTCAGGAAGGCGGCGTAAAGCTTTCTGTGGTCAACGCGTCCGGCAGAGAAGCGGTTGTGGCGATTCTGGGACCCGGTGATTTTTGCGGAGAGGGATGCCTAGCCGACCAACCAGTTTGCATGGCCACTGCGACAGCAATCTCCGCCACCACCGTACTCATCATCGAGAAAATCGAGATGATTCGAATGCTGCACAGAGAACACGAATTCTCCGATCGTTTCATCGCCTACATGCTGGCACGTAATATCCGAGTTGAGGAGGATCTGGTCGATCAGCTCTTCAACTCGACCGAAAAACGTCTGGCACGAACCCTGCTTCTGCTCGCTCGCTTTGGCACGCCGGGCCAACCTCAAAGGCTCCTCCGGAACGTATCACAAGAAATGCTGGCGGAAATGATTGGCGCCACACGGCCCCGCGTCAATTTTTTTATGAACAAATTCAGGAAACTGGGCTTTATTCAATACAAAGGCGAGATTCACGTCCACGATTCTCTGTTAAGCGTTATTCTACATAATTGATAAGTCATCATGTTAAATTACGAGTCGCCAGCAAACTTAACGTCTGTGGTGATAGTTTGGCAAGAAAGCAGCGAAGGCTTCCTATGTGCGCGGGCTCGGGGCGAGTGACTGTGCAGCACTGCGGCTAATCGCAACTCGGATTGTCCGTAAAAATGCCCCTACCAGGCATGCTGCTAAGGAGCCGGCCGCAAGTCGAGAATTTCCTCAGAAGTACTCTGCGGGTGGAGTCACTGTCCTGGCCCCATAGTGATCTTGGCACTCTCTTCCGGCAGCGAGCAACTGAAGAGGCGTTGATTGACGCCGCGACCGTTGCTTGCTGCAGACTGAACCGTCACGAATCTAACCGAGCCACTAGTGATCAAAGCTAACACTTCGACGTAGGTGTAAGAATGGCCATCCATCTGCACAACGGCCGCACTTATGCGACGATCGATCCTGCCCGGGCCATTTCCACAAACACTGGGCTGCCAGTGAACTCACCACTCCCTGTGCAGTTGTGAACAGATTTCCTACCTGCGGTTGCGATTTACTCTAAGCGTCAGCTCCAAGACCAGGCGAGAGAACGAGGGCAGTTGCTTGTGAAATTCGAGCGCCAAGGGATACGCCCAAGAGAAAAGCGACATCAGATGACTCGCGCGACCGGCCTCATCCTACCGATCTCTGCGCTTCTCCTCGTGACGCCTTTTGGGCTATTCAGCCAAGGATCACCCATTATTCCGACCAGACTTCTCCTCGAACACCGCACGCCGGTGAACTTACAATTTGCAGAGACCATCTCGTCAGCAAATGTACGCGATGGTGATCGTCTCAACTTTGTCGTGGTCAAAGACATCGCAGTAGATGGTTTCTTGGTAATTCGTGCTGGCACGATGGCTGCGGGTTCAGTCACCGGAGTAAAACAAAGGCGTCTGTTCGGAATGGGCGGCAAAGTGACCATCAAGCTCGATTCCGTGGATCTCACTAACGGCGAAACTGTGGAGCTAGTTGTCCGGAAGGAGTTCAAAGGAAACTCACACACCATTCGAATGGGCGCCGAGATGGCCATGGCAGCGGCGGTTTACCTGCCCGCCGCACCACTCTTTCTGATCTCTCGCGGACGCAATAGGACCGTCTTAAAAGGCACGGAAGTAACCGCATTCACGAAGAGCGATTCTTGGGTAGCCACTAGAAATTTGCCGGTGTCGCGGGCAACGAACTCAGAACTCGCTGGAATGATCAAACTGTTACCGGCTCGATCTTTGAATGGCGAGGGACGCGAGGGAGATATGCTGAACCTCATCTTCGTGGCCAAGGAAGATGATTTGCAAGAGGCATTTGCGCGCGCTGGCTGGCTAAAAGTCGAAAAATCCAAACCGCGCATCATTTGGCATCTCTTGTGGCAGCGCAAACATTACACGAAGTTACCGATGGGCAGGCTTTACGTTTTTGGCCGAGTGCCGGACTTCTCCTATGCCTTACCTGACCCAAAGTCTATCGTAGCGCGGCGACATCATCTTCGAATCTGGAAAACAGATCGACGGGAGGACGGCATACCATTCTGGGTCGCTGCGGCAACGCACGATGTTGGAATTCAATTTGTGAAACGCAAACTCCGGCTCCTTCATCGAATTGATCCCAACGTGGATGCGGAGCGTGACTTTATCGCCGCGAGTCTGGCGGGAACCCGGCAACTTAGTCGCCAGGCGTACATGAACTGCGCCGATCCGGTGTTCCGCGCGGAAACGGCTACAGGACAGAGCTATTACTCCGATAGCAGAATGCTCTTGCTGGAGCTGAGCCCTCAAGTCTTGCCAATCGTCGGAGTCGCAGAAGTTGCTAGCAAGCTACCGTAAAGGTGCGGGAATCAGCGATCTGTTTACGGGTTTACTTGAATAGATTTACAAACTGATCGAGGCCTAGGTCGCGGCCAATACCTGCTGGGTTGATCGTACCGCAGAAATGGATTCTAGTTGATCACCGGCGTCACACTGGCGTTCCTGCTTCGAAGCGCGCTACCGAGTATTCAGAGATGGCTTTTGCACCTCGGCGGTTTCGGCCTGATTCCACTCGGGCTTTTGGATAATTCCATCATTCCGATTCCGGGCACGATGGATGCCGTAACTATAGTCTTGTCCGCGCGCCAAGAAAATTTATGGTTTTATTACGCTCTGATGGCTACGGCAGGTTCTGTAATTGGCGGTTTTCTTTCCTACCGTCTCGCCCGCAAGGGCGGTAAAGAAACGCTGGAACGCAGGTTCTCCCGTCGCAAGGTCGATAGAGTCTGCAAGATCTTCGACCGATGGGGCTTCTGCGCCATTGCTATCCCCGCAATGCTCCCTCCGCCCGTGCCTATGGTGCCATTTTTGTTTGCGGCTGGCGCCATGCAATACCCTGTCAAAAAATTCCTGGTTGCGCTTACACTCGGCCGCATCTGCAGGTACCTGATTCTGGCGTACTTGGCTGCAAGCTATGGACGCCAAATAATCGCGCTCATCGCGCGGCATGGCCACCCAACTGTAATAGGAATCATTGTCGGGCTGGTGTGTGTCGCTGCATTGATTCTGTATTCTGTGGCAGGGACAAGAGCGAGAACGGACCTAGCGATAAACCGCTAATACTTCGAAGATGTTCAAAATTGGATAGCGTCGATCCTGGACTCAATAGGATTCTGCCTAAATGAAAAATAAAAAAATGACACTAAAACGGTTGTTCTCTGTCCCTTGTCCCACATGCGGTGCTTCTGTCGGAAATCGTTGTGTACTGCATACCGGCTCACCGCGCTCGCGAGTTCATGTAGACCGAAAATTTGTCGCTGTTGAGGCTAACGAGAGCGGATCCATGACAAAATTCATTATCGCCGGGAAATCATGTGGAGCATCTTCTGGCACGTGCTTTCTCCGCCTGCCGCTGCTTCGGATACGAAACACCATAAAATACTGCGCGCAGAAATATAGTTATGGTAACGTTCTAGTACCATCTGTTCAATATGGGACAGACACCCGTAATGCCGCGCGCGTAATCTCGGTGGTGAGTTAACTCGCTGCGGATGGTCAGGTCAGCGAAGTCTGAACCCAATCTTAAGCAAGTGAAACGAGCATCTGCCCTGTGGGCGCTTGGGTTCAGAATGAGCCACCATCTTTTCAGCGTAATTAAATGTCTAGTCAGAACTATCCGCAACGGTCCGCGGTTGGAGTGAAGAGCTTCTAGTGGAGGACCATGGGGCGGCTTCGTTGTGGGCGAAAAATCCGAGGACAGCAGGGTCCTGTGGCTGAGGAGAGCGACGGCGGGAAGCGAAGATCGGATATGTATCGACAGCTCGACCAACACTGCCACTGCGTACTGGGCAACTATTCCGTGGAAGATCAACTCGAAAATATTCCGCGATGCGACCACGCTGCAAGTGTGGATCCTATCAAGGCCGGTGGTTGAGGCGCGATCATGACAAATCACGAGGCTCTCTTGCGACTATCCGTCAACAGCCACGACCATCTGGCCGTAGCCTCGCTGCTCGATAACAACTCCAACCTGATCCGTACCACGGTGATCCTCTACTTCGGAACGGAGCCAGTCGGGGTCAATCTGGAGTTTGCGCTTACGCAGCGCATGGCCAGCTACGCTCGCTTATATGAACCTTCCGAAGACGCCGACGCTTGGCTTACACGGTACGCCAATGCGGCCTGCGATCGCCTGCGTAACGACTCGATTTACCACCAGGCGAACAGAGATTAGGTTCGCATTAGCGATGACAGGCGGCCGTTCCATGGAGGCGAAACAGCAGCGCACTTGATAATTTCCCCTCAAGAATCCGGCGAAAATCGCTCCCGGAACGGGCTCCACATGCTTGGGAGTTCGTCAGAACGCAAGCTAAAATAAGGCTAAAGTCATCGCTGTAGACATCATCCGGTCTCTTCGCACCAATCGAACATCGTATCGCCACGGCGAATCGAGAAAGATTGATCTTATACGGGACTGACGCTTGACTCCATGGAGGCGTCCGCCAATGAGCCACAAAGACCAGCGCCCGCTGCCTGTTACGTATTGCATGAAATGCGGGAAGGCGGGACATAATATCGCCGCGTCAAAGATCCCTTGCGGACAAACGATAACTCGGAAGCGGTGCCGCGGAGCTGTTCGCAGGGCGACAGGCGTGAACGATTGGAGGGAATGTCCAACTTGTTTCGCGACTGGATGGGATGGCGATAAGTTCTGCACTCAATGTAACGGTGACGGTTGGTTATTTGCCCGATAGGGACTCGCATGAAACTTCGCATTCTGATCCTAACGGGTCAAACAGGTCAGTCGTGGTTTAATCCGGGTGCTTGGGCATGAATAACGTGCTTCCAAATCGCGTCCCGACGACACAATAGTAGCAGTAGGTGGCGTCACGGAGATTTAACCTTAGTATCGTTCTTTCGTGCTGAACAACGTCCTAAGCACAAACCCTGCTCTGCGTGAACATGCCCTCGAAACTGAAAAAGCCGGACAGCGAGCCGCCTCATTGACCAAACTGTTGCAGGCGTTCAGCCGGCGCAGGTTCTTGCCGCGGTCCTCGATCTCAACACACTCACTTCCGATATGGAAAAGATACTTCCGCGGCTGTTAAGGGAAAACACCGAGGGCGCTGGCGCTCGATTCTGAGCTCGGCAATGTGAAAGCAGACCAGAGGCAGATCGAGCCGATCATCATGAACTTAGCAGTAAGATATCACTTGACCTGCGCGCATTGCTCTGTGACAGTGATCTCCCCTTATCTAGATCCTGCCTGCCTCAACCTTCCCAGGCGCAAGGAGAACGTGCCGCGCTGCTCGAGAGTGCGTAGGCAAACCTGTGGCTGCGGAAAATCACCGGTTGCGGGAAGGAAGCGCCTGATCTAGCCATTACAGCCGAAGCAAAGCAACGCAAAAGGACCAATTAAAGCGATGAAATTGCGCAGCAGAACGCTACTTAGCGTCGCACTCTCGCTGGTGAGCCTGGTCGCAATCCTGTACTCGGTCGCGCGGGTTTCTATGATGCGCAGTTTTGCAGCCCTCGAGGCGGATGACACGCGCCAGAACCTTGCACGCGCTACCGCTGTTTTGGCCGACGATTTTTCCACACTCGACAACACCGCCCGTGATTACGCCGCCTGGGACGATACCTGTGCATTCCTTGCGGGCAAGAATCCCACCCTTCCGATCACCGAATTCCCCAATGAGTGGTTTCCGCGCTTGCGGATTGATTTCGTCATCATCCTCGATCTCTACGGCCGGCAGGTGTTTGCCAAGGCCTACGACCCTGCCGCGAGAGAAGAGAGGGAAATTCCGCAAGGTCTCCGCGCGAATCTTGTCCCCGGCTCACTGCTGCTCCGCCACGCCTCTTCTGACAGCAAGGTATTGGGAATCATGCTGCTTACCTCCAGCATGGTGCTGATTGA
>Ga0070709_10002441_pt1 | contig 10068 bp, 17 predicted proteins | sample LARL51metaG_FD_65449 | JGI IMG/M metagenome (GOLD analysis project Ga0070709, IMG submission 65449) | Corn, switchgrass and miscanthus rhizosphere microbial communities from Kellogg Biological Station, Michigan, USA - LAR L5-1 metaG | ecosystem: Host-associated > Plants > Roots > Rhizosphere ...
GCCGCCCCGGTTGACCGGCGCCTGGTCGGCGCGGCCGGCCGACTGGTAGGTGTGCATCTGCCCGGGCGCGTTCTTGTACCGCTGGGCGATGGAGTTGCGGACGTTCTGGGCGCCGGGGACGTCCACACCGATCTGTGGCTGCCGCCCGATCGCGGGTGTCTCGGTGTCGCGTACCGAGTGCCCCCCGGCCCGCTGAGAGGCCCGCTGCGGGTTCGCGCCGGCCGTGTTGTTGCCGCCACCCGTCCGCAGGCTCGGGCCGCCGTAGAACGTGCCTGGGGTGGCCTGCATCTGCTGGGTGAGAACGGGCTGCGGCGTGACCACCGGGGGGGTCAGGCGAGGGTTGCGGGTCGCGTGACCCTCCTCGTCACCCCGGTAGGACTCCTGCCGGACCTGGGGAGTCGAGGACAGCCCCGACTCCCACCCGGAGTTGGTGTCGGCCCGCAGGCCGACGGCCCGGGGGTTGCGGCCCCCGAACGTACGCGTGAGCGCGGTGCTGCCCGGGAAACCGCCGGCACCGGTCTGACCCCGGGGCATGCGGTAGCCGCCGACTCCCGGGAGCGGATCGGGATCCGGCGGACGGGAGCGGCCCCCGAACAGGGCACGGATCAGACCAGCCATGACGTCTCCCTTGCCTATTCGGCCGGAACGGCTTCGACGGTGACGGTGACTACCTCGTGCGCCCAACCGGGCCGGGGGCCGTGCCCGGGGTTGGCGTGCCCCGACAGGCGGACCGTCACCCGGTCGTCCGGGCGGCCGACCGTCGCGGCGATGGCCCGCGCAGCGGCGAGCGCCGCGTCGTACTGCGCGCGCTGCTCATCGGCGACGGTGTCGCTGAGGTGCGGTTTGGCTGGGTCGATCGCGTCCTTGGCGACCGGGCCGCCGGAGTGGGTGCTCCATGACATGTGCGGGAATCCCTTCTGTATCAACCGCTCTGGGCTTCGCGCAGGGCGGCGGTGAACTGCGAGCCGGCGGCGTTGATGTCCGCCGCCGTGTTGGGCTTGGTGAGGATCACCGCCACGAGGGCGATCGTCAGCAGCCCGCCGACGATGTCGAAAAAATCGTTGACCTCCACCGGGTCACGCGACCTTCGACTTCACGTTGTTGACGAGGCCCTTGATCATCGCGCTGAGCATCACGCCCAGGACGAACGCGATCAGGGTGTACCAGGAGAACCAGTCGCTCATCGGGTGCCGACCTCCACTCGTACGGATCCGAACAGGTGACGCAGGATGACCAGCCCGATCAGCGCCAGGAGCACGACACCGGCGAACGCGCGGGAGATCGGGTAGGTGTGGGCCGCCGGGTTCTGACCGGCGGGATCACGGGACAACGGCATGACAACCCTCCTAGTCCACCGTGGACAGTCCACGATGGAGTCTGCCGGCTTAGCTGAAGATGTCGCCCTGCGGCAGGACTTCGCAGACGAGGACGACCATCTTCGATACGGCCGACCCCCACGAACCCCGGAACAGGTAGTCCTCCGACTCGATGGTCGGCAAGTACCAGTTGGCGTTCTCGACCTGGTTGACCTCGTCGCGGTAGTACTGGTACGGCCAGACACCTGTGTCCTGGCCGTCCGGGGTGTCGATGGCGACCGCCGCGATCGACGCGGTACCGCCGGTGGCGGCCGTGCCGGACTGGATCGTGCCGTAGGACCAGATTTCCCAGATGCGGCGCGTGTAGTCCGCCTGGGAGATGTTGTCCTTCACATCCTCGTCGAGGATGATCTGCACCGGGTCGGCCCACCCGTTCGTGACGATCCGGGCGTTGGAGGAGTTCTTCATGATGGGGATCAGGCAACGTAGGTAGTTGCCCAACTTCCGCACCCGGGCGTCGAACTGCCCCGTGGACATGGTGACGTTCTGCTCGGTCCAGCGCTGCAACGTGTTCATGTTCGGCGGCGTGGTCTGCACCGGCTGTCCATTGAGGACCGTCGGGGGCTGGTCGTAGGCCTCCAGCCACGCTTCCACCGTCAGCGTGGGGCTGGTGCCCTGCGATGAGCCGAACACGTTGGTCAACGTGTTGAGCGTCAACTCCAGGGTGAACGGGGCGGCGGCGTCCTTGTTCGGCAGCGCGCCGAGCGCGTCGCGGAGGTCCAGTTCGAACGGGATCCGCACGGCGAACGTCGCCGCACTGCCGTGGACCAGGAAGTTCGGATCCGAACGAGGGTCGGACGCGAACCGGTAGCCCCCGTACTTCTGGATCATCGCCGCGTGGAACCCGGACGACGTCTGGTACATGGTCTGGCCGTTGGGCTGCTTGACCGCGAGGTTGGTCAGCAGGTTGAACGGCGCGTCCGCCTGCGCGGTGCCGGTCGCGCCGCCGTTGGCCGTCGTCGCGACCGTGACCAGGATCGACCGCATGTAGTCGTAGGCCTTGATGTCGATCGGGCCGAGGTCCTGCGTCGCGGTCGTCAGCGTGAGGTTCGCCTTGCTGAAAAACTTGTACTTGCCCTTTCCGCTGCCCCTGACGAACGGGACGACGGACTGCGGCGGCGGCGGGGCCGCCCCGCCGGACTGGCCGGACGAACCCGGCTGGGCCGGAGCGGACTGCACATTGGACGGTGCTGCGCCCATTGTGTTTTTTCCTTTCTACGTAAGGGTTTCAGGCGAAAAGGCCCGTGATGCCGGCGAGGATCGTCGAGCCGTTGCGTCGGGCCTCGATGTTCGCCAGTTGCAGCGCGGCCTTGAGGATCAGGTAGTACAGGACGAAGACGACGAACTCAGCGAGGCCGATGTGCAGGTGCATGTTCACCTCCCGCCGAAGTAGGAGTCACGGAACTTCTTGCGACCGGAGCGCGGTTCCCGGTCGGTTTTCTTCCTGCCCGACGACGAGTCGGGCGGCGGCGTGGGGGTCGCCGCCGCCCGGCTCTGTTGGACCTCGGCGACCAGTGCTGTGATCGCCGAGGTCTGCTCCTGCATCGCGGCCATGTGCGCGGCGATGAGCTGCTGCATCGAGTCCGCCGCGCCCACCGCGCCGGCCGCCGCGTCGGCGGCCTCGGCGGCGGCCTCGCTGCCCAGCTGGGCGGCCGACGACGCGGCCAGAGCCGCGTCAGTGGCGGCCTGGGCGTGGTGCTCGGCGTTCGTCTCGTGCGCGCCGGCCGCCCCCGCCGCGACGAACGCGTCGCGTTCCGCCTCCTCGCCGAGGTCCGCCCCGCCGTCTTCGCCGCCGGTCACGATGACTTCAGTCATTTCCCTTGCCTCCCAACGGTTTACGCGGCCAGCATCAGTTCGGGTGCGCGGGTGCGGAACATGGCGCCCGTGCGGGTGTTGACGTAGAGGACCTGGAACGGTTCGAGGTTCGCGACGAACGCGCGGATCGGGCCGGACGCGAGCCAGCCGATCCCGCCGATGCGCTTTAGGTTGGCCTCGTCGTTGTCGCGCCAGAAGAACAGGTGCCGCGACTGGTCATACAGCTCGACCGGGATCCGGGACGGACGCTGCGCGCCCATCACAAAGCTGATGTCGTTGCTGCGGGCCTGTTGCAGCATGATCCGGGCCTCGTCCTGCATGCCGAGGATGTTCGTCATCATCCAGAATTCATCCCAGACGGTGCACCAACCACCCTGGGTGTAGATGTCCTCGAACGCCGATTTGAATACAGCACGCTGGTGCTCGACGTTGCCGATCCGCGACGCGTCCGGCCACAATAGACGGCGCGGCATTTCCGCTGCGGTGTAAGGCCTTTTCCACACGCGGCCCTTCATCGGTGGCCACTGGTCCAGCAGCGTGTAGCCGCCCTTGTCCGCGAACTGTTGCAGGACAGCATCATGCGGTTTCGTCGCGAAGAAGGTGGAGTACTTACGTAGCGGCAGGATCGCGAAGGTGAGCGTGGACTTGCCGGACTCGGTGGGGCCGATCATGCCGACGTGCTGGTTCTGCTGCCAGTCGAAGACGTACTCCATGAAGTAGTCCCAGTCGACCACGGGCGCCATCTCGTCCGGCGGGGCGTTGATGATCCCGCCGGTACGCAGCTTGTACGGCTGCGTCATGCCGCCGCCTCGTCAAACTGCGGCGCTGCAACGGTTTGCAGGTCCTCGGCGGTCGGTGTGCGGGCCGGACCCTGCGGCGCGCGGCCCGCGAACATCGCGGCCATCGGCCCCATCATGTTCTGCGCCATGGCCGCCATCGCGGCCAGGTCCTCAAAGGACGGTTCCCCGGCGGCGTCCGGTCCAGCGGGTGTCTCGTCGTCGCTCAGAACGGCCTCGGCGATGCCCGCGAACGGGATCCGCTTGCGGACAGAGTCCAGCATCACGATGGCCAACAGCAACGGCATATGGGCCATCACGACGCGGCCACCCGCACCACCGGAGCAGATTTTCAGCAACCGCGCCCGCCACACGGGGCTGACCTGTGCCAGTGCCTCCCACGCCTCACCAACCGTGTCGTCGTCGTCGGACTCTTTGCGGGTCATCGAGATGATGACGTCACCGATGCGTGGGGAGCCGAGGACCTTCACCACGCGGCCGGCCTTGGCGTAGAGCCGATTCATGCCCTTGGCGATCGGCCCGGCCCGGAACGGCGGGACGTCGACCGGGGCCGCCGGCGGGCCGGACCGTCGCCGGCGGCCGGCGACCCGCCGGCGGGCCGGACGCGAGCCGGGCTCGCGGTCCTCCGCCGAGCGGTCGATCGGGGGCAGCTCACCGACGGCGGGAGCGGACTCGGCGACCTCAGCCTGACGGGCCTCGGCTTTGGCCTGGCGGGCCTGGGCGAGACTGGCGCCGATCGCGGCGCGCTCCTCCGGGCTACGTGTATAGGGCCTGCCCGTCTTGGGGTTCACACCCCACGGCGCGTCACCAGCCGGATTGTCCATTCTTGCAGCATACGCGAAAACGGACGATTACCCTCCACTTATGGAGCTGAAATGGCCGGTCGCGATTGTCGCAATCGCGTGTATCGGCGCGATTGTCGCACTTGCCCTCATGCACGCCGATACCACGGCGATGATCGGGATCCTCCTGTCCGTCGTCGGTGGATTGACCGTGGCCACCCACCAACAGACCAACGGCAACACCAGCCGCCTGATCGACCTCGTCGAGCGCCAGTCGAGTGAGCTGTCCCGTACCATGCCGGCGAAACCCGAACAGCCGGAAGGGACGACGACGCCATGACCTCATCGCAACACCAGCATTGGATCGACCTGGGGGAGCACTGGGTCCTCGCTGTGCCGCTGATCGACCTGAAAGCGGCCATCGTCGAGGTGTGGAACCCGCCGGCCGAGACCATCGGCACCATCGGCGACGCGGCGCACCTGGACGCGCAGCCGCCCGAGGACCACACCCCGTACTCCGAGACCGGCTGGCCGGCCAAGACGCCGTACGGGGTGGTGACGGCCCTGGACTACAGCGGCCCCGGGTGGGAGGCCCTGTTCGATCATCTGATCAACGAGCGCATGGCCGGGCGCATGCTGTGGATCAAGTACATCAATTACAAGGGGATCCACCACCGGTGGGAGCCCAACTACACGTCCGGCATGTCCAGCGACGACCCGAGGCACGGGCACCTGTCGATCCTGTCGAGCTGGTGCTACCAGTCGACCGGGCTCACGCCCGCACAGCTCACCGGCATCGAACCCCTGCCACAGCCCGAACCCACCCCGGCGCCGGTCGGCGCCGACATCACGGAGGCGATCATGTCCGGCTGGCACACCCTCGTACCCGGCTCGACCGGTCAGCAGGTCAAGGATGCCCAGGCTCTCGTCAACGCGCATGGGGCCGGCCTGCTGGTCGACGGACTGTACGGGCCGAAGACCACCGGGGCCGTGCAGCTGTTCCAGGTGGAGCACGAGGTGGCCAACAGCGTGCGCGCCGACGGCACAGGAGACGGCCAGGTCGGCCCACGCACCATCATGGCCCTGCTCGACCTCTGATACAGTCCATGGCCTGCGGGGTGGTGCAGCAGTCCAACACGGGAGCCTCATAAGCTTCAGGCCGCCGGTGCGAATCCGGTCCCCGCTACGTAGAGCCCATCACCGTTTGAATCGCGTCCCCGCGTGTTGCTTCCGGTGATGGGCTCTCCCCTTGCCCGAATATTGACGTGACGTCGATATTGGTTTAGGTTGACATTGCAGGGCGGTCCAGGACCACATGGGAACGGCCTGAGGTCGCTACGACTGGACCGACCTGCGAACAACCGACCGGGGTCAGGGCAGACCTGACCCCCCGCCGACCAGGGGGAAGAGGCCATGCGCGCGCTTGAGGACATCGCCGGACAGCTCAACATCACCATGGACGACTTGCTCAACTTCGACCAGACCCTGTCCGACATCCCCGAGGTGGCGACGGCGCTGCAGCACGGCGACTGGACCACCATCCGCGAGCACCAGATCGACGACGACGACGCGGCGTTCATCGTCAGCACGTGGCACGAGTGCACCAACGAAGACCCGTCCCGGTGAGCACCGCAGACGCGTTCGTCGCGGTGATCCGCCCGAACCGGCCGGCCGACCGGCCCGTGGTCGAGAACGCTGAGTTCGTGGCCATGCTGTGGCGCATGATCCGCGCTCTGGAGGCACGCACGATCGAGGACCCTTCGCTGCTGCCCCAGGTTGTTGCCCTGGTCAAGCGGCTGTCCGAGGTCAAGAACGTCGCGATCGCCGCCAACGCCGAGCGGTACGCGGTCGACCCGCGCCGGGGCGCGTCCATGGCCGAGTGCGCCGCGATCCTGGGCATCACCAAGCAATCGGCGAGCGCCCACCGCGCCCATGGTGTCGCGACCATGGGCGAGCGCATCGACCGGGCCGGAGCCATCCGGTTCGCCGAGGCCAAGCGGGAGCGTGAGGCCATGGCCGCCGCCGCCGACCACGCCGTGGCCAACCTGGCCGACTACCGGGCACGGCGCGCCGCGTGAGCCCCGATGAGCTGTTGGGCCGCATGCGTGAGGGCGGCAGCAACGTCACTCTGGCCGTGATCCGGTGGCACTGCCGCAACCCGAGGGGACGGCTGCACGGCCGGGCGTACCTCGTCGGCCGGTCCTGGGTCATCCCGGAGAACGACGCCATGGTGTTCATGTCGCAGTGGCGCCGGTACGGCCGGTACCCCCAGAAATGAACTGGCCCCCGAACCGCGCCCCATAACGACGGTTCGGGGGCCAGTGTTTTATCCCCCCCCGGAGGGACGTACCCCCCATGGGACGTCCCTTTCTCCCCCTCAGGAAAGGAGCGGGACGCACCATGCCCGCACAGCGTACAACATGGCTGGTGACGCCAGAGGTCACCGTGGCCGGAACCGACTACCTGGGCGACACGCCCCCCGAGGCACTCGCCAGCATGGGCGCGCTCCTCGTCCGTGTCGGCGGTGTGCTGCACCGCCAGCGCCAGACCGAGGGCCTGGTCCTCGTCGACGAGCGCGCGGCTGCCATGCTCGGGCTGTCCGAGCGGGCCACCGACGACGGCACCCGGCAGCGCGCGCTCGACGCGGCGACCGCCGCCGGGTACCGCTCCGGCAAGCTCGGGACGTTCACCCAGTTCTTCGGCCACGGACGCCCCACGATCCACGTAGGGCGCGCCGAGGTCATCACTGCGGCTGCACTAGCCAGCGACCCGCGTACGTGGCCCTGGTGCCCCGTGTGGCACCCGGAAGTGACCACCGGGCCGCAGCACTGGCACCGCCTCACCGGCATCCCGTGGCAGTCCGGTCCGGCCATCATCGGCGTGGAACTAATCAGGCGGACGCTCAAGCCGTACCGGGTCGAGGATGTCAAAGGCCAGCGGTCGCCGGACCTGAAGGACACCGACCACCCGGACCTACACGACGCCGGAGAGGCCGTGTGGACACCGGAGATGTGGCACGCCCCGCAGATCGGCGCGTTCCTGCACACCTACGACAAGCGCCGCGCCGGCATCACGGCGGCCCGCGTCGCGAAGCTGTCCCCGGCCCGCCTCACCCGGCGCCGGTTCGCGAAATTCGACCCGAAGCGGGCCGGGTGGTGGGAGGTCACCAACCAGGCGTGGAACGATCCGCGCATGCCGCACCCGCTCGGCCCGCAGGCCACGAACAAGCACGCGAAAACCGTGAAGGTCACCACCGCGACGTTGGAGCTGGCGGCCGAGCTGGCCGCCGAGGGTGTGTTCTCGATGCCTGAGGTGGTCGATTCCTGGACCGGCCCCGCCCGGCAGGTTCTCGGCCCGTTCGCGGAACTCCTCGAAACCACCTACCAGGCGCCGGCGGACGACGATTATCCGGCGTGGGTACAGGAGCAAGTCCGTGAGGCGGTGAAAGTCGTCGGTGAGCGCGGAATCGGCATGCTCAACAAAGGCGACGGCAATTCGACGATATTGCGGCGGGACTGGTTTTACGGCGTGAACGCCACCAAACGCGCCAACGGGTGGCGCCGCGCGTGGCGTATCGGCAACCAGGAGAAGCGTTGGCCGGTCGCGTTCCAGGACGACTCGGTCACTTATGTGTCCGACGACCCCGACCCGTTGCGGTCCGCGCCCCGCGCGCTGCACAACCCCACCGACACCAGCGAGCGTGCCCCCCGCCTCAACATCGACGCGGCCGGGCAGTACCGAATCGAAGGGACAAGGGACAACAAATGAAAATGCTGTTGGTGAACCTGGCGTTGATGGACGGCGCTACTGTCGAGCGTTCCCCGAGCGGTGAGCCGACGGTGGCCGGGACGGCCGACGCCGGATACCTGTTCCTGGTGTTCCGCATCGGTGACGGGTGGGCGGTCGAGGAGTGGACCCAGCGGGGCCGGATGGTGGGCACCTTGCAGCCGCCGGTTCCGACTGGGGAACTGATCGAGAAGGTCAGCGAGGCACTGCGGGGGATGCTCGGATGAGCGAGCAGGGCGACGCGTTCGTGCGGCGCGTGCTGAAGGCGGACCCATCGCCGATGGACTTCCGTGACGCGATTCGCTATACGCGGCAGAAAGAGGGGTCCGGGCGTGCCGCTGCGAAGCGGCTCGGGGTGCCGGAGTCGACGCTTCGCGGCTGGACCAAGGACCGCACGCCGAAGATCGGTACCCAGCAACGGATCCTGGAGGCGGTACGGGGCATGCGCTCGCACCCCTCCAGGCTCGGCGACGCCGGCGTGGTGCTGCCCGTGGTGTCCAGAGACGCCAAGCGCGGCCGGCGAGAGCGCGACGTGTTCGCGAACCAATTGAAGCTCAAGGCGGGCACTCTCGCCGCCGCCCACCGGGTGTGGGTCAAGACGGGCGACGCCGACGCGGCGGCCCGGGTGTTCGTCGACGGGATCGGCGACCCCTGGTACCGGGCACAGCTCGCCAAGGGCCTTAACGAATCCGCCGGGGGCGGCGGCGGCGGCGCCGGGGGCGGCGGCGGGGGCGGCGGCGGCGGCGGCGGCGACGACGAGGACTTCGACCCGGTCGACTACGACGAGAGCCTCGACCTGGGCGACGCGTACGGGATGAGCATCGCATGAGGAAATGGCTCTTCTGTACGTTGCTGCAATGGCATTCCTGGAATTCATATACCGCGTGGACATGGCAAATCAGGTGCACAAGGTGCGGCATCAGACAATGCGTCACCAGGTGCGGCATCGGACAGTTCGACATATGCAGAGGGGACGACGATGAATGAATTGGACGCGCCGATGGTGTATTTGGCGCCCGAACAGCACGCATTCCTCGTGATCGGCGACGGGAAAGAGCCGCTGATCACGTGGTCGAAGTCCTACCGCCTCGCGTGCGAGCAGGCCGACATCCACGACGCCACGGTGGTGGCGGTGCCGATCCTGCAGGACATGTCCTGGCGCGCCGGCCCGCACCCCGACGACCCCCAGGTCCGGGTTCCGGTGTCGAGGCTGCCGCGCGCCGAGGTGATCGATCCGGTGGTGCCACCCGGACTGGGAACCGTACCCGACGTCGCTCGGGACGCGGGATACCCGGTCGGCCGGGCGGCCCGGAAGGGTCAGGGTGGATCTGACCACTGGTCCTCGACACGCGATGGGGTGGTGGGTCAGGACACCGTGCCCGTCGGGCCGGCCTCCGGGGCCGTCCTGGGGCATCGCGTCGTGGGTACGGCGTCGGTGCCCCCGTCGCCGGAGTTGGAGAAGCGCTGGCGTAGTCCCCGGACGTCGGAGGAGTACGAGGCTTCGCTGCTGGC
>Ga0070709_10002442_pt1 | contig 10067 bp, 4 predicted proteins | sample LARL51metaG_FD_65449 | JGI IMG/M metagenome (GOLD analysis project Ga0070709, IMG submission 65449) | Corn, switchgrass and miscanthus rhizosphere microbial communities from Kellogg Biological Station, Michigan, USA - LAR L5-1 metaG | ecosystem: Host-associated > Plants > Roots > Rhizosphere ...
GGGGCCGTGGTCGCCGCGGCGGCGCTGGTCCGCGAGGACATGGTGGTCCCGGCGGGCGCGCTGGCCGTGGGCGTGCCCGCCAGCATCCGGGCCGAGGCCGGGTTGCGCCAGGCCGGCCGGATCGCCGACGCCGTGCAGACCTACCTCGGCCTGGCCGCCCGGCACCGTACCGGAACCCGCCGTATCCACCTTTGACGTGCTCCCCAGCCAGAAGGCTGGAGATTTTCAGCCCATGCCACAGGTACGGCAGGCTCAGTGGCGCGGGCTGACCAGGCGGGCGGCCAGGCGCTGCGCGGCCTCGCGCTCGGTGGCGCTGACGCGGTGCAGCGCCCGGGCCGAATCCCGACGGCAAGCCATCGCCTGGGCGTGCTCCCCCACCGCATCGAGCACAACCGCGAGATCGGCGAGCACCTGGCCGGTGGCCGCGTCCAGGCCAAGCTCGCCGAACAGGTCCGCGGCCCGCCTCCCATGCGCGGCCGCGGGGCCCTGCTCGCCGAGCGCGAACCTGGCGGCCATCATGTCGGCGAGCGCGTAGGCCTGCTCCAGCCGGTTGCCCACCGCGTCGAAGAGCAGCGCGGCCCGTTCATGCCGGTCCAGCGCGGCCGCGTGCTGCCCGGCGGCGGCCAGCGCCTTGCCCGCGCCCGACAGCGCACGTGCCTCGCCCTCCAGATCGTGCACCTGCCGGAACTTCTCCAGCGCCTCGCCGTGCGCGGCCATGCCCTCGTCCATCCGTCCGGCCGCGCAGAACGCCTCGCCGAGGTTGGTCAGCGTCAGCGCCATGCCGTAGCCGTCGCCGATCTCCCGGAAGCAGGCCAGGGCCTGCTGCTGGTAGCCGATCGCCTCGGCGTGCCTGCCCATGGCGAACACGGTGGTGCCCAGATTGCCGAGCACTTTGCCCTGGCCCTGCCGGTAGCCGACCTGGCGGAACAGAGCCTGCGCGCGGCGGTAGCAGCCGATCGCCTCGTCGAACTGGTGCCGCGGCCGGTAGGCGTTGCCGAGGTTGCACCAGATCCGCCCCTCGGCTTCCCCGTCGCCGACCTGCTGCGCCGCCTGCAGCGCGATCTGATGGGTCTCCACCCAGTCGTTCCAGTACTTGCGCAGCTCGAAGAACCCGTACAGAGCCGTGGCCAGTTGCCATGCGGCGGTGAACAGGCTGTGGTCGAACGCCGCCTGGGTCGCCGCGACCAGGCCGCGCCGCTCGGTCTCGAACCAGGCCAGCGCCTGGTCGGCGGTGCCGAACGAGGCCGGTTCGACCGGCGGTGCCGGCACCTGCGGGCGCAGCGCTGGAAGCTGGGGCGACAGCGCCGCCCGGGCGGCACAGGCACTGTGCAGGTACCACGCGGTCAGCCGGGCGACGGACGCGTCCCGCTCGGCGGCCGGGTCCTGCCGCGCGGCCCGCTCGCGGGCGAAGCACCGGACCAGGTCGTGCAGGCTGTAGCGGCCGCCGCTGGCGATCAGCAGGTTGCCGTTGGCCAGGACGTGCAGCTGGCGCCTGGTGGCGTTCAGGCCCAGCCCGGCCAGCGCGGCGGCGGCCGGCCCGGCCACCTCGGGGACGCTCACCAGGCCCAGGCGGCGCAGGACGAGTTGGGCCTGCCCTGGCAGGGCGTCGTAGGACCAGGCCAGCACCCGCTGCACTGTGCTCGACTGGTCCTCGTCGATGCCGAGGCTGGCCAGCCGGGCGCCGGGATCCGACAGCTCGGCCAGGGTCCGGTCCAGGCCCGCCGCGGGATCGCGGGCGATCCGCTCGGCGGCCAGCCGCAGCGCCAGTGGCAGCCTGCCGCATAGCCGGGCGACCTCGCGCGCACCCTCCTCAGCCACCGGCAGGCCGGCCACCTGCTGGATCAACGCGGCGGCCGCCGGCGGATCCAGCACGTCCAGCGCGAGCGGCACCGCACCTTCCCTGACCACGAGACCGGCGAGCCTGTCTCTGCTGGTCACGATCGCCCGTGCGGCCCCGGTGCCGGGCAGCAGCGGCCTGACCTGCTCGGCGTCCCTGGCGTTGTCGAGCACGATCAGGATGGGCTGCCCGGCCGTCAGGGTACGGAACAGGGCGGCGCGCTCGGCGGCGTGGAAGGGAATGCGCTCGGTCGTCACGCCCAGCGCGCGCAGGAAGCCCTCCAGAGCGATCGCCGACGCCAGCGGCTGCGCCTGCGGATCGTAACCTTGGAGGTTGACATAGAGCGTGCCCGCGGGAAAGGCGTGCTGCGCCCGGTGCGCCCAGCACACAGCGAGGGCGGTCTTGCCGACGCCGCCCATGCCACTGACAGCGAACACCCCAGGCGCGGGTCCCCCGTCCCGCCCGGCCGGGAGCAGCGCGTCGAGCGCGGCGAGAGCCTGGTCGCGTCCTAAGAAACAGGCCGTCACGGCGGGCAACTGCCGGGGCACCGGATGGGTGGCCGGGCCCGGCGGCGCGGCCGGTCCCGGTGGCCCCATCCTAGGACGGGCGGGTGGATCCTCCAGCGCCGCGCGCTCGGCGATGGCCTGGTTGCGCTGCCGGGTGAGCGTGCCAGCGGCCAGGCCGAAGAACTTCTCGTAATCCCTGATCACGTCGGCCGGCGGGATCCGGCGCCCGGTCTCGTAGTCCGCGATCGCGCTGTGCGCGTTCAGGTACAGCGGGCGGGTCAGGGCCCGCTGGCTGAGTCCCCGGGCCCGGCGCAGGCGGCGCAGGGTCAGGGCGAGCTGCGCGGCCACGCCGCCGGGCGGCGGTGACCGGCCGTCCTCACCCACCAGGCCCTCCGGTAGTGCTCTGTGAAGGGAATCTTAGGCGGCCATGCCATTACTGGAAAGGCCGCAAAGCCCGGAGCCGGAAGGGCCGCAGTCCTGGCCGGAACGGGCCGGTGCGCCGTCGGTCGCCCAGGTTTGGTCGGCGTTTGGTCGGCGTTTGGTCGCGTTGCTGGCCCGCGCTGTGTGCCGGTGCCTACGTTGCGCATGCCACCGCCTGGCCGGTGGCGATCGTCCCTGGCCGTTGGCCGGCCATGGCCGTGGGAGGCAGCACATGTTCTGGAAGCGGCTCATCCTCGCAGCGAGCACCGTGATGCTGGCGGCCGGCTCGGTAACGGTGGCCGGCATGGGCACCGCGAGCGCCTGCATCGCCGACGCGGACGGCGACTGCTACCTGCACGTCACCGGTACCGTCACCTCGGCCAACCTTAACGTCCGCGCCGCGCCCTGGGGCACGGTCACCGACAACCTGCCGAATGGCTATTCAAATAGCGTCGACTGTTACGTTCAGGCATCCGACGGAAGTTACTGGGACTGGATCTACGACTCGCGGATCGGCCAATCTGGCTGGGTGTACGACCCGTACCTGTACACCGGCGGCAACATCTACCAGCAGGTCGATGAGGTACACGAAGGCAACTGCGCGCCACCTCCGGTGACCACGCCTACGAACGTGACCGCAACCGCAACGAGCACGAGCAACATCCATGTGACGTGGACCGATACAAACAGTGGATACGCAGCGTATGTGGTCAATAACGGCAACGGGTCATCGCCCGACCTCGCCGCGGGGACCACCAGTTACAACTGGGGCGGCCTGGGACCGAACACGTACATGTGCTTCACCGTCGCCGGCAAGCAAGGTGGCATCCAGTCGCCATGGTCGCCCTACGGGTGCACCACCAGCCTGCCCGGAGTCCCTGGCAACGTGACGGCTACCGCGTTGACCGCGCACACGGTGCGGGTCACCTGGTCGGCGCCACCGGGCGGGGCGGCCCAGTATCTCGTGAGCAACGGCAACACCAACTCTGCGCTGCTCAGTTCATCGCCCACGAGTTACCTGTGGCGCGGGATCCCGGCGAGCAAGTACATGTGCTTCGCTGTGAGCGCCAAGAACGCGTCCGGTTACGGTGCCTGGTCGCCGTATTCGTGCGTCACAACTCCCAGCGCCCCGGTCAATGACTATGTCAACCTTGGCGACTCGATGTCTGCCGGCGAGGGGACTCAGAACTACACAAGCAGCACTAACAGCCCGACAAACCAGTGCCACCGCTCAAACACCTCGTACTCGGGCCAGTACATCAACGGCATTTCCAGCATCTACCACAGCGTCGACAACGTCGCCTGCTCCGGGGCCGTGAGCAATGACTTCTACACCGCGCCGGGCAACATGAACTCGCAGCACGTGCCATCTCAGAACGAGAGCGCGCAGTATCTTGCGCTCAGCCAGGCGACCGACCTGGTAACGATTACCGTTGGCATCAACAATGTCGACTTCGCCGACCTCCTCCACGCGTGCTACGGCGACAACATAGGCTTCCCCCTGCACATCGACCAGATCAACTCGTGCTTCATCGACTATCTGACCAACGCCAAGTCCATCTTCGGCGACCAGACCCTCAGCGCGGACATCGACGCGCAGCAGTCCACGCTCACGGCGCTGTACCAGAAGATCCGGTACTACGCGCCGAACGCGCAGATCGTAGTTGTGGCGTACCCGCTGATCTATCCGCGGACCTTCAACGGCGACCCGTCCTCGGCCAACACCGGCAACTGCTTTGGGACTCTCCTAGGCGGGGAGTACCTGACGAGCCAGCAGCAGCTGGACCTGATCTACGCCGCCGAGAACCACCTCGACAGCATGATCAAGCAGGCGGCCGCGAACGCCAACGTCGGGGTCAGGATCCTCAACGAGGAGAATGCGTTCCTCAACGGCGGCCATGACATCTGCGCCTACGTCCCGAACCCAGGCCCGGATGCGAACGTCCTGATCCTCAACGGCCTCAGTGCAGGCAACGACTCGTTCCATCCCAACAACGCTGGCTACAGCCAGGTCGCGCACGATCTGAAGAATCTGATCGGCTACTGAGACGGGAAGGCTCCCGGCGGGCTGCTAGGTAGCTGGAGAGCGCCGGCGCCCGCCTGGCCACCGCTGTGGAGGCGGCGTGTTCCGGGTGGATGTGTGCCTGGATGACCTGAATCCCGCGTGAGTCCAGCCAGCCGACGAGCGCCCGGGCGGCCTCGGTGGCGTATCCCCGCCCCTGCCACGGCAGCCCGACAACCCAGGCGATCTCGGCGCGCCGCCCCTCGCCGCTGATCGTCGCCTGGACGTAACCGACGGCCTCTCCACCGGGCTCGCGGCGCAGGATCCAGTTACACCACTCCTCCCGGCCGTCTGGTGACCGCCCGGCCGGCAAGCCAGGAGAAACCAGGTCATAGCGGGATAAAGACATTCGTGATTCATCAGAAAGCTTGCTAATAGACGCCTTCTAGCAGCGAAGATGTCATCCAGGGCCCCCGCTCGAGCGTCGTTCAGGCGGGGAAGCATTCACGCTCCCGGCGGCGCGGTCGCCGCCGGACCGGACGACCTGGGGGGGTCTCATCCCATGGGCCTTGAATGGCATGCCCGCGTGCGCGCCGGCGGACCAGCCAGCGCCGCGATCCTGGCACCGGCCGCCCTTGCGATGAGCATGGCGGTGCTGGCCGGAGCCGGGCCCAGCGCCGCGGCGCCCCGCCCGGGCGAAGCGCCCCACGGTCTCACCGCCGGGGCCTCCGGTAGCGGTCGGCCGGCGCAGAGCGCCGCCCCGGACGGGAGGATCTCCACGGTCGCCGGGGGCGTGGGCGGCCCGGCCGCGGGCACGAGCGTGAACCTGGGCGTGTCCACGCCGATCGCGGGCACCACCAGTGCGCCCTGCGGCGTCGCGTTCGGCAGCGGGCAGCTTCTCGTCGCCGACAACTGGACCGTGCGCAGCATCGACCCCGTATCCGGCAGGCTGGCCACCCCGGTGGGCACCGCGGCCAGCGGGCCGTTCCGCGACGGCGGCCCGGCGGCCGGCACCTCGGTGGACACCTGCGCGGTGGCCGTGGACACCGCGGGCAATCTGGTGATCGCCGACGCGGCCAACGACCGGATCCGGGTGGTGGCGGCCGCCTCCGGCACGTTCTACGGCCAGCAGATGACCGGCGGCGACATCTACACGATCGCCGGCACCGGGGTCTACGGCTCCTCCGGCGACGGCGGGCCCGCGACCAGTGCCCAGCTCGCCGACCCGGCCAGCGTGACGGTCGACGCCGCGGGCAACCTGGTGATCGCGAGCAACTCCGCCAACCGGGTCCAGGTGATCGCGGACCGCGACGGCAGCGACTACGGCCAGCAGATGACCGGCGGCGACATCTACACGATCGCCGGGGACGGCACCGCCGGGTACACGGGCGACGGCGGCCCGGCCGCCAGCGCCGCGCTGGACGGGCCGCAGGGCGTGACCGTGGACACCGCCGGGAACCTGGTCATCGCCGACACCGGCAACAGCGTGATCCGGGTAGTCGCCGGCCAGGACGGCACGTTCTACGGCCAGCAGATGACCACCGGAGACATCTACACGATCGCCGGCACCGGCGCCCAGGGCTACTCCGGCGACGGCGGCCCGGCCGCCAGCGCCCAGGTCAGCGCCCCGGCCGGGGTGGCGGCGGACAGCGCAGGCAATCTGGTCATCGCCGATACCGGTAACAGCGTGATCCGGGTGCTCGCCGGGCGCGACGGCACGTTCTACGGCACGCAGATGACTACAGGCGACATCTACACGATCGCTGGCACCGGCACCGCCGGGTACACCGGCGACGGGAACCCGGCTGCCCGCGCCGAACTCAACGGCCCGCAGGGGCTCACCGTCGACGGGAGCGGCAATGTGGTGGTCGCCGACACCGGCAACGACCGGGTACGGGTGATCGCGGGCGGCGCGGGCGCGTCGTACGGCAAGCAGATGACCGCTGGGGACATCTACACCGTGGCCGGCGGAAACCCTGCGGGGCTTATCGGCGACGGCGGGCCGGGCACCGCGGCCCGGCTCAGCCTTCCCTACGGGGCCGCGGTCGATGCCGCCGGCAACCTGATCGTCGCCGACACCGGCGACAACCGGATCCGGGTGATCGCGTCAAGCACCGGCACGTTCTACGGCCAGGCGATGACCGGCGGCCACGTCTATACCGTCGCGGGCACCGGCATCTCGGGCTTCTCCGGTGAAGGCCACCCCGCGACCACGGCCAAGCTCAAGAGCGCGGACGGGGTCGCGGTGGACGCGGCCGGCAACCTCGTGCTCGCCGACACGGGCAACAACAGGGTCCGGGTCGTCGCAGCCGCCACCGGCAGGTTTTACGGCAAGAACATGACCGCCGGGGACATCTACACCGTGGCGGGGACCGGCACCGCCGGGTACACCGGCGACGGCGGCCCGGCCGCCAGCGCCCGGCTGAGCGCCCCGGTCAGCGTCACGGCGGACGCCAACGGAAACCTGGTCATCGCCGACAGCGGCAACAGCGTGATCCGGGTGGTCGCCGGCCAGGACGGCACGTTCTACGGCCAGCAGATGACCGGCGGCGACATCTACACGATCGCCGGGACCGGCACCGCCGGGTACACCGGCGACGGCGGCCCGGCCACCAGCGCCACGCTCTACTACCCGCAGGGCGTGACGGCGGACAGCGCCGGGAACCTGGTCATCGCCGACACCGGCAACAGCGTGATCCGGGTGGTCGCCGGCCAGGATGGCACGTTCTACGGCCAGCAGATGACCGCCGGCGACATCTACACGATCGCCGGGACCGGCGCCCAGGGATTCTCCGGCGACGGCGGCCCGGCCACCAGCGCCGGGCTGACCGTCCCGGCCGGCGTAGCGCTCGACGCCGCGGGGAACCTGGTTATCGCGGACTACGGCGACAACCGGGTGCGGGTCGTGGCGGCCAGCGACGGCAGCTACTACGGCGTTTCGATGACCGGCGGCGACATCTACACGATCGCCGGGACCGGCACCCAGGGCATGTCCGGCGACGGCGGCCCTGCCACCGGCGCCACGCTGCACTACCCGCAGGGCGTGACGGTAGACGGCAGCGGGGACGTGCTGGTGACCGACTCCGGGAACAACCGGCTCCGGATGATCACGGGCTCGAATGTGGCGGCCAGGACCGGCCACCCAGCGGCCACGGCCGCACGGGCAGGCCCACGGGCACCCGCGGCCGGGGCGCCCGCGCGCGGGCAGGCGGCCCGGGCCGGTGACCCGGCCACCGCAGGGCCCTACGTGACGCTACTGTTCTCCCGCACCGAGACCGGCGCGGCCGACAACTGCGTGCCCGACAACAGCGGGATCGCGCCCCTGGACACGGCGGTCGCGCCGTACCTCCGCTCGCTGGGGATGACCGGTACCGGCACCCTCGTCACCGGAGTGGCCCAGGCGACGGCTCCGAACTGCACCCACTTCGGTGACTCACTCAGCTCGTCCTGGGCCGATGCGGCCAACCTCGCGACGAACTTCGGCTGGTCGTTCGTGTCCCACACGGCGACGTACCCGGGCCAGCTAGGCAAGCTGACGCCGACGCAGTCGTACGCGGAAACCTGCGGTTCCGCGGCCGTTCTCGACGGTTACGGGCTGCCCGGCGGGCACGGGCTCATCGCCTACCCGGGGACGCAGAATCCCCCGGTCGCGCTGCAGGCTGACTACGGGGCAAACTGCTTCGCCTGGGGCCGGACCTACAACAAGTCGGGGATGACCCCCGCCGCGAACGGCACGACTCCGCCGTATTGGCAGGAGACGGAAGCCGTCAACGGCGGCGCCTGCCACGTCCAGACCGCACCGTGCTACACGGTCAGCTCGGGGGCGAACGGTCATCTGCGCTATGACGAGCCGAGCACGATCATCGCCAAGATCCAGGCGCTGCAGCCGGGACAATGGTTCACGCTCCAGGCCTACATCCTGGTCACCGGCACCAACCCGGGCTACGCGCACAACGCGACCCGCTGGGACTGCACCTCGCCGAACCCGGCACTGCACTGGACCAACGACAACGAGCGGTACTGCTACTCCGACTGGCAGCAGATCGTCAACGCCATCGCGGCCATGCCGAACGTCACCGTGACCGACCCGCTCACGGTCGGCGCGGCGTTCGGCCGGCCAGCCAGCTACCCGTAAGCCCTGGCCACCGATCCGGCTGCGAACCACGCCGCGGCAACGCCGCTGGCCGGCTCCGCGCGGGCACGCGCTAGCGTCGTGGCGTGCCGAACAGCGATTGCGACGTCCTCGTCGTGGGCGCCGGGGTGAGCGGGCTCACCACGGCGATCTGCCTTGCCGAGGCCGGGGGGCGGGTGGTCATCCGCGCGGCCACTCCCCCGGGACAGACCACCTCCTCGGTCGCCGGGGCGATCTGGGGGCCGCACCTGGTCGAGGAGAGCGAGCGGGTGGACCGGTGGGGCCGGGAGACCCTGGCGATCCTCCAGGAACTGGCCGGCGACCCGGCGGCCGCGGTGCGGCCCCTGAGCGGTGTGCAGGCGATCCGTGGCGTCCCGGGCCAGGCCGGCGGTGCCCCCGCGGCGCCATCGCACTGGATGGCCGGCCTCGGCGCCTCCCCATGCTCCGCCGGGGACCTGCCCCCCGGCTTCGCCAGTGGCTGGCGTTACTCCGCACCGCTGGTGCACATGCCCACGTATCTGGGCTACCTGCTCGCCAGGTTCGAGGCCGCGGGGGGACGCCTGGAGGCGGGCACGGTCGGCTCGCTGTCAGCAGCGGGCGCGGAGCACGGCGCCCGGGTGGTGGTCAACTGCACCGGGACCGGTGCCCACGGCCTGCTGCCTGACCCGGCGCTGAAGCCGTTCCGCGGCCAGGTGGTGATCGCGGAGAACCCGGGCCTGAGCGAGTTCTTCATCGGGCTCCCCGACGGCACCATGGAACTGGTGTACCTGTTCCCGCACGGGGACACCGTGGTGCTCGGCGGCACCGAGGTGGGCGGCGACTGGAACACCGAGCCGGTCCCGGCCGTGGCGGAAAGAATCCTGCGCGACTGCGCCGCGATCGAACCGCGGGTGCACGGCGTCCGGGTGCTCGGCCACCGCGTCGGGCTGCGCCCGTTCCGGCCGCAGGTCCGGCTGGAAGCGGAGCCGCCCGGCCCCGGCCCGCTTGTGGTGCACAACTACGGGCACGGCGGCGCCGGTGTCACCCTGTCCTGGGGCTGCGCCAGAGAGGCGGCCGGCCTGGCCGCCCAAGCCCTCAGCTGAGCGTCGGAAGCACCAGCCCAGCCGCCATCGGGGGTTCCAGGGGTCGCTCCCCCGGGCTGGCACTACTTATAGCCCAGGCAGCGCCGCG
>Ga0070709_10002446_pt1 | contig 10064 bp, 10 predicted proteins | sample LARL51metaG_FD_65449 | JGI IMG/M metagenome (GOLD analysis project Ga0070709, IMG submission 65449) | Corn, switchgrass and miscanthus rhizosphere microbial communities from Kellogg Biological Station, Michigan, USA - LAR L5-1 metaG | ecosystem: Host-associated > Plants > Roots > Rhizosphere ...
CATCGAGGACAACGCGTTCGGCATCTCGGTGCCGTCGAGCCTGCAGACCCCGGGCGGCAACATCGTCGCCAACCTGCGCGCGTTCAGCGGCCTCACCCTCCTCGAGGGCAGCGGCAGCGATCCGGCGGCGGCCGCCGAGCTGGTACAGCGCGCGGTGGCGCACGTGCGCACCCAGCGCAGCCCGGCGCTGCTGCGCCTCACGGTACCGCGCCTGTCGGGACACTCCGGTCAGGACACGCAGGCCTACAAGTCCGCCGAGACGCTGCGTGAGGAGCGTGCGCGGGACCCGCTGACGCGCCTGCAGCAGTTCCTGGTGCCGCAGGCCATGAGCGCCGCGCAGTGGACGGCACTGGCGGAGCAGACTCGGGGTGAGGTGGAAGCGGCGGTGACCGCGGCGCTGGCGCGCCCGCAGCCCGACCCACGAGGCCTGACCGAGCACGTGTTCGCGGGCGCGGAGCTGCAGACCCAGGGCGGGCTCCGGCCGGAAGGCTGGCAGCCGCCGGCGACCGTGACGCACGCGCAGCCGGAAGCGGCGCGCATCAACATGCTGACCGCAATCCGGCGCACCCTGGACGTCGAGCTCAGCGCCAACCCGCGCCTGGTCGTATTCGGCGAGGACGTCGGCCCCAAGGGCGGTGTGCACGGCGCGACGCTGGGCCTGCAGGACAAATACGGCCCGGCACGGGTGTTCGATACCAGCCTGTCCGAGGAGGGCATCATCGGGCGTGCGGTCGGCATGGCGCTCGCAGGTCTCCTGCCGGTGCCCGAGATCCAGTTCCGCAAGTACGCCGATCCCGCCGCCGAGCAGCTGAACGACTGCGGCACCATGCGCTGGCGCACGCGCAATCGCTTCGCCGCGCCGATCGTGGTGCGCATGCCGGGCGGCTTCTTCAAGTGCGGCGACCCCTGGCACAGCCAGACCAACGAGGTCGCCTGGGTGCACGGCATCGGCTGGCAGGTGGCGGTGCCGTCCAACGCCGAGGACGCGGTCGGCCTGTTGCGCGCCGCGCTGCGCGGCAACGACCCGGTCATCTTCTTCGAGCACCGCGCCATGCTCGACGGCGCCTGGGCGCGGCGTCCGTATCCGGGGGACGCCTACGTGGTGCCGTTCGGCCAGGCGCGCACCGTGCGCGCCGGCGGCGAGCTTACGGTCGTGACCTGGGGGGCGATGGTGGAGAGGTGCGAGGCCGCCGCCGCGCGCTCGCAGGTTGACGCGGAGGTGCTCGATCTGCGTACGCTCTCGCCCTGGGACAAGGAGAGCGTGCGCGCCTCAGTGAACAAGACCCGCCGCTGCCTGATCGTGCACGAGGACAACCTGACCGCCGGCTTCGGCGCGGAAGTGGCCGCCATGCTGGCGCAGGAGTGTTTCTACGGCCTCGACGCCCCGATCGAACGGCTGGCCATGCCCGACATCCCCAGTCCCCACGCACCGGTGCTGCTCGAGGCAGCCGTGCCGGATGCCACCCGCATCTGCCAGGCCATCCAGCGCCTGGCGAGCCTGTGAGTGCGCCGGTGAGCGGCCGCGTCGAGATCCGGGCACCCGCCGAGGAGTCTGAGGGCACGCGGCTGCAGATCCTGCGCTGGCTGAAGCGTGCCGGTGAGCGCGTGGCGCTCAACGAGCCGCTGATCGAGATCGAGACCGACAAGGTGACCGTCGAGGTGCCGTCACCGGGCGAGGGCGTGCTGGGTGAGATTCTGCGCCACGAGCAGGACGAGATCGCCCCCGGCGAGCTGCTCGGCCACATCGAGTCCGCCGGCGCGCCGCAGGCGGTGCAGCCGGCGGCGGCGGGTGCCGCGCCGGCGCGCCGACCCGAACCGGTGGCAGCGAGTGACCCGGCGCCGGCGCGCGGCACGGCGGCGCTGAGTCCGGCCGTGCGGCGCCTGCTGGCCGAACGCGGCCTGGATGCCTCCGACGTCGCGGGCAGCGGCCCGGGCGGGCGCATCACGGTCGAGGACGTGCTGCGCGCGGACCCGGCCGGGACGGCGGCGGCCGCGCCGGCTGCGGCCGCCGTGGCGGCACCGCCCGAGGGCGTGCGGCGCGTGCCGCACACGGCGGTGCGGCGGCGCATCGCCGAACACATGGTGCAGAGCCTGCTGCACACCGCGCCGCACGTGACCACCGTGTTCGAGGCGGACCTGTCGGCGGTGCTGCGCGACCGGGCGCAGCGGCGCGAGGAGTTCGCGGGACGCGGTGCGCCGCTGACGCTCAGCGCCTACTTCGTGCAGGCGATAGTCGCCGCGATCCGCGCCGTGCCCGAGGCCAACAGCCGCTGGACCGACACCGCGCTCGAGATCCACGAGGCCATGCACATCGGCATCGCCACGGCGGTGGCGGGCACCGGGCTCGTGGTGCCGGTGCTGCGCGATGCCCAGGCGCGCGACCTGTTCGACACCGCGCGCGGCCTGGAGGATCTGGTGAGCCGCGCCCGCAGCGCACGGCTGACACCGGCCGACGTGCGCGGCGGCACCTTCACCATGTCCAACCACGGCGTGAGCGGGAGCCTGCTGGCCGCGCCGATCATCATCAACCAGCCGCAGGCGGCGATCCTCGGCGTCGGCAAGCTGGAGAAGCGCGCGGTCGTGCTCGAGACGGGTGATGAGCAGAAGATCGTGGTGCAGCCGCGCTGCTACGTGACCCTGACACTCGATCATCGCGTCATGGACGGCCACCAGGCCAATCACTTCATGCAGACGTTCGTCGACACGCTTAACCGCTGGCCCGCTTAGTGGGATGATTCCGCTGCCGTGCCGCAGCGAACCCCGGAACTTGAGCCGATCGAGCGCGCCAGCCAGGACGAGCTGCGGGCGCTGCAGCTCGAGCGGCTGCAGTGGTCGGTGCGCCACGCCTACCAGAACGTCGTGCCGTACCGCGCCAAGTGCGAGCGCGCCGGCGTGCATCCGGGCGAGTTGCGCACACTCGCCGACCTGGCGCGCTTCCCGTTCACCGTCAAGGACGACCTGCGCCAGGGCTACCCGTTCGGCCTGTTCGCAGTGCCGCGCGAGCAGCTGGTGCGCCTGCATGCCTCGAGCGGTACCACCGGCAAGCCGACCGTGGTGGGCTACACCCGCCGCGACATCGATACCTGGGCCGGCCTCGTGGCGCGCTCGATCCGCGCCGCCGGCGGTCGCCCCGGTGACCTGGTGCACATCGCCTACGGCTATGGCCTGTTCACCGGCGGCCTGGGCGCGCACTACGGGGCCGAGCGGCTCGGCTGCACCGTGGTGCCCATGTCCGGCGGCCAGACGCAGAAGCAGGTGCAGCTGATCTGCGACCTGCGCCCGGCCATCATCATGGTGACACCCTCGTACATGCTGGCGATCGCCGAGGAGTTCCAGCGTCAGGGACTGGATGCAACGGCCACCTCGCTCCGCACCGGCATCTTCGGGGCCGAGCCGTGGACCGAGGCGATGCGCACCGAGATCGAGCAGCGCGTGGGCATCGACGCGATCGACATCTACGGGCTGTCGGAAGTGATGGGCCCCGGGGTGGCGAGCGAGTGCATCGAGACCAAGGATGGCGCGGTGATCTGGGAGGATCACTTCTACCCCGAGATCATCGACCCGATAAGCGGTGCGGTGCTGCCCGACGGTACGCCGGGCGAGCTGGTGCTCACCACGCTCAGCAAAGAGGCGCAGCCCATGATCCGCTACCGCACGCGCGACCTGACGGCGCTGCTGCCGCCCACGGCCCGCCCGATGCGCCGCATGGCGCGCATCGGCGGCCGCTCCGACGACATGCTGATCATCCGCGGCGTCAACGTGTTTCCGAGCCAGATCGAGGAGCTGCTGCTGAAGCTGGCGGGCCTCGCCCCGCACTACCAGCTGGAGCTCACGCGCGCCGGGCACCTCGACCGGCTGGCGGTGCGGGTCGAGTGCCTGCCGGAGCTGGCAGCCGATGCGCGCGCCCAGCAGCGCCTGCAGCGCGAGCTGCAGGCCGGCATCAAGGCCGGTATCGGCATCACCACCGAGGTGCTGGTTGGCGCGCCGGGCTCGATCGAGCGCTCCGCGGGCAAGGCACGCCGCGTCGTCGACCGGCGCCGCCCCGGCTAGGCGATGCCGCCGAAGCGCATCCGTGCCGCCGCGCCGGCTGCCGGCAGCGGCCGATGCAGCCGGTGCGCGCTGGCCGAAAGATACAGCTCCGCAGGGGCGAACACGCGCGCGTACAGCCGCCGGCACAGCGTGTAGGCGGCCGCGCCGACCCACGCCTCCGGCAGCAGCGCCGGCGGCAGCAGCGGGTCCTGCAGGTGGACCTTGCGGTACTCGTGGATGAGGAGCGTACGCACCAGGAACGCGGTGCCGCCCGGCAGATCGCGGCCGAGCACCGGCTCAAGCGGCGCGAAACGCGCCACGAAGCGTTGGTAGCGGCGTCCGAGTCCGTCGAGGTCCCAGCCCTGCGCGGCGAGGCGCCGGTCCTGCACGAGCGTCCCGCTGCGGCTCGCGAGCAGCAGCGCCGCCGGCGCCCCCGGCAGGCCCTGCAGGGCGCGCCGCACCGCGCGCGGGCTGTAGCCCGGATGGGCGAGGAGCGCCGGGTCGAGCTGGCCGAAACCGAGCCACTTCAGGGCCTCCCGCAGGCCGGTGCGCTGCGGTCCGGGCGGCAGCAGCAGCAGCGTCCAGCGCCCGTCCCACTGCCTGGGCCCGGCCCCATAGATGCGGCGCGTCGCCTCGGCGAAGCGAGCGGCGCCACGGCGCGTCAGGCGGTACTCGCTGCGTCGTCCGGAGCGGCGTGCCGCCAGCCAGCCATCGCGCGCCAGGCGCGCCACCGAAGTGCGCACCAGACGCTCGGTGAGGCCGAAGGGGGCCGCCAGGCGGATCAGGCTCCCGAGCGTCACCGCGCCGCCGCGTGGCGCGATGGCATCGCCGAACAGCGTCATCAGCAGCGAGCCGGCACGCAGCGGCCGCTGCGCGCGGAAGTGCCGCAGCAGCGCCTGGACGGGTGCGGGGAGGGGGGCGGGCGGGGCGCTGGCCATGGGCCCGGAATTGTGACACAGGATTTGGCGCCCCTGTGATATTCTTGTGTCACATCTGAGCGCGGCGACGGAGCCCCCATGTACACCCAGGCTCTCGATACCCACGGTAAGGAACCGCTACCCGCCGGCGAGGGGGGCGCGGTGGCGCAGCGCTTCCAGGCGCGGGTCGACGCCGACGAGAAGATCGAGCCCAAGGACTGGATGCCCGATGCCTACCGCCAGACGCTGATCCGCCAGATCTCCCAGCACGCCCACTCCGAGATCGTCGGCATGCTGCCGGAGGGCAACTGGATCACGCGCGCCCCGACGCTGCGGCGCAAGGCGGTGCTGATCGCCAAGGTGCAGGACGAGGGCGGCCACGGCATGTACCTGTACAGCGCCGCCGAGACCCTCGGTGTTGCGCGCGCCGAGCTGTTCGAGCAGCTGCTGTCGGGCGCAGCCAAGTACTCGAGCATCTTCAACTACCCGACGCTCACCTGGGCGGACATCGGCGCCATCGGCTGGCTGGTGGACGGCGCGGCGATCATGAACCAGATCCCCATCTGCCGCTGCTCGTACGGCCCGTATGCACGCGCCATGGTGCGTATCTGCAAGGAAGAGAGCTTCCACCAGCGCCAGGGGTTCGAGATCATGCTGACGCTGGCGCGCGGCAGCGCCGCGCAGCGCGCCATGGCCCAGGATGCCCTGAACCGCTGGTGGTGGCCGTCGATCATGATGTTCGGCCCGAGTGATGCGGACTCGAAGCACACCGCGCAGTCGATGCGCTGGAAGATCAAGCGCTTCAGCAACGACGAGCTGCGCCAGAAGTTCATCGACATCACCGTGCCGCAGGCGTTCTTCCTCGGACTCGCGATCCCGGACCGGGAGCTGCACTGGAACGAGTCGACGCAGCACTACGACATCGGCGCGATCGACTGGGCGGAATTCCACGCGGTGCTGAAGGGCAACGGCCCGTGCAACCGCGAGCGGCTCGAGGCGCGGCGCGGCGCCTACGAGTCCGGGCGCTGGGTGCGCGAGGCGGCCGCCGCGCACGCGGCCAAGGAGCGGGCGCGCACCGCGTCCACCGGCGGCAGCACGGCGCAGACGGGGCGAACATGAACGAAGAATGGCCGCTGTTCGAGGTCTTCATCCGCTCGCGCTCCGGGCTCGAGCACAAGCACGTCGGCAGCCTGCACGCCGCCGATGCGCGCATGGCCATCGAGCACGCCCGCGACGTGTATACGCGCCGCCAGGAGGGCGTCAGCATCTGGGTGATGCGCTCGGCCGACATCATCGCCTCGGACCCGGGTGAGGCGGAGGCGCTGTTCGAGCCGGCGCGCGACAAGGTCTACCGCCATCCGACCTTCTACGTCATCCCGGACGAGGTCAAGAACCTGTGAGCAGCGCCGAGCGCCACGCCGCCGAGTCGGAGCGCGAGCTGCAGGCGGCGCGCTGCCGCTATGTATTGCGCCTCGGCGATACCGCGCTGGTGCTCGGCCAGCGTCTGGGCGAGTGGGTCGGGCACGCGCCGGCACTGGAGGAGGACCTGGGGCTCGCCAACCTCGCGCTCGATCTGGTCGGCCAGGCGCGCCTGCTGCTCACCTACGCCGGTGAGCTCGAGGGCCGCGGCCGCGACGAGGACGACCTGGCGTTCCTGCGCGACGCGCCCGAGTTCATGAACCTGGCGCTCGCCGAGCAGCCGAACGGCGACTTCGCCGTCACCATCGTGCGGCAGTGGCTCATCGATACCTGGCAGCTGCAGGTGTACCGCGCGCTGGCGGCTTCCACCGACACGCGCCTGGCGGCCATCGCCGCCAAGGCTCTCAAGGAGACGCTCTACCACCACCGCTTCAGCAGCGGCTGGCTGGCACGGCTCGGGGATGGCACCGCCGAGAGCCACGAGCGTGCTCAGCGTGCGCTCGAGGAGCTGTGGCGCTTCACCGCGGAGTTCTTCGCCCCCGACGAAGTCGATGAGCGCGTGCACGCCGCCGGCATCGCTCCGGAGCTTCCCGGTCTCGCGGCGCCCTGGTCGGCGCAGGTGGACGCCGATCTTGCGGCCGCCACGCTGCGCCGTCCGGCCGTGGCCAGCTATTCCTGGCACGGCAAGCGCGGGGTGCACACCGAGCACCTCGGGCACCTGCTCGCCGCCATGCAGCACCTGCAACGCACCTATCCCGGGCTGCGCTGGTGAGTGCGGCGATGAGCACCCCGGGAAACAGCGCCGCCGAGGAGGCCGAGCGTGTCCTCGCGCTGCTCGCCGCGGTACCCGATCCCGAGATCCCGGTGCTGAGCGTGGTGGACCTGGGCGTGATCCGGCACGTGCGCCGCGGCACCGACGGCCGGCTGCGGGTCGGGCTCACGCCGACGTACTCGGGCTGTCCGGCCACCGAGATGATCCGGGCCGCCGTGCGCGGCACCCTCGACCGGCACGGCTATCCCGATGCCGAGATCGAGGAGGTGCTGTCGCCGCCCTGGAGCAGCGACTGGCTGAGCGCCGCCGGGCGGGTCAAGTTGCGGCAGTTCGGCATCGCGCCACCCGTTGCGCCCGTGTCGAGCCCGCGCCGGCTGTGGCAGGCGACGCCGGTGGCGTGCCCGCGCTGCGCCGGCGCCGACACCGAGCGCATCAGCGAGTTCGGCTCCACGCCCTGCAAGGCGCACTACCGCTGTCGCCAGTGCGGCGAGCCGTTCGACTACTTCAAGTGCCTCTGACATGCTGAAATTCCATGCGCTGCGGGTTGCCGCCGTCACTCCGGATGCAGAGGACGCGGTCGCCATCGAGCTCGAGCTGCCGGAAGCGCTGCGCGCGGAGTACCGCGGCACGCCCGGTCAGCACGTCGTGGTACGGACCCGCATCGATGGCCAGGAGACACGACGCACCTACTCGCTGGTGAACGCACCGGGGGAGCGGCCGCTGCGCATCGTGCCGCGGGTGCATCCCCGTGGCCGCATGTCGCGCTTCCTGGCCGAGCAGCTGCGCGCCGGCGACGCCCTCGAGGTGTTGCCGCCCAACGGCAGCTTCACGCCGCGCACTGCGGCGCAGCCGGCGGGCACCTACGTCGCGTTCGCCGCCGGCTGCGGCATTACCCCGGTGCTGTCGGTGGTGCGGAGCCTGCTGGCGCACGAGCCGGCGCGGGTCATCCTCTTCTACGGCAACAGCGGCAGCGCGCGCACCATGTGCCTCGAGGACCTGCTGGCGCTCAAGGATCGTCACCTGGGGCGACTGTCGCTGCACTTCGTCATGAGCCGCGAGCCCCAGGAGGCTGAGCTCTACAATGGCCGCATCGACGCGGCACGGGTGCGGCGGTTCGCCGGCGTGCTGTTCGAGCCGCGCGGCGTGACGGAATATTTCCTGTGCGGCCCGGGCGACATGATCGAGCAGGTGTCCACGACGCTGCGCGAGCTCGGCGTCGAGCCCGCGCGGGTGCATGCCGAGCACTTCACGGTCGCCACGGCGACGCCGGCGACCGCGGAGGCGGCACGTCCGGCGGCCGGCGACACCACGGGCGCATCCGCCCCCACCACCGACCAGGCCGAGGTCAGCATACTCATGGACGGGCGGCGCCGCTCATTCGCCATGAAGCGTGACGATGAGACGGTGCTCGATGCGGCGGCCCGCGCCGGCATCGACCTGCCGTTCTCGTGCCGCGCCGGCGTGTGCTCGACGTGCCGCACCAAGGTGGTGCGCGGCGAGGTGGAGATGGCACAGAACTACGCCCTGGAGGACTGGGAGCTGGAGCAGGGCTACGTGCTGGCCTGTCAGTCGCGCGTCAAGACCCCGGTCCTCGAGCTCGACTACGACGAGAAGTGAAGCTGCGGAGCTGTCATGAGTTTTGAGCACATCCTGTTCGAGAACGCCGCCGGCATTGCGCGGCTGACGCTCAACCGGCCCGAGCGGCTGAACAGCTTCAACACCGCCATGCACGCGGAAGTTGCGCAGGCGCTGGCGAGCCTCGCCGGCTCCGGCGCGCGCGTGCTGGTGCTGACCGGTGCCGGGCGCGGCTTCTGTGCCGGCCAGGACCTCGGCGACCGTGCGGTGGCACCGGGGGCCGCACCGCCGGATCTCGCGCAATCGATCGAGAAGTACTACAAGCCGCTGGTGCTGGCGCTGCGCCGCCTGCCGCTGCCGGTTATCGCTGCCGTGAACGGCGTGGCCGCCGGAGCCGGCGCCAACATCGCGCTCGCCTGCGATCTGGTGATTGCCGCACGCTCGGCGAGCTTCGTGCAGGCCTTCGCCAAGCTGGGACTGATCCCCGACTCGGGCGGCACCTGGTTCCTGCCGCGCCTGGTAGGCCCGGCGCGCGCCATCGGACTTTCGTTCCTGGGGGAGAAGCTCCCCGCCGAGCAGGCCGCGGCCTGGGGCCTCATCTGGCGCTGCGTGGACGATACGGAGCTCGCGCCGACCGTGGACGCCCTGGCGCGGGGCTTTGCCGCCGCGCCCACTCTGGGGCTGGCGCGCACCAAGCAGGCGATCTATGAAGGGCTCGGCCGCACCCTCGAGCAGCAGCTCGACGTCGAGCGCGACCTGCAGGGCGAGCTCGGGCGCAGTGCCGACTACGCCGAGGGCGTGGCGGCGTTTGCGGCCAAGCGCACGCCGCAGTTCACTGGCCGCTGAGCAGGACGGTATTCGGCAGGTAACACCATGAGCCAGCACCAGGACCGGGAGGGAGCCCAGCGGCGCGCCGAGCAGGCGGCCGCGGCCCTGTACGCGCGCGACCGCGCCTCGCAGGCCCTCGGCATGCGCATCGACGCCGTGCGCCCCGGGTGGGCACGGGTGGTGATGCGGGTGCGCGCCGACATGGTGAACGGCCACGGCGTCTGCCACGGCGGCATCGTGTTCAGCCTGGGCGACAGTGCGTTCGCCTTCGCCTGCAACTCGCACAACGACGCCACCGTGGCGGCTGCCGCCAGCATCGATTTCCTGGCCGCCGCGCGCGAGGGCGATGAGCTCACGGCCGAGGCCAGCGAGGCCTGGCGCACCAAGCGCAACGGCATCTACGAAATCGTGGTCAGCAATCAGCGTGGTGAGCGCATCGCGCTGTTCCGCGGCCGCTCCTACCGCGTCGAGGGGCAGGTCACCGCCTGAACAGGAGCACCGCTCATGCAGCTTGAGAGTTTCGT
>Ga0070709_10002452_pt1 | contig 10042 bp, 9 predicted proteins | sample LARL51metaG_FD_65449 | JGI IMG/M metagenome (GOLD analysis project Ga0070709, IMG submission 65449) | Corn, switchgrass and miscanthus rhizosphere microbial communities from Kellogg Biological Station, Michigan, USA - LAR L5-1 metaG | ecosystem: Host-associated > Plants > Roots > Rhizosphere ...
TGTCTTCGGTGGCGACGAACGCCTGCCGGACGAAGAGCGGGATGTCGGTGAGCTTCAGGACCGTGCGGCGCTCGAGTCCCAGCTCGGCGATCAGGCGCCCGTCCGCGGCGTAGACCTTCGCGGACTGCGACGGACCTTTCTGGATGAGGCGCGAGATGGAGGGACAACGCGTCCCGGCGCACACCCGGGTCCAGGACCCGTAGGCGCCCCCCGCCACGAAGCAGCATCCGACCAACGCGATCAGGACCACGCGGCCCCGGGTGAGCGAGCGCGGCCACCAGGCGGGAACGCGGGAGGGCGTGGAAGAAAGGGGAGCGATCATTGGTGTTTAACAACCTACTGACGAGGGTGAGCGCTTGCCAGCGCCGGAGGCCGCTCTTACGATTCGCCGCCATATGACGCTTCTGGACGAGCTCCGCTGGCGCGGATTCGTGCACGACGCCACCCGCGACCTGGCGGAACACCTGGCCGGGGGCTCGCGCACCGCGTACTGCGGCTTCGATCCCACGGCTCCCTCCCTGCAGGTCGGCAACCTGATGCCCATCATGCTCCTCGCGCAGCTCCAGCGCGCGGGGCACCGCCCCATCGCGCTGATGGGGGGTGGCACCGGCCTGATCGGCGATCCCTCGGGCAAGCGCAGCGAGCGGCCCCTGCTCTCCAGGGAACAGATCCGCGGGAATCTCCAGCGCCAGCGCGACCAGATGGCGCGGTTCCTCGATTTCGATCCGGGTCCCGCCTCGGCCCTGCTGCTCGACAACGCCAAGTGGCTGGTGGAGCTGCGGCTCGTCGATTTTCTGCGGGACATCGGCAAGCACTTCACCGTCAATGTGATGCTCCAGAAAGAGTCGGTGCAGGCGCGCCTCGAAGGCGGGCTGTCATACACCGAATTCAGCTACATGCTGCTCCAGTCCTACGACTTCCTTCATTTGTACCGGGAACAGCACTGCACCCTCCAGGTGGGGGGCTCGGATCAGTGGGGCAACATCACCGCCGGCGTCGACCTCATCCGGCGCGTCGATGGGGGCGAGGCGCATGCGCTGGTGGCGCCGCTGATCACCACCGCGTCGGGCGCCAAGTTCGGCAAGTCCGAAGGAGAATCGATCTGGCTCGATCCTCAGATGACGTCGCCCTACCGGTTCTACCAGTTCTGGCTGAACACCGACGACCGTGACGTGGTCGGGTACCTCAAGACCTTCACGTTCCTCGAACGCAAGGAAATCGAGTCGCTGGACGCGCAGCTGAAGAACAATCCGGGCGCTCGCGCGGCGCAGACGGCCCTGGCCCGCGGCGTCACCGAGATGGTTCACGGCCCGGACGCGCTCGCGAGCGTGGTCAGTGCGTCCCAGGTGCTGTTCGGAGACTTCGATCCCCGGAAGGCCCCGGCGGGCGCGTTCGCCATCCTCTCCGGTGAAGTCCCGACCGCCGAGTCGCCCTCGGCGACTCCGACGCTGGTGGAGGCGGTCGTAGCGGCGGGGCTGGTGAAGTCGAACGGCGAGGCGCGCCGGTCGATCGAGCAGGGCGGGATCTATCTGAATCAGCAGCGCGAAAACGACGTGAACCGGAAGCTGGCCGCCGGGGATTGGATCGCGGGATTTGCGCTCCTCCGAAAAGGCAAGAAGGACTACGCCCTGCTGAAGCTGAAGGGCTGACGATGGTCCTGGGACACTTCGCGGTCGGGTTCGCGTCGAAACGTGCGGCCCCCAAGGCATCTCTCGGCGCCCTGATGGCCGCGCCCCTCCTGGCCGACCTGTTGTGGCCCATCTTCCTGCTCCTCGGGTGCGAACGCGTACAGATCGTGCCGGGCGGCCGGACGTTCGAGGAGCTCTCGTTTACCTCGTACCCGTGGTCGCACAGTCTGGAGATGGAAATCGTCTGGGGGCTTTTGTTCGGCGGGATCTATTGGGCGCTCACCCGCTATCGCGCCGGCGCCATCGTGATCTTCTGTGGTGTCGTGAGCCACTGGGTCCTCGACCTCGTCGTCCACGTCCCCGACCTGCCGCTGACCGTGACCGGCGCGTCCCGCGTCGGGCTCGGCATGTGGAACTCGGTGCCGGCGACCGTGGCGGCGGAGTATCTCCTGCTCGCGTTGGGCACGTGGCTCTACGTGCGCGCGACCCGCGCGAAGGACGGAGTGGGGCGTTGGAGCTTCCGGGTGTTCGTGGGATTGATTGCGGTGTTGTACGCGAGCACCATCGGTTCACCGCCGCCCGGCTCGGTCACCGCGTTGGCGGGGATGACGCTCTCGCTGTGGCTCTTCCCGCTCTGGGCCTGGTGGTTCGACCGGCACCGTGAGGTCGCGGCGTAACCGCTTACAGCTTGTCGTGCAGGACGTCGTCGAGGACCTCGACGACCTTCTCCATCTCTTCGACGGTGTTGTAGAAATGCGGCGAGAGCCTGATCGCTCCCTCGCGCAGCGCGCAGACTACCCGCGCCTTTTTCACCTGGTGGAACGCCTCGGCGGCTTTGGGCGGGGCGACACAGAGAATGGCCGACCGATGCCGCTCGTCCCGTGGTGAGGCGATCCGGACGCCATGCTCATCCGCCCATTTCAGGACGGGCTGGTGCAGGGACTGCGTGACTTCGACGATGTTCCGCAGCCCCACTTCTTCGATGAGCTCCAGGGAGGTGGCGAACCCCAGCAGGTCCTGATACGGCAGCGTGATCATCTCGAACCGCCGCGCATCGTCGCGGAACACCGGGTTGTACTCGACGAGATGGGAGAAATCGTCGGTTCCTTCAAAGGCCATCCAGCCGAACACCACGGGCTCGATCTGCGAAATGAGCTCCTTCCGGACGTACACGAACCCCGATCCCCACGGAGACAGCAGCCACTTCTGTCCGCCGCACGACAGGATGTCCACGGGCGTGTCTTTCAAGTCGAGCGGCGAGTTCCCCACGCCTTGAATGCCGTCCACCACGAAGTACGTCCCGTTGGCCCGCGCCGCGGCGCCCAGCTTCTTCAAGTCGGCGCGGAAGCCGTTGGAGAACTGGACGAACGAAATCGCCAGCACCCGGACTTTCGGGTCCCGCAGGCGTTCCAGAACGCGGGCCTCGTCGGGCCACCCCTCCTTGGTGGTCGGCACGGTCTCGATGACGACCCCGCGCTTCTCCAGCATGAGCCACGGGTACATGTTGGCCGGAAACTCCCGGTCCGAGACCAGCACGATTTCGCCTGGGGCGATGGGAAGAGACGTCGCCGCGAGGTTCAGCCCGTAGCTCGTATTGGTCGCCAGGGCGATCTCGGCGGTCTCGGCATTGATGAGGCGAGCCACCGCCTCCCGGGTGGCCGCAAGACCGGCGAAAATGTCGCGATCGGGAAGCAGGTGGGGGGCGGTGCGTTTGGCGTTGAACTGATCGAGGAAACGGCGGGTGCGCTCAGGGAGGGGGCCGATCGACCCGTTGTTCAGGTACACGGTGTCCGCGGTCCACGGGAACTCGGTGGCTCGCAGGGCGCGCAGGGATTCGCGCACGGCTTTCACTCGGGTCGGGTGCGAAACGACGTCGGTCATGAAAACGGCCTCGCGCCCTAGTGGCGCATGTGCTGGGGACTCTTCTACCTTACCCGGAGAGTACCTCTCGAAACAAGCGGATACCTGGTGAACGACGGCACCGAATTCACCCTCGTCCTGGGCGGGGGCGGCATGAAAGGACTGGCCCACATCGGCGTGCTGCAGGCGCTGGTGGAGCGGGGCCTCCGGCCGTCGCACATCATCGGGTCCAGTGTCGGGTCACTGATCGGAGCGGCCTGGGCGTCGGGGCGCAGCATTCCCGAGCTCAAGGACATGGCCCTGGCCTTGAAGCGGAAAGACGTCTTCGTCGTCGCCCATGCCGATATGGCGTTCAAGCGCATGCACTCCCCCGCGCTCTTCCGCCGCGAGCCTCTCGAGCACCTCATCCGGTCGCTAGTGGGCACCTCGACCTTCGCCGATCTCGATCCGCCGGTGATCGTCAATACCGTGGACATCAACTCCGGCATGCAGGTGCTCTGGGGCCTGCACGGCCTCGCGGACGCGCCGCTCGTGGACGCGATTTTCGGGTCCTGTGCCTTGCCCGGCTGGCTCCCGCCCCGCGAGATCAACGGCCGCTACTATGTGGACGGCGCCACCGCCGACAATCTCCCGATCGGCGGGGCGCGCGCGGTCTCCGGCGGGATGGTGCTCGCCGTCGACGTGTCGGCATCGACCGCCCTGAGAGAGGACACCCAGGAGGAAGGGTTCGCCTCGGTGTTCGCCCGGGCGACGGAAATCGCGATGCAGACCCTGCTCGAGCTCAGGCTCCGGGAATGGTCCACGCCCCCGCTCTTCTACATCCACCCACGAGTCGCGCACATCCAGATGTTTTCGTTCAGTCACCTCCGGGAGCTGGTGGAAGAGGGGTACCGCGCCACCATCGCGGCCCTCGACCGTCCGTCCGAGTGGCCGGCACCGGGTGCGGTCGGCGTGTTCCCCAAACGCCGCGTGGTCGTCCGCGTGGAGCGCGAACGCTGCATCGGGTGCGGGCAGTGCCTGGTGCAGGCACCGCAGGGCATGTTCGTGCTCGACAACGACCAGAAGGCCGTGGTCACCTCGCCGGAGCAGGAGTGGTCCCCCGCGGACGGCGGGTTCATCCGTCACTGTCCCACCTACGCCATCAGCGCCCGCCCGGCTCCGCAGGCCGCGGAGCGCGCGCAAGCCTAAAGGATCACGCCATGGTCTCCGAAGGAAAGTCCGCCCCCGCCTTCACGCTGGACACCGACACCGGCGGGACGCTCTCCCTGAAGGAGCTGAAGGGACGTCCCGTCGTGCTCTACTTCTATCCGAAGGACGACACCCCCGGCTGCACCGTCGAAGCCTGCGAGTTCCGCGACGCGTTCCCGCGCTTCAAAGGCACCAAGGCGGTGATCCTCGGCATCTCCCCCGACTCGGTGAAGAGCCATCAGAAGTTCAAGGAGAAGTTCGACCTGCCCTTCACGCTGCTCGCCGACCCCGACCACGCGATCGCCGAGAAGTACGGTGTGTGGCAGAAGAAGTCGATGTACGGAAGGAGCTACATGGGGATCGCGCGCACCACGTTCGTCATCGACAAAGCCGGGAAGGTCGCGAAGGTGTTCGAAAAGGTGAAGCCGAAGGGACACGCCGAAGAGGTCGAACAGGCCGTCGACGCGCTCTAGCCGGGCCGGCCCGGCCGCCGGAACTCCCGGTCGATCTCGATCAGGTCGTTCGCGACCCGGTCCCAGTTGTAGTACTGCTCCACCGCCTTCCGCCCGCCGGCGCCGAGTTTGTTCCGCAGGAGCTCGTCGCCCAGCAGGCGATTGACTCCCGCCGCCACCGCCGCCGGGTCATCCGGATCCACCAGGATGCCGGTCTCCCCGTCCCGGACCGCGTCCGGCACCCCGCCCGAACGCCCTCCCACCACCGCCAGCCCCGACGCCGACGCCTCCACCAGTGAGATCCCGAATCCCTCGACCAGCAGGTCGTGCCGGCGCGAGGCCCCCACGTAGAGCGACGCGGCGTTGTAAAGCGCGGGGAGCTCGGCGTCTCCGACGGATCCGAGGAACCGCACGGCATCGGCGACGCCCAGGTCTCGCGCCAGCTGCTCGAGCTGAGGCCGGCGCGGTCCCACTCCCGCGACGGCGTATCGCGCGCCGGGATGCGCGGCCCGGACGGCAGGCAGGGCCTTGATCATGGTGTCGATGCCCTTGTGCCACTCGATTCGCGCGACGGTCAGGAGCCAGGGACCGCCATCCAGCCGGTACCGCTCGCGCACGGCCCGGGGGTCGATGCCGGGGTGGAACTCGCGCGGCTCGGTGCCGAGGGGGACGACGCGCACGCGCCGGGCGAGGTCGGGCCGATGGAGCAGCTCCAGCACCTGTCGGGCCAGGCTGCCGGTCCACGTGCTGTTCGCCGCGATCACCGCGGCCCCGGACACGAGGCCGCCCGCCGTCCACCGTTTGAACCGCGACCGGCGGATCTTCGCCTCGAGGAGCAGGAGCTCGGTGCCGTGGACCACGACGCCGTAGGGAACTCCCTGCCAGCGCGAGAGGAAGCGCGCCGGATAGCCGGCGGGCTTGAGCTCCCCGCACCAGGCGAACCCGGGCCGGTGCCGCCGGGCCAGGCTGGAAGCCCGCCAGGTCCAGAGCGCGAGGCCGTTGATGGTACGGAGTCTCGTGGCCCGAATGCCCACGCGGTCGATGGTCTGGGGAAAGCGGGCGTCCGAGGCGGCGCTCTCGGCGTACGTGCCGGTGGAAACGACGAGGGACTGCGGAGGGTACCGGAGGGCCAGCTCCCCCATCATCCTGGCGATGCCGCCGCCATGCGGGGGAAAGTTGAAGCTCAGGAGGAGACTTGTGATTCGATCTCCCGAAGATTGCGCACCACCCGGTCCCAGTTGTAGTTCGTCTCCACCGCCTTCCGGCCCGCCTGGCCCAGGCGCCGGGCGAGGAGCTGGTCCGACAGCAGGCGCGTGAGTGCCTGCGCCGCGGCGGCCGGATCTTCCGGGTCCACGACGAACCCGGTTTCCCCGTCATTCACTGCCTCGGCCACACCGCCACTCCGGCCGGCGATGACCGGCAGCCCGCACGCACTCGCCTCCGCCAGCGCGATCCCGAACCCTTCCACGCGGGTGCCCTCGGCGCGGCGCGAGACGCCGAGATAGACCTCCGCCACGTTGTAGAGCGCGGGGAGATCCTTGTCGGGTACCGACCCGACGAACCGTACCGCCTCGGCGATCCCGAGCTCCTGGGCGAGCTTCTTGTACGCGTCTTTCTTCTTGCCGGCGCCGATCACCAGATACCCGATGTCGTGGCCCGCCTTGCGGACCTCCGCCACCGCCTTGAGCGCCGTATCGATCCCCTTGTAGGGCTCGAGCCGCGCCACGGTGACCACCCATTTGCCGTTCTCCAGCCGGTGCCGTGCCCTCACTTCGCGCGTATCGACACCCGGGCGGAATTGTGCCGGATCGGTGCCGAGCGGCACGACGCGCACGCGCTCCACGTGGGGGTCGAGGCCGAGCTCGCGCAGCACGGTCTGCGCCTGCTCCTTGGTCCACTGGCTGTTGGCGACGACCACCGACGCGGAGCCGAGGAGGGCGCGCGCGGTGCGGCGGGCGAACGCGGAGTGGTGGATCTTGTGCAGCTCCTTCAGGACGTCGCCGCCATGCACCAACACGCCGTAGCGGGTGCCCAGGCGTTCGTGGGTCCACTTGGCGGCGTACGCGGCGGGGCGGATGGAGTCGCACCACGCGAACCGGGGCTTCGCCTCACGCGCGAGGGTGGCGACGCGGCGCGACCAGAACAGCAGCCCGGCCAGGCCCGACAGCGACCGCGCGGGAATCGGCAGGCGGTCGATCACCGACGGAAACGCCGAATCGGTTTCCTGGGCGTCACGATTCTGGCCGGTGGAAACGAGCAGCTCACCCTTAGGATAGCGCAGTGCGATCTCGCCCATCATCCGCGCCACCCCCGTGTGCATCGGGGGAAATTCGTCGGTCAGGAGAAATGTCTTAGCCATCGGCGCGGTGGTCGAGCTCCCAGAGACGCGTGTACTTGAGGAATACGCTCACGCTGGCGAGCCCGCAGAGGACGGCGCCATGCCATCCCTCGAGGATGCCGAGCTGCAGGAAGTACGTGCGCCAGAAGGTGAAAGGCGGCCGCAGCAGGATGTCGGTGAGCCGGGCCCGGCGGCCCCGGTCCCGGAGGTCCTGAGCGGCCCACGTCGCGTAGAGATCGATCTTCTTGAGGTGATGGCTCAGGTCCCGGTAGGGAGTGTGTTCCAGGGGCTCCACCAGGCGCCCCGTGTCGGCCACTGATTCGAGTCCTTCATGCACCCGGCGTTCGACAAAGCGCCGGTCCTTCCTGAAAAAGCGGACCGCCCAGTTGTCTCCCCACCCGCCCCGGTGCATCAGCCGTCCGAGGTAGTAGTTCCGCCGTCCCACCGCGTACGCCTCGTGGGCCGGCTGCGCCGCCGTCCGCGCGAGCTCGTCCGCCAGGCGCTGGGAGATGCGCTCATCCGCGTCCAGCGCGAACACCCATTCGGTCTTCGCCGCGCCGATCGCAGCGTTGCGCTGCCCCGCGATGGTGAGGCCGGGAACGTCCAGCACCCGCGCCCCCGCCTGCCGTGCCAACCCCTGCGTCCCGTCGGTGGACCCGCCGTCGGCCACCAGCACCTCGGTCGCCCAGCCGAGGTGCCGAACGGCGTCCTCGATCTGCGCGGCCTCGTTCAGCGTCGGGATCACTACCGTGACCGGCGCGGGCATACCCTAATCAATCCTAATGGCCGTCAGGGCCTCGCGGTATACGGCTTCCGTTCGCTCAGCGGTCCGCTCCAGGGTGAACTCGGCGCGGACTCTCGCGCGCCCGGCGGCGCCGAGCCGGGCGGCGAGCCCGTCGTCACTCAGGAGGCGCGTGAAGGCGGCCGCCCACGCGGCCGGGGCCCGCGGGTCCACCAGCATTCCCGACTGCTCCGTCACGAGATCGGCATTCCCGCCGGCCCGGGAGGCGACGACCGGAAGACCCAGGGCCATGGCCTCGAGCAGGGCCTGCGACAGACCCTCGATCACGGATGGCAGGGCGGCGATGCGCGCCAGGTGGTAGAACGCCAGGGCTTCGGGGACGAAGGGCACGAATCGCACGGCGTGCCGCTCGGGGACGGTGGCCCGGGCCTCCCCGAGCCCGGCGTCTTCGTCCACGCCTACACACACCAACATCGCCGGGCGCTCCACCGCCGCGAGGGCGCGGACGGCGATGTCCTGATCCTTCCGCCTGGCGACGATCGCGATGACGGGCCGGTCATGCGTATCCCCGATGCTCCGGCGGGCGAAGTCCATGGCGGCCGCCGATGGCGCGCGGTCGATCCGGGCGAGGTCGATACCGTTCGGGACCACGCGGAGTCGCGCGCCTGGGTGCCAGCGCGCGGTGAGCGCGCGCGAAACGGCCTGACTGACGGCGATGGTACGGTCGGCGGTATGTCCGATGCAAAACAGCTCGAGTGGCGACGTGAGGGGCATGGTGCGGCGGGTCACGACGAATCCCGCTCGCAGCCGGCCCCGCCAGCGGAGCCAGGTGAGGGCGCGACGGTCTTTCGTCGCGTGGCTGTTCACCACGTCCACCCGCTCCGCCGCGATCACCTCCGCGAGCCGGGCGGCGAGCGGTCCGAGGCGGGTGAAGTCGAGCGGCACGACGGGGATCCCGGCCTCGCGCCCCAGTTTCGCGAGCAGTGACTCGTCACGGACGCCGAGGACCACCCGATGGCCGCGGCGGCGAAGCTGGTCGGAGAGACTGAAAATCGATTGGGTGGATCCGGCGCCGTCACCCTGGAAGGTGAGCTGCAGAATGTTCAGTGGCGCCGCTGGCATGGGAACGAAGGTAGTGATACTCTACGCTCCATGCACGTGGCGGTCGCTTCACACCATCGGTTGCCGGTCCAGGGATACGGAGGCACCGAGCGGATCGTCACGGCGCTGGCGCGAGGACTCGTGGCCCTGGGCCATCGCGTCACCCTGCTCGCTCCTCCGGGCACCGCCATCCCCGGCACTTCGGTCGTCGCCATTCCCGCCAAAGCGTTCAAGGATCCGAAATTCTCGCTCGCCACCTTCGTGCCGCGGGACGCCGACGTCCTCCACGCTCACTTCGTGGTGAAAAACGCGCCCGGCGGCACGGACGGACCTCCGTTTCTCCAGACGCTGTACGGCAACCTCAAGGCCGACGAGCCGGTCCCTCCACTGAATGTGTTTCTCTCCGCGAATCACGCCGGCCGCAACCGGAGCAAGGTGTTCGTCTACGCGGGCCTCGATCCGGCCGAGTTTCAGTTCCAGGCCCGCAAGGAGGATTACGATTTCTTCATCGGGCGCCTGCACCACGCCAAGGGATACCATTGGGCCATCGAAGGCGCGCAGCGCACGGGCCGGCGGCTGATCCTCGCGGGCGGCTGGCGGCCGACCCTGTCCCGCGGAATCAAGTACGTGGGCGAGGTGGACGGGGCTAAAAAGACGCAGCTGCTCGCCGACGCGCGCTGTCTCTGGATGCCCGCCCTCTGGGACGAGCCGTTCGGCCTTACCAACATCGAAG
>Ga0070709_10002455_pt1 | contig 10038 bp, 7 predicted proteins | sample LARL51metaG_FD_65449 | JGI IMG/M metagenome (GOLD analysis project Ga0070709, IMG submission 65449) | Corn, switchgrass and miscanthus rhizosphere microbial communities from Kellogg Biological Station, Michigan, USA - LAR L5-1 metaG | ecosystem: Host-associated > Plants > Roots > Rhizosphere ...
TGAGCTCCTTGCCGAAGAGCATGGAGCTGATGGAGGGCGCTAAGTATTCCCTCGCGTTTCGGCGGCAGAATCCGAAGTTCAATGGACTGCTCTGGTCATACCACTGGTACCAGATGGTGTTGTACGACGCGTTGCTGGCGACGAACGACGCAAGCGGCCGACAACGCAACGTCGACGCGGCAACGTCGCACTTCTGGCAACTACTGGCGGACGCACCCTCGCATATGCCGACGATGATGCCGATGGCGGCGGCAATCGCGCCGCGATTCGTGCAGCGTTATCCCGACGCAGCGATCATCTTCGACAACCTGCATTCGCTCCACGACGTCGTCGCCGACATTCTCACCTCGCCGGTCATACCAGCTGGTGAGAAGCGCGCGGCGATTCTCCGCGCCGTCCGCACCTATCAGGATGCCACGACCGGCGTCGTGTCGCGCGACGAATGGCGATCGATGGCTCAGGAGATGGGTGTCGACAACATGGGAGGGCCCGCTCCGACGCCCTCGGTAAAGGCGCAGCAGCGCTGAGCGTATCCGTCGTCAGAGGCGATACGTCTGGCCTTCCGTGAACAGATGGCGCGTCACGCCGCAGGCGACCAGCCAGGCGAAGCCCGCCGTGAAGCCGCCCATCACATCGGTGGGGTAGTGCACTTGGAGATACAGCCGGCTGAACGCGACGACGAGGACGATCCCGATCCCGAGTCCAAACGCCAGGAATCGAGCACGGTGTGATGTTCCCGGTCTCGCCGCGATCATGTACGCCAACATCAGATAGCAAATGGTCGAGCCCATCGTGTGGCCGCTCGGAAAGCTGAACGAGACGGTCCTGAGAAACTCGGCCCCGTACGTCGGTCGTGAGCGATGCACCGTGTTCTTGATTACGAACTCGATGATCTTGCCGCCGAGGTTGGCCGCGAGCCAGGTAAAGAGCAGCGGATATTGGCGCTTGTACAACAAATAGATCGCGACCACGCCGATCAGCACATTCACCACCGGCGAACCGAGCTGCGTGACGACGTTGAAGAACCTCAGTCCCGCCGGCGACGCGTGAGCGTGAAACCACGTTTCGACCGCGCGATCGATGCTCACCAGCGTCCGATTGTCGAGAACCGCATCCAGGACACCGCTGAACGCCCAGATCGCGAGCCCGAAGAGAATGAGCCTGACGGTGAGGCCGAGGCCGAGATGCGATCGCGGGTCGAACCGCGCACGAACAAACGACCAGACACGCCGCCACTTGTTCGGTTGTTCCTGAGGTGTCTCCCTCGTTACCACTCTCCGGTCCAAGTCAGCGCCCATTGCCCGTCGGCCGTCGGCAGGACGGCCACGTGACCCCCCAACATTGCCTTGTCCAACGGCGTCGGGTGCGCGTGGGCGTACTGCACGATCTTCCAGCCGCTGAACGTTCCGATCGCGGCACCGAGCACGACGTCCGACGCCCAATGCTTATTGTGATACATGCGCGAGAGGCCAACCATCGTCGCGCCACCATACATGAGGGGGCCGACCACCCACGTGGATTTCGGCCACCATGTGCCAGTCTCCGCGGTCACGGCCGCGGCCGCCGCGAAAGCCGAGGTCGCGTGCCCGGACGGAAACGACTGTCGATCGCTGTTGCTGAAGCCGCCGAAGAGCTTGAAGTTGTGCGGATTCGTATCGTTGGAAACGAATGGGCGAGCGCGCCCATTGATCCCTTTCAATGCGTACGTGACGGCATCAGCCACGAACACGGCCTCGGTGCCGTGCCAGCCGAGATCGGCAATGCGCTCGAAGTGCCCAAGGCGTCCGACGGCGTACAACGAACCGCCGATGACATACGCGCCTGGGCTGGCGATCCACTCCACGCCGGTCGACGCGTTCTTGAAGAACTTGTTCGCTTGCGCCCCTGGATTGGTCAGATGCTTCGCGAGCCGCTCGTCCAGCGGAAACATCGCCACGAGACCGATGCCAAACAGCGTCGCCGCCACGGCATCCTTGGTCGTGAAGAGCGGTGCAGGCACCTTTGCGCTGTCTGCCCTTGCTTTCGCTGGCAGCGCCGGCTGCGAGAGCATTCCACGCGCCGCGCAGGGAAGCAAACACACTGCTGTTATCAGACTTCTGATCCGGAAGTGGACCATGCCTTTCATTCGTCACTCCGTGAAACGAGATCCATATGGCGGCACGCACGACGAGCGACGTTCGCGCCGAAAGGTCACGCTTCGCATCGCGAATCGGATGCCAGACAGCAACGTTGTATGATCTTCGTCACATCAAGCTTCCCTAGTGCGAATCGCTTTCTCTGCCCTAACGGCGTCGCCGCGGCAGACCGCCCGAAAGACACGCATTTCATGTAGTGCTTCTTGCAAGGGAGTAGTCGCGGCCACGAATGGCGACGAGCAGCGTTGGCACGACGTAGAGCGTGATGGGGGTCGACAGCGCCAGACTGCCGATGACCGCCAGGGCAAGTGGCTTCTGCAGCTCGCTCCCCGCGCCGATGCCTAACGCGAGCGGCAGGAGACCGAACAGCGTGCAGAGCGTCGTCATGAGAATCGGCCGGAGCCGAATGCGGCCGGCTTCGGCGATTGCTTCCTCCAATGGCAACCCGTCCGTCCGCATGCGGTGACGCGTGAAGTCGAGCAGAATGATGCCGTTCTTCACGATGAGCCCGACGAGCAGAATGAGGCCCATGAAGCTCGCGACGTTGAGCGCCGTTCCGGTGACGAGCAGCAGCACCATCGCACCCACGAAGGACAGCGGCGCCGCCAAGAGGATGACCAGCGGCTCGACGAATGATTGGAACTGAATCACCATCACCGCGATGACGCTCGCCCCGGCGAGGCCGAGCACGAGCAGCAAGGCCTTGAACGCCTCCTGCTGGCTCGCGTACTGGCCGCCGATCTCGATGCGAATGCCGTTAGGCGCAGGGTTCTTCCGCAAAATCGCCTGCACGTCGTTCATGACCGCGCTGAGCGAACGCTCGCCGAGGTCGGAGTGCATCTCGATCATCTGCTGCTGATTCTGCCGCAGCAGCTCACCGCGCGTGTCCTGCGCGTCGAAGGTCGCCAGCGCGGACAGCGGAGCGCCGATCTTCGTTTGCGGCGACATGATCGGCAACGCTCCCAGCTGCTGTGGGTTGTAGCGTACGGAGTCAGGCGCCCGCACCCGCACGGCAATCGAACGGTCCTCGAGGCGCACTTCGCCGGCGGGCACACCGATCAACGCGCCGCTCACTTCGTTCTGGACCTGGTCCGGCGTCATCCCGATGCGATTGGCTTCGGCTTCGTTCACCGCCATCTGCATCTCGGCGCTCGGCTCGGCCACGCCGTTGTAGAGATCTTCGATCCCGTCCACCTTCTCGATCTGCGGCGCGAGCTTCTGCGCGTAGCCTTCGAGCGCGTTCAGGTCGGGACCGAACAGCCGGATCTCCACTGGCCGCGCTGCACCGGCGAGATCGTTGATGACGTCCGAAAGGATCTGCACGAATTCGATGTGCAGTCGCGGCACGGCGGCGCTGATCTTGTCGCGCACTTCGGCAATCACCTCGAAAATGGTTCGCGAGCGTTGACTCGGCGGCTCGAGCCGCGCAACGACGTCGCCGGTGTTCTGCTGCGTCGCGAACAAACCGAGCTCCGCGCCAGTACGGCGAGAGGTTCCAGTGATCTCGGGCGTTTGCGCGAGGATGCGCTCGGCGATGTGAAGCTGGCGATCGGTCTCGGAAAGCGCGGTGCCGCCCGGCGTGAAGTAGTCCATCACGAACGCCCCTTCGTCCATCTCCGGCAGAAACCCGGTGCCCACGAATCGGTGCGCGAGGTAGCCGCCGAGGATGAGAACAATCGCGATGACGATGATCCAGCGCGCGTGCGCGAGCAGCGCACGGAGCGATCGCTCGTATCGGTCGGAGATCTCGTCGATGCCGCTCCCGACTCGCGCCAGAAATCCACGCTGGCGCGAATCGTCGCCCGGCGACGGGAGCTCGTCATCAGTCGAAGTATCCCCGTCGCTCAGAAACTGGGCGCTGAGCAACGGAATGATCGTGAGCGCCAGCAGGAGCGACACGAGGACGGCGATCGTCAGCGTGATCGACAGCGCGTGGAAGAATTGGCCTTCGACGCCGGTCAGGAGGCCTAACGGGAGAAATACGACCACCGTCGTGATCGTAGACGTCGTGACGGGCCAGATGAGCTCCTGTACCGCGTCGCGGATGGCCGCGTTGCGATCGGGATTGACCTTCGAGTGCCGAACGATGTTCTCCGTGATGACCACCGCATCGTCGATCACCAGGCCGATCGCTATGGCCATCGCGCCGAGCGTCATGAGATTGAACGTCTGACCGACTCGCGCCATGATGAAAACGGTGATCGCCATCGTCAGGGGTATCGACGACGCGCTGATCGCCGTGATGCGGGCGTGGCGGAGAAAGAGCAGCAGAATCACGACGGCGAGAACGGCGCCGATGATCATCGCGTCGCGCACGGACTTCACGGCATCCGCCACCAGCTCTGATTGGTCGTAGACCGCTTTGAGATGAACGCCCGGCGGAAGTTGCCGCTTGAGGTTGGCCGCTATGGCGGCGACGCTGTCGGCAATGGCAACGGTATTGCCGCCAATCTGGCGCGTGATGTTCAGCAGGGCGGCGGGACGTCCGTCGCCTGAGATGATGCGCACGTGATCTTCGGTGCCCGACGATACCGTCGCGAGATCGCGAACGCGCAGTCCACGGCTGACGACGATGTTCGCGATGTCCTCGCTCGAGTGGGCCTCCTGAGCGCTCACGATCAGGTACTGCTTGTAGTTCGCCGGCATGCGTCCGACGGCGGCGACCGTCGTCGCCTGTTTGATGGCGTTGGCGAGGTCGTCGTAACTCATCCCCTGCGACGTCAAGCGCGCCGGATCCGCGACGACTTCGATCTCGCGCACATCACTCCCCTGTACGTCCACGCGCCCGACGCCGGGGACGCGTGATATCAGCGGCTTGATCTGATATCGCGCGATGTCATAGAGCGTCGCCGCGTCTCCGCCCTCCAGATTGTATGAGAGGATTGGAAACAACGACGGCGTCAGTCGCTCGACTTCGACGTCGAGCTCCGGCGGCAGGTCGGTCCGGACCTGATTGACGCGGGCCTGCACCTGTTGCAGCGCGTAGATCATGTCCGTGGTTGGCGAGAACGTGACGTTGATCTCGCTGCCGCCGCGGATCGATCGCGACTGCACCTTCGTTACGCCCGGCACGATGCTCACTGCTTCCTCGAGCGGCCGGGTGACCGTGAACAGCACCTGCCGAGCGCCGAGCGACGTCCCCTGCGTTACGACGGTGATGCGCGAGAAGGTGAGCTCGGGATAGATGGCGGATGGCAACTGCAGCGCAGCCCAGATGCCAGCCGCGCTCAGGAGGGCGACCGCGAGATAGATGAATCGGCGCTGGTCGTTGAGCACGCCAAATAGGCCGCGCTGTGGTCGCGACTCGGTGGTCAATGAAGATGGCGGCGCGGCGACAACGCTCACGGCTTCTCCTGTGTTTGCGGTGCCGCCGCCTGCTTTGCCGGAACCACCTTGGCGCTGTCGGACACGCCGTACGCGCCGTACGTCACCACTCGCTCACCCGCCGTGAGCCCCTGGGTGATCTCGGCGGCTTTGTCCGTGCGACCACCGACGCTGACCTTGCGCTCGTGCGCCCTTCCAGCGGTGTCGACCACGAAGACCTTGAAGTCCTCACCGTCCGGGACGAGCGCTTCCAGCGGCACCGTGATCGCGCTGGGATGTACCGCGACCGCAATGTCGCCGTAGATCGTCTCGCTGAGGCGAAGGGGGCGCCGCGTGGTCGGCGCCTGAACGCGCACGTTGACGCTGCGACTCGACGTATCCACCGTACCGCCGACATCGATGACGCTGCCGATGCCGAGCGGATCGCCAGAGGCATTCTGGCCAGCGGCGAGCGAGACCTTCGCACCCCTCCGAATGCGCGCGGCATCGCTCGGCGTCACGTTGAGCAAAATGTCAACTGCCGCGGGGTCGGAGACTTCCACCAGCGGCTGCCCGACATCGGCCGTTGCGCCGAGCACCGCGGTCATCCTCGTGATGACGCCGCCTAACGGTGATCGGATGACCGACAACTGTTCGGCACGGCGCGCGTTCGCCGCGTCCCCGCGCGCCTTCGCGACCTCGGCGGCCGCCTGCTCGGCGTCCTTGCGCGGCACGATGCCCTCCGTCGCCAGACGCTGTTGGCGCTCGTTCGCCTTCTCGGCCGCGGCGAGGGCGGCATCGGCGGCTTGTGTCGCGGCGCGGAATGGTGTCTGGTCCAGCTCGACGAGTGGCTCCCCTTCCGTGATATGCTGCCCGGACGAGACGAGCACACGGGAGATCCGCGCCGGTTGCGGCGCCGACAGCGCGGCGACGTGACCAGGCCGTGGCACGACCGTCCCGAGCGCGCCTAACGTCTCGGTGAACGGACCCTTTCCGACGACGACAGTTTCCACGCCGACGACGGCCGCAGGCGTCTTGTCGGCGTCGCCCGCGGCCTCGCCGCCGCGCTTGCAACCAGTGGCCGCCATGACGAGCGGAAGGACCATCGATCGCAAAGCACACCGCGCCAGAAGACGACTGGTCATTGGAGTGCTCTCGTTGGTGTAAGAGTGTAGACCCGCAGCGACGCCGTGGCGATCCACGCGTCCGCGAGGTCGTCGATATACTGGCTGAGAATGTCGCGGGCATTGCGCTGCGCCTCGAGCACATTCGGCAACGCCTGCTCGCCCTCCCGGTACGCGGTCAGCGACATCGACGCGACCCGATTGGCGCTCGTGAGCAGCACGCGATCGCGAGAGATTTTCGCGAGGGCGATACTCCGCTGGCGGCGCGCCCGCGCGATCCGCGCCGCGCCTTCCGCGCGCGCCAGCGCCAGATTCGCGCGCGCTCGCTGCAGCTCGGCCTCCGCCTGCAGGATCGGCCCGCGACCGCGGGAGAACAGCGGAATGGGCAACGACAGGCCGACGTTGGGCAGCAGTCCTCCGTTGTTCTGCGTCGGATCGCCCCAATCGAATCCGGCGATGATCGACGGCGCCGCCCACACGCTTCGACGCTGCAGCGTCGCGCCGAGCTGCGCCGAAGTGAACGTCGCCTGCGCCGCCGCTACTTCGAGCGTCTGATCGAGGACTGGAAGCTCGCCAGCTTCGCCATCCGTAGCGGGGGGCGGGCCTAACGAATCGACAGGATCGACCTCCGCCTGTTCGGTGACGATGCCCATCGTTGTCTGCAGGTCGAGCAGCGTGGACGCATACGTCATCGAGTCCGTGGCGGCAGTATTGGCCTGCTGACCGGCATTCACGGTCGCCAGCTCGACGTCGAGGTCGCTCGCGTCACCGGCGTCGCGCCGCACCATGGCCATCCGCCGGAGGCTGTCGGCGTCCTGCGCATTGCGCCGCGATAATTGCGCGTGCGCGCGCGCCGCGAGCGCGCGAGTGTACGTCGTATCGGCGTCGAGCGCCGCGGAGGCGCGCTGGAAGGTGTAATGATATTGTGAGGCCGTTCGCGCCGCCGAGGCAGAACCGATGCGAGGGCCGCGCAGCCAGGGGAAATCGAGCGGGAACTCGAGCGTGGAGTGGTACGGCGGAGCATCCTTGGTATAACTCGCCGCGAGCGTCGGATTCGGGAGAGCCCGCGCCGTGATCAGCGCCGCCAGAGCGACCGCCGTGTCGGCTTGCGCGACGGCAAGCCGTGGCCCGACGCGCACCGCGGCATCCACCGCTTCCGCGCGCGTCACAGGCCGCTGAGCGTGCGCGGGCCAAGCAATCCCCACACCCACACCCGCGAGCAGCACGCTCCGTATCACTCGAACGACTCTAACGGTCATGCGCTAACGATCTGGTCACTGGCAAACAGTATCCGGCGCTACCTGACAGCACGATGACACCCGGGACAGCCCTTGCGTTGGGCGGTGCAGCAATGGAGATAGAGATTGAGAATGAAGGAGAGATACCTGCGTCTGCCTCAGATCGCGCTCATCGTACTGGCGCTTCCATTGACTCGGATGGCTGCGCAGGCGCCGGCACCCGCCGGTGCAACCACCGGGCCGGAGCTTCGCCGCGAGCGAGCAGCTTGGGAGGCATCAAGCTTTCTGCTCGCGACATCGCTCGTCCTCGACGAGCGATGTCGCGCGTTCGCTCTCGCCCATCAGAGTCGCCAGCTCGATCGATTGGCGGCTGGCGCGGACATCCTCGGAACGGCCGGCCACATCGTGCCCGCACTCGTGGGGACCTATGTGACCTCCCGACTTCTCGGGCAGGATCGTTTCGCGGCGGCGACGTTGCGCGTCGGCCTGGCGTACGCCGCCTCCGACGCCGTCGAGTCTTTACTCAAGCCGACGGTCGGACGAGTGCGGCCAAACGAGGGACGGGAGCCGCTCACCTTTCGTCCCTTCAGCGCGGGCGGGAGCTTTCAATCCTTTCCATCCGCACACGTCGTCCACATCACCAGTCTTGCGTCGGCGGTGGCGATGGAAGCACACCGGCCGTGGATGACCGCGCTTGCCGGCGTGGCCACGACGTACGTCGGCATGCAGCGGGTGTACCGCGATCAGCACTGGTCCAGCGACGTCGTCGCGAGTGGAATGCTCGGTGTCGAGATCGCGCGGACCACCATGAGCTGGCTGCACGCGCGCGAGGCAACTCGTTAGGTACGGCGGCTGCCCTCCTCACCAAAACGCACGGTCACTCTGGTCCCTCGCCCCGGCTCGGAGGCGAGGGCGATCTGCGCGTCGTGCACGTCGGCGATCCATTTGGCGATCGAGAGACCGAGGCCGGCACCATCGGCCCCGTTGCCGTTCGCGCGGCTTCGCGCCGGGTCGCCGCGATAGAAGCGCTCGAAGACATGTGGTAGCTGCTCCGGCGCGATGCCGACGCCCGTATCCTCGACGACGAGCTGTGGACGCTCGTTCGGCGCGCCGACGCTCACACGCACGTTTCCTCCGCTCGCGGTGAACTTCACCGCGTTATCGAGGAGGATCATCACGAGCTGGCGCAGCAACATCGGGTCGCCCTCGACGCGAGCCTCCTCGAAGTCACCGACATCGAGCTGGATGCCTTTCGCCTGGGCAACGACTCGGGCCGCACCAGCAGCGTCCAGGGTGAGATCGTCGAGGAAGACCCGCTCACGACTGATCGGCCGCTCGCCGGCATCGGCGCGGGCCAGTATGAGCAGATCCTCGACAATCGTCCCCAGCCGCTTGGCTTCGGTCTCGATGCCGCGCAGCGCTTCCTCATATTCCGCGGGGCCTCGGCGCTGCTGCAGCGCCACTTCGGCGCGGCTGCGCAGGACGGTGAGCGGAGTGCGCAGCTCGTGCGCGGCATCGGCCATGAAGCGACGCATGTGCTCGATGGAGAGCTCCACCGGCGCCGTCGATTTGCGGACGAGAAACCATCCGCCGGCGACGACGAGGAGAAGCGCCGCCGCGGCCGCCGCGCCGAAGGTCGCGATCAGTGTTGCATAACGATCCTCGAGCTCGACCTTGTCCGCGACGGCCACTGCGACCATCGGTGCTCCACTCGCCAGCGTGAACCGCTCGGCGTTCAGCCGGAGCGTGTGATCGCGACGGGGATCGAGGTCGCGCTGCACACGACCATTCTGCGCGGCCGCGGCGGCGGCCCGTCGAATCCACTCCGGCGCGGCGGCCGGTGCCACCGGATGGCCAAGCGCGTCAAACAGGTATAGCGACCGATCGGGGATGTGCAGCTCTTCGACCGCATCCACGACCTGGCCCCGAGCCGTCCTGGACTCCATCTCGCGAATGCGAGCCGCGCGCTCGAGCTCGATAGTCGCATCGTGCAGCGAATCGTCGAGCTGCCGCGCGAACTGTCGCCCGATGACGACGAACAGCCCGCCGCCGAGAAGAACGAGAATCGCCCCGAAGGTGGCGAGATACCAGGCGGTGAGTCCGAGCCGCAGCCGGGCGAGCGGTGGGAGGGCCATAAGTCGCTCAGTCGGCGAAGCGGTAGCCGGCGCCGCGCAGCGTGTGAATCAGCTTCGGCTCGAACGCGTCGTCGATCTTGCGGCGGAGTCGCCTAACGAGTAC
>Ga0070709_10002459_pt1 | contig 10032 bp, 5 predicted proteins | sample LARL51metaG_FD_65449 | JGI IMG/M metagenome (GOLD analysis project Ga0070709, IMG submission 65449) | Corn, switchgrass and miscanthus rhizosphere microbial communities from Kellogg Biological Station, Michigan, USA - LAR L5-1 metaG | ecosystem: Host-associated > Plants > Roots > Rhizosphere ...
CGCGGCCGGCGGGCGTGGAAGGTTATTTGCCGATCGCGGGCATGATGAATTTGAAATACCGGCTGCTGAGCGGGCATGTGCCCGAGGTACACCCTGCGGCCATGTTTCTTTTGGTTGCATTCGCAGCGACTGCGTTCCTATTTCGCAAAGCGTTCTGCTCGTGGCTATGCCCGGTGGGCACCATCTCTGAATACCTGTGGCGATTGGGACGCCGGCTTTTCCGTCGCAATTTCCGCCTGCCGCTCTGGCTGGATATTCCCCTGCGCGGTCTGAAATATCTGCTGCTGGCATTCTTTGTGTGGGCAGTGGCGAGCATGAGCGCATACGAAATTGCCGGCTTCATGCGCAGCCCCTACGGGCTGATTGCTGACGTGAAGATGCTGAACTTCTTCCGCTTCTTGGGCGGAACCGGCCTGATTGTGATCGCGACGCTGGTGGCAGCTTCAGTGCTGGTACAGAACTTCTGGTGCCGCTACCTGTGTCCTTACGGCGCACTGTTGGGGCTGGCCGCCTTGCCCGGGCCGCTGCGGATTCGCCGGGATCCACGGGCGTGCATTGACTGCGCCAAGTGCGCCAGGGCGTGCCCCTCCGCCTTGCCGGTGGACAAACTGGTGAGCATCAAGTCAGCGGAGTGCACTGGCTGCCTGGAGTGCGTGGCGGTGTGCCCGGCACAGGGCGCATTGGCTATGGCCGCTCCAGGGCGGCGCGTGCTGCCGGAATGGGCGATGGCCGCCGGCATTGCAGCGCTGTTTTTTGGCATCACCGGATACGCCCGGCTCAGCGGGCACTGGCAAACCCATTTGGCCGATTCGGTGTATCAGCAGCTCGTGCCGCATGCTGATAAGGCCACGCACCCGATGCCGGAGGAGATGCGGTAAAAGCAGGTCCCTCGCCGGACTCAGGATGACAAAATCGTGGGATTGACTAATTCTCCAAACGATCAGAGACGTTCCAAGGAACGTCTCTACCGATACACGTATTCGGCGGTTGTGGGTTGGGTTAGAAGCTGGGGACGGACTCCATGAGCCGGACTTCCCAGTGGTCGGCGGCGGGGGTCATCAAGCCGATATAGTGCAAGGTGACGCGGTCACTGTGGACCAGGTCGTTGCCGTCGAAAACCTGAATTTCCAGGTCGGCCGTGTCGTGCAGCTCGATAGCGCCGCCGTCGGGTGAGTAAAAGTAAGCGGCCAGCTTATGGCCGTGATCAATGTATCGGGTGCGCAGGCCGGTTTTGATCTGCGTGGCGATGGTGGCCGCGAGCTTCTGCTGGGCAAAACCTGTGAAGTAGCGGCCCAGCAGGTCAGGGCGGTTCTGCTCGAGCGCGAGCGCCAGCGTCTGCCAGGCGCGGCCCCAGTCGCGAGGAATGTTGCGACCGGTAATGTCTTCCATCTGGCGCGGCCCAATGTGCGAGCTATCGAACTGCACCTGGGGGGCATCGGCGGCAAAACAGCTAATAGATAAAATCAGAACGAAGGCCATGGTCACACAAATCAGGCGGGTCTGCGACCCGCCCGGACAGCCGGGGGCGGCTGTCCCCACCCAGGGATTGCCCAGGCGGGTGACGGTAAACATGCTTGCCTGCCTCATTGCTGGCCTCCGACTTTGACCTCGTTGCCCATCACTACGCCGGAAGCGACGGAGATGGTGGCAGGGCCGGGAATTTGCAATTCGGCCTGCGCGATATCCTTCTTAATAGGCACATCCACCGTGCTCAAGCCTTGAGGGCCATTGGCGGTGAAGGTCACGACCGTGCCGTCGGAAACGGGGTTGCCGCTGCAATCGCGGACGGGTGCAGTCTGAACCAGCACGCCTTTTGCGTTTCGCTCTGCCCGGATTTGCAGGTGGCAGGGATCAGCGGCCACCTGCTGAATCACGCGCGTCTCTTCAATTCCATCCAGAGCAGCGACAAATTTGGCGTTGCCGGCCTTGTGCGCGGAATTCATAAGAATCCAAGCCACGCCATCGCGGCTGCGGACGCTTTGAGCGACGGGAGGAGCATCCTTCGCGGCAAGGCGGAAATCCACCGTCTCAGGCCGCCGCACCAGGTTGTGCCATTTATCGAAAACGAAGGCCACGCCAATAACTCCGTCGCGCTGCGCCACGGGAATCCGCGAAGGATGGGCGAGGAAGCTAAGGCTGGCAGGCTTAGCCGCCACTACATAAAAGCTGCCGCTCTGGCTGGAGCCTCCGCCGCGAAGCACTGCTGTGTAGCGGCCGGCGCTGCGCACCTCCCGGGGCTGAATATGAATTTCCTGGCCCAACTGAACCTGGCGCTTAGCAAGGTAGCTTGGCCCGATCAGATAAAAGGTGGCGGCGCCACTGCCGGAGGTCGGAATGGTGAGTTCCGAACCTGCGGCAATAGTCGCAGGGAGTTGCAAGTCCTGTGCGGCGAGCGACGCGGCTGTCATGAGGCAAACAGCCAGGCAAACCGCAGGAAGAATTCGGCGCATAGAAACGTTTTCCCCCGTCACTTACGACTGCTCGCGAATGTAGTGGCTGACGGTCACGCGATAGCTCTGCACCTTGCCCACGGTGTTGTCGGGCATGTCCACCGCAAAGGGTTCCGGCGTTTGCGGCAGTAAGGCACGATCAACGTAGCCATCGGAAACCCAGATAACCTTGCCGTTGCTGTCGTAGTAAGTAGCCAGAACCTGGGCGATGTTCACGACGCGACCGCTCTCGTTCAGCAGGTTGCCGCTGAGCACCTTGCGACCGAGCACATTGGTTTGCTCGTGCTGATCGAGCACGGCGATGACGGGATCGGCGGAGGCCGGCACCAGCATGGCCTTGGCATCCATGCGCACGCTCTTTACCTGGCCCAAGTTGAAGCCGGGAAAATCAATGCGGTAAGGCGAGACCTGTTTAGGCAGCAAGGTATGCTGAATTTTGTCGAAGCTGCTTTCCTGGTCCAGATCCTGCCCGTTCTTGCCGAGCAGGATGGCATTGATGTCCACAAAAGCGGGGACGGTATCCTCGTTTACTACCTCACCAACGATCACGAGGGTACTGCCGTTCTGCACTGCGTTCATGGAAACGATGCGTACCTGGGGCGAATCCACATTCTGGGTGCCCCAGTCGTCCTGCGGGCCGCGGGAAATCACGTCCCAGCGAAGGTAATTCACGGGCACCACCTGGGGCGGGACGGTGGGCTGTTTTTCCAGGGGCCATACAATTTTCCAGGCGCCGCCCTGCTGCACAACTTTGAGTTCCTTCACGTCGTAGATAGGGCCCACGGCGGTGGACCAGTGCATGTCGGCACGCACCAGGGCCTGGTCTCCGCTTTGGTTGAGCACGCGAGTGCGCGAACCTTCCAGACTAGAAAAGGTACGCAGGCTGCCGTAGTTGCCATTCACATCGTGGACAAAAGCTTCCTCGGGCACATCATTCGTGTTGGCCAGAAGAGAATAGGCGTGACTCCAAGCATGCGCCTGCACATCTCCCAGCAGCGAGCGGACCGCCGCCTCGGGAGTGTTGGTTGAGCCGCCCACACCGGGGAGGGCCTCGCCAGAAACGATGCCCGGAGTAGCGGCCTGGTGAACGGGAAAAGCAAAGCCCAGGATGAGAAAAGCAATAGTTGCGAGCACCAACAGGACAGCCAGTTTCATTTATTTGGCCTCCCGATAAGCCGGCTCAACTGTGGCCGGGAATTCCACGGTTTCCGCCACTCGGCGACGTTCCGGCAGAGCCAGAACGAACAGAATGGCGAGGATGCTGGTAGCCAGGGGCAAAGTGCCCCACATCAGGCCCTGCCAGGGCGGGGGCACGGCGTCAGAAGGAATTTCGTGCGCCGGAGGCACGCTTTCCTTGGACCAGGCGGTAATAGCGCCGCTGCCGAAGGTCTCAATCTTGCGCCAGCCGGCGAATTCCAGCAGCGGATCGTAGTAGGGATCGTGGACAAAAATGTATTTCAGGCCGTAGCGGTTGGCATGCTCCAGCATGGCGCGCAAGGAGGTCATGCCGGCGGTACCGTAATACTTGGCGCTGCTCAACTGGCCAACGCCGTAATGCGTGAACTCGGGCAGCAGTCGGGCGGAGTTGTATTCACCATCCACGCTGGAGGCAACGGTGTAGGTGCCCACCTTGGAGAGTTCGTTGCCGAAGCCCAAAGTCAGGTAACGGTAGTTGTAGTGGCCGTCGCGATTGAGGAAATCAACCACAGGCTTCACGTCGAACCCTGTCACCGGCTTGTATGGATTCGCGGTCAGCCAGCCCAGGGCGAGTCCGATGCTGGCCACCGCACCGGCACCCACGATGACTGCGCCTGCCTTGCGGAAGCGTTCAATCATTTCGGCAGCGAGAAGACCGAGGAACGGACACGCCAGCAGGGTGGCCCAGAAGGTGAAGCGCTCGAAGGTCAGAATGTCGAAGGCGCGGCCCAGGATCCACTTGGGAATCGGGGTGGTGCCGCCCAGACCAAAAATGAAGGTGACCCAGAATCCGACCAGCAGCGGGCGCAGGCGCCGGCGCTGCGAGCCGCGAATGAAAATGTAAGGAAAGGCCAGCAGCATGGCGCCGTAAGGCACGATGAAATAGTTGAAGCCGTTAATGCCGTTCAGAAGCAGGTCGGAGCGGCTGGCGTGCGGAATGGGAATCTGCTTAATGGGGTGTTGCAAAATGGCCAGCCAGTAAGGCAGCAGCACCACGCCCGTGCCGATGGCGGTAAGGATAGTAAAGAATATTGCGCGCCCGATCACGGCACCGGAAGAAGTTTCCGGCTCATCATCGCGGTCCAGGACCGCCAGCCAAATCACAGGGATGGCAAACAGCACAGCCCCGAAAATCAGCGTGACGTGGTGTACCGCGGCGCCAGCCAGGGCGACCATCCAGCCTTTGAGCAGCGCTTTGGCCCTGGCGTGCCGGCACCAATCATAGAAATACGGCAGGGCGTTGAACATCAGCGCCGCAGAAACCGTGGTCGAGAGCTGTCCAGCTTCGTAGAGCAGAAACGACAAAGCTCCCAGGAAGATGCAGGCAATAGCGGCATAGCTGGCGGCGCGATCATCCACGAACAGCCGAGCAAAGCGGTAGATGCCGACCACCAGCAGCAGAACGCCCAGCAACTGCACCACGGCATAAGCCATATTGAGGCCGATGACGTGGGAAATCAGAGCCATCCACTGGTGTTCCAAAGGCGGATAGGTGGTTTGAGAAAAACCGGCAAACCACTTTTGGTTCCAGGGATTCCACCAATGCTGGGCATAGTGCGAGGCGAAGAAGATGTGGAAATTAGTGTCGAAGGAATTGGCCTGCACCTGCATGAACAGCAGCGGACCGTGGATAGCCAGGGCCAGCAGCACAATGGCATACAGGGGAGCGCCGCGGCGCTGGGGTTCCTTCTGGAAGCGCGGGGCCTCCGTGGTAAGTCCGAGAGTTGTAGCCAAGACAGCCTCCGAAACCTGAGCAGCAGTTAGGATTCCGAAAGCGGGTAATTTGGTTGACCGGAGCTGCGCCTGCTTTGACATATAAATGCAGGCGGCATGGCCGGTTCCGCCAAGCTGGTAGCCGGCAAGGTTGAGAGGAGAGCTGGATTCCAACCATGTGAACCGCTGTGCCGCAATTGAGAACTGCTGCTACAGGCGATTTCCGGTACCCCCTTTTTTGCGACGAATCGCATCAGAGCAGTTGGAAAGCTGCTTGCCTGCCGCTTCAGGGGACGAATCTCTGACGATCCTGGTGAATGTGTGAGGATTCAGATTGCCATCATTGCGTGCGCCATTTTGTTGGCGGCCACGAAAAGTCCGGCACAGACCTTTGATGTGAACGGGCAATCGCAGCCCTCGCCGGGCGCTCCCCACAAGAAGGGACAAAAGCAGGCGGCGCCATGGGCGCGATCTCAGCAGGGAATTGGCTGGGGCGCCAGCATTCAGGTGGCGCGCGTAGCCCGGGCCGCGCAGGATGCCATGCGAAGGGGCGAGTACTCGCAGGCGGCTGATTTTGCCCAGCGAGCGGCCAATGCCGCTCCGCAAAACCCTGACCTTTGGTTCGCTTACGGTTACGCCGCGCGCATGGCGGGACGCGAGGCCGCTTCTGTGGATGCTTACAACCATGGGCTGCAACTGCGGCCCTCGTCCATCCAGGGACTTTCAGGACTGGCGCAAACTTACGTTCGCATGGGCAAGACCGCGGAAGCGCAGCAACTGCTGCAGAAGGTGATCGCGGCTAATCCCCACAGCGCCAACGACCTGCTGCTGGCAGGCGAACTGTTTCTGGATTCGGGCGACCCGCAGAAAGCCCTGCCCATGCTGCAGCGCGGCGATGCCCTGCAGCCCAGCGCGCGGGGCGATTTACTGCTGGCCAAGGCGTATCTCCGCCTGAACGAGCAGAGCAAGGCGCAGCAGATGCTGTTGCGCGCTAAAAGCCGCGCTCCCAACGATCCCGACGTGCTGCGCTCAGTGGCCGGCTTTTATCGCGACAATCACGATTACAAGAATGCGATTGCCACGCTGTTGCAGATTCGCCAGCGCACCCCCAGTTACCTGGCGGAACTGGCCTACACCTATCAATTGGGCGGACAGATTGACAATGCGGCGCGCACTTACGCACGGGCCGCAGATGCGCAGCCCAAGCAGCTAACGCTGCAGATTGCGGCGGCTCAGGCATTGGTGAATGACAACCAATTGGCGCAGGCGAAGCAATTTTTGGATCGTGCCGCCGCCATTGATCCCAGCCATTACCGGATTTTCGCCCTGCGTGGCGACATCGCGCGACTACAGGGCCAAACGCCGGAAGCGATCAGCGAATATAACCGCGCGGTGCAGGCGGTTCCGCAATCGCCCCAGGAAGGCATTCTCTACCCCATCGAACTGCGGATGACTCTGGCACAGCTCTACCGCGATGATAACAACGAAGCCGCCGCCGAGCAGCAGGCGCAACTCGCTGCCCGCGAAATCAGCCAGGTCAACATGCAGGGGCAGGAGCGGCCGGAATTCCTGCGTTTGCGTGCCGCCATTGAGACCGATACGGGCAACCTGCAAGCCGCAGACAAGGACATGAGCGAGGCGCTCTCCCTTGATCCCAGGAACAGCAACATCAGCCTGCAATACGCCAGCCTGCTGTGGAAGATGGGACGCAAACAGGATTCGCGGCAGATGTATCTGCGAACCCTGCAGGCGGACCCCAGCAATCGCTACGCGTTGATTTCGCTAGGCTATCTCATGCGCGACTTGGGCGATCCTAAAGGAGCCCAAAATTACCTGCTGCGCGCGGTCAAGTACTATCCCAATTCCTATGAGCCGTATCTCGGCCTGGGCGACCTGTTCACCGCGCTCAGCCAGTATCCACGCGCCCTGCAGGAATACGAGAAGGCGTACAAGTTGAACGCAACTAACCCGCTGATCGTGGCGGGCGGAGCGAATGCGTCACTGGAATCGCACCAGCTGCCCCTGGCGAAAACATGGCTGGAGCGAGCCAATGACAGAATGAACCAGAACCCTGAGGTCATGCGCGAGCACGAGCGCTACCTGACCTGGACGGGTAATTACGCCGAATCGGCCAAGCTGGGCTGGCAGGTTATCCAAAAGCTGCCGCGGGACCGCGAAGCTCCGGTGTACCTCGCCTACGACCTGCTCTACATGGGCCACTACGATGAGGCCCTGCGCCTGGCGGAGGCGTATCAACCAATCCTGCCGAAGGAAAAAGACCTGTGGCTGATCGCTGGGTACGTGCACACTCATTCGGAGATGTTGACCGAGGCGGTGGATGACTTCAGCCATGCCCTGGAACTGGACCCGAACATGGCCACAGGGCTGGTGAATCGCGGCTTTGTCCTCAACGACGTGCAGAACGCGCATCAAGCTGCCGCCGATTTCCAGAAGGCTATCCGCCTCAAGCCGGATTATGGCGAGGCGCACCTGGGCCTGGCTTACGCCAACCTTCAACTCCACCGTCCCGAAGCGGCAGTGAAGGAAACCAAGCTGGCGGAGCGCTATATCGGCGATTCCAAGGCCACGCACCTCGCACTGGCAGGCGCTTACCGGCAGCAATTGCTATTGCCGGACTCGGTAAAAGAGTATCGGGCGGCCCTGAAGTACGCACCCGACGATCTGCAGATCCACCTCTCGCTGGCGGAAACGCTCTACCACATGCGCCACTATCGGGAGGCCATTGATGGGCTGAACCAGGCATTGGCGCTTTCGCCGCAGGATCCATTCATCTACGCGCAAATGGCGCATAACTATGCGCGGCTGCACGATCGCCAGCAGACCTTCCGCTACATCGAGGCGGCCGAGCGCACAGGCAGCGACCAGACGGGCGTGTTGCTGGACACCGGAGATGCGCTTCTAACTCTTGGAGACCGTGATGCCGCCATGCAACGCTTCGCGCGGGCGCTGACTGCGCCGGACGCCGAACGGGTGGAAGCGCGCCTGGCGATTGCCCGCGTATTTGCCACCGACGGACGGTTTGACGACGCCCGCCAGCAGGTAAGCCTGGGGTTTGCCGAAGCCCGTATCGGGGAGGCCGAGCCTGTCACCTCCGATGACCTGGTGCAGGCGGCAAATATTTTCCTGCAGACCCATGACTACGACCTGGCCCGGCAATACCTGCAGCGCGCAAAAATGGCGGGCGCCGATGCCACGATCATTGCCATCGGCATGGCCAATGCCGACTTGGCCCAGGGGCACAGTCAAAATGCACAGGCGGAGTTGGCCAGCCTGGGTAATTCCACCGACTACGAGCACAACTTCGATTACATGATGGCGCAGGCCAATGTCTACAGGCAGCAACAGAACCTGCCGGACGCTCTGATGGCCTTCGCCCAGGCCGACAGCCTGGCAATGAACGACGAGAATGCGGAGCGCTCCGAACTGGATGTTGCGGGGCAGGAGGGCAGGCCGATCACTGATAACGTCAACGTGCTGCCGCACGCCTCGCTGCAGCCCATTTTTGAAGACATCAACATTTACCAGCTGGACGCGAAACTACTGGCGGTTCATAACCCGGCGCTGCTGCCCACTCCGCGACACTCGATTGAGACCAAGCTGGACGCCGGCTACAAGCTGCACATTGGCGGGCTGCCGACCATCACCGGGTTTACCGAAGAGCGCAACGATTACGGCACGCTGTCATTCCCCAGCGAGCTGCTCATCCAGCACCGCAATACTTTCGATACCACGTTCAACACAGGAATTAATCCCGTGCTGCGCCTGGGCTCAAACACCATCGCTTTCAACCCTGGGGTGCAGTTCACAGTGCGCCGCGACACGGAAGCACCGTTCGCGATGAACCAGAACTTGTTCCGCCAGTTCGTGTACATGTCAACGTCATCGTTCTTTAACTGGATTTCGGTGCAGGCCAGCGCGATGCACGAAACCGGGCCTTTCACCGAACTACCTCTGCATTCACGAGAGCTGAGAGGCACAATCGGTTTCACTGTGGGGCGGCCCTGGGGCCGGACTTCGCTGTTCACCGAGTATTCGGGCGACGACCTGCTTTTCCGCCCGCGCATTGTGGAGTACTACGAGACCGGCACGCGGTTTGGCATTCAGCATAAGTTTGGTGAAAAGCTGAGCTTCGGCATCCTGGGCGATTACCTGCGGGCCTGGAGGGTCCAGGGCAGCCAGTTTGCTCTGGCACAGGCAATGCGTCCGGGCTTCCGCTTCGAATACCGGCCGAGCAGCCACTGGTCGGCGCAGGGTGAGTTCGCCTACTCACGCGGGCAGGGCATGCACTTCTATGACAACGTGGAGAGCCGATTCCTCGTCTCATACGTTAGGCCCGTGCGGCAAATGCTCAATTCCGGCAACGGAGATGTGCCGGTAGCGTACCCATTTCGGATCTCTTTCGGGGTGCAGCAGCAGGAGTTCTACCACTTTTCGCACGGAGCCACCATCGTACCGGTGGTGCAATTGTCGTTGTTCTAGGTGCGACGAAGAGAGAGCTGGCTGTAACCATGCCCCGACTTAATGCCATAGCCGAGCAAGTACAGAGCGCCATCCAGCGGCGCTCGCGAGGCACTCAGGGCCGCATCGTGAGCGGCAGCCTGACTCTGCTGATCGGTTCGGCCCTGGTAAGCCTGCTTAACCTTTTCTACAA
>Ga0070709_10002460_pt1 | contig 10029 bp, 9 predicted proteins | sample LARL51metaG_FD_65449 | JGI IMG/M metagenome (GOLD analysis project Ga0070709, IMG submission 65449) | Corn, switchgrass and miscanthus rhizosphere microbial communities from Kellogg Biological Station, Michigan, USA - LAR L5-1 metaG | ecosystem: Host-associated > Plants > Roots > Rhizosphere ...
TGACGCCCTGAATTGCGCCGATCACACGTCTCCGCCGGTTGATTCCGGCGCGTCAAGGCCGGCCAAGTCCTGCTCGAGGTCGCGCAAGAGGCGCGGCCAGACGTTGCGCGAGTAGCGAAAAAAATTCGTGCGAAACGGTGGGTTGTCGCGAAGGAACGCGCTGAGCCGCTGGTGCCCTTTGAGCGTGTTGCACGCCTTACACGCGGTCACTAAGTTGCCTTCCGAGCGGTCGCCGCCGCGCACGCGCGGCTGGACGTGGTCGAGTGTCAGCTCTTCCGCGGGGAATTGTTCGCCGCAATAGACGCATCGAAACTCGTCGCGCTCGAAGATTCCGTTCCGCTTCAATGGATAACCTCCCGCAGCCTCGCCGGATCCTCATTGACCGGGCACGCCGCTTTTTTCTCGATCAGATCGAGGGCGACGTCGACCCCAAGCTTCGTCCGGACGAAGAGCCACCGCGTTTGACCTCCACAGCAATCGAGAAGACTCGTATGTCACGTTCCCGCGAGCGCATTCTGGCCAACCTGGATGAGATGTACCGCGAAGCCTTCGAGCGGGCCAAAGCGACTGGCGACGACACCCAGATGGCGACGCTCGACTTCGCCTACCGCCGCGAGCAGCTCTACTTCGAGATCCTGCTCGACGTGCGCGACGCGATCGAGAGACGTTAATCTCAGCGCGTCGCCCGCCTCGGCCACACCAGCGATGCGGTGATCGAGAGAGCGAGGACACCGAGAATGATGGATAACGACAGCACGATGTCGATCTCGATGAAGCGCTCGGTCAACATCTTGAACCCGACAAAGCTCAGGATCAGCGCGAGACCGTATTTCAGCAAATGGAATCGGTCGACGACGGCAGCCAGCAGGAAATAGAGCGATCGAAGACCGAGCACGGCAAAGATGTTGGACGTGAACACGATGAATGGATCGGTCGTCACGCCGAAGATCGCCGGTATCGAGTCGATCGCGAAGACGAGATCCGTCAGCTCCACGAGGATCAGCACGAGGAGCAGGGGCGTCGCCACCTTGCGACCCGCCTCGACGACGAAGAAGTGTTTGCCGTGAAAGTCCTGCGAGAACGGGAGAAGTCTTCTCGCCGCGCGGACGATGCGATTCTGCTCGCCGTCGAACTCCTCGTCGCCCTTGATCCCCATCCGGACGCCCGTGATCACGAGCATCGCGCCGAACACGTAGAGTATCCAGTGAAACGTCGCGATGAGTGCCGCGCCGACGGCGATGAACAGTCCGCGCATCACGAGCGCGCCGAGGATGCCGTAAAACAGCACCCGGTGCTGGCAGACCTTCGGCACGCGAAAGTACTCGAAGATGAGCACCATCACGAAAATGTTGTCGGCGCTCAGCGCTTCTTCGACGACATATCCGGTCAGGAAGGTCAGCGCGACATGTCGGCCGGACACCATGTAGAGTCCGGCCGCAAACAGTAGCGCGAGCGCGACCCAAACCGCGGTCCAGATGCCCGCCTCTTTGGGGTGAACCTCGTGCGCCTGACGATGAAACACGCCGAGGTCGAGCGCTAACATCGCAAGCACGAAAGCGATGAAGCCGACCCAGAACCAGATGTTCGTCGCGAGCATGTGGCTTTGAAGTTATCCACGTTCGCTCACGGATGCTGCGCGACGTGCTCAGCGCCTCTGAATCACCGCGCCTTGAGTCCGAACTCGTGATTGGCCTGATCGGCGGCGTCCTGGACGATCCGCGCCGCGGTGCTGTCGAATCGATAGACGACGGAGCTGCTCGAGCGAAATGTCGTCGGCAATCCGACGGTCGACCGATCGTAGAGCATGCCGAACATCGAGACGGCCACCGCATACGATCCGAGCGCGGTCGGATGCAATCCGTCGGCCGAGTAGAGTTGCAACGACGGTGACCGACTCCATGCCGCACGCCACGTTTCGCCGCCGGGGAGGAGCATTGCGCCGACGTCCTGCGCCGCAAGTCGATAGGACTCGCTCGCGCGATCGAAATCGACCTGGCGATCCGAGGTCGGCCAGACGGCGAACAGGGCGGGTACGCCGCCCGCGGCGCGGATGAGCGGCGCGAACAACCCAACCGCGAGCCGAAGCGTATCGCGATTCACGGCGACCGACGACGGACCTTGCTGCATCACGACAACATCATAGTGGCCATTGGCGATCAGCGTCTTCGCGGTGCCGAGCGACCAGTGATCGATCAAAGCGAAATCCGGTTCCCAATCCACGTCGACGCTCGGCAACGGAGTCACTCGCGCCGACTCGGCAAGCGCGACCAACATGCCGGGCATTTCGTTCGCGCCGGTCAGACTATTTCCAATGAACAGGATGCGCCGTGGACCGCCGCCGAAGTGGCCGAGTGGCGGCGGATCGGTCGACATGCGGCATGAGCTCGCGATGCCGATGATCGCCCAGAGGAATACGAGCGTGCGGAGTCTTCCTGGCTGCCCGGCCGCGGACATGCCCCAGTTTGCGGTATCGCTGAGGGAGGCGGCACCAAACGGTGACGACCCGATCAGGCCGGCTGTCGGCCGGCGTCCCGTCCGGGACGACTCGTTTCGTCCCGGCCGCTGAACGTCTCATACCGGAGCGGTGGTCGCCAGCGTGCCCGCAATGCATCTTGCAGGGGTGATGATGCGCCTTTGGATGGTCTCCTACGCGCGCCGCCCGCCTGTTGCGAGTTCGGCGGCCCTGAGCGCGGCTGTCCATGCTGTGGCGATCCTCGTCGCGGTTGGCGCGACGAGGCCTCCAACATCGATGTCGAACGACAGCCTCGCGAATCGGATCTTTTACATCCCGCCACCCGACCGGCCGCCGAGTCCCCCGGGTGGGAGCGCGGCGGTGCACTACATCACGCTGGCGCAGGGAGCCGGTTCCGGACCAGGACCGTCGGCGATCGATGCGCGCCGACCAATCAGCAGCCCTGAACAATCGCGCGTAGCGGGGAATGAACACGTCGATTCGGCGACGACACCGCCGGCGCCGGGAGAGTCAAACACCGATTCCGTGTTCACGATTCTCGAGGTGGACAGCGCGGTCGTGCGATCGGCGAACAGCGCCGCGCCCGCGTATCCGCTCGATCTGCTCGAAAAACACATCGAGGGTTTTGTTTTGGCGCGCTACATCGTGGACACGACCGGATTTGCCGACGCGAGTTCGCTCGAGATTCTCAAGGCGACGCATCCGGGCTTCGTGCAAGCGGTGCGCGACGCGCTTCCCTACATGCGATTCTCCGCGGCGAAGATCGGTTCGATGAAAGTGAGACAGCTCGTCGAGCAACCGTTCACCTTCCGAATCGCCGCGCCGGTAGTCGCCGGAGCTCCAAGGCCGCGCTGATCAGGACGGAGCGCCGTCCGCGGCGTCGGGGCGAGCGCCAAGTCGCGCATGCAGACGTTCGCGATAGGTTCTCGACACGCGGAGCTTGGCGCCGGTTCGAAGCACCGCGACGGCGTCTCCGGCGAACCACGGTTGGACTTCGATGATGCGATCGACGTTGACGATGTAGCGCCGGTGGATGCGAATGAAGGCGCGCGGATCGAGTTGCGGCTCGATGCTGGCCGCCGTGCTGCGAATCAGATGACTCGCCGCGCCGACGTGCAAGCGAACGTAATTGCCATCAGTCTCCCACCAATCGACGTCGGCGACGCGAACAATCTTGAGGACGCCATCGACACGAACCGCGACGCGGTCCAACGATTCCTTCGGCGGTTGAGCGCCGCCGACGTAGTCGGCGAGCAGTGCCCGAATGCGATCGTCATCGGCGCGTGAACCACTCGAAAGTCGGTCCTTCGCACGCCCGAATGCTTCGCGGAATCGTGCCGTATCGAAAGGCTTGAGCAAATAATCGACGGCGTGAACGTCGAACGCGCGCACGGCGTATTGATCGAACGCCGTAACGAAGACGATTGCCGGCGACGCCTTTCCCGCGAGCTCTCTCAGAACGGCAAATCCATCGAGGTCCGGCATCTGGACATCGAGAAAGAGAAGCTGCGGCTGCCGCGCGATCGTTTGCTCGACGGCATCACGGCCGCCCGTGCATGCGGCGACCACTTCCGCTTCGCCTGTCTCCTCGATCAGTCGCACGAGTCGGCGTCGAGCGAGCTTTTCGTCGTCGGCGACGATGACAGTCAGCATCTCAGGCGCTCATTGTGAGGTCAGGTGCGAATGCTCCGGTTCGACCGAGGGCAGCCACGGCGTCCGCGAGCGCGAGCTCACGCTCGGGCGTGACTCCGCGGTCGTCACTGCATTCGAGCGCGATGCGGAGGTAATCGGCCAATCGCGTGAGCTGTCGTTCCGTCAGCGCGGGATCTCGGCGCGCGGATTCAGCGATCCCGTCCAGCGATCGCAAGAGGATCGGCGGTACCGACTGCAATTTGGCGGCACGCTGCTGTGCGTCAGTGAGCTCGGCGCGCAGCGAGGCCGCAGTAGCCTCGCGCGCTCGCAGCCATTCGATCAGCAACCCTCGATGCCCGACGACCACGAGCACACAGAACACGACGAAGTCGACCGCGAACGTCGAACTGAATGCGAGCGACAATATTGGGATTTGCGGCGACGTGAGCCTCTGCCACGCGAAGACATGCAGCAGTGTGACCGTCGGTGCCAGTCCCGCGTACGCGAGCAGACGAGCGACGACGTGTGATCCGCGCAGCGGAAAACGCGCCGCGATGAACAGGACGATCGGCGTGAGCACTGCCCAGATCAACGCCGACAGCAAATCGGTCCGTGCGATCGAGAGCCACGATGATTCGCCGAGTCGATTGCGCAACATGAGGTAGATGAAGCTCTGCTGAGTCCACAACATTCCGCAGACCAGCCAACTGAGTCCGATCGCTACTGCCGGGTGCCGCAGCCACACCGGCACACGCACGGGACGCAGTGTTTCGTTCGTCATCGTCGCGTCTGCGCCGTCTCGCACCGGCGCATGATCCGCTGACGCGGCCTCGCGGCGGCGCGCAGGAATTCTGAGCTCGGCGATGGTACCGCCCGCAGGGCCGGCGGACAGGCGAAGACGATCATCGTTTCCGTACAGAATTCGAATCCGGTCGCGCACGTTCGACAACCCGATTCCGCGTCCGGCCGCGGCCGATCTCGCATCGAGGCCGACTCCGTTGTCCGCCACGCGCACGACCAATGAACCGTGGTCAACGCGCGCCGAGATCTCGATCGTGCCGGCGGCGTTGCGCCCGCTCAATCCGTGACGAATCGCGTTTTCGACGAGAGGCTGCAGGACGAATCTGGGAACCAAGCAATCGACGGCATCGTCCTCGACGCGATACTCGATCGTCAGCCAGTCGGCGAAACGAATTCGCTGAATGTCGAGGTATGGTTCGATTCCGACAATCTCTTCGCCGAGCGTGATCTCATCCGTGCGCTTTCCCAGCGCGGTGCGAAAGATCGACGCGAGCTGTCGAATCACGCGACTCGCGGTGACGGGCGAATCGTACGCGAGCTCGGAGACGGCTCCAAGTGAGTTGAACAGAAAGTGCGGTTGGAGTTGCGCCTCGAGATAATCCAGACGCGCTCGTCCGAGCGATGCTTCGAGCCGCGCGGCCTGGCGTTGTCGCTCCGCGAGGACGCGGCGCACGAGCGCGAGCTCGGCGCCGGCAACGATGACGGCGTAACTCGCGACGTCGAGGTCGGCGTAGAGCACGAGCATCGCCGAGAACGAAATGAGCTGCGACTGATGGGAGAACACGTGCAGCGCGATGCGCGCCGCGATGCAATCCATCAGCGCAGCAACGATCAGGAGCGGAACGTGCGCGACGATCAAACCGATGAGGCTCGCGGTCGTGGCGCGCAGCCGCCAATGCCAAGCGGCGATCGCGATGCTGAGTAGCCCCCACAACACGCCAATGGTGAGCTCGAGCTCGAGGGCCGCGACCCTGCTCACCGCGCGTCGTGGCGATAACGCGGCGGAGATGAGCCCCTGCAGCACGAAGAACGACACCCACCCTCCCACGAGGAGCGCGGCAGTCTTGATCGATCGGAAGGCGGGCGTGGGCTCAGAAGTCATGTTGAAAGCTCGCGTGCTGTCGGCCCACGAGCGGCCATGGAGTGATCAGTCGTCTCTGCGAGGGACGAGCCGTCGGAAGCGCAGGGCGGCCGGCGTCACTGGCGTTTCACAGCCGGCGGAATAAGCTATCACTCGACCGACGACCAAGCACTGATCCTCTCGCGGCACGAGACCTCCGCATGCGTCGATTCGACATTGTCGCACTCCTGGCCGTCACCTCGCTCACCAGTTTCATGCATCGTCCCAGCCAAGCCCCGATCGAGCCGATCACCCTGGCCGTCGTCAACGCGCGCATCTGGACCGGAGACTCGCGGCATCCGTGGTCCGATGCGATGGCGATCAGTCGCGACCGAATTTCCGCGATGGGGTCGAGCGCCGAGATGCGCAAGCTGCTCACTCCATCGACACGCGTCATCGACGCGCACGGAATGATGGTTGTTCCCGGATTCATCGATTCGCACATTCATTTTCTCGAGGGCGGTTTTGGTTTGGCGTCGGTGCAACTCCGGGACGCAAAAACACCGCGCGACTTTGTGCAACGCATTAGCGAATTCGCAAAGACGCTCCAAGCCGGTATGTGGATTACCAACGGCGACTGGGATCACGAGCAATGGGGTGGCGAGCTCCCCCGGCGCGATTGGATCGACTCCGTCACGCCGAATAATCCGGTGTGGGTGAATCGTCTCGACGGCCACATGTCGCTCGCGAATGGCGCGGCACTGCGAGCGGCTGGAATTACCAAGGCGACGGCCGAGGTGACCGGAGGGACGATCGTCCGCGACGCGCAGGGCGAGCCAACGGGAATCCTCAAGGACAACGCGACGTCGCTCGTCAATCGCGTCCAACCCAACCCGTCGCCCGAGGAGGAAGATCGAGCGCTCGATGCGGCGATGCGATACGTCGCCGGCAACGGCGTGACGTCCGTGACACACATGGGAACGTGGAGCGACCTGGCCGTATTCGAGCGCGCGCACGCCGCCCGTCGACTTCGGACGCGAATTTACGCGGCCGTGCCACTGTTGACATGGGAGCGTCTCCGCGACACGGTGAAACGCCGCGGACACGGCGACGAGTGGCTCAAGATCGGCGCGCTCAAGGGGTTTGTCGACGGATCACTCGGCTCTCACACCGCGGCGATGTTGGCACCATTCACCGACGCGCCGAATGACACCGGCCTGTTCGTCAACACCCCGGAGCATCTCTACGAGTGGACGTCCGGAGCGGACAAAGCCGGGCTGCACGTGATCGTGCACGCGATCGGCGATCGCGCGATCCGCACGCAACTCGACATCTACGAACGGGTCGAGCACGAGAACACCGCACGTGATCGTCGGTTTCGAATCGAGCATGCGCAACATATCGCGCCTCCCGACATGTCACGCTTCGCCCCACTCGGCGTGATCGCCAGCATGCAGCCGTATCACGCGATCGACGACGGACGTTGGGCCGAAAAGGTGATTGGCCACGAGCGCGGAAAAGGAACATACGCGTTTCGATCGCTGCTCGATCATCACACGCGACTTGCGTTCGGCAGCGACTGGTTCGTGGCGCCGGCGACACCGCTCGAGGGAATTTACGCGGCCGTGACTCGCCGCACGCTCGATGGCGCGAATCCGGGCGGATGGTATCCAGAGCAGAAGATCAGCGTCGAGGACGCGTTGCGCGCATATACGAGCGGTGGCGCCTACGCGTCGTATGACGAGCGCGACAAGGGCACGCTCGAGCGCGGAAAGCTCGCCGACTTCGTGATGATCGACCGTGATCTGACGCGAACGCCGCCGGCGGAAATCGCTCAGGCACGAGTCGTGATGACCGTAGTTGGCGGCCGCATCGTTCACTCTCGCGAATAGTCGCTCAAGTCTTCTCCGAGACATGGCTGTCAACCGTCTGCCGCGGTCTTGCACGGCGATCGCCGGCTTATTGTTCGCCGGTTCGAATCTGGTTGGGCAAGTTTCGTCGCGCGGACGTCTGCCCGCCGTTGCGTACACGATCAATGTCGTGAGCACGCCGCACGGCGGTTCTGGCAGCGCGATGGCCGGGCCGGCGCAGAACTACACGGGCCGGGCGGTGTTCGCCGCCAATCGCGGGCGAATGGACATCGTCGAAGGGACGGTCGAATCGCTTTTCGCGAAAGGCGATTATGTCCTCTTCGACAGCACCGACCTCGTGATCGTCCATCCGGCGAGCAAGACGTTCGTGCTCCTGCCGCACAACCTGGCGAATCAGACGATGGAGCGGCTGCAATCACTCGGCGTCAAAATGACGCTCGCCGACGAGAAAGTGACCCTCGATAGTGTCGCCGCCGGCGATACCGTCGCCGGCATTCCGACGATTCATTATCGCATGACGACCGCGTTCGCGATGTCGATCGACGCCGGCGTCATGCAACAGCGGCTGACGACTGAGAGCGTGACCGACTATTGGATCGCGTCAGTGCCTGGCCTGCCGCGCAATCCGCTACTGCGAGCGAATGGTCTCACCGGCGGGTCGGGACTCACGGGAATGTTCAAGTCGATTTCACAAAAAGTCGATTCCGTGGCGAAGCGAATGGGAACGGCGATCGCGCTCAAAACGTCGACTGCGAGTCGAATGACCGACGCGCAGGGCGCCAACGCGACGATGGAGCAAACGTCGGAAGTGTCGAACATCGAGCATCGCGAAGTCGACGACAGCGTCCTCGTATTGCCACCGGACTTCAAACCGCGCTCGCTCAGCGGCGATGAAACGATCCCCGATGACGCCGGCGCGAAGTGGCGCGTCCTGCCGCGTCCCCGACCGACTAGAACGGAGCGCCCGTTTCGTCCGAGGATGGCGCGCTCGACACCGTGATCGGCCCCGACGTGGCCGACTGTACGCCCGGAGCGGTGAAGGTCAGGCTCACGGTGCCGGTTCCTACGATTTTGAGATCTGTGAACGACGCCACTCCCGTAACCGGGTCCGCAACCACGCTCGTTGTCCCGACCAGCGACGCCCCGGCGCTCACCGACACGCTCACACTCAAGCTGCCGGCGGTCGGGTTGCCGGAATGATCCAGAAGTTGGATCACCGGTTGTTGCGCGAGCGAGACCCCGCTTTCCGCCGTGGTTGCCGGCGGTGTCGTTATCGCGAGCATGGCCGGTGGGCCGGCGAAGGAAGTCGCGTCAATGACGACGCTGGTCAGTCCGGCCGATGACGCAGTCAGCGTTTGCGGACCCGGGTGCGGTCCGAGAATCCACGCCGTCACAGTCGCGATTCCCGATGCGTCGGTGACGATCGCGATCGAGGGAACGACCTCGCCCCCGTCGCTCGGTGAGAACGTAACAGAAGCACCCGCGACAGGACTGCCATTCTCGTCGGTGACTCGTACCGACGGCGCAATTGGCACGCTGCTTCCCGCCGCCGCGTGCTGCGCGTCACCGGCGACGATCGTCAGTCGCGCTGGGACCAGCGGCGCCGCAATGTTGAACGGCGAGCTTGTGATCGGCGCAACGTTTCCACTCGAGGCAACGAGCGTGTACCCATTGCCGACCCTGTCGAGTCTGAGATCGTTGAACGTCGCGACGCCGTTCGACGCGTTGCGCGACAGTGTACCGCTCAGCGCCGCCCCACCCGGGTTGCTGCCGAGCGAGATCGTCACTGGGTTGGCGGCGGTCGTTTGGTTTCCGTTGGCGTCGACCAGCGTAACGCTCACCGGGGACAACATTGCTCCAGCGGTTCCGTTCGCGGGTTGCCCGGAGAATATCGCCGCGGCGACGATTCCCGGTTGCGCCGTCGCGACGAACGTGACGTGGCGTCCGTTCGCAATCGACGCCGTTGCAGATGACTGTCCCGCGCGAGAGCCGAGCGTTAGAACCACCGACGACTGTCCATTCGCGTCGGTCGAAGACGTCGCCGCGACCGTTCCGTTCGTTGCGACCCAGTTGATCGTCGCTCCGTTCACCGGAGCTCCGACGTCGTCAGCAACTTGCACGACGAACGGCGCCGCGAGCGCAGTGCCAACGCGGCCCGTCTGAGCATTGCCCGAAACCGCGACGATGGTCGC
>Ga0070709_10002461_pt1 | contig 10023 bp, 10 predicted proteins | sample LARL51metaG_FD_65449 | JGI IMG/M metagenome (GOLD analysis project Ga0070709, IMG submission 65449) | Corn, switchgrass and miscanthus rhizosphere microbial communities from Kellogg Biological Station, Michigan, USA - LAR L5-1 metaG | ecosystem: Host-associated > Plants > Roots > Rhizosphere ...
CGTCGGGCAGCTTGAGCAGGCGATCCGCCGGGATCAGCCGCGCTTCGGCATAGGCCCCAAGCGGCGAGCTGCCATAGGCGACACGGTCGCCCGGCTTCAGATCGCTGACGCCCGCACCCACCTCCTCGACGACGCCCGCGCCCTCGCTGCCGAGCCCGCTCGGCAACGGCGCAGGATAGAGGCCCGAGCGGTTGTAGATGTCGACGAAATTCAGTCCGACCGCCGTATGGCGGATCCGCGCCTCGCCGGGACCCGGCTTGCCGACACTGACTTCCTCCCAGACTAGAACCTCCGGTCCGCCGGCCTTGTGAAAGCGGATGGCATGCGTCATGGCGTTACTCCCAATCATTTAGACAACATCGTCGGAAACCGCTGCCGTCACGGGCAAACGGCGCTTACGCGTCAATTGCATCCTTGATCCGCTTGCGCGTCAACGGCAGATCTCGTAGCCGCTTGCCGGTTGCGTTGGCAATCGCATTGGCGAGCGACGCCGCGGCCGGCCCCTGCCCGGTCTCGCCGCTGCCGAGGAACGGCTTTCCGGGCCGGTTGATGATATGCACCTCGATGGAATCCGGGACCGCGTCGAACCGCAGGATCGGATAGGTCTGCCAATCGATGCTGGTGATCCTGCTATCGTCGAAGGTCACGCTCTCATATAGCGTCCAGCTCGTCGACTGCACGATCGCGCCCTCGATCTGATTGATCAGACTGTCGGGGTTGACCACCTGCCCGCTGTCGACCGCCGCCACCGCGCGAACGAGCCGTGGGCGCCCGGTCTCTCGGTTCACCTCGACCTCGCTCGCAATCGCGCAATAGGCCGCGAGGTTCTTGTAGCGCGCGAAGGCGAAGCCGTAGCCGCGATCCTGCGGCGCTTTCTGGTCCTTGCGCCAGCCGAACTCCTGCGCAGCCTTCTCGATGACTTCGCGGCCGCGCGGATCGTCGAGATGTTTCAGCCTGAACGCGACGGGATCGGCGCCCGCGAGCGCGGCGAGCTCGTCCATGAAGCTCTCGATCGAAAACACGTTGTGATACGCGCCGAGCGAACGCATCGCAGATATCCGCAGCGGCATGTCGGGAAGAAAGTGATGTACGACATGCGCGTTCGGGAAGGTGTAGATCGGGATCGCGTTGCGGTCGCCGCCGCCTTCGGGGAGCGGCAAAGGTTTTGCCGGCGGCACCGCGAAAGCCTGCTCCATATGCTGGCCCGCCAGCATGCAGCCGGCGCCACCCGGCCGCATCGAATGGGTGTTGCTCCACACCTCGAAATTCCAGTCTGCGATCTTGCCGTCGCCGTCCAGCGAGGCCTTCAGCCGTGTCATCATGGCCGGTCCGAAAGGCTCCCAGCCATGCTCCTGCTCGCGCATCCATTGCACGCGGACCGGCGTGTCCGGCATCGCGCGCGCGATCAATGCCGCATCGGCTGCGGCATCGTCGGCGCCGTTATGTCCGTAGCAGCCGGAGCCTTCGACATGAATGCAGCGAACGTCATCCGGCGCCATGTGCAGCATCTCCGCGATGCCCTGGCGATCGGGATAGACGCCCTGCGTGTGCGTCCAGACCGTCATCTTGCCGTCGGTGAATTCCGCGACTGCGCAGGACGGCCCGATCGAGCCGTGCGCCTGATAAGGCCGTGTGTAAATGGCTTCGATCGTCCTCTGACTGAACACGGTTGGATCGCTGCGCTCGAAGATGGTCGAGGTCTGCGCCGGCAAACTGGTGAGCACGGACGGCAGATCGTCCTGCTTTGGCAGTTTCGCGGTTTCCTTCCATTGCGCTGCCGCTGCGAGCGCCTTCATCGCCTTGACGGTCTGGAATTCCCTGTTTCCGACTACCGCGAGGAAGTTGCCGTCGCGAACCACCTTCACAACGCCCGTCATTTTCTCGACGGCCGCGGTGTCGCAACCCGTCAACTCGGCGCCATAGCTCGGCGGGCGCACCACGCGCGCATGCACCATGCCGGCGGGCCGCATGTCCTGGACATAGGCGGCGCCACCCGTCACCTTCGCCGGAATGTCGACGCGCGGCACGGATTTGCCCATCACCTTGAAGGTCGCGGGCTCCTTCAGCTTCGAGGTCGGCGTCGCCTGCACATGTAGCATGTCGCCGGCTACGAGTTCGCCGTAAGAGAGGCGGCGTCCATTGGATCCGATCACTGCGCCGGTCTCGGTCTTCAGCCGCCTGACCGGCAGATCAAGGCGCTTGGCCGCCTCGTTGAGCAGAAGAGCGCGCGCCTGCGCCGCCGCGTTCTGGATTGCCGTACCGCTGTCCTGCATCGAGTGACTGCCGGACGTATAGCCTTCGTTGGCGGTCAGCTTGGTGTCGGCGGTGACGACCTTCAACGAAGCGAAGGGCACATCCAGCTCTTCGGCAGCGATCTGCTGGAACGCGGTCTTGAAGCCCTGACCGAGCTCTGCCTTGCCGGTGAATACCGTGATCGAACCGTCGGCATCGATCCTAAGCCAGGAATCGAGATAGGGTGAGGTCTTCAAGCTGCCTGGCGGAGGCGGCGCGGGAGCGGTTGCGGGCGGCGCAGCCTGATCCTCCCCGAAAGCGTTCGTCAGCGAGAAACTGACAATCAGCGCGCCACCGCCCGCAAGCACTTGACGGCGGTCGAGCTGGCGGCGATCGAGATCGACCGGGGCATTCATTGCGCGCTCCTCTGCTCTGCCGGCGAAAGCTCGGCCGTATCCATCAGCCGCGCGGCGCGATGGATCGCGCGCAGGATCCGCATATGCGTCCCGCAGCGGCACAAATGCGGGGCGAGCTCGGCGCGGATCTGTTCGTCGCTGGCCTTCGGATTTCGTTGCAGCAGTGCCTGCGCACGCATCATCATGCCGGCGATGCAGTAGCCACATTGCGCCGACTGCTCCTCCATGAAGGCGCGCTGGATCGGCGCTGGCTCCGAGACCGTGCCTAGGCCTTCCAGCGTCGTCACGTGCTTGCCTTCGAGCAATACCAGCGGCGTCACGCAGGACAGCACCGCCTTGCCATCGACGATCACCGTGCACGCGCCGCACTGGCCAAGTCCGCAACCAAACTTCGCCGCGTTGAGCTGCAACTCGTCGCGCAGCACGTAGAGCAGCGGCGTATCTGGTTCGGAGTCGATCTGATGATCCTGGCCGTTGACCTTCAACGTCATCATGGCTTCGCTCGCTGTGCTGGATCGGCGGGCGGCGCTTGACGGGCGCCAGCCGATGGCTGGAGTGACGCGGTCTCGGTGCCTCGTGCTTCCCTGACCGTCTTTTCGACACCGGTCCAAGCCGGCTGGTTGCTGAAGCGGGACCGCAGATAGTTAAAGAGTGAAACGATCTGCGCGTCGTTCATGCTGCCGGCAAAGGCGGGCATGATCGGACTGCGCTCGCCTTCCACGGGACGAACGCCCGAGAGCACGATATTGGCGAGGTTGCGCGGATCCGGATCGCTGATCGCAGTGCTAAGGCCGAGATTGATCCCGCCATAGGGCGGCGGCCTGCCACTCTCGTGGCATGTGGCGCAGGCCGAGGCATAGATCGCAGCCCCCGGCGAATCCATCCGCAACGCCTCCGGGCCTGAGGCCGCCGCGCCTGATTTGGCCTGCGCCAGCGCTTCTTCACCCTTGCGGCTGCGTTCCGGAGCGGGTGGGCCGAACTTATCGGCCATGTAGGTCGCAATGGCCTGGACATCGCCTGGCGTCACCTGAGACAGATTTCTCACGACCTCGGCCATAGGGCCGCGCGCAGTACCATGATCTGGGTGCCAGCCATCACGCAGATATGCGTAAAGCGCCTCGGCATCCCAAGGCACCGGTGACGACGACTGCGCGTTGAGCGCATAGGCCTTCCAGTTGTCGACATTGCCGCCGGCGAACGAGGCGTTTGCGCGCTCGGCGCCGAGCGGATTGCGCGGCGTATGACACGCACCACAATGCGCAAGCCCTTCGACCAGATAGGCGCCGCGATTCCATTCGGCGCTTTTCGCAGGATTGGGTTGCAGCGTGCCGCGATGGAAGAACAAGAGTTTCCAGCCGGCGATCATGACCCGCTGGTTGAGCGGAAAGAGCAGCCGGTTGTCTTGCGCGGGTGCGCGAACCGGCTGGCGCGTCATCAGAAACGCGTAGAGCGCATGATTGTCGTCGTCGCTCACATTGGTGAAGTGATCATAGGGAAAGGTCGGGTAGAGATGCCGGCCTTCGCGATCCACGCCGGCAAGCATGGCGCGGCGGAAGGCTGCTTCCGACCAGCGACCGATGCCGGTTTCCGTGTCAGGCGTGATGTTGGATGAAAACACCGTGCCGAACGGCGTCGGCACCGGAAGTCCGCCGGCGAAACTCTTGCTACCGCTCACGGTGTGGCAGTCGTTGCAATTGCCGATCGCGGCCAGTTCGCGGCCGCGCTTGACGAGATCTGGGGCGAAAGACTGCGGCGCCGGCGGTTCGATCGCTGCGATCGCCGGCCGCCACGCAATCAAAAACACGGCGCCCGCACCGCCGACAATCAGTGCGGCGAATGCGCCGCCGATGATCGCTGATCTTGCCATACGTCCCCTGAACTCCCGGCAAATTTTTATCACAGGCATCCGGCAGCAGCCCGAGCCGATCCGCTTCTCTCACCAGCTGTTGATCATCCGATAATTTCGTCGGCCGTGCGGCTACTCAGGAACCACGGGAGTGTTGAGACGTTCCATTACACGCCTGGAAAATGCCCCGTCAAACGGCTTGAACACGGTCGCAAAGAGATCGGACCAGCAGATGCAGGACGGCGAGTCGCGAGACCGCGGCGCAGCAATGATACTGGCAATGGCCTGTCATACCGCGATGGGCATTGCGCTTGGGCTCGGCTTCTCGTTCGCGCTTATATGTATCGACACGTCCGCCCTCACCGTCCTGATCGCCCACAACAGCGAGCCGAAGGCGACGACCATCATTGTCGTCAGCTTTTTCACGCTGACTTTTGGTGTCGGTGCCACGCTGACGGGCTTCGTCTTCACGATGATGGAAGAGCGTTGAGGGCTCCGCCGGCCTCGGCGCGTCGACTGTTACACGAAGACCACATCCAGAAACTACCACAAGTTGTTCATGATCTGTTCGTTAGAGTTGATGACGTGCACATGAAGGGCGCGGCTAAGTTCGGCCGAGGTTGAAATTCGCGGTACTTTTCTCATTTGCGAAGGAGAGCCGAAATGCCAGCCTACATCCATCATCATGAAATCGAGATGGCGCCCGTCATTTGTCCGGGCTGCGCTGGTATGCTGCCGATGTATGTGCGGGACGTGGAGCCGCACTGGAGCCTGGCGAAGATTGATTTCATCTATGAATGTGCCGATTGCGGTGCGGAAGTCCGTCAAACAGTTCGGAAGCCGGAACTACACTGACATCGCAAGCCCGGCTCCTTGCGTGAACGCGACCACCGGGGCGTGCAATTTTTGTCAGGCATCGCGAAACGCCACGATCGATCCGCGTCACGGCGCGGACGGCAATCAGTCACCGAGGGTATCAACGAGAACGTGTGACGCCTAAAGCGTTGCCGGTGATCGTGCTTCGAAATCGCCGAGGTTGCACTCTCTGAAGTGATAGGCGATCTCGTCCAGCGCACGCTGCTCCCACTCTTCGGCTTGCGCCAGCCAGAATAGTTTTCGCTCGGAATCCAACGCAGCGCGCTCGCGGCAAATCGCCTCCTGGCTACGGATTTCGACGAGCTTATTCATGACCTCCACTCCTTCGTGTGAAGCCAACCAGCCGATGCACCCTAGCAGAGTTCAAGCGCTGTTGTCTTCCAAAAGCCGTGTCGAAAGTTGGAGCATTCCGTGCCTGCGAAGATGGCAACCGCAATGCAACATGTTCGTCGTATCCGCTCAATGCGACGAGGCAGCAATCAGCAACGGATATAGCAGTGAAAGCCGCCATATATTCCCGATCGATCGAGCTCGAACCCGATCTCACTACGCTCCTCATCGCGGCGCCAGATCGACCGAAGCGACGCCAGCGCCTCACCTTCCAGAGGCGACTCCGAGCCGGCCGTGCGAAAGATGACGCGAACGTTGTCGCTGCCGGCGCGATCGATGGCATCCCAAAGACTGCGGATCTCCTCAATCGCCATCCGATCCTGTGAGTCCAGCAAGATCACCGCATCGACTTCGCGCGCCGGAAGGTTCTCCAGAAACTGCTGCAGATTGGCGCGCACCGGGATGATCAAGCCTGCATTGTTGCGCAGTCGGGCGAAGCGCTTCCGTTGCAGATAAGGCGGCAGGCAACGGTCTCCGGGACCGGGATAGCTGCGATGCAACGCTTGCCAGGCAAAATAATTGCTATCATTGGGATGCCCGTTGATCAGGCGCAATAGGCGCTCGAGCAGCACCTCGTTGAGCGGCGCATCCTTTTCGAGCAGGGCGCGCTGCCGCGGTGGGATGCCGAGGCCAAGCGACAAGGCGGGCGTTCGCGTCAAAAGCCACGCCAGCCGAGATCGAAACAGCCGGCGTAGGCGCTCCAGCGCCTCGATACGCTCCGGCGCGTCGATCTTTCCGGTCAACAGGGCCGCAAGATCGATCCGTGCGAACCTCGCCACGAGATGCGAGAGTCCGATGAAACGGCCAAGCATGCCGTGACGATAGAAGCCGTCCGTAAAATAGGCATGCCGCGGGCGCCCCATGAAGCTGCGTCTGTCCCAATAGACTCGAGCCTCATGATCGAGCAGCGGCCACAACCGCTCGCGATAAAGCCGCGCATTGGCGGGCGACGCCCCCTCGCCGAAGAATTGCCAGAATTCCGAATAGTCGGAGAACGCTCGGATGCCGGCAAGCTTCAGTTTCAGCAGCGCGAGATGTGCGTCGTCGAGATCGACCGCATAAACCTGCGCCGGCCGTGCGGTCAGATAGGACAGCGCGTTGCAGCCGCCCGAGGACATCGTGACGATCGTCGATCCGAGCGGCAGCTGCAACGCCGCGAGATCGGCTTCTGGATCCTCCCAGATTTGCGTGTAGACGAAGCGCCGGAACCAGGCTGCGAAAATCCTGTCCCAGATGGTCTCTCCATACCACGCTCCGCCGTTACGCGCTGCGTTCGCGACCAGTTGCGCGCTCATCCGAACCTCGAATCAATAAGCCTATGATGCTATCGATTGCGCGCTGCAGTTTTGCGACAACGGCTCGCGCTCTACGGCGCAACGCCTGTCACATGCTTGTCGCGCGAACATCGCAAGGAAGGCTCGATCATCGCGTGGACGAAGCGTGCGGATACTGGCGTGTCCTTTTGGGACAGCCAAAGACAGATCGCTGGCGAACGACGCATCGCGTCAAATCACGCCTATGTGCTGTGCGTCAGGACCGCAATGAAATTGGAGAGGTTGCCGTGAGCGCGTGGCTTGCTCTTCTCGCCGCAGGTCTCCTCGAGGTTGGCTGGGCGCTGGGGCTGAAATATTCCGACGGACTGACCCGGTTCTGGCCGACGGTCGCAACCCTGCTCGCAATCGCGCTCAGCTTCGCGCTGATGGCGCTTGCGCTACGGTCGCTGCCGTTTGGCACCGCGTATGCGGTATGGACCGGGATCGGCGCGGTCGGCAGCATCGTGGTCGGCATGTTGCTCTATAGCGAGCCGACTGACCCGGTGCGGATCATCTGCCTCACGCTGATCGTCGCTGGCATGGTCGGCTTGAAGCTCAACTCGCCGGTTTGAACTGCCGCTGTCATCGGCAACTGGCGCTTTTGTCCGCAGTCTTCGCCAGGCCTCGACACTGCCGAACAGCGCGAGCGCGATGAACAGCGGCACGAGGTGATAGAGAAAGCGGAACATCAAAAGCGCTGCAAGCAGCGGCTCTCGCTGTTCACCGCCGAGCCCAAGCAAGAGCGTTGCATCGAACACGCCCAGTCCCGCCGGTGCATGGCTCGCAAAGCCCAAGAGAGTCGCGGCGACAAATACGGCGGTCAGGCGACACGGCCCGATATCCAATCCAGTCGGCAACAGGACGTACAGCGCGACGGCGGCAGCCGTGAGGTCGAGAAGGCCGACGACGATCTGCACCAAGACCAACGGACCGGAGGGAAGCCGAACCGACCAAGCGCCTCTTCCAATCCGCCGCGGACGCAGCCAGCTCCATAGCAGAAATGCACTGACGCCACACAGGACCGCCACCGCCAGCACGCGATTGGTCTGCGGCGAGAGATGATCAATCACGCTAATGGCCGCCGGCTCATACAGCAGGCTGAAGCCCAACGCCGTCATATTGCCGAGCCAAAAAGTCACGCCCGTGATGAAGCAGATATTCGCGACGCCGATCGCACCGATGCCGTGCTCGGAATAGATCCGGTACCTGATGACCGGCGACACCAGCGCCACCGCACCCAATCCATGCGCAATCGGATAGCTGGTGAAGCTCGCCAGTGCTGCGATGCGGTATGGCACGTCCTCGCGCTCGATCGTGTGCAGCGCCAGCCAATCATACAGAGTGATACTGCCGTAGGAGGCAGTGACCAGAACCAGAGCGAGCGCGATCACGCTGAAATGCGTCTGACGAATGATCGCGGAAACTTGATGGAAATCGACGTGCCTAAGTGAATGGGTCAGCGCAAATATCGCACCGATGCCGATCACGACGCTGAGAAGCACGCCCGCCAAGCCTTTCAGACGGGCAATTCCGCCGAGCTTCTCTTGCAGCAAATTGGGACCCAGGGTCGTTTCCAGTAGGAGCTTCGGCAATAACGCAATGCGCCGATCGATTCGATATATTTGATGGATTCATCTGACACGTTGATGTGACAGTCGCGTAACCGGGCCTGCGATTTGCGCAAACGAATGTGAATGGCCGCACACACCTGCGGACCAAATCAGGCGCAATACGGTCGCATCCTTTTCATGCAGTCTGGGTAATAGACGCGCATGAAATCGAAGACTCGGTAATCCTTCGAGGCCGCATGGATACAGAACTCGACTACGACTTCACGCTGGATCAATGGGAAACGCTGAAAGCGCTTCGCATTCCTGCGACGGAAAGACGCGGCCTGCGCCGATCCATGATCGATCATTTCGTCGCGCTGGAACTCGCGACGATCAGCGACGGCGCGCCGCGAATTACCGCAAAAGGCCGTAGCGTGCTGCTGCGCGGCTCACCGAGGCTGTTGCTGGATCTCGCGGCTTGAGCTCTTGCATCTACCACATCGTCTGGCGCGCTCGTTCGGGCCATTCGCGATCGTATTTTTCGCCGCCCACCGCGTTGTCGCTCATCGCGGCCAGAATCTGGCCCGGCGTCGGCAGCGTCCTCGGATCGACGCGTTTCTCGGGATTCCACAGGTCAGCCCGCACGATTGCGCGCGCGCATTGAAAATAGATTTCCTCGACCGTCATGACGATGACCGACCGCGGCGCCTTGCCGTCGATCTTGAACGAGGCGACAAGCTCCAGATCCCGCGACAGATGCGCGTAACCGTTGACGCGCAACGTATTGCCCGAACCTGGAATCAAGAACAGCAATGCCACGCGAGGATCGCGGACGATGTTGCGCAGCGAATCGATCCGATTGTTGCCACGACGATCGGGCATCATCAGCGTCTTCTCATCGTGGATGCGCACGAAGCCGGGCAGATCGCCGCGCGGCGAACAGTCCAATCCTTCCGGGCCCGCTGTCGCCAGCGCCGCGAACGGCGACTTTTCGATCAGGATGCGATAGGGCGGCGTCACGCGATCGGCGACCTTCACGGTCGAGGCGTCATTCGGATGTCCATAGATCGCCTCCAGTTCTTCAACCGTTGCGATAACCGACATGCGCTGCCCTCCTCTGCATTCCGCAAAAAATTGCGATTTCAATCGCTCCTGATGGCGTTCACCATCCGCCGCGCATGAGCTTCGGCGTCGCCGACGTTGACGATCGTGACATCGGGCCCAGCGTACTCGACGGCACGGCCGAGCCGCGCTTCGATCCGCCCGTCGCTGTCTCTCCCCCGCATCGCCAGCCGCTCGGCCAGAACGGCCGGCGGCGCCGTCACCAGGACCACGACCGTCTCCGTATAGGCGCGTCGTGCTGCATCAATTATCGTACGCGAGACGTTGACCACCACCGT
>Ga0070709_10002462_pt1 | contig 10023 bp, 12 predicted proteins | sample LARL51metaG_FD_65449 | JGI IMG/M metagenome (GOLD analysis project Ga0070709, IMG submission 65449) | Corn, switchgrass and miscanthus rhizosphere microbial communities from Kellogg Biological Station, Michigan, USA - LAR L5-1 metaG | ecosystem: Host-associated > Plants > Roots > Rhizosphere ...
GTGAGCAGCATTTCCATCGCCTGCTTGCGCGGCACGTTGCGCGACAGCGCCACCATCGGGGTCGAGCAGAACAGGCCGATATCGACACCGGGCGTCGCAAAGGCGGCGGCCTCGGACGCCACCGCCAGGTCGCAAGCCGCCACCAACTGGCAGCCGGCCGCGGTCGCAATGCCTTGGACGGCGGCGACCACCGGCTGCGGCAGGCCGACGATCGCCTGCATCATTGCGCTGCAGGCATTCATGAGCTTTGCAAAATACGCGCGGCCGCGATCGGCATCGCTGCGGCGGGCAGACAACTCCTTCAGATCGTGTCCGGCGCTGAAGGCCGGGCCATCAGCCGCGATGACGACGGCACGAACGGTGCTGTCATCGGCGATCTCGGTGAGCGCGGCATGCAGGTGCGCGACCAGTGCCTCCGAAAGGCTGTTGCGCTGCGCGGGGCGATTCAGCGTCAGCACCGCGATGGCGCCAAGCTGTTCGCGCAGCAGGATCGGCTGCTCTGGCGTGTCGGCTCGCGCGGCTTGGGCGGACATCGGCGCTTCCATTCATGATCGAGATGAATTTAATGCGGGCGGCAGCACAAAGCGAGGGCAGGGGACGGCATGGAACGGGCCAAAATGAACGCGGCGGAGATCGACAGCTTCCTTCGCGAGGTGTTTCCGCAGGCGTTCAGCGACGGCGATATCGCGATCGAGCAGGCCGACGGCAATACCTGCCGCCTGCGCCAGCGCTTTGGCGACAGGATGTTGCGACCGGGCGGGACGGTGTCCGGGCCGACGCTGATGGCGCTGGCGGATTTTGCCATGTACGTCGTGATCCTGTCGGCGATCGGGCCGGTCGCGCTTGCCGTCACCACCAATCTCAACATCAATTTCCTGCGCAAGGGGGCGCCGGGGCAGGACATCACCGCGGCGGCGCGGCTCTTGAAGCTCGGCAAGCGGCTGGCGGTGGGCGAGGTCAACCTGTTTTCGGGCGCGTCAGCCGATCCGATCGCCCATGTGACCTCGACCTACTCCATTCCGAATCCATGAGGATTTCGCAGGTTCTATAATACCGTAATTATAAGATATTGGTTTCGTTGAGTTTATTTATGCAATTGGGCGTTGACGCGGCGCGCGCGGTTCTCTAGAAACCCGCGCAAGTTCGGACGCGCATTTTGCGGCCGATGTCCCCCTTTCACGGAACGCTCCAATGAAAACCTTTTCGGCAAAACCTGCCGAGGTGACGAAGAAGTGGGTCTTGATCGACGCCAAGGGTCTGGTGGTCGGCCGGCTCGCCTCGCTCGTCGCCATGCGGCTGCGCGGCAAGCACCTTCCGACCTACACGCCCCATGTCGACTGCGGCGACAACGTCATCATCGTCAACGCGGCGCATGCGGTCCTGACCGGCCGCAAGCGGGAGCAGAAGGTCTACTTCAAGCACACCGGCTATGTCGGCCACGTCAAGGAGCGCACCGCGCGCCAGATCCTCGAGGGCCGCTATCCGGAGCGCGTGCTGGAAAAGGCCGTGGAGCGCATGATCCCGCGCGGGCCGCTCGGCCGCATGCAGATGGGCAATCTGCGCGTCTATGGCGGCCCGGACCATCCGCACGAGGCGCAGAGCCCGGAAAAGCTCGACATCGCCAAGCTGAACCGCAAGAACATGAGGGCCGCATAACATGGCCGAAACCATCCAGTCGCTCGATCAATTGTCGCAGCTGAAGCCGGCTGCATCCGCGTCCGCCTCGGACGGGCCGACCTACGTCAAGAAGGTCGACAAGCTCGGCCGCGCCTATGCCACCGGCAAGCGCAAGGACGCGGTCGCCCGCGTCTGGATCAAGCCGGGCCCCGGCAAGGTCATGGTCAACAGCCGCGAGGTCGAGATCTATTTCGCTCGCCCGGTGCTGCGGATGATGATCCAGCAGCCGCTGGTCGCCGCCGGCCGCAACGGCCAGTATGACGTGATCTGCACGGTCGCCGGGGGCGGCCTCTCCGGCCAGGCCGGTGCGGTGCGCCACGGCATCTCCAAGGCGCTGACCAACTTCGAGCCCGATCTGCGCGGCGTCTTGAAGAAGGGCGGCTTCCTGACCCGCGACTCGCGCACCGTCGAGCGCAAGAAGTACGGCAAGGCGAAGGCCCGCCGCTCGTTCCAGTTCTCGAAGCGTTAATCGCTTCGTTCGAATTTGCCGCATCGCGCGGCAACGCATTGCAAAACAAGGGCGCCGGCATTCCGGCGCCCTTTGTTTTTGCGCCGCCTTTATAGACAAATTAACGCAGTTTTTTCGGGCAAAGTTGGGCGCCTGAGCAAACGGATTTCGAACGCGCCCCTCTTTAGAGTGCAGACTGGAAAAGGGCGCGCAGAGTGTCCGCAAGCGTTTTGCTGGCAACGCTGCTTCTATGACTTGCTTGGGGTGACCATGTCGCTCGACAGTATGACGCTGTATTTCGTCGCCGCGATGCTCGCGGCGCTGCTGGGAGCCATGCTGCTGTTCTTCGGCAGGCAGGAGGACAGCACGGCATTGAGCTGGTGGGGCAGCGCCTACCTGCTCGGTGCCGCGTCGGTCGCGGCATGGACGCTGGGCGGCCAGCTGATCGGCGGTGTCGCGCTGCTGCTGCTCAATGCAGCCGGGTTCCTCGCCTGCGGCATGGTCTGGAACGCAGCCCGCATCTTCCGCGGCCGAAAACCCAATTTCCAGGGCATGGCGCTCGGACCGATCGCCTGGGTGGCCTCGACCATGGCGCTCGGACCGGTCGCGCCGGTGCTGCGCATGACGATCGGAGCGGCGATCATCGCGTTCTATGCGGCGCTGACGGCCGCCGAATTGTGGTCGGAACGGCGCAAGGCGATGAAACGGCGCTGGCCGGCCGTGGTGGTGCCGGTGCTGCACGGCTTTGTGCTGATGTTGCCGATCCTGCTCGGCGACGTCCTGCATCCGCACGATGCGAACTTTGCTTCGAGCGTCTGGGTTACGGTATTCGCGATCGAGCTCGTGCTCTATGCGGTCGGGACCGTGTTCCTGATCTTCATGCTGGTGTCCGAGCGCACGGTGAGCGCGCACAAGACCGCCGCATCGGTCGATCCCCTCACCGGCCTGTTCAACCGGCGTGGTTTTGCCGAGGCCTGTACGCGCGTGATCGAGCGCGAGGCCACGGCCGGGCGGCCGGCGACCGTGATGATTTTTGACATCGATCACTTCAAGTCGATCAATGACCGCTTTGGCCACCCGGCGGGCGATGAGATCCTCAAACTGTTCGCGGCGGTGGTGCAGAACAATCTGCGTATCACCGACCTCTCCGGGCGGGTCGGCGGCGAGGAGTTTGCCGCGCTGCTGCCCTGTGCGCTGGAGGAAGGTCTCATCGTGGCGGAACGGGTCCGTGAGGTGTTTGCGGCAAGCGGCATCGTCTCCGATGACGGGCCGGTCGATACCACAGTCTCGATCGGCGTTGCCGGCGGCCCTGCCGGCACCGAGCTCGAGGTGCTGCTGGCCGCGGCCGACACCGCGCTCTATCAGGCCAAGCGTGGCGGTCGCAACCGGGTCGAAGCCGCCGCCGAGGTGCCGCTGTCGCTGGAAAACTGGCGCCGCGCGGCCGCGGGGCATCCGTCCTCGTCGCGTTCGCGGCCGGCGATTGCGTGATATTCAGCCGGGACCGGTAAGCCTCCGTTTACCATTCGCGCCGATCATCAAGGCATGAACTGGAATCGGAAAAGCACGCATACTGCGCACCTGTCGCTCGAAGCGGACGAGACCTCCGCTCGATCGGGCTTCGCCTGCCTGTTCTCGACCTCGGACGAATATGAGAGCGCCCTGATCGCCGAGCGCCGCGCGCAGGGCCGCTACGCCCGTTCACGCGGCCCGTGGCCGGCCGTGATGGTCGCAGGCGTCGCACTGATGGTCGCCGGATTTGCGATGATCTGGCACTAGCGGCAGGAACGATGGGATGCGAAGGCGGCACGTGCCGCCTTTTTCTTTTCTGGCGGTCGGGCTAGATAGCCGGACCACAATAGGGAAGGACTGAAGCCCATGATCACGGAAATCGCGCAGATCGACGTCAAGCCGGGTTCCGAGAAGGACTTTGAGGCCGCTGTAGAGAAGGCGCGCGCCGCCTTCGGCCGTTCCAAGGGGTTCCATGGCTTCGAGCTGCACCGCTCGATCGAGAAGCCGCAGCGCTACCGCCTGATGGCGAAATGGGAGACGCTGGAAAACCACACCGTCGATTTCCGCGGCTCGGAGAACTTTACCGAGTGGCGCGGACTGGTGGGGCAGTACTTCGCGGCGCCTCCCGAGGTCGAGCATACCGAGACCGTGGTGACGACGGCGGTCTAGATCCCGGCCTCGTCCGACTTGAAATAGTCGATCATCACCTTGGCGATCGCCATCAAGGGCAGCGCGAGCGCCAGCCCCCAGACGCCGAACACGATGCCGAGCAGGATCTGGAAGGCGAACAGGGTGGCCGGCGGAATGTCGAGCGCCTGGCGCTGCACGATCGGGGTAACGATGTAGCTCTCGAGCGCATGCACGCCGAGAAACAGCACGAAGGCGCTGCCGCCGGCGACCCAGCCCGACGGCAGGCTCGCGAGCACGACGATGAGCCCGCCCATGATCGCGCCGAGGGTGGGGATGAAGGCGAGCAGCCCGGCCTGGATGCCGAGGATGAACGAGCTCTGGATGCCGATGATTGCAAGGCCGATCCAGGTCGCCGCGAACACCGCGAACATCACGATGATCTGCGCGATCAGCCAGCGCTCCAGCGTCTCGCCGATGCGGTCGATGATGATGGTGGCCTCGCCGCGGTACTTTGCCGGAGCCATGAAGATCAGGCCGTCGTGATAGATCGACGGCTGGGCCGCAAACGCCAGCCCCAGAAACAGCACGATGAAGAAGTTGCCGACCGCGCTGACGGTGCCGAGCAGCAGTTTCAGCGTCTGGCTGACGATCGCGCCGCCAGAGGAGGCAAGCTCGCCCGCGCTCGGCAGATTGCGTGGCAGTCCCTGGCCGGACTGCTGGCTGCCCTGCGTGTCCGTCGCGTTGGTGGCCGCGTTGCCGAGCCCGAAATAATTGGTGTCGATGCCGTGCTGGTCGAGGAACGCCTTGGCGTTGCCGAGCTGGGATTTGATCGTGTTGCTCAGCGCCTTCGCCTGATCCGCGATCGTCGCGCCGCCGAGATAGACCACACCGGCCAGCAGCGCGGCGAGGATGAGGCAGACGATGACGAGCCGCAGCGCATGCGGCAGCTTGACGAGCTGCCCCAGGCGATTGGTCATCGCGTTGAGCGTCACCCCGAGCAGGATGCCGGCGAACATCAGGAACAGCGCCGTCGCAAAGGCCCAGGTGAACGCAAGAAGCGCCGCGAACAGCACGATGGCGATGCCGCCGACCGCGATTGCCCAGGCCAGATCGCTGCGCGCCTGCAGGCGCTCCTTGGCCGGAAGTGTCACATCTTTTCCTTTCACAACATGGCATTTTGGCCCACTCTTTCGACAAATGAGCCCGCGATCAAGCCGCATGGCCGCGCCGCATTGACGCCGCGGACGGCCCAGGTCCGCGCGATTCGCGAAAACGGCATTCCGGCCCCGCGCGAGGGGATGTTGATCTGCGACCCGTCCGCGGGCATGATCGTGGAATGATTGCTAAGGGCTGGGAGGTGGACAAGGAGAGATGAGGAAGCCGGTGGTCGGTGTGATCGGGAACGCCCATCGCATCGAGAACAGATTTACGGTACAGGCGGTGGGCGAGCGGAATTTGCGCGCGGTCGCCGAGGTTGCGGGGGCGCTGCCGCTGATGTTCGCGGGCGAGCCCGACATCACCGATATCGGTGCGCTGCTGGACGTGGTCGATGGCATCGTGCTGACGGGCGCGCGGGCCAATGTGCATCCGACGCGCTTCAACACCGAACCGAACCCGAAGCACGAGCCCTATGATGTCTATCGCGACGAGGTCGCGCTCAGATTGTCTGAAGCCTGTGTGGACCGCGGCGTGCCGCTGTTTGGCATCTGCCGGGGCCTGCAGGAGATGAACGTCGCCTTCGGCGGCTCGCTGCATCCGGAAATCCGCGAGATCCCCGGGCGCATGAATCACCGCATGCCGCGGCTGGAGAATGGCGAGATCCATCCCGATCCCAAGGTGATTTTTGCCGACCGCCACGAGGTCGCGCTGACGCCCGGCGGCGCGTTCGCGACCATTCTCGGCTGCGAGAAGATTCGCGTGAACTCGCTGCACGGCCAGGGCATTTTGGAGCCCGGCAAGCGGGTGCTGATCGAGGGCCTCGCGGAAGACGGTACCATCGAGGCGATCCGCATCGCCGAAGCGTCGTCATTTGCGCTGGGTGTGCAGTGGCACGCCGAATACGATCCGCAGAGGAATCCGATCAATCGCGCGCTGTTCGTCGCCTTCGGCGAGGCACTGCTCGCTCGCGCCAAGGCGGCATAGCAGGCGCTTATTGCGCGATCGTCAGGATGTGCCGGCACTGAGCTCCGAGTCGACGAGCGCATTGGCCGCCCAGGCCGCCGCCTTGGCCGGCCCGCTGCGGCCACCCAGTGTTTGGCTACTAGCATAGGCCCCATCGATGATCAGGAAGACCGCGTCCGCAAGCCGCGCCGCGTCGCGAATGCCGACGGCTGTGACGAGCCCTGCAAGTCGATCACGCATCCTCTGCTTGTTTGCGGTCGCGACGCGGTGGCCAGGATGGGACGGGTCGGGAAACTCCGCGGCGTAATTGATGAACGGGCAGCCGCGATAACCCGGCGTTGTCGCGCGATCTGCGATGTGGTCGACGAGCATTTTTAGCTGCGCGCGCGGATCTCCTTCCTTCCGAGCCAGCAGCCGGTCGATGGCGCGCCAGTAGGTCTCGTTGCGGTCCTCGAGATAGGCGACGATGAGGTCGTCCTTGGAGGCATAGCTTCGGTACAGGCTGATCTTGGCGACGCCGGCCTGGTTGACGATCGTCTCCACGCCGACGGCGCGAATGCTCTCGCGATAGAACAGATCGGCCGCAACCTCGAAGACACGTTCACCGGCGCGCTTCTCACGTCTTTCATCGACGCTCTTGCTGCTGCGCGTCGCTAGTCGCTTCACGGCTCCTCCTGCTCGCTTGACATGTAACCGACCGGTTCGTAACAAATATCAGGAGACGGCGCGGATGGCCAGCGATTTCCACCGCCATGCGGGCCGTCCGTTCGGGAGAGTCTCGAGATGAAGTATTTCTTTCTGGAAGGAGAACACCTCGTTCCGTTCGAGGAGCGCGATCCGAATCTGATCGCGGAACACCGCCGTTTTCTGCAGCAGGGCTATGATGAGGGCCGCTTTCTCCTGAGCGGACCGAGCGTGCCGCCGACCGGCGGTGTCCTCGTCGCGCGCGCGCAATCGCGGGAGCAGTTGGACGAGTTTCTGGCTGACGAGCCGTTCTGCAGGGCTCGGCTGATGCGCTTTCGCAACATCATCGAGTTCAATCCGGTACAACACCAACCGATCCTGGCCGAATGGTTCGGCGCTTCCTGATATCCGGCCTCGATTGTGTACCGAGGTGCCATTATGCCTCTGAAAATCATCAGCCGATCCCTGCCAAAAATCGGTCGCGGCTATGGCCCGCCCGGCGAGCGTCCGTTTCCGACGATCCTGCTGCTGCATGGCTCGGAGGGCAAATGGTCCGGCTGGACTCACAGCCAGGCCGCCATCCTCGCCGCGCATGGCTTTCTGGCCATTCCGTTCGGCTATTCCAATGGCGGCAATTACTGGAACGCGGGCGACATCATCAATGTGTCGCTCGACCGGACCGCGGATGCGCTGGCGGCGCTGCGCGCGCACGAGCTGTCGGGCAAGATCGGACTCTATGGCGTCTCGCGCGGCGGCGAACATGCCTTGCTGCTCGCGTCACTGATGGCCCGGGACGGCGTTGCGGGCCTGCCGGATGCGATCGCCGTGCACGCGCCGGCCGATGTGATCTGCGGCGCATTCACTGCCAAGGCGTTTCGCGATTCCGGCGATCCCGGCTGGCAGCCCTGGGACCCCGCCAACCGTGCCTGGACATGGCGCGGATCCTCAGGCGAACTGCTTCCAACAACGCCCATCGAGATCGAGCGCTTCGTTGGTCCGCTCTTCATCAGCCATGGCACGCAGGACAAGGTGTGGTCCGCCGAGATGACGCGGCGCCTGTCGGAGCGCCTGATCTCGCACGGACGAGAGGTGGAAGTGCATCTCTACGACGAGGCGGATCATGGATTCAGCAGCGATGGCGAAGATCGCCACTACGAGCTGCTAATCGATTTCTTCAGGCGACATCTGGCCTGAAACCAAGGGCCATAACCGCTGTCTCGTCATGCCCGGCCTTGTGCCGGGCATCCACGTCTTACTTTTCGGTGCATCAAAGACGTGGATGATCTGGTGAGAAGTCTTCAAAGAAAAGGCGTCCCCGCGAGGGGGCGCCGTGGTGTTGCGTCGATCCGCCTGTGAGAGCCGTCAGGCTCAGCCGGAATAGTACATGTCGAATTCGACCGGGTGCGGCGTCATCTCGAAGCGCGCCACCTCCGTCATCTTCAGCTCGATGTAGCTGTCGATGAAGTCGTCGTCGAACACGCCGCCGGCCTTCAGGAAGGCGCGGTCCTTGTCGAGGCTTTCCAGCGCCTCGCGCAGCGAGCCGCACACGGTCGGAATCGACTTCAGCTCTTCCTTCGGCAGATCATAGAGGTCCTTGTCCATTGCCGGGCCCGGATCGAGCTTGTTCTTCACGCCGTCGAGGCCCGCCATCAGCATCGCCGCAAAACCGAGATAGGGATTCGCTAGCGGATCGGGGAAGCGCACCTCGACGCGCTTGGCTTTTGGCGACGCGGTGTAGGGGATGCGGCAGGAGGCCGAGCGGTTGCGCGCCGAATAGGCGAGCAGCACGGGGGCCTCATAGCCCGGCACCAGGCGCTTGTAGGAGTTGGTGGTCGGGTTGGTGAAGGCGTTGATCGCCTTGGCATGCTTGATGATGCCGGCGATGTAGGACAGGCAGATCTCCGACAGGTCGGAGTACTTGTTGCCGGCGAACACCGGCTTGCCTTCCTTCCAGATCGACTGGTGGCAGTGCATGCCCGAACCGTTGTCGCCGTAGACCGGCTTCGGCATGAACGTGGCGGTCTTGCCGTAGATGTGCGCGACCTGGTGGATGCAGTATTTGTAGATCTGCATCTGGTCGGCCATCAGCGTCATCGTGTCGAACTTCATGCCGAGCTCGTGCTGGGCCGAGGCGACCTCGTGGTGATGCTTCTCGACCTTGACGCCCATCTTGGCCATCGCGCCGAGCATTTCCGAGCGCATGTCCTGCACCGAGTCCTGCGGCGGAACGGGGAAGTAGCCGCCCTTGGTGCGGACGCGGTGACCGAGATTGCCGCCTTCATAGTCGGTGTCGGAGTTGGTCGGGAACTCCGAGGAGTCGAGCTTGAAGCCCGTGTTGTAGGGATCGGAGGCGTATTTCACGTCGTCGAACACGAAGAACTCGGCCTCGGGTCCGAAATACACGGTGTCGCCGATGCCCATCGACTTCACCATCGCCTCGGCGCGCTTTGCAATGCCGCGGGGGTCGCGGTTGTAGGGTTCGCCCGTGGTCGGCTCGAGCACGTCGCAGGTCAGGACCATCGTGGTTTCGGCGAAGAACGGATCGATCGTGGCCGTGACCGGGTCGGGCATCAGGCACATGTCGGATTCGTTGATCGCCTTCCAGCCGGCGATCGAGGAGCCGTCGAACATCAGGCCCTCGGCGAAGGTGTCCTCTTCGATCATGCCGACATCGAAGGTCACGTGCTGCCACTTGCCGCGTGGATCGGTAAAGCGCAGGTCGACGTATTTGACGTCGTTATCCTTGATCGATTTCAAGACGTCTTTAGCGGTCTTCATGGATACCCCTCTTGGCTAACGGTCACGACCCGGCCGCGGGCAGCGACCGCGGGTCATGCTCAATACCGTCGGGTGGGGCGCAAGACAAGGTATCGGAGGCGCCGGTAATGTAGGCACCGCCGCCTCGTATTTCCGGCCTTTTTCGCAATCTGAGGTCCGGAAGACCTGGTTGCCGC
>Ga0070709_10002464_pt1 | contig 10021 bp, 10 predicted proteins | sample LARL51metaG_FD_65449 | JGI IMG/M metagenome (GOLD analysis project Ga0070709, IMG submission 65449) | Corn, switchgrass and miscanthus rhizosphere microbial communities from Kellogg Biological Station, Michigan, USA - LAR L5-1 metaG | ecosystem: Host-associated > Plants > Roots > Rhizosphere ...
CGGCCATCCCCGTGCGATCCCGGGGTCGACCACGAGATGGTGACCATCGGTGGATAGAGCCACCCGAGCGCCAGGCCAAGCCCCCGCCGCCATAGCCCCGGGCGCAAGCCCGGGGTGGTCCCGGGGGAGGTAGCTCGGCCATCCCCGTGCGATCCCGGGGTCGACCGGGGTGGTAGCCTCGATCAACCCCGGGCTCGCGCCCGGGGTTATGAACGTCAACCGCGTCTTTGGGGCCGGTCTCGCGTGGAACGGATGACGGTCGCTCGGGGCTGCTCCTTACGTTCGGCCGATGGGATCGCACCGGGCATACCAGATGTACGCCCACATCGTATGGGCCACGTGGAATCGAGCCGCGTGTGTCGACGCAGACGCTGTAGGCGACATTCGGTCGGCGTTGACCAGCGCCTCAAGGAAAACGGGTGTGCGGGTTCTGCGTCATGCGGAGCTGGCGGACCACGTGCACGTCTTGGTGAGTTTCCTACCAGACCATCGAATCAGCGATTTCGTGCGTCTCGTGAAATCGGTAGCTTCGCTCCGCGCCGGGAAGCGCGTTCCAGGAGCGATCAAGTGGGCACGGGGATACTACGTAGCGACGTACCATCGGAACCAATTGGAGCGTGTCGGTCGGTACGTGATGGGCCAGCATGAACGACACCCCGATCTGATTCCGAGGCCAAGTGCCCGCCGTACATAGCCCCGGGCGCAAGCCCGGGGCAGTCCCGGGGGAGGTAGCTCGGGGGTCAGTCCCGCGGCGTCCGCCGGCGCTCCACCCGCACCATGAGCACCGGAATCATCGACAGGTGCCGCACCTCGTTCGCGACACTCCCCCGCACCACATCCGCCAGGCCTTTGTGTCCGTGCGTCGCCATCGCGATCAGGTCGCAGTTCTCGCGTTTGGCGGCCAGCGCAATCTCTTTTCCCGGTTCGCCGGCGGCCAGCACGGCGTCCGCGTCGAAGCCCGACTGGCGCAGGGCCGCGCATTCCTTCTCGAGATACGCGAGATCGTCCCGCATCTCCTGGGATTCCCGGAGATCGAGCTGTTTGAGATTCCGGGCCACCCAGCCGTCGGCCACATGGATGAGCACGAGCGACGCGCCGCACTTCTCGGCGAGCTGCTTGGCGTAGGCCAGAATGGTGGCGTCGGCCCGGGTGTGCTCGAGGGGAATCAGGATCTTCCGGAACATCAATTCCCTCCTTTCGCCACGAGCACGAGCAGCCAGGCGTTGAGCGCGAAGATCAGGACCGCCGCCGAATAGGCGACGGCCTTCAGCCAGGGGGCATTCACGAAGGCCCCCATCTTGAGCTTGTCGGACGTGAAGCGCACCAGCGGGAACACCGCGAAAGACAGCTGCAGAGAGAGGATCACCTGACTGAAAATGAGGAGCTTCGCGGTCCCCGATTCGCCGAAGAAGATAGCCGTGAGCGCGGCGGGGACAATCGCGACCGCGCGGGTGATCAGGCGGCGCAGCCAGGGCCTGATCCGGATGTCCAGAAAGCCCTCCATCACGATCTGGCCCGCCAGCGTGCCCGTCAGGGTCGAGTTCTGGCCTGAGGCCAGGAGGGCCAGGGCGAACACCGCACTCGCGCCGGTGACTCCCAAGAGAGGCGAGAGCAGCCGGTAGGCATCCTGGATCTCGGCGACTTCGCTGTGCCCGGACGTATGGAAGGTGGCCGCCGACACGATGAGAATCGCGGCATTGATGAAGAGCGCGAAGGTCAACGCCAGGGTCGAGTCCCAGAACGCGAACCGCACCGCTTCCCGCTTGCCCGACGCCGTCTCCTCGTACGAACGGGTCTGCACAATAGATGAATGCAGGTAGAGGTTGTGCGGCATGACGGTGGCGCCGAGGATGCTGATGGCGATGTAGAGCTCGTCCTGGTGCGAGATGGTGGTGGCGCGGGGCAGGAATCCGGCGGCCACCCCTGCAAGGTCGGGGCGCGAAATGATCAGCTCGAAGAGAAAGCACCCCGCGATGGTGACGATCAGGGCCACGACCAGTGATTCGAGGAGGCGAAAGCCCTTGTTCTGGAGATAGAGGACGATCAGGACGTCGAACGCCGTGACCACGATGCCGACGGCGATGGGGACGCCGAAGAGCAGGTTGAGCCCGATGGCCGAGCCGATGACCTCGGCCAGGTCGCAGGCGGCGATGGCGATCTCGCAGAGGATCCAGAGGAAGATCGCGGTGGAGCGTGAGTAGTGGTCGCGGCACGCCTGCGCGAGATCCCGGCCCGTGACGATGCCGAGCTTGGCGGCGAGCCCCTGCAGGAGAATCGCCATCAGGTTCGAGATCAGGATGACCGAGAGCAGGGAGTAGCCGAACTTCGATCCCCCGGCCAGGTCGGTGGCCCAATTGCCGGGGTCCATGTAACCCACGGCCACCAGGTATCCCGGGCCCGCGAACGCCAGTGCCTTGCGCCACCAACCCCCGGCCACTGGAACTGACCGGTAGACCTCGGCCAATGACGGCGCGATGCGCGCGCGTCGCCAGCCGGGTTCGGGTTGGGGGAGGGGTTGGGAGGCCATCAACTCTCAGTTCGCCGGCACAGCAGCAACAGCGCCAGCTCACGGCCGATGACCCGCTCGCCTCCGGGGACCAGCCTGAGGGTCACCGGGCCATTGAAGGGCTGACGGTCGGTCACGGTCACGCCCTTCCCCGGAATGAGCCCATGCCCGGCGAGATAGCGCAGCCGTGCCGGGTCTTCCGTGTCGACTTGCCGGAGCTCGTAGGCGACGCCCAAGTCCGCGTCGGCGAGAGGGACCAGCACAGCCTCTTCGATTTCACCGGCTGCGGTGGGAATGGGCGCGCCGTGCGGGTCGTAGCGCGGGTTGCCGAGCGCCTGCGCCATCCGGTCGATCAGCCCGTCTGACACCGCATGCTCCAGACGTTCGGCCTCGTCGTGCACTCCGTCCCAGTCGTACTGGAGCCGCTCGGTGAGATAGAGTTCGAGAACGCGGTGCCGCCGGATCATCCGGAGCGCGGCGCGGCGGCCCTGATTGGTGAGCTGGACGCCTCGGTAGGGCACGTGTTCGATCAGGCCGGAATCCGAGAGGCGGCGGATCATCCCCGAGACCGACGGGGGCGCCACGAGGAGCATGGCGGCGATGTCCGACGTGGTGGCGAACCCGCCCTGGCTCGACAGGTGGTAGATCGCCTTGAGGTAGTCCTCGACTGAGCGCGAAAGTGGAACGTCCGCCAACAAAGCGCTCATGTATGCCTCCCGTATCGTGCTCGCGAAATGCGAGTTACTCGATCCGGGACATATTTTAGTCCAGACTAATTCAAAATACAATCCACAGAAATATCTGATTTATTCACTGCTATTTTGTCAGGCCGTGATGCGTTCCAGGAAGAGCCTGACAATTCGCTCGGTCATGCCCCAGATGATCTCGCCGTCCACCTTGTAGGCGGTGAAGGTCCTGGGGACGCCTCGCAGGGTCATGGTCACCTGGGTGCTGGTGGCGGGGTCGATGAGGGTCTTGAACGGGATCCAGAACGAGCGCTGCACTTCGGCGGGGCTGTTGGTGTGGGGCGGGCGGTGCGAGACCGCGAATACAAAGGGGCGGACGACAATGGGGGGGAGATGCGGGGAGCGGGGATTCACGTCGTCGAGGGGGCCCAGCGCTTCCGCCTGGGTCAGGTCGATACCGGTCTCCTCCCGGGCTTCGCGGATGGCGGTCGACCGCAGGTCGGCGTCGCCCTCCTCGAACCTGCCCCCGGGGAACGCGATCTGTCCCGACCACGGATCCCCCACCTGCTCCGATCTCTTGATGAAAAGAGCGGAGATCTCGCGTCCCGCGTCTTCGTGGAGAATGACGGCCACCGCGGCGGGCCGGGCGGCGGGGTCATGATCGGCCATGCCAGAGCGGGAGGCGAGCACGCGGCGGATGTGGTCGAGGCTGGTCACCAGGCCCGCTCCGTGAACCAGCCCGGCACCTCGTCCCATTCGGAAGTCACGCGTCGCCACGGGATCTGTCTGGCATCGAGAGTTTGCGAAACCTCGGGCCCCGGGGTGTCCACCACCGCTACCCGCACCGGAGCTGGAACACTGGCGAGGGCAGCCGCCAGGTCGGCAGGGGTGGCGTGTGCGGGCGGTGTTAGGACCGCCAATCCGCTGCGGGCCAGGCGGTCGAGGATGGAGTCGCTGACGGCCGGCGCGCCCCACACGATCAGGGTCGGCCTCGAGCCTCCGGCGCTCCTGAGGGTCCAGGGAGCCGAGGCCTTCGGGACGGAGAAGTCACTCTTTCGTGGTGTGGCCACGTGGGGCACCTTGTGATCCGGAAATTTACTAAGGACAGCCGCGGTTGATCTGGATCATTCCCGCAGGATACCTCCTGGCGCTCCTCGTCATCGTGCGGTTCTACCTGCTGCGCACGCCTGACTTGCGGCACTACCAGCCGAATCCGGACGGCCCCCCCCTGACGGTGATCATCCCGGCCCGAAACGAAGCCCGGAATATCGAGGCTTGTGTCTCTTCCATCCTGGCGACCGCGTACCGGCGGCTGGAAGTGATCGTGGTGGATGACCAGTCGACCGATGATACCCGGGCCCGGGTCACCCGACTCGTCACCCTGCCCGGGAATGGCGATCGCCTGCGAGTCCTGCAGGGCGCCCCGAAGCCCGACGGATGGTTCGGCAAGCAGTGGGCCATCGTCCAGGGGTTCCGCGCCGCGCGGCCCGGCAAGAGTGATCTCCTGCTCTTTGCGGATGCGGACACCCGGCACACACCAGAGCTGATCCCCCGGGCGGTGGCGGTCCTTGCGAAGGAGAAGGTCGACCTGGTCACCGTGCTCCCACGCCAGGCAATGGAGACGTTCTGGGAGCGGATCATCCAGCCGCAGGTGTTCTTTGCGCTTGGCCTGGGGGTCGGGGACTTCAGACGCGTGAACCGCACCAGGCGTCACTGGAGGGGGATCGCGAACGGGCAATTCATCCTCACGCCGCGAAAGACGTATGAGGCGGTGGGGACGCACGAAGCGGTGAAGGACACGGTGGCGGACGATCTCGCGCTCGCGCAGGCCTACATCAAGGCGGGGCGCGACATCTTCCTGGTCCACGCCGTGGAGTTCATGACCACCCGGATGTACGCGAGTCTCCGCGAGATCTACGACGGGTGGTCGAAGAATCTCGCCTCCGGCGCGCCGCTGATGATGCCGCCCATCAGGATCGTGCGCCTGGTATTCCCGTGGGTGATGTGGATGCCGAGTCTGGTGTGGCTCGTGCCGCCGGTGATGCTCGCGTTGACGGGCGGAATCCCCTGGCTCGTCACGGTGCTCTTGTCGCTCGCGATCTGGGGATTCATCACAATCAACGAGAAGGTCCCGGTCTGGTATGCCCTGCTCTATCCCTTGGGCGCCGGGATGATGATCGCGATCATGCTGCGGTCCGCGGTGCGGGGGCGACACATCGAATGGCGGGGGCGGGAATATGGAACTCGGAACTCGGAACGCGGAACGCGGAAGTAGTGCCTTGGAAGCCCTTTTGCGGGTTCCGCCTTCCGCACTCCGCATTCCGCGTTCACAGAGCCCGCCAGAGAGACATGATCTACATTTGTAGTTGTGACTCCTAGCCCCCGTCATAACCCCGGTCCCCTCGTTGCAACCGTCGTGCTGCCACGGCTATCCAAGTCCGTGTGCCGAATACGACTCCCTGGATCGACAACCTGCGAGAGCCGACTCTGGTCACCGCCGACGCCGAAATAGCTGACGCTGCAATGGCCGCGAGCGGCGACGCCACCGCCTTTGAACGGCTCTATCGCGCGCACGTGGCCCGCATCCACTCGCTGGCCCGGCGCATGATCGACGCCGACGAGGCCGACGACGTGACGCAGGACATCTTCGTCCGCGCGTGGGAGAAGCTTTCCACGTTCCGGGGCGAGGCGGCGTTCGGCACGTGGCTCCACCGGCTGGCGGTGAACGTGATCCTGGCCCGGCGGAAGACGGTCGGGATCTCACGCCAGCGGCATGACCCGCGCGAGGATGCGCTGGAAGGCGTGGGCTCGAGACCGGTGACGCCGGACCTGGGAGTGGATTTCGAAGGCGCGATGGCCACGCTGCCGGAAAAGGCCAAGCAGGTGTTCGTGCTGCACGACGTGGAAGGCTACACCCATGAAGAAATCGCGACGATGCTCGACATCGTGCCGGGCACATCAAAATCGCAACTGCATCACGCAAGAATGGCTCTCAGAAGACATTTGAGAGACTAAATGGCTAAGTCGCTAAGGGGCTAAGTCGCTAAGTCGCTAAGGAGCTGCATATGGACCGCTGGACGGAACAACTCTCTGAGTATCTCGACGAATCGCTCCCCCGTGCGGAGCGCGAGGCGCTGGACGAACACCTCGCCACCTGCGCGGAATGCCGGGAGACGCTCGACGAGCTCCGCCGCGTGGTGGACCGCGCGCGCGGCCTCGATGACCGTCCGCCGTCGAAGGACCTCTGGTCCGGGATCGCGACCCGGATCGGATCGGGCACCGCCATCGTGTCCATCGACCGCGCGCGGGCACCGGCGCGGAGTACCCGCCGTCTGTCGTTCTCCATCCCGCAGGCCCTCGCCGCCGGAATCGCGCTGATGGCGGTGTCGTCGGGCGTGGTGTGGCTGTCGCTCCGGAGCCCCGCGTCGGGTCAGCAAGCGGCCGATCCGGGACGCTCCATCGACATGCCCGCGGCGTGGCACCAGATGGACTCGTCGGTCGATCCGGTGGTGGCCAACCTTCGGAAGACCCTGCAGGTGAACCGGGCCCAGCTGAACGACAGCACGGTCCGGATTCTCGAGAAGAACCTGGCCATCATCGATTCCGCGATCGCCGACGCCCGGCGCGCGCTCGATCAAGACCCGAACAACAACTACCTGAACCATCACCTCGCCGACGTCGTCCGGCGCAGGGCTGACCTACTTCGCCGAGTCAGTACCCTCGGCGTGCGAACCTGAGAGGAATAGAACGCCATGTTGCCCATTCTCCTGGCCGTCATGCTTCAGACTCCGGCGCCGAGCCCCAGTCCCGCGCCCCGGGTCCGTCATGTCCGGCCTCCGAAGGTGGTCGTGAACGTCGATCCCGGTGACGACGGCCGGTACCAGGCGAACGTCGACACCACCGTGACGGTCACGCGCGGGGCCCGGCTCGATCTCAACAACTTCGGCGGCGACATCACCGTGAAGGTGTGGGACAAGAGCGCCGTCCGGATCTCGGCCGACAACTCCGACCGCGAGCGGGTCGACATCGACGTGGACCAGCAGGTGGTGACGGTCCGGACGTCGAGCCGCTACGGCGCGCCGCACATGGTCTCCTTCGACCTCACGGTGCCGGCCTGGATGGCCCTCGATCTCGAAGGCACCTATACGGACATCACCGCCGCGGGGATCACGGGAGATATCACGGCCACCACCGTGCAGGGCGACGTCGACGTCACCGGCGGCTCCGGGCACATCTCCCTCAACTCCACGTCGGGCTCGGTGAAACTCGCCAAAGCCCAGGGCCGCATCGACATCGTCACCGTGAACGACGGCATCACCGTGACCGACACCAAGGGCGATCTGTCGGCCGAGACGACGAACGGCGACGTGGAGCTCCGCGGGATCGATGCCGACAACGTGTCGGCGACCACGATCAACGGCGACATCACCTACGACGGCACCATCAAGGACGCCGGGCACTACAGCTTCTCGACCAACAACGGCGACGTGAATGTATCGGTCCCGCAGGGCGCGAACGTGGCCGTGACGGCGTCGACCTTCAACGGCGACTTCGATCCCTGTTTCCCCATCACGCTGACCGGCAGCCACAAGCACCGGTTCACCTTCACGATGGGCACGGGGAGCGCCAAGCTCGAAATGGAGTCGTTCGGGGGAGACCTGAAGCTCTGCCGTCCTGGGGAAGTCGGGAAGCATCACAATGGGACGAAGGACAAAGACAAGGACAGGGATGACGACAATGAGTAATCGCTTCCTGGTAGCGGGCCTCCTGGCCCTCGCGGCGCCCGCGGGACTCCTGGCGCAGAGCACGAACTTCCACTGGTCGGGCAAGCTCGCCGCCGGGCAGCGGCTCGAGATCAAGGGCGTGAACGGCGCGATCCATGCCACGGGCACGACCAGCGGCACAGCGGACGTCTCGGCCCGCAAGCACTCCGAGAACGGCCGCTCCGACCCGGACGACGTGAAGATCGTGGTGGTGAACACGCCGGAAGCGGTGACCATCTGCGCGGTCTACCCGACGCCCGATGACGCCGAACGCGACAACGACTGCGAGCAGGGCCGCCACTGGCACTCGAATACCCGGGACAACGACGTGGTGGTGGACTTCACGATCCAGGTCCCCGCGGGCTCCGAGTTCTACGGGCAGACCGTGAATGGGGACGTGGAGGCGACCTCCCTGACCGGCAATACGGACGTCCATACGGTGAACGGCAGCATCGACGTGTCGACCACCGGTCACGCGGAAGCCAACACGGTGAATGGCTCGATCCGGGCCTCCATGGGCAAGGCCGATTTCGAGGAAGCCGATTTCCGGACGGTGAATGGCGGGATCACGCTGACCCTGCCGGCCGACTTGAACACCGAAATCCGCGCCGAGACGGTGAACGGCGATCTCGACTCGGATTGGCCGGTGACGATCGTGGGCCGCTGGGGCCCGCGGCGGATGCGCGGCACCATCGGCAAAGGCGGACGGACGCTGACGCTCGGCACGGTCAACGGGGATATCAGACTTAGAAAGAGCTGAGAGAGCGGGAAGAGGGAAGCGGGAAGTGGGAAGCGGGATCGCCTCCTCACACTTCCCTCTTCCCTCTTCCCCTCTCCCGTTTTTCCGCTCCCTCCCGCAGTAATCCGGTCCCGGTAATCCCTTCAGACCCCCCGATGTTGGCTCCGTCTCCTTCCCAGGGGCCGGAGTGCTGCGGGAGCTTCTCGCCCGGACCGAGCAGATCTCAGATCTTGGGGCGTTGTTCAGCGCGCTCGGCTACACCGCCGTGTGGGAGCAGGTGCCGCCGGCCTCCTGGTTGGGAGAGCGTGCCGAGCCGGGCGTGCGGGCGGCGGCACTGGTCGCGCGGTTCGGGGCGTTCCGGGTCTTCGGCCTGGACACCCGGGACCCCGAGCTCTGGGCGAGGCGTGCAGCGTCCCGGCTCGCGGAGCGCGCCGAGCGTGGGCTCGTTGCGGCGCTGGATGCGAAGGCGGGACGGCTCGTGCTCTCCGCGTGGCGGGCGAGCGGCTCGGATTCGCGGCGGCTGGGAATCAAGGCGTTCACCGTTCCGCTCACGCATCCGCCGGTCGCCGCACTCGCCACCCTCGAACGTCTCGCCGTCGGCGCCAAGGAGTCCGCGCTCGGGCTCTCCCTCAGGGTCGGCGAAGCGCTCGCGAGCGAGGGGGTGACGCCGCGGTTCTTCCGTGCTTTCCGCGACATCGTGGAGCGGTTCACCGACCGCCTCGCCGGCCGGGACGGCTCCATTCGAACACCCGACCGCCGCCACCTGGCACTCACCGCCCTCACTCGGGTCCTCTTTCTCTATTTCGTGCAGGCCAAGGGGTGGCTCGACGGAGACCCGCGGTACCTCCCCAGACTCCTCGACCACGCGCTCACGAAACGCCGGCACTTCCACCGGTCCGCCCTGCACCCGCTCTGCTTCGGCGCCCTGAACCGGCCGTACGGTCAGCGCGCGCCCGGCGCCCGGGCCCTCGGGGCTGTGCCCTTCCTGAATGGTGGCTTGTTCGAGCCCACGCCCCTCGAACGCACGGTCGGCCCCGCGCTCTGGGAAAACAGCGATTGGCGCGACGCGTTCGATGAGCTCTTCGAGAAATTCCATTTTTCGGTCCGCGAAGACGCCTCGGCCGACCTCGTTGCCCCCGACATGCTGGGCCGCGTGTTCGAGGGAATCATGGACCCGAAAGACCGCCGATCGAGCGGGAGCTACTACACGCCACCCGGTCTCGTCCGGGCGCTGGTGCGTGCGGCGCTCGAAACCGCGCTGGTCGAACGGCGGGGGCTCACGCCCCCGGTCGCCGCGCGCTGGGTGCACGAGAGCGTGGCGCCCCCC
>Ga0070709_10002466_pt1 | contig 10020 bp, 6 predicted proteins | sample LARL51metaG_FD_65449 | JGI IMG/M metagenome (GOLD analysis project Ga0070709, IMG submission 65449) | Corn, switchgrass and miscanthus rhizosphere microbial communities from Kellogg Biological Station, Michigan, USA - LAR L5-1 metaG | ecosystem: Host-associated > Plants > Roots > Rhizosphere ...
GCGGCCTGCGTCCGGTCTGTTGCACGGGCTTCCGATCGCGGTCAAGGATTTGTTCGACACCTTCGACATGCCCACCGCCTACGGCTCGCCGATCTACGCCGGACATCGACCCGCGAGCGATGCCGTGGCCGTCGCGCTCGCGCGCGAGGCGGGCGCCATCGTCGTCGGCAAAACGGTCACGACCGAATTCGCGACGTTTCATCCCGGCCCGACATGCAATCCGCACAATCCGCTGCATACGCCCGGCGGCTCGTCATCGGGCTCGGCGGCGGCGGTCGCGGACTGGATGGTGCCGCTGGCGTTCGGCTCGCAGACGGCGGGCTCGATCGTGCGGCCCGCGGCGTACTGCGGTGTCGTTGGCTACAAGCCGACGTTCGGCACGGTGAGCCGCGTCGGCGTCAAGACGATTTCCGAAACCCTGGACACGATTGGCGGCTTTGCCCGGAGCGTGTCCGACGTGGCGCTCTTCGTCGCCGCGCTCACCGGACGCCGCGAGCTCGCGATCGACGAGTCGACCGCCGATGCGCCGCGCATCGGTCTCACCACGACCCACGAATGGGATCACGCAGAGCCGGAAATAGTCGCCCTGTTCGAAGATGCGCGGACCCGGCTGCGCGCTTGTGGCGCAAGCGTTCGCGACATCACGCTGCCGCCGCCGTTCGCCGGTCTCGCCCGCGCGCAAACGGCGATCATGGTGCGGGAGGTGGCGCAGTCGCTTTCGCACGAGCGGCTCGCACACCGCGAAGCGCTGAGTGCAGAGATGATCGCGATGATCGAAGCGGGGCTCGCGGTATCGCACGAGGAATACGACGCCGCGCGGTCGTTGGCGCGAAAATGCCGCGCGATGCTGCCCGAGGTCTTCGCCGATGTCGACGTGCTCGTGGCCCCGAGCACGACGGGAGAGGCCCCACTCGGAACGGCGGCAACCGGCGACCCGCTGTTCAACCGCATCTGGACGCTGCTGCACGTGCCCTGCGTGCATGTGCCGCTCACGCGCGGCCCGCGCGCATTGCCGATCGGCGTGACGGTCGTAGGCAATCTCGACTGCGACCGCACGACGCTGCTGGCGGCCGCCTGGATCCATGCACGATGCGGCGGCGGTTGAAGAACACGATCGGGCGCGCCTGGTGAACGCACCGAGCCCCATCGACAAGGATCTGCCGCTCAAGGAGGACACGCGCCTCCTGGGGCGCATGCTGGGCGACGTGCTGCGTGCGCAGATCGGCGAAGCGGGATTCGATCGAATCGAGGCGATTCGCCAGACTGCGATCCGATTTCGCCGTTCGACCGGCGACGATGCGGAGCGCTCGCGCAACGCGCTTGCGGAGCTTCTGAACCCGCTGCCGATTGCCGCGGTGCTCGAGGTGGTTCGCGCGTTCAGCTATTTCTCGCATCTCGCGAACATCGCGGAGGACGTGCACCAGAACCGGCGCCGGCGCGCACACGCGCTGGCGGGCTCGCCTCCACGTCGCGGCGACATCGCCGACGCGCTTTTGCGCATTGCCGAGGCGGGAGTGGAGAGCACCACGCTGCAGCGCTGGCTCGACGAGGCGGTGGTAAGCCCGGTGTTGACGGCGCATCCCACCGAAGTCCAGCGGAAGAGCATCCTCGATGTCGAGCGCGAGATCGCGCGTCTTCTGACGTGGCGCGATCGCACGGTGCTCACGCCGGAGGAAGCGTCCAGCTTCGCGGTGCGGCTCGCCGCCTCGATCCTCGAATTGTGGCAGACGGCGATGCTGCGTCTGTCGCGCCTGCAGGTGAAGGATGAAATCGACAACGGGCTCGCCTATTACCGCTACACGTTCCTCGAGGAGATTCCGTACCTCTATTCGGCGTTCGAAGCGAGCGTCGCCGCCCAATTCGGCATCGCGCGCGAGCGCGTTCCGGCATTCCTGCGGATGGGATCGTGGATCGGCGGCGACCGCGACGGCAACCCGTTCGTGGGCGCCGATACACTGACGTACGCGATTCGCGCGCAGGCGGGTGTGCTGTTTGCGCATTATCTCGACGAAGTGCATCGGCTCGGTGGCGAGTTGTCGCTGTCGACGCGGCTCATCACGCCGTCCGCGGCGTTGCTGGCGCTTGCCGCGACCGCGCACGACACGAATCCGCATCGCCAGGACGAGCCGTATCGACAAGCGCTCGTCGGCGTGTACGCGCGGCTTGCCGCCACCGCGCGCGAATTGTCCGACCTTCCGCCCGCTCGGGTTGCGACGGCCGACGCGGCGCGGTACGACACCGCGCAGGCGTTTCGCGCCGATCTCGAAACGATCGCGGCCTCGCTCGCCCGGCACGGCGCGGCGCCGCTCTCGGCGCGACGGCTCGATCCACTGCAACGCGCCGTCGATGTGTTCGGCTTTCACCTCGCCGCGCTCGACCTGCGGCAGAACAGCGACGTCCACGAGGAGGTCGTCGGCGAGTTGCTCGCGCGTGCGCGCGTTGCCGACGACTATTCCGCGATGCAGGAGGAGGATCGCGTTGCGCTGCTCGTCCGCGAACTGGCAAGCCCGCGTCCGCTGCATAGCGCCTGGATCGACTATTCCGCGCAGGTCGGATCCGAGCTTGCAGTGCTGCGTGTCGCTGCCGATGTTCACGCCCGCTATGGCGCGGCGGCGTTGCCGAACTACGTGATCTCGAAGTGCCAGTCGGTTTCCGATCTGCTCGAAGTTGCCGTACTGCTGAAGGAGGTCGGCCTCGCGCATCAGCGCTCGCTGGCCGTCGACATCGTCCCGCTGTTCGAGACGATCCACGACCTCGATCGTTGCGGTGCGACGATGCGCGCGGCGCTCGCGCTGCCGCTGTACCGCGCGTTCGTTGCCAGCCGCGGCGACTGGCAGGAAATCATGCTGGGCTATTCGGACAGCAACAAGGACGGCGGGTACCTCACGTCGAGCTGGGCGATCTATCGCGCCGAGCGCTCGCTGGTCGAGGCCACGGCAGCGCATGCAGTGCGACTGCGGCTTTTTCACGGTCGCGGCGGCACCGTGGGCAGAGGTGGCGGACCGAGCTACGACGCGATCCTCGCGCAGCCGGCCGGCAGTGTCACCGGCGGTTTGCGGCTGACCGAGCAGGGCGAGATCATTGCGAGCAAGTATTCGGATCCCGAGGTCGGCCGGCGCAATCTCGAAGCGCTCGTTGCGGCAACGCTCGAAGCGAGCCTGCTCGATGCGGAGCGGCTCGGCGAATCCGCGCAGCGATACTTCGCCGTCCTCGACGCGCTGTCCGCGCATGCGTATCGAGCCTATCGCGCGCTTGTCTACGAAACGCCGCAATTCGCGGCATATTTCCGCGCATCGACGCCGATCGCGGAGATCGTCGAGCTCAACATCGGCAGCCGGCCCGCATCGCGCACTGCTTCGTCGAGGATCGAGGATCTGCGTGCGATCCCCTGGGTGTTCAGCTTCGGCCAGTGCCGGCTGATGCTCCCGGGCTGGTATGGATTCGGATCGGCCGTCGATGCGTGGCTCGCGACGGCGCCCGACGGTCTCGAACTGCTCGCCGACATGCATGAGCGCTGGCCGTTCTTCCGCGCGACGCTGTCGAACATGGGAATGGTGCTCGCGAAGACCGACCTCGCCATTGCTTCGCGGTATGCCGAGCTCGTTCCCGATGTCGAAGTGCGTCATGCGATCTTCGCGCGCATTCGCGAAGAGCACGCATTGACGCTGCGTCACTTCCTCGCGATCACGCGCCAGGCCGCGCTCCTGGAAGACAACCCGACGCTCGCGCGCAGCATCCGCAACCGGTTTCCCTACCTCGATCCGCTCAACCACCTGCAGATCGAGCTCCTGCGCCGCTATCGGGCGGGTGCGACCGACGTACGCACGCAGCGCGCGATCCATCTGACGATCAACGGCCTCGCCGCCGGTTTGCGCAACAGCGGCTGAAGGCGAGCACGCGTTTCGATGGGGCCGGCGATGCTGCTGGCCGCGGACGGATGCATGCGCAGTTATAATCCGGCGATCGCGGTGCGCGGCATTCGCCGCACACGCCGAATTGCGAGCGCGAACCGCGCCGATGCGGATCCTCCTTTCCAACGACGACGGCTACTTCGCGCCGGGACTCGAACATCTTGCGGCGGCGCTCGCGCCGCACGCCGAGATCACCGTCGTGGCGCCCGAGCGCGACCGCAGCGGCGCATCCAATTCGCTGACGCTCGATCGGCCGCTTTCCGTACGGCGCGCACCGAACGGCTTCCTGTTCGTCAACGGCACGCCGACCGACTGCGTGCACCTCGCCGTGACGGGGTTGCTGAACGAGCTGCCCGACATGGTGATATCCGGCATCAATCTCGGCGCGAACATGGGCGACGACACGGTCTACTCGGGAACCGTCGCGGCGGCGACCGAAGGCTATCTGCTCGGCGTGCCGTCGGTCGCGATATCGCTCGCCTCGAAAACCGCGGCGCATTTCGAAACAGCCGCTGCTGTGGCACTCGAATTGCTCGAACGTCATCAACGGCACGCTGCGGGGCCCTGGCTCCTCAACGTCAACGTACCCGACATCGAGCGCAGCCGCGTGCGCGGCTACCAGATCACGCGCCTCGGCCGGCGCCACAAGGCCGAAGACATGGTCCGCATGCAGAGTCCGCGTGGCGAAACCGTGTATTGGGTCGGCGCCGCGGGCGCTGCCGCCGATGCCGGCGAGGGAACCGACTTCCATGCAGTCGAGAACCGCTACATCTCCGTAACGCCGCTGCAGATCGACCTCACGAACCACGAACAGATGCCGGGTCTCACCACGTGGCTCGCGCCATGACTCTCCGATAGGACGCGATGGCAATGCCCGGCGGAGGACGACGCGGAACGAGCGGCATCGGCATGACATCCGATCGCACGCGCGCGCGCATGATCGAGCGCCTGCGCGCGGAAGGCATACGCGACGAAGTCGTTCTTTCGGCAATGAACGCCATTCCACGGCACATCTTCGTCGACGAGGCGCTGGCCATCCGCGCCTACGACGACGCGCCGCTGCCGATCGGAAGCGGGCAGACGATCTCGCAGCCGTGGGTCGTCGCGCGAATGACCGAGCTTGCGCGCAATGGCCGCGACACCGACGGCGTGCTGGAGATCGGCACCGGCTGCGGCTATCAGACGGCGGTCCTCGCGCGGCTCGCGAAAACCGTCTATACGGTCGAGCGCATCGCGGCGCTCGTCAACAAGGCGCGGCGCCATCTGCAGTCGCTCGGGATCCGCAATGTGCGCCTGGCGCACGGCGACGGCAGCGCAGATCTCGGCGAAGATCTCCAGGTCGACGCGATCATCGTCTCGGCGGCAGCCACGCACGTGCCCACCGCATTGCTGAAGTACCTGAAGCCGGGCGGCCGGATGGTGCTGCCGCTTGCAAGCTCGGATGCGGGCGAGCGCGGAGTGCAGCGACTCACCGTCATCGAGGCGACACCGGTCGGTATCCGGGAGCAGGTGTTCGATGCGGTAAGATTCGTTCCGCTGTTGCCGGGCCTCGGCTGAACTTTCCGGTTGCCGATCAGTCGCTGGATCGATGCATTCGCCTTCGTCGTACTGCCTGTTGACCTCGAGATATCGCTTTCCGCTCGCGTTCGTCATCGTGCTGCTGGTGGCCGGCTGCGCGACACGCCGTCCCGCGCCCGTCGAGGATCGCGTCGCTTCGCGCACGCAGCCGGCCGTCGCGACACCACCGATCGCTTCAGCGGTCGACGCGCGGGCGCCGACGACATATACGGTCAAGCGCGGCGACACGCTGCATCAGATTGCGCTCGACAGCGGCCTCGATTACCGCGAGCTCGCGGCGTGGAACAACATCGAGAACGTCAATCGCATTTTTCCGGGACAAGTGCTCCAATTGGCGGCGCCTGGTGCGTCTGCGCCGGCTCCGACTGAGTCGGCAGGCGATGGCGTAACAACCGCGCCGCTGCGCACGCCGCCGGCGATTATCGAAGGCAAGCCGCCGGGACCGGCAACCGCGCCGGTAACATCGTCACCGCAGGCTGCCGCGTCGACAACGCCGGCACAGTCCGGTGCCGCGGCGAGCGCGGCCGTCGGCGCGGTCAAGGTGAAGACTTCGCCCAAGGCGGTGAAGGAGCCGTACTCCGAGCGCGCCGTGCACGAGCTCGATCTCGCCGCGAGTGCTGCACCCGCGCCTGCGGATGCGCTGGCACTTGCAGCGCCTGGCGCCGTTCGCAACGATGCCAAGCCCGAGTTGCGCGCGCCTGCCCAGCCGTTGCCATCGTCACCTTCCTTCGCTACGCCGCCCGGGCTTTCACCCGCTCCTGCCGCATCGCCGGCGCCGACACCCTCGACGGGACCGGCCGCGACAAACTCCGGCGATGCCGATCAGCTCGACTGGACGTGGCCGGCCAAGGGTAAAGTCGTTGCGGGATTCTCGGAGACGGCGAACCTGAAGGGTATCGACATCGCCGGCACGGCAGGCGAGGCGGTTCGCGCAAGCGCGCCGGGCCGGGTCGTGTACGCCGGCAGCGGCTTGCGCGGCTACGGCAAGCTCATCATCATCAAGCACAACGGAACGTACCTGTCCGCGTATGCGCACAACCGCGAAATCCTGGTGAAGGAGGGCCAGCAGGTGACGCGCGGCCAGAAGATCGCGGAGATGGGAAACAGCGATGCGGATCAGGTGAAGCTGCACTTCGAAATTCGCAGGCACGGCAAGCCGATCGATCCGGCGAAGTTCCTGCCTCCGGTATGAAAATGGGGTCAGAGCGAATATTCGGCGCGAGCATTGCGCCGAATATTCGCTCTGACCCCATTTTCACATCGCGCGCAGTTTTCCCGGCGCCGGCAGCACGTCGATCGCCTGGCGCAATGTAGCGAGCAGCGCAGCGCGCTCGCCGTCGCGATTCTCGGCCGTGCCGTAGCGTAGCGCCGCGAACGATTCGCCGATCGCGCGAAAGGCGATCTCGAACTGCGGCCAGCGCCGCGCCGCACGCGCGGCGAATGCAAGCGGTCCTTCGTAGCCAAACCGCGGCAGGCCGGCGCGGGCGAGCCGCCGGCATGCGTCTTCCCAAAGCGTCAACGCGCGCTCGCGCCTGCGCCGCCGCGCCGCGAACCATGCCAGCACCGCCAGCGCCCACGCGACGACGGCGCCGGCAATGCCCGCGACCACCTGCCACGGCGCGAACTGATCGAGCTTCCATTCGCGCCACAGCGCGCGCTGCCGGTCATGATTGAACTCGATCACGTTTCGGCGCCATTGATGATTGATCGCATCGATGGCGAGCTGCAGGCCCTTCAGCCACCCGCCGTCCTGACGCGCGAACAGCGGCACCGGATCGCCGGCCGGCACCGAGCCGTACAGGCCGCGCTCGACGCGCGAAGGCGCGACCGCCGCCGTCGGGTCGAACCGCTGCCAGCGACCGTCGACGATCGCTTCGGCCCAGGCGTGCGCATCGGATTGCCGCACGATCATGTAGCCGCCGCGCGGATTGATTTCGCCGCCCTGGTAGCCGGTGACCACGCGCGCCGGAATACCGGCCGCGCGCAGCATGACGACGAACGCGCTCGCGTAGTGCTCGCAAAAGCCGCGCCGCGTGTCGAACAGGAACTCGTCGACGGGCGCGGCCTCCTCGAGCAGCGGCGGCGCCAGCGTGTAGAAGAACGGCTCGCTGCGAAACCATTGCAGCACGGCGCTTATGAAACGGCGATCGTCCGGATAGCGCTCGCGCATCGCGCGCGCGAAATCGACGGTGCGCGGGTTGCCGGGCGGCGGCCGCGCATCGATCTGCGCTTCGCGCATCGACGCCACCGGATAGCTGTCGACGAGCAGCGACTGTACCGCGTAACGCAGCGATTGCGTGATCGGCGCGCGCGTAATGAACTGCTGCTCGCGCGAGTAGCCTGCAAGCCCCCCGGCGATGCCGCGCACGCCCGCGTCGGCGTCAATTTCCGGCTCGCTGGACGGAAAATCGAGCGCGAACAGCCACGGATGATCGTTCGGCTCCAGCGTGACCGTATAGCGGATGCTCGCTCCATCGCCGTGCACGAGCCGGCCGCCGGCTTGCGGGGAGAGCGCGCGCCATTCGCGTCCGTTGAAAAGCGACAGCACCGGACCGCGCCAATAGCGCAATCGCGACGGCGGCGGCGCGCCGTCGAAGTCGACGCGAAACGCGATCGCATCCGACAGCGACAGCTCGCTGATCGACCCGGGCGACATCCGATCGGACAGGCCGGTCGCGGCCGTATGGTCGGCCGGCAGGCCCCACAGCGGACTCGCCAGCCGCGGAAACAGCAGGAAGAGCGCGGCGGCGATCGGCAAGCCCTGCGCGATCATCGTCGCCGTGCGAACCCACGCTGCGCGTATGCCGCGCGCGCTGACCGCGGCCACCTCCGACGTCGCCAGCGATTCGAGCGCCGCGCCCACCGCCAGGATCGCCGGCAGCGCGGCGACACCCGCCAGCAGCGACTGGCTATAGAAGAACGGCGTGACGAGCAGGAAGATGGCGAGGCAGACGAGCAGCGTTCCGTCGCGCAGGCTGCGCACTTCGAGAAACTTGATGCCGACGAGTGCGAACAGGAACGCGACGCAAGGATCGCGGCCGACGAAATAGCCATACGATTTGCGAATCATGAGCGCGATCGCGAGCGCGATCAGCGCGAGCGCCCACGACGGAATCCGCGCGGGTGCGGCGAGCGGATGCATCCGGTCACGTCGCAGGAACGCGAATCGCAACGCGACGAGCGCCATGCCGAGCAGCGCCACCCAGATCGGCAGGTGCACCGCCTGCGGCAATTGCGCGGCCAGCAGCAGAATGCCGAGGCTCGCGATCTGCGGCGACGTGAGCAATCTCGCCGCGTTTACCCGCGTGCGCCCCGACGATCGGCTCGAATCGCCGGCGGCGTTCGACGCGGCGCGCGAGCGAAGCCGTGGCAAACGCGCGATCACGTCTCGGGAAAGAGTGCCAGCGCCGTCAACGCGGCGCGACGATGCTCGCGGCCCGATGCGGTCGGCAACGCCGATCCCGGCAACGACAACGCGAAAGGCCGCGTGGCGCGTTCGGCGGCGAGAATCCACGCGGTGAGCCGCGACAACCGTCGCTCCGTGTCGAGCTCCGGCGGCAGTCGCGTCCAGTCGAGCGCGATGGGCCCGCCGCCCGCGGTGCCTTCGAAGGCCTTCGAGAACCAGCCGGCGCCGCGCGCAACCGCTTTCCAGGCGACGCGCTGCAACGGATCGCCGCGCTGATAGTCGCGCAATCCCGCGAGATCGCTTTCGTCACCGCGACCTTGCGCGCGGGCGTCGACGCCGTGTTCGCCCGACGGCAACGGCGGCGCCGATGATTCCGGCGCCGGATAGACGATGCCGGTCAGCGGAAAATGCACGTACGCCCACCCGCGCCACAGACCGAGCGGGTATTGCGAGGCGAGCGTCACGCGCCCGAGCGCCAGGCGGCCGCGCGCCTCTGCCGGCACCGCCAGCGTGATGGTCTGCAGCGCGCCCGGAGCGACGGCGGCGGTGCTCGCGACGTTGTTCGCGGAGATTGCGATGCTGCGCCGCTCGGTCCTGCCGCCGGCGAGCGACAGCGAAAAAACGACATGGCCGCCGACGAACGCGTCGCTCGCGGCGAGCGGCTTGATCTCGATGCCGGCGAGATTGCGAAACGCGTGCAGCAGGGCGGCGGCGACGAGTCCGCCCAGCAGGAACGTGACGCCGAGCCCGAGCGAAAGCGCGTAATTGAGCGACGTCAGCAGCATGAGGATCAGCGTCGCGATCACCGCGTATCCGCGCCGTGTGGGCAGAATGTAGATCCGCGAATGCCGCAACACGACCGGCGCGCGATCCGCGGGCGCAACGCGAAACGCGCGTTGTCGCAGCCGCTGCAGCAGTTGCGCGAAAGCCGCGCGCGGCGGGCGTACCGCGGCGCCATTCAACGCGTTCACGGCGACGCCGCTGCGCTCGCGGACTTCACGGCAACGCAACCGCACGGATCAGCGCTTGCGCCAGTTCCGCCCCCGCGCGCGCGCCACCGGCCAAGCGGTGACCAGCGACCGCAGGAAACACCGCCTGCACGTCTTCGGGCACGACCATCGCGCG